>Ga0209517_10008855_pt1 | contig 11679 bp, 11 predicted proteins | sample PeaSoiMetSII2010_FD_187695 | JGI IMG/M metagenome (GOLD analysis project Ga0209517, IMG submission 187695) | Peat soil microbial communities from Weissenstadt, Germany - SII-2010 (SPAdes) (version 2) | ecosystem: Environmental > Terrestrial > Soil > Wetlands > Peat | place: Germany...
AGCGAACTTCAGTGCTCCCGGTTGGCGATGGATTGGTAGAACGTAAACCACCCGGGGGTGGAGGATGAGGCATGAGTGTCAGGACAAGAGCTTCAGGATATGACGTTTCGCAGCTGTATCTCTGCCGCCGTTCCCTTTCGCATATCTGGCTGGTGTGTGTTCTTGTTCTCGGATTGTGGAGTGCCTTTGCCGTAGCCCAGGAAGCGGTTGTTCTGGTGGGTTCCGGATCGAGTGTTCCAGCGCCTCTTTACACCCGATGGGCGCAGGAATACGACAAACGCAATGCCCATATTCAGATGCGATACGTCCCCCTGGGCACAAGCGAAGGGATCAAGCAAATCTCCCACGGTAGCGGCGATTTTGGCGCCGGCGAAGTCTTACTGACTGCCAAGGAGCGCGCGGACGGCGGCATCATCGAACTGCCGGCGGTGCTGATCGCCATTGTGCCTATTTACAATCTTCCGGGTGTCCATCAGGAGCTGCGGCTTTCCGGGGACGTGCTGGCGAGCATCTTCCTTGGCGAAGTGAAAACGTGGAATGCACCGCAAATTGCAAAACTCAACCCGAACATGACTCTGCCCAGCTTGCCGATTCAGGTGGTCAATCGCCCACCCGGCAAGGGGTCCAACTACGTGTTCACCGATTTTCTTTCCAAGACGAGTCCCAAGTTTCGCGCTCAGATTGGAATTACCCCATCCCCGAACTGGCCGGTTGGAGAGGCTGCAGAACGCAGCTCCGATATGGCAGACAAAGTTAAGAGTGAGGCGGGCAGTATCGGCTATGTAGAACTGCAATATGCAGTGAAAGAAAATGTCGCTCAGGTTGCGGTCCTGAACCCAGGCGGTAAATTTGTGAAAGCTTCCAGAGAGAGCATAGCGGCAGCATGCCAGGCGGCAGAGGAGCCGCGCTGGAATAACTTCTCGGCCTCGTTGACCAACGCAGAGGGAGCGGATTCATTCCCCATTACCAGTTTTACCTGGATTTATCTGCGGACCAAATCCTCGGATTCCGCGCGGGCAGCCCAGTTAGGTGACTTTTTGAATTGGGTGTACGCGGATGGCCAGCAATTTGCCAGCCAGGAAGGCTACAACGATCTGCCTCCACCTTTGCTCGCAGCGCTGCGAAAAAGAGTGAAAGACTTGCAGTAGTGTTTGGTTTTCAGAGGAACTCTTCGCCGCATTTCACTAACGAGGAAGTATGCGCGTCCGATTCATTTCCGCTTGTGCAGCCTGGCTGACCGCCTTCGCCCTGGCGCAGCAACCGGCAACGCCGCCTAAGCGTGATGCAAGCACGCAATCCAGCGGCCCCTTGGTCGGATCGAGCCCGGTCGACTCGAATCTGAAAGGAATGTTCGAATCGAAGATCAAAGCTGAATGGGACGCTCTAAAGAACAAAGATAAGAAGGCCTATGGCGCAATGCTCGCGGACGACTACCAGGGCGTGGAAGTCGATGGCCAGGGTGAGCGAACCAAGGCACAGGCGATTAACGAAATGGCGGCGTCGAATGTTTTCAACTACACGTTGTGGGGCTTCAAACTGATTCCACTGGGTCCGGACGCTACTTTCGTGATCTACGAAGCCACTCTGCAGTTCCCGCCCCGATCCGTCGTGCATTATTCGAGAGTTTATGTCACCGAGCTTTGGGTCAAAAGTGCAGGTGAGTGGAAAGAGTTGCACTACCAGGAAACGCACGTCAAGTAGCCTCAGTCCTGCGCCGGAGATTTGTTGCAACCGCGCCAACAGCGTTGCCATCCTAAACAGTGAGAGGAGAATCCTATGAGAACGTTTTGGTTCGTGCTGCTGCTTTCGGGCGGCTTTCTGCTGGCGCAAGACAGCAATCCCAGTACTACCAGCCAGCCCAAATCGAAAGCTTCCAAAGGAGAGATAACGGTACAGGGCTGCGTCAGCAGATTTAGCGGCGATTACATACTGATGAAGCAAGATCCAGCCATGACGTGGGAACTTCAGGCTACTGGCAAAATCAGGCTCCGGCAGTATCTGGGGCAGCGGGTGGAAGTAACCGGGAAGGAGTCACCTTCGATGAGTACGAGTTCAGACGCCTTAACCAGAACGGGTTCGGCGGCGTCGGTGACGCTAACCATCGCCTCGATTAAGACCGTCGCTAAAGAATGCACCGTGCACCAGGTCTCCGAATAGTCTGGTGAGCGAACAGGATCTTAGTCGCACTCCGGGGGCATGGACATGATCGCTGATTCAGAGTCGCATGGACGTTTCTTTTTGGCGGGCTCGAGCAATGCCGGTCGATTGTAGCGGAGAATCCACAAGCCTTCGTTGTTGGTAAGAAATATCAAGCCGTGCCCACCGTCGGGAAGGAGGCTGGTAACGCCATCAAATTCCTGAATGGTTTTCGGATTGTGCGGGTCGCTCAAATCCAGAACACGCACGGTTTCAGCGGGATGGTTGCTGCTGGCGAGAGGGGGCTCTTTCTTTTCGGGTGATTCAGCGATACCAACGTCAGGGCTAACCATCTCAAGCTTCCCTGCGGTGGCCTCGGTCGACTCCGCGGTTCGCTTTAGCAGGTTCGGCTTCTCAGGTTTGGAGACATCCACAATCATGAAGCCCTGTTTGGACGCCTGCTGCACGTAGAGGTAATTCTTTCCGTTTTCCCTCTGCAGCAACATTTGATTCCCCGTTGCTTGCGGAAGTGGCAGGTGAGCAATCACCGTTGCGGGCACATCCGTGGGTTTCCTCGGAGGGTCGTCTTTGGCGGGCGATAGCGCGACGAGAGCCAGGGAAAAAACTAGAACAGCGATTCCACTTAGTCCAGCGGCTCTTCGAATGCTCTCCATGAGTCACACCAACTTCGGTTCACAACAACTTCTGGTCTGCGCTTACTGCCCAAAATATATCACAGGCGTTCGTCGGCCGGGCTCGAATTAGACTTACGACTTTAGCCCGCCCCGGATTCACGCATGAGTCCGGGGCGTCCGGGGCTCCTTGCGATCAAAGTCTTCTCTGCGCTATTGTTCGGCGAAGACGCCGATACAGCCATTGCTGCTCTGAGTCGTGCACGGCCCACCTGCCTGCATGGGTACAAACGCATGGTTGCTGGTTGAATCGACCGCAATGCTATGCGAGTTCGCGTTGGTTGCAACGTTCTCGAGCCATGTGTTTGTCCCGGCGTCGATCACGCCCATGACCGGCCCGTTGGGCATGTCTCGCGCTGCCAGGTAGTACCGGTTGTCGCCGGAGTTGTACCAGATTTCATCGACCCCGCCGACGTTGGTGATGTTGGCGATAATTGCGCCAGATGCGCCATCAATCACATACTCATTCGGGGGGAACGCCTCGCCGTCGTGATCGGCGCAGCCTACGAGGAAGTTGTTGCCTGGACCCTGCACGATGCTGGTCGGCATGCAATTGGGCATCACGAAACTGTTGATTACGACCGGCCCGTTCGGATTCCCAATCCTAGGATCGATCTCGTCCACAGTACCGATAGTCAAATCAGCCGTAGCGTTGGAATTCGTGACCAGGAAATGACCAGTGTTGGGGTTCCAAGCGCTTCCGCCTAGTCCAGCAGGTGACAGCGCGCCCGTACACCCCGCACCGGGAGCAGTTTGGCTGCAGAATTGTCCCGAAACCGTCAGGATCGGGCCGTGGTGGCAAGGGATAGTTTTGGTTCCGGCGAGGTACGGTGGCGCACCGGAAACGCCGGAGTTCACTTGAGGATTGGATGGGTCGGGGCAGACAAAACCCCCAGCCACCGTGTCGACAGGCACATTGGGATGAAGTCCGAAAGCGAGTCCTTCTCCACCAGAGGCTGTGCCCCCAGCGTTGTCGTAGTAAATCTGGCCGATGATGCAGGAGGGCGCATTAATGGGTCCAAGCGCAGTCCCTATGGGCGGCCCGTACGGGGTCGTGGGAAGGACCGGCAGGCAGTTCGAAGTCCGGGCATTAATACCCGACACGTCGATTAGCGTGGCGAAAGGAAATCCAGGATCGCCATTGGTCACCAAAAGGATTTGATCCTTCGGATCGTAAGACATTTCGTCCGCGCGGAGATCGCCACAACTCGGATCAGAGAACGCCCGTCCGCTGGCAGAAGCGATGCAACCAGCCACGCCGGTAGTATTGCCGCCCGGGTTTCCGGGAAACGGATTGGAATTGCCGACCTGGCCATCAAAATCCGGGGAGAGGCCCGTGGGGATAGTGGCAATCACCGGCGGAAACACTGGGGGATTCGCGGAGAAATTCATCTGGGTCAGGTCGAACGCCACCACCGAACTGCTACCGTTGGCCGTAAACAAGGTCTTGCCATCCGGCGTCACGATTTCGCCATCCGGGCCCGACAACGGATTCACACCGTTGGCGCGCGACGCGCAGCAATTCGCTCCCGGGAATCCTCCAAAGAAGCCATTGGCACCAAACCCGGGAATGTGGAAAGCTCCGGTTCTACAGCCATACCGGACCCAGTTGCCCTCAGCCGAGACGATGGGAGGGATGTTCGCCGACGGCAGGCAGAGGCTGGCAAAGTCTCCTCCTCCCGTGACGCCGTTAAACCCGGTAATTGCGCCGATGGCGATGTTGTTCACCGTATCGACAACGACCACATCCAAGCCGATACGGTCAGAGACGTAATCCCGGTGGTTCACTGAATCAACAACGCTGATGTCGAAGGAGTTGAACGGACCGCCGGGCTCGCCAGTGGGATTGTGCTCGGGCACCGTGATGTTAACGATGTCGGCGTAACCGTCCGCGGTTGTCGTGCCGCACACCGGGCAGTTCTTCACGTTCCCGCAGCCGCTGGCCAGCACAAACAATGCCGTGAGAAGAACAGTAAGTAAAATTCTCGATCTCATCGAATCTCCTCCTGCAATTTTCCTTTCAGAGCGGGCTGCATCCAGCCCTCGCCTACAACCAAAACTTTTCCCGCACATTCACCACCGTGCTCCGTCAGATCCTCAGAAGCGGAACTGCAATTCCTGCGTCAAGGCAAAGAAATTCTGCGGCTCCTGCCCGGTAATGCTGGGCTGGTGCAATTGATCGATGTTGACGTTGAACTGATACTTCACCCAATAATTCATGTACCAGTTGATGCCGAATGTGATCTCGTCCGTGTGATAGTCATACTGAGGGACAAAGCCCGGCGTGAAATAGTTGTAGAAATTCGCGGACGGGGCATTCGCCTGAATGCCGGAATAGCGTACTCCGAGTTCCCAAGCTCCCCATCCTCGTCCCGTTCCACCTGGTGTGTCTGGCCCAAAGAGCGGATGCCGGACGCGAGGCGTGCCGTTCTCCGGTCGCTTTTCACCCGTCAGCAGATAAGTGGTCCCAATGTTCCAAGCCTTGGCGCCGATTCCGGGAAGCGTGAAAAAACCGAGGCCACCGACTTGCTCCGATCCCACGCTGTCGCGCTGCTCTTGCTCCTGAACGTATTCACCGCGCAACGCAAACGGTCCCTTCAGATAAGTGAATTCACCTTCGTAGCGCTCGATCGGGCCGTTGATTCTGAGCTGCGGGAAGAACGAGTAAGTCGCGTCAGGCAGAGTTCCGCTGAAGCTCACGTCATTGGAAAGCCCTCGGGAACGAGCGTGGCTGATGGAGCCGCCAAGAGCGAATTGTTTGAGCCACTCGTTTTTCGTTTTGCGCCACGGATAAAAACGGAGCCTTCCTACAAACTCTGGTTCGTTGGTGACATTGGCGGCAACGCCACCTCTGCCGTTGAACGCTCCCACCCAGTACTGCATGACTCCGCCATCAATGTCTCCGTGAATTGTGATGCCGGGACTCCGAAACGCGGTAACGGCGGACGGATACAGCAGCGCTTGCAAACCTCGTTCGACAAAGTCCAGGTTGGTGGCGCCGATGCCGGTTTCCTGGGCGAAAGGCTCCTTGAATTGGCCTGCCTGGAATTGAAACTCGGGCCTGATCCTGACGTTGAGATAGACGTCGCGAACAATAGCGCCGGTAGTGGAGTTGGCGTCGGTCAACAGGGCGAAGTCAAAGTGCGATCCGTAGTTGCCCTGGAAGCCGAAGCGAGCGCGACGCACGAGAAATGTGTCCGAAGGCGCACCGTCGCCCTTGTAGGCGCGGTAGTCGGTATCCACATAGCCGTAGGGGCTTATGCTGAATTGGCCATCCGGACTCTTGATGAAGAAATGCTCTCCGTTCCATCCTGCGGTGAGCGGTGCATCCTTCTTGGGCGCGGCGGGTTGCCCCTGGTCGATGATTCCCGCTTCGCTCTCCGGCCCAGGTTGAACCAGAATCGTGTTCATCAAATGGGCGTTGTCGGTCGCAGTTCCATTCACCGGTTGAACGCTGGCGGTAGCCGGGGCCGACTCGGCCGCGGGCTTCACTTGCGCCGAAGTTCCGTCGGCGGCGGGCGCCGTCTTGCCCGCGACCAACTGCTGAACCATGGCCTTCAGTTCCTCGATGGTCTTGCGCTGCGCAGCGACTTCACTGCGCAGTTCGTTCACCTCCTCCTTGCTCGCGCTCGCGGACGCTGGCGTGCCGCTCTTGTCAGCGGGCTCCTGAGTTTGAGCCCACGAACCTGTGGTTGTGAAGAGAATCAGAAGGATGACGTACGTTGTTAGCGAGCGCATGTTTTCCTCTCCGACCATGATTTGGCCAACAACCGGCCTGACCCGGAGCAAGCGGGCATGAGTCCTCCATGCCGGTTGCCTCGGGGCGACAAATCGCCAAACCGCCGACCTGCGAAAATCATAACTTGTATGAAAAGCGGACCAATCCGCTGGCGCGCCTGTTTACCATGTTTTCTAGTTGCGAGTCAAGTAAAGTTTTTTTTCGTTGCGGAGGGAAGTTACCGTGATGTTAATTTTCTACGGCCAAGAGATGACAGAACAGTAAACACAACCGGTCTGCAATCGCTGATCTCAGAGAAATTAAGCAGGTGCAGATAAACACGGTGACACGGCTCACAAGGAAATGTTGCTGTTCACTGTTACACTGCGTTCTTTCGCGGGAAATCCAGAGACGTCCGCGTCGCGCTGCGATAATTTACAATATTGAAGTAACTTTTGTGGCGAGAAACGAGAATTCATGAGCGCTATCGAACAGGAGCTTTCTGCCTTACACCAATTCCCTCCCTTGAAGCCGCCTCACCGCTATCTGTTCGGGCCCGGACCAAGCATGGTTCACCCCCGCGTGTATGAGGCAATGGCCAAGCCGATTGTCGGGCATCTGGATGCCTACTTCATCCAGATCATGGAAGAAATACAGCAATTACTCAAAACGGCTTATGGCACGAAAGCCGGAACCACGATGGTGATTTCCGGCACGGGCAGCGCCGGCATGGAAGCCGCCGTCGCGAACTTCATGGAACCTGGAGCCAAGTTCGCCGTGTTCGCCAACGGGTATTTCTCAGATCGGCTAACCGAGATGGCGAAGCGGCAGGGCGCGAACGTCGTGCGTTTTGAGAAAGCGTGGGGAGAGACCTTCGGCGATGAGGAAGCTGCCGAGTTCATCCGTCGTGAAAAACCAGGCGTGGTGGGTTATGTTCATGCGGAGACGTCGACCGGAGCCCTGCAAACGGGCAACGCGATTTGCGCCGCAGCTCACAACGCCGGCGCGCTGGTAATCGCGGATTGCGTCACCTCACTCGGTGCCGTGCCGGTGAATTTCGATCAGACGGGCATCGATATCGCGTACAGCTGTACCCAAAAAGGACTGAGTTGCCCGCCGGGCTTGTCTCCCATGGCTCTGTCGCCCCGGGCGCTGGAGTGGCTGCGGATTCGAACATCCCCAGTGCGCAGTTGGTACCTTGACCTGAAACTGATCCACGATTACGCTGCGGTGTCGCACCGCTACCACCATACGGCGCCGATTTCCATGTTTTACGCGTTGCGTGAGGCGCTGTTGGTCATCGCCGGAGAAGGCATCGAAAATCGTTGGGAGCGGCACCGGCGCTGCCACAAGTTCTTTGTGCAGGGTGTAGAAGAAATGGGACTGCGCATGCACGTTCCTGAACAGTATCGGATTCCGACCTTGAACACCGTGTGCGTTCCAGCCGGAGTGGACGACGCCAAAGTGCGTGGGCGGCTGCTGGAAGAGCAAGGCATTGAGATCGCAGGCGGTTTCGGACCGCTCGCGGGCAAGGTTTTCCGCATCGGTGTGATGGGCCCGTTGGCGACCGAAGATAATGTAAAGTTCTTCCTGAAGGAGATGAGAAAAGCGCTGAGCGCGGAGGGCTACTCGGCTACTCGTGCGTAGGTGGTTCACTCAGGATGGACCGCCCAAAGAATGCGGCTCGATCCGTTCGTTTCCTAACAATATCGAGGGATTACTCAATCACCTTGCACCCACGCGGTAAAGGCGACCACGAATGACACTGAAGTCAGTACAAACGCTGCTTGACGTTTTGCATTTTGCTGATAGTCATACCGCAATTATCGTTCCTGAACTTGGAGTCTCCGTTACCTACGATTCGCTTCGCCAGCAGGTTTTGGCCATGGCGGACGCATTAGCTTCTGCCGGCATTCGGCGCGGCGATCGTGTGGCCATTGTGTTGCCGAATGGATTGCGTGCGATTGTAAGCTTTCTCGCCGCGTCCATTGCCGGGACTGCCGCCCCCTTGAACCCGGCGTATCCGTATGAGGAGTTCCATTTTTTCCTCGGGGATACCGATGCTCGCGTTTTACTTTGTCCGACGGTGGGCGCGGAATTCGCGCGCAGCGCCGCCGCCGACCGCAAGATCCCGGTGCTCTCGGTAGAACTGAACGCCAAGGGCAGCGTTGCCATCGTCAATGCTCCCACCGGAGCGTCTGCAAGCGAACCTACGGCAGATGACATTGCCCTCATCCTGCACACCAGCGGAAGCACGGGACGGCCCAAGCGTGTGCCCTTGCGGCATTTCAACCTGGCTGTCTCGGCCGCAAATATCGCAAATACCTACGGGCTCTCCGAAGAAGATGTTTCGCTGTGTATCATGCCGTTGTTCCACATCCACGGATTGATTGGTTCAACCATGGCAACCTTGCTTACCGGGGGGGCCGTAGTCGTTCCCCCAAAATTCAACGCGCTTTCTTTTTGGCGAACAGTTAGAGGACATGGCGTGACCTGGTATTCGGGAGTGCCCACAATGCATCAACTCCTGCTGGCCCGGGCTCACCACAAACCCGCGGAAGCTGCCTCGCTGCGCTTCATCCGTTCCTGCAGCGCGCCCCTGTCGCCAGAGCTCATTCACCAGATCGAAGAACTGTTTGGAGTGCCATTCGTCGAGGCCTACGGAATGACAGAAGCTTCTCACCAGATGACCTCGAATCCTCTACCGCCGCGGCATCGCAAGGCCGGATCGGTAGGAGTAGGCACCGGCCTCCGCGTCAGGATCATGGACCAAGCCGGCAATTCCCTCGAAAACAATCAACGCGGGGAAATCGCGATCCAGGGCGCGAATGTATTTCGTGGATACGAAAATAATCCGGAAGCCAACGCCCGCGCCTTCGTCAACGGATGGTTTCGCACCGGAGACCAGGGCTATCTCGACGAAGATTGTTACCTGCACTTGACGGGCCGCATTAAAGACATCATCATTCGCGGCGGAGAGAACATCGCGCCTCACGAAGTAGATGAGATTCTGCTGAAACATCCCGCTGTCGCAGCAGCCGTTACTTTTGGTTGCGCGCATCCCACGTTAGGTGAAGAAGTGGCAGCGGCTGTGGTCTTGCACGAACCGCACGGGGCCACCGAATCAGCGCTCATCAAGCATTGTCGCGAGTCGCTGGCAGAATACAAGTGTCCAACCAAGATTTATCTGGTGAAGAGCATCCCAACCACCGCGACCGGGAAGATTCGGCGCCGCGCGGTCGCCGCCGCGCTCGCGGATAACCAGCGATGAAATTCCTGATCGCGGGAGCTGGGGCAATTGGAGCCTACATCGGCGCGTGCATGGCGCGGGCCGGGCTCGATGTCACGCTCTTCGCGCGGGGGCCTCATCTGCGCGCCATGCAGGAACTCGGTGTGCAGGTGAAAAGTGGCGAGGGAGATTTCGTGGCGCGGCCCAAAGTCGCCAGCTCTCTCGAAGAAGTCGGGCCGGTGGATGTTGTCTTTCTCGGAGTAAAAGCGCACGGCTTGCCGCTACTTGCGCCTCAACTGAGGCCAGTGCTGGGACCGGACACGTGCGTCGTCAGCACTCAGAATGGAATTCCCTGGTGGTACTTCCACGGTTTCGGCGGCGAATGGGAAGGGATGCGTCTCGAGCGCGTGGATCCAGGCGGCGTAATTTCCTCGGCCATCGAAGCGCATCGCGTGGTTGGCTCCATCGTTTACTTTTCAACGGAAATTACCGCGCCGGGAGTGATTCAACACATCGAGGGGAACCGCATCACTCTCGGCGAACCGGACGGCACGCGCTCTGAGCGCTCCCGTCGAATTGCGGAGGCGCTCATCGCTTCCGGCTTGCGCTGCCCCGTCACGACTCGTCTTCGTCACGAAATTTGGGTAAAGGCTATGGGCAACGCTTCTTTGAACCCAGTCAGCGCATTAACGCGGGCCACAGTGGTTCAGATGGTACGCGATCCGGGAGTTTGTGCCGTGATCCGCAACATCATGCAGGAAGCGGAAGCGGTCGCTCACAAGTTGGGCATGGAGTTGCCGGTTTCGATCGATCAGCGAATTGCCGGTGCGGAAAAAGTCGGGGAGCACAAAACCTCCATGCTGCAAGACCTCGAAGCGGGCCGGCCGATGGAACTCGAGGCGCTGGTAGGCGCAGTCGTCGAGCTCGGTGAACGGGTGGGGCTTCCCATGACCTACACGCGAACCGTGTATAGCTGCACGCGGCTGCTGGCGCAGCCCAGCTCGGCAGCAACTAGGTGAGCGCTCCGGTTAGGGCCACTCGCGATGTCGTACGTGATATGCCGATAGAACTTCGAGTTGGCGCATCAGCCGTGGTGGCGGGTTGGCAACCTCTTTCGACGAAGGCTAATGGTCCCCCGCTACCGCTTCTTTGTTGATACGCTCCATCAGTTCTGGGTTTGCTTTGAGCAAAAGAACCGGAGCTGGCTGATCTTTCGACTCCGGGAGATCGAAGACGCCGAGCGGGATGATTTTCTGCGGAACCGAGGGCTTACCTGCATGCAAGACAAGGAAAGTATTACTCTCGCTGACCTTGAACTTACCGGATTGAACTTCCGCCTCTCCGGTTTCGGTGTCCATTGAAAGCCGCAGCGTTGCTTTCTCCGATTGTAGTTCTGCCCAACCTGGCTTGCCTTTCTCGAACTTTGAATCGACCTTCCACTTCGTGTTGTGCCACTCTTCCGGCCCGTGGAAATAAACCATGAGTAGAGGACGGTGATCCGGACCTGCAAGCCACATGGAGGTTATGCTGTGCGAAATCGGATAGCCTCCAAATCCGCTAACCGTAAACTTCTCGTCGGTGCCAGCGACCGCCGAAGCGATCAACGCGGTTAACAACAATGAGGCCATGCACCAGCGAATCATGCCAAGGATCATACTCCCCCTGCCAAAGCCCGGAGCGCTTGAATCACCGCTCGAAGCCGGACATTTACCCGCTCCTCAATTTGACCTCGGGCGAGCTTCCATCGTGGGTCCATCGAAGTTTTTCGTGCCTCCCACAAAAATATTTGCGGTGGGCTTGACAACGGGGTTATACTCCCTGCGTTGGGCTGGTCCACTTATCGGACCACTTGGAGCTTAGGTGCCAGCAGCCATCAAATCCGACTTCGAAGTAGTCCGACGAAA
>Ga0209517_10008858_pt1 | contig 11677 bp, 12 predicted proteins | sample PeaSoiMetSII2010_FD_187695 | JGI IMG/M metagenome (GOLD analysis project Ga0209517, IMG submission 187695) | Peat soil microbial communities from Weissenstadt, Germany - SII-2010 (SPAdes) (version 2) | ecosystem: Environmental > Terrestrial > Soil > Wetlands > Peat | place: Germany...
CGTGCTGCGCTGATTTGCGGCATCCTTATTTGGGTCCCATTGGAACTTCATCCGACCTCAGTATACGTCATGCGGACTGACGGGAAGCCAGCACAGCCGGTGCGAATGATTGCGCCGACTCGCGGCCTCACGCCCGGTTCCCTACCACCCGCCGATAGAGCCCCTGGACCTCGCCTACGATCCCGCGGCGGAACAAGAGCACGCAGATGACGAAGATGGCGCCGATGATCACCGTCACCAGCGAGCCCACCTTGTCGGAAAGCTTGCTCTCGAGCGTCACGATGGAGAGGGCTCCCACCACCGGCCCAAAGATCGAGCCCATGCCGCCCAGCAGGGTCATCAGCACCACGTCGCCGGAGGTGTGCCAGTCCACATCCGTCAGGGTGACAAAGGTGAAGACGATAGCGTTGGTGGCGCCTGCCAGCCCGGCCAGCCCGGCCGAGATCACGAACGCCATCAGCTTGTACCGGTTGACATCGTAGCCGAGGGAGATGGCGCGAGGCTCGTTCTCGCGGATGGCCTTCATCACCTGCCCGAAGGGCGAGTGGATGGTGCGGTGAATCAGCAGGAAGCCGAACAGGAAGATTGCGAACACCACATAGTAGAGCGTCAGGTCCTTTTCCAGGTTGATCACCCACAGCAGCCTGCCGCGCGGGATGGCCTGCAGGCCGTCTTCCCCGCCCGTGAACGAGGCCTGCAGATAGACGAAGAACACCAACTGGGACAGCGCCAGGGTGATCATAGCGAAGTAGATCCCCTGCCGCCGGATGGAGAGCCCGCCGAAGATGATGCCCAGCACCACCGCTCCAGCCGTTCCGGCCAGAATGGCCAGGCCGGTGGAGACCCCCATCACTTTGGCGAGGTAGCCGGTGATGTAGGCGGCGGTGCCGAAGAAGGCGGCGTGTCCGAACGAGAGCAGGCCGGTGTATCCCAGCAGCAGATTGAAGGCGCAGGCGAACAGCGCGAAGCACAGCGCGTTCATCAGGAACACCGGGTACACCACCAGCGGCGCTACCAAGCCCGCGGCCAGCAACAGCCCGTATCCGGCGAGACGAAATTTCTGGGCGCTGTTCATTTTTCCCTGCCGAACAGCCCCGCCGGCCGCACCAGCAGCACCAGCGCCATGATCACGAACACCACGGTGTTCGAGGCCTGCGAGTAGAAGACCTTGGTCAGGCCCTCGATCAGTCCCAGCCCCAGGCCGGTGAGGATGGAGCCCAGGATCGATCCCATGCCGCCGATCACCACCACGGCGAACACCACGATGATCAGGTTCGATCCCATCAGCGGGCTGATCTGGAGCGTGGGCGCGGCCAGCACGCCCGCCAGTCCCGCCAGAGCAACGCCGACGGCGTAGGTCAGCGTGATCATCGCCGGAACGTTGATGCCGAAGGCCTGCACCAGCGGTGGATTCTCCGTCCCGGCGCGCAGGTAGGCCCCGAGCTGCGTGCGCTCGATGACCAACCAGGTGCCGAAGCAGACCACCAGCGTCACGCCCACCACAATAGCCCGATACTTGGGCAGGAACATGAAGCCCAGGTTCAGCGCCCCCTGGAAAACCTCCGGGATGCCGTAGGGCAGCCCGGAGACGCCGTACTGGTAGCGGAACAGTCCTTCGACCACCAGCGCCAGGCCGAAGGTCAGCAGCAGGCCGTACAAGGGATCGACCTTGTACAGCCGCCTCAGCAGCACCCGCTCCACCAGGACGCCGAAAATCCCCACCGCCAGCGGAGCCAGCAGCAATGCCCACCACCAGCTTATGTTCCACGTGCTGAGCAAGAACCAGGTGAAGACGGCGCCCATCATGTACAGAGCGCCGTGGGCGAAGTTGATGATGTTCAGCATGCCGAAGATGATGGCCAGCCCCAGGCTGAGCATGGCGTAGAAGCAGCCGTTCACCAGCCCCAGCACGAGCTGTCCGAACAGCGCTGCGATCGGCACTCCGAAGATCTCGCTCATAGGTTGCTCAAAGAGGCTGCCGCCCTTGGCCGAGAGCGCGCGTATCAGGGCACGACGCACAACTCATACAACTGCTTCGTGCGCGATCACGTGTCAGGTTTCCTACGGTCTCACAATCGAATCGGTTCCAACGGCACGGCTTCCTGGATTCTTTCGTGTTCGTTGAGCTCGCTCCTTCTACTTCTTGATCATCGGGCAACGCGACAACGACAGCGGTTGGAAGGCCTGGTCGCCGGGAATGGTGCTGATCAGTTTATAGAGGTCCCACTCCCCCTTGGATTCGCCCGGCGACTTCACCTGGTAGAGATAGAACTCGTGCACCATGCGGCCGTCCGCTCGGATCTTGCCGCCCTTCACGGTGGCGTCGTTCAGGGTCATTTCCTTCAGCTTCTTCATGACCGCGTCGGCGTCGTCGGTGCCCGCCGCCTGGATAGCCTTCAGGTACTGTAGCGTCGAGGAATAAACTCCCGCTTGCACCATGGTGGGCATCTTGCCGCCCATTTTGGCGGCGAAGGCTTTGCTCCACTTGCGGGTGTCGTCGTTCTGGTCCCAGTAGAAACCCTCGGCGGCATACAGGCCCTGGGCGGCCGGCAGGCCCAAGGAGTGAACATCGGTGATGAAGATCAGCAGCGCCGCGAGGGTCTGCTTCTTGGTGATGCCGAACTCCGAGGCCGCCTTCACCGAGTTGATGGTGTCGCCGCCGGCATTGGCCAGCCCGATCACCTGCGCTCCCGAGGCCTGCGCCTGCAGCAGGAAGGAGGAGAAATCGGAAGCGTTGAGCGGGTGCAGCACTGAGCCCAGCACTTTTCCACCGGCCGCTTGCACAAAATTGGTGGTGTCCGACTGCAGCGATTTGCCGAAGGCATAGTCGGCAGTGAGGAAGAACCAGGTCTTGCCGCCGTGCGCGACCACGGCCTTAGCGGTGGTGGTGCCGGTGGCATAGGTGTCATATTCATAGTGGATCGTGTAGGGATTGCACTCTTCGTTGGTGAGCTTCGTCGAACCGGCGCCGGAGTCGATGAACAAGCGGTGCTTCTCATTGGCTACTTTGCTGACGGCGATGGCTACGCCCGAATTCACCGTGCCCACGATGATATCCACGTCGCCATCGAACCATTCCCGCGCCTTGCTCGCCCCCACGTCGGGCTTGTTCTGATGATCGGCAGAAACCACCTGGATGGGAGCCCCCAACACCTTGCCTCCGACCTCGGCTATGGCCATTTCCGCAGCCACCACCTCGCCCTTGCCGCCGATATCGGAGTACAAGCCGGACATGTCGTCCAGCACGCCGATCTTGACCACGCCACCGGATATCTTTCCTGACTTCGCCTGCGCCAACGCCCCGGTGGCGGCCAACAACACCAGAACGCCGGCCAGTGCGATCATGAGTTTGCTCTTCATTTCGATCTCCCTCCTTTTGATTACCTGCCCGCAATATTCAAACGCCCAGTAGTTCTTCCAGCAACGACTGCTTTTCCTCGACTTCGTGGCGCTGGACCTCAACCGCGATACGGCCGCGTTCCACCACGTACATGCGGTCGGCCAGGGGAGCCGCGAAGCGGAAATTCTGCTCCACCAGCACGATGGTGAAACCCTTCTCTTTGAGCTGACGGATCACCAGGGCCAGCTTCTTGACGATCACCGGCGCCAGGCCTTCGGAAATCTCGTCCAGCAGCAGCAGCCGCGCCCCGGTGCGCAGGATGCGGGCCATGGCCAGCATCTGCTGCTCGCCTCCGGAAAGCCGCGTCCCCTGGCTCTTGCGCCGCTCCTTCAGGTTGGGAAACATGGCGTAGATTTCCTCCACGCTCATACCTTCGCTGGTGAACCGCGGCGGCAGCAGCAGGTTCTCTTCCGCGCTCAAGCTGGCGAAGATGCCGCGCTCCTCCGGGCAATATCCTACGCCCAGGCGGGCGATGCGGTGCGGCGGCCAGTGGACGGTCTCCCGCCCGTTCACCATGATGGAGCCGTTGCGCTTGGTCACCAGGCCCAGGATGGCCTTCAGCGTGGTGGTGCGTCCGGCACCGTTGCGCCCCAGCAGCGTCACCACCTCGCCGCGATTCACGCGGAAGTCCATCCCGTGCAGGATGTGCGACTCGCCGTAGAACGCGTGCACGTCGGTGACCCGCAAATACTCGAGGCTGATGTCGCTATCCAATCTCCACTCCCATGTAGGCTTCCATCACCTGGGGATTCTCCGCCACCTGGGCGTAGCTGCCTTCGGCCAGCACCGAGCCGCGCTGCAGCACGGTGATGACGTGGCACAGGTCGGAGACCACGCTCATGTTGTGCTCTACCATCAACACGGTGCGGTCGGCAGCCACCTTGCGGATCAGGTCCTTCACCCGGTCCACGTCCTCGTGGCCCATGCCCTGGGTGGGCTCGTCGAGCAAAAGCAGCTCCGGCTCCATGGCCAGGGTGGTGGCGATCTCCAGCGCCCGCTTGCGTCCGTAGGGCAGCTCGACCGCCACAACATCGCGATACGATTCCAGCCCTACTTCGGTCAGCAATTCCAGGGCGCGCTGGTTCAGCGAGTCCAGCGAGGTCTCACTCCGCCAGAACTCGAACGACGGCCCCCGCAGCCGCCGCTGCAACCCGATGCGTACGTTCTCCAGCACCGTCAGGTGGGGAAACACCGAGGAGATCTGGAAGGAGCGCACCAGGCCCCGCCGCGCCACCTTCGCCGGCTTCTCCTGGGTGATGTCTTCGCCCTTGAAAAAAATGCTGCCGCGTGTGGGGATGAGGAACTTGGTCAGCATATTGAAGACGGTGGTCTTGCCCGCTCCGTTGGGGCCGATCAGACCGTGGATCGACCCGCGCCGCACCTTCAGGCTCACGTCGTTGACCGCGACGAAGCCCTTGAATTCTTTGACCAGGTTTCTGGCCTCGAGAATGCAGTTGTCGTCCATCGAGCCTGGGATCGTGTCGCTCCTCAGCGACTCGCGACAGCCGCCGAAAAAGTACCCGATTGTACGTCCTCAGCCGCCGAAACGGTGCCCAAATTTTGAGGCAGCAGTTTCCAGGTCCGGGGGGGAGGCGAAGGCATGTTTCTCGACCTCAGCTTCGGCCCAGCCGGGGGGCGTCATTCTAATCGGAGCGGGTGCGCGCGGCAACATTCCGTCGCGGACCGGGCGCACCGGTACGCGCCGGGATGCTCAGCTCGCGCGCCCAACAGCTGGGTTGGAGGCAGCAACAGCAGTCGATCGCCCATCGCTGCGGAGCTGATCGGCAACCAGGTCCGACAAAAAAAGCAACGCCATGCGCCTCCGGGGAGCGCGCACGCTGTCCGCCAGCCTGCGCAAGCGGGCGCTATCACGATGATGGATGGCGGCTCTTACCGGGTCTTCTTGCTTGTGTTTCATGGCTCCTCCTCACGGTTGTGTGCACACACCGATCGCGAACTGGTCCTCGGCCGCGCTATTTATGGCCCAGGAGTTGGACAGGCGCAGATCAGACGTGTGGAGGAGAACGAGCTCCGCCGATGTCGGCGAAGCCGGCCAGCGCCGCAGGGGGAGGGGCAACCAGGACAGTTTCAGCGCACGTGGCCTGATGGTAAGGGAGGAAGGCGGGCCCCAGCGCCGGAAGGATCCTTACTTCGGGGTAAGTATGGCTGGCCCGAGCCTTGGCCTGGGACCGGGAGAACTTATGTTGCGCGAATTCCGGCTGGGTGGCATCGTCTACCGGCGAGACGGCCGAGACCACCAACGTGGCCACCACCATCATGGTCAGCAGCCCGCCCACCAGAGGGCGACTAGCCCGGCGGCGGTGCGCAGCGCACGGCCACCGCGCCCACGCGCGACGAGGCAGCATCAGCAAGTCTGGCAAGGATTCCATGGCTCAAAGCAGGCGTCCGGGGTGGGCCGGGAGAGGATGCTTCAGCCCTCAGGAATTGTCAAGCATCAACGTGATGAGCCCGGAATTGACCGTCAAACTGCCGGGTAGCGTCCCAATCTAGGACACTACCATCTGGCGCGGTGCCGGCAGCCGAGCCGCCAGGGTATGGTACGGTGGGTATTGCCATGAGTGACGATCATCCCCAGCCCGTCCGCATCGCCGTGGTCGGCACCGGCAACGTCGGATCGACTTTTGCCTACGCCTTGCTGCTGAGCGGCCTGGCCGCCGAAATCGTCCTCATCGACGCCAACCGCGCCAAAGCCGAGGGCGAAGCCATGGACCTGCAGCACACCGTCCCCTTCGCCCATCCCACGCGGATATGGGCCGGCGACTACACCGACTGCACCGGCGCCATTGCTACGGTCATCGCCGCCGGCGTCAACCAGAAGCCGGGCGAGACCCGCATCGACCTGCTCAAGCGCAACGCCGCCGTCTTCGCCAATGTGGTGCCGCCGGTGGCACGCCACAATCCCCAGGGCATCCTGGTGATCGCCACCAACCCGGTGGACGTGCTCACCTACGCTTCGCTGAAGCTCTCCGGCTACGCCTGGCAGCGCGTCATCGGCTCGGGCACCATCCTGGACACGGCGCGCTTCCGCCAACTGCTCAGCCAGCATTTCAAGGTAGATTCGCGCAGCGTACACGCCCACATCATCGGCGAACACGGCGATAGCGAGGTACCGGTGTGGTCGCTGGCCAACATCGCCGGCATGCGCCTGACGGACTTCTGCGCCGCGCAAAACCTCACCGGCGACCCCGCCGCCATGGACGAGATCTTCCGCCAGACCCGCGATGCCGCCTACCAGATCATCTCCCGCAAGGGCGCGACTTTCTACGCCGTAGCCGCCGGGCTGATGCGCATCGTGGAGGCCATCGTGCGCAACCAGCGCACCGTGCTCTCCGTCTCCAGCCTCGTCCACGACTATTACGGAATCGACGACGTCTGCCTCAGCCTGCCCACGGTGGTCAGCCGCAGCGGCATCGAGTGGGTGCTGCGCCTGAATCTGAACGAGAAAGAAGTGGAGGCCCTGCAGCACTCGGCAGCGGTGCTCAAGGAGACCCGAGAGCAATTGGCGATTGAGTCAATGTCCCGATGACCCGATTCACCCATGTCCGGATGCCGCCAAAATGTTGTACTCTTCTCCCCATACTGCGGTCGCCGAACCAACCAAAGCCGCCGCGCCAACATCTTGGTGAATATCGCTCCACGAATGAGGCCTCTATGAAGCGCACTCTGTTGCTCGTCATTATGGTTCTAATGCTGGCTGCCATCCCCGGATGGGGGGCGGCGTTGGGCACGGCTGCCGGCTCGGTGATCCCGTCGCAGGTGCAGCAGATCATCACCGTGGACTACCGCCAGCTCGCGCAATCGCCCACCGCCCTGGCGCTCAAGGCCAAGGTGCTGCCCGACAATCTGAAGGATCTGGAGACGGCGCTGCGCGGCGTGGGCGTGGATCCTGACAAGGACGTGGACTCTCTCACCTTCGCTTCCTTCCGCACCGAGGACAAGGGAGTTCGGATCATCGGTATCGCCCAGGGACAGTTTACCCGCGCCAAGATCATCAAGGGCATGCGCGCCAAGAAGATCAAGCCCAGCAAGTACCACACCTCGTTCCTCTATCCCATGGGCAGCGCTATGCAGGTAACCTTCCTGGATGAGGGCACCATGCTGTTCGGCGAGGAAGCCGCGGTCAAGGCCTCGCTCGATGCGCGCGATGGCAACGCCGAGAGCATGGTCTCCAACAGCCGCATGTCCGACCTGGTGCGCTCGGCCGACACCGGCGCGGTGTGGAGCGTGCTCGACGCCGCCGGCACCCAGAACATGATGCGCTCCACCCTGGGCGAAGCCGCCGCCCTGGCCGACTACGAAACCGTCAAGAAGCGCCTGCTGGGCTCCACTTACACCATGGACTTCACCCACGGCGTCAAGTTCGACCTCAGCGTCCTGACCTCGGACTCCATGACCGCGGCCACCATGTCGTCGCTGTTGCGCGCCGGCATGCTGTTCAAAAAGATGAGCGCCAGCGGAGTGGAGAAAGTGGCGCTGGACAACGTCACCGTGGACAACGACAACGAACACCTGCTGCTCCACTTCAAGGCCGACGACGACAAATTCCAGTCGCTGCTGCAATCGCCGATGTTTACGGCGATCGCACGATAGCCATTAGCAGTTAGCAATTAGCACTTAGCCTCGAAGCAGAGTCGTGAATTCGTCCGATTGTGCCGCCGAGGCTAAATGCTAATTGCCAAGTGCTAATTGCTTGCCCTGAAACTTCCTCCCTCCCCGCACATCCAATAGCCGCATGCTTTTCGAAGGCAACGAGCGCACGGAACTCGAGCGCAGGATGATGCAGGAAGGACGCCTGCCGCCGGGCCAGGCCGCCACGCTGAAGTGGCCGGTGCTGCACTATGGATCGGTGCCGCGCTTCGATCCCGCGCGCTGGGACTTCCGCATCGCCGGCCTGGTGGAACAGCCGGTGCGGCTCACCTGGGACGAATTCAATCGCCTGCCCAAATCCACCGTGACCAGCGATTTCCACTGCGTCACGCGCTGGAGCCGCTTCGACAATCGCTGGGAAGGCGTGCTCTTCCGCAACGTGCTCAAGCTGGTGAAGCTCGTGCCGCGCGCCGCCTACGTGCTGGTCCACGCTGAGCAGGGATACACCGCCAACGTGCCGCTGGACGACCTTGATCGCGACAACGTCCTGTTCGCCACCCACCACGACGGGCAGCCGCTCCCGCCCGACCACGGCTACCCGCTGCGCCTGATCGTGCCCCACCTCTACGCCTGGAAGTCCGTGAAGTGGGTGCGCGGCCTGGAGTTCTATGACCACGACCTCCCCGGCTTCTGGGAACAGAATGGGTATCACATATATGGGGATCCGTTTAAGGAACAGAGGTTTGACACGGATTTGTAATTGGTGATTTGTGACTGCAGAAATCGCTGGCACGCAATCACAAATCAGAAATCGAAAATCACAAATTACTTTTTCACGATCGGGCTATACCCATCGCCGGCCAGGCGGCCACGCATGGCCTCCGCATCTTTGAAATCGTTGAACGGTCCCACTTGCACGCGAAACAGCGCATCGCTAGGGGCGTTAGCGGCCAGAAATACAGGATAGTTCTTCTTCTTCAGAGCGCCCACCAGCGCTTCGGCATCTTCCTTCTTGCTCACTGCCGCCACCTGTACCACATACGCGGAGGCGGAGGCATGGGGCGTCTCCGGCGCGGGCGCGTTCGCGGCGGCGGCTGGGGCCGGGCTGGAGGGAGGAGTGAGCTGCGGGTTAGCGTCCTTCTGCTCGACCGTCTTGTAGAAGGTCAGGTCGTTGGCCGGAGCGGCGTTGGCGGCTTCCGCCGGAGTGTCACTGGTGGCCTTGGGTTTGGCCGTATTCGCCGCCGCCGCTTCCGCCGTCATGGCCGTCGGGCCCATGGTGCGTCCTAGGGTATATCCCAGCCCGAAGAAAATGCCACACACCACTACCAGTGCGAAAAATAGCCCCAGCAGCCGACCCGTTCCCAAGCTGATCTCGACATCCTGAGTTGCGGACATATATCTCCCTCTGGCGGCATGATATTCCAGCCCGCGGCCGATGATTATTGCTGCAATTGGTTCGGGGGAAAGCAGCGGGCAGCATTCAGCACTCAGCATTCAGCAGTCAGTTATTCAGCCCTTACGACGTACTTCGCGTCTTGGCGGCGAAGAAGTGCAGTTTCTGCCACTGAGTGCTGACGGCTGACTGCTCCCCGCAGCCCGCGTGTTATGCTTTCCTTCTCCGTGGAGACATGCTGCAGAAGCGCATCGACGATCACGCCATCATCTCGCGCGAGGCCGTGCGCGAGGCCGAGGGTATCTTCCACACCCACCTCAAGCGGGTGGGGCTCAAGCTGACCGGCCAGCGCGACACCATCCTGCGCACCTTCCTCGAGACCCGCGACCACCTCTCCACCGACGAACTGCACGGGCTGGTCAAGAAAAAGGACGCGCGCATCGGCATCACCACCGTCTATCGCACGCTCAAGCTGCTGGCCGCCTGCGGGCTGGCCAGCGAAGTGGCCTTCCACGACGGCGTGGCCCGCTACGAGCACCAGTACCAGCGCCGCAGCCATCACCACATGGTCTGCACCACCTGCGGCAGCTCGGTCGAGTTCTTCTCCCCGGAGATCGGTCGCTTGGAGCAGGAGATCGGCCGCAAGCACCACTACTTCACCACCCGCCACACCTTCCAGATCTACGGCATCTGCGAGAACTGCCGCAAGAAGACGGCGGCGCGCATGGTGTAGGCAGAGCAACGGACCAAAGCAGAGTCGACCCCACTCCGGCAGGTGGCGTTACTGTAAGTTCCACTCTACTTTGACTGGATGGTCTCGATATAGTTCGCAAGATCTTCCATGCGCGACTTGGCGGCTTTTTCCTTCATTCCGCTCAGCGCCAGGAAGAACGGTCCCCAGACCGGCATCTGCCGTGAGCCGTGCGCCGACATGGCGGTCTCGCCGGAGATGGTTTCCAACACGCGCGCCTTGGGGAACTTGCCATCATTCCGCTGCGCCAGCGTGGTGAGATCCGGCGGCGGAGTTTTGAGGCTGGCGGCTGCCGGCCCCTTCCCTTTGCCGTCCTTGCCATGGCAGGAGGCGCAATAAGCCACATACAGGTCGCGGCCTGATGCCACCGAGGCATCGGAAGTCTTGCCTGAGTCCGTTTGTGCGAGGGCGACGGGAACGGCGATCCCGACGACCAGCAAACAGAACCCGGTCGTAAACCGAAAGCGCATCAGGACTTCCTCGGCGGGAAAGTGCGGCCTAGAATGGACCCACGTCTCGAATCTGTCAAGCGTGCCCACCTTCTGGCGACGACCGGCCATATCCTTGGTGTCAATCCAGGCATGAGTCATGGTGCTGAAAACATTTGCCGACAGGTTGCAAGAACTTGCACTTCACAGGAATTGGGGCAGTTGAATCGCAGGCACTGCGGCTAAGGAGTTTGATTTTCCGTCAGTTCCGCAGACCGAAGGACGGCAAATGGCAGCAAGCATGCATGGTTGCACGGGATGGCGCCGGTTCAACTCGAGCCCGAACAACTGGATGAAGTCAGGCCTGCGGCGTCCCCGCGGATTTCGCCCAGGCTCAAAACCGCAATTTTCATCCTCTGGAATGTGGTGGCCATCGCGGCGGTCTTCGCGGTCCTCGAGCTGGGAATGCGGGCCGTCCAGCATCGGCGGCTCGGACCCGGAGCCTACGAGACCGAGGCCCTGCGCGATCGCTTTACCGGCTGGCGGAACAACCCGGCCTTCAGCCGTGCTGACATCCACATCAACCGGCAAGGGTTTCGGCATGAGCAGGACGTCCCGGTCGCGAAGCCACCCGATACGGTGCGCATTTTTCTGGTGGGCGGTTCCGCCGCCTTCGGGGCCGAGAGGCTTTATCCGGAGATCGACAACCGGTACTCGCGGCTCTATGGCAACCAGCTCATCGACTACTACCTGGAGCAAAAACTCAATCAGACCTTTCCCGGCAAGCATTGGGAAGTGATCAACGCCGGAGTCAGCGAATACCGGCTACACCAGGACCTGGCCCTGATTGAATCCGTGTTGCTGCAATACCGGCCCGACTACATCCTCTTGTTGGACGGCCACAATGACATCGCGGGGCTGGCGGTGGCGCCGGCGAATTACGACGTCTATGCCTCCACCGGACACCTGGAGGAATTCAATCAGCTTGCCAATCCCCGCTCCGTCCATGCCGCGGTTTTCTTCATGTACACCTGGCTGCGGTCCAACAGCGCGCTATTTCGCTTCCTCTCCGACCATCTCCAGTTCCGAACCATGCG
>Ga0209517_10008859_pt1 | contig 11676 bp, 9 predicted proteins | sample PeaSoiMetSII2010_FD_187695 | JGI IMG/M metagenome (GOLD analysis project Ga0209517, IMG submission 187695) | Peat soil microbial communities from Weissenstadt, Germany - SII-2010 (SPAdes) (version 2) | ecosystem: Environmental > Terrestrial > Soil > Wetlands > Peat | place: Germany: Weissenstadt...
CAAGAATATTTTCGTCTCAAAGTCTTGACCTGCATGCTTCCTGACATATGATTTGTCAAAAATGTCTCAAAAACCTGTACTCGATAAGCAATTGACCCATTTATATTATAGTCAAAACAAAACTTCTTCCTGTAACTCACGACAGTTTCATTTTATTGAAATGTAATTTTCATCTTGAAGTTGTTAGGCCAATAGGGGCATGGCAGTTGGATCGAACACCCGATACGTAAGCAGTTTTACGCGGTCATTCACGAGGAACCAAACCAGTGCATAGCCCCAAACGAACAGGGCCCAGCCCCATCCGAGTGGCGTCATAAACAACCCATAAACCGCGATCAGAGTCGCCACCAGTTGCGTGCCGAACACCGCCAGCAGCAAAATCCACGCTGGGCGTATAGACCAGAACGGGCCGCGCGTGCGCGTCAGGAAAATTGTCAGATGTCCCGCCACGGACAGCTTCAAATACATCAGTGTCTGGATGTGCGCACGGTCGAGATGAAAAACGCGCTCACCGAGATAAAACAAGCCGAAGGCGGAGACGACCCCGACAACGCCCAGCACCGTGGCGACCCCCAGTACCATGCGCATGCTCCATGCCTCGGGCTTATCCTTGTAATGAACGTTGTCATACGCGATAGACAGGATTGCACCGTCGTTGAGCAACGCCAGGATCACGATCATCACTGCCGTCAATGGATAAAAGTTAAAGATCAGAATCGCCAGCGTCATGAAGAACAGCACGCGCAGTGTTTCGGCGATGCGGTATATAGCATAGCTGTTCATCCGCTGAAAGATTTTCCGGCTCTCCTTAATCGCGTCAATAATAACCGACAGGCCGGGCGTCAAAAGCACGATGGACGCCGCCGCGCGCGCCGCGTCCGTCGCACCCGAAACGGCGATGCCGCAGTCGGCCTTCTTCAGCGCAGGGGCGTCGTTCACCCCGTCGCCTGTCATGCCAACGATGTGGCCGCGTTGCTGAAGGATATCCACAATGTGGAACTTGTGTTCGGGGAACACCTGGGCGAACCCGTCCGCTTTTTCGATCGACTCTGCCAACTGTGCCGTCTCGTGATGCTTCGTGTTCCCGAAGCCGCTGGCATCGAGGATATTTGTGCCCATCCCTAATTTCTTGGCGGTTTCCTGGGCAATGGCCATTTGATCGCCCGTAACCATCTTGACCTTCACGCCCATCTGCCAGGCACTCGCGATGGTCGCTTTGGCTTCTCCCCGGGGCGGGTCGAACAGGGGCAACACGCCAATAAACTGCCATGGACCTTGGGCGTCCGCCCGAGCCACACCCAACGAGCGGAAGCCGCGCGCCGCAAATTCGTTGACGGCTTTCTCGATGGCGGACTTGACCTGCCCTGCATTGGCCGACAACGCCAAGATCACCTGCGGCGCGCCTTTAGTCACCCTGAATTCCCTTCCGTCCGTGCTCTTAACGGTGGCTTCGGTGCGCTTATGCACCGGGTCGAACGGCTGGAAGTGAACCACCTCGTAGCCTTTCAATGCCTGATCATTTTTCAGGCCTCCCAGCACGGCCAGGTCAATCGTGTCCTTATTGTCCGCGCGCGACGCCAGCGCAGCGTTGAGGATAACTTGATCGGCAGGGATGCCGCTTACGCTGAACGGATCGCCCAGCGTCAGCTTGTTCTGGGTCAGGGTGCCGGTCTTGTCCGCGCACAGCATGTCCACGCCCGCCAATTCCTCGATGGCCGCCAACCGGGTCACAATCGCCTCTTTTTTGGCCAGCAGGCGCGCACCGGCCGCCATGGTCACGGACAGCACCGTGGGCATTGCCACGGGAATCGCGGCCACCGTCAACACCAATGCGAACTGAAGCGTGGTGAGCATCCGGTCACCGCGGAATAGCGCGACGCCCAGAATCAACACCACCAAGGACACTGCGAGGATGATCAAGTAATTGCCGATCTTCAACACCGCGCGTTGGAAATGGCTGACTGTATGCGCCTCCTGCACCAGTTGCGCAGTCTTGCCGAAGTAGGTGTTCTGGCCCGTGGCGTACACGAGCGCGCCGATTTCGCCCAAGCGGATAATTGAACCTGAAAACACAGCCTCGCCAGGTTTTCGCGTAGCAGGCAACGACTCTCCCGTCAGCGCGGACTGATCTACCTCTATCGGATCGCCCTCCAGCAAGCGCGCATCCGCCGGCACGATGTCGCCCAGACGCACGCGGATGACGTCGCCCGGCACTAACTCACGCGCTGCCGGGTTGATCCACTTCCCATCTCGTTTCACCCGGGCCTTGATCGCCAGCTTGGCCTTCAGCGCGGCGATGGCATTGCCTGCCTGGTGTTCTTCCCAGAATCCGACCATGGCATTGGCCAGAAGCAGAAGGAGGATGATGGCAAAGTCCGGCCAATGCCGATCTACCGCCGAAAGGATCACGGCCGCTTCGATCATCCATGGGATAGGACCCCAAAAATAGGTAAGGAATTTCAAGAACGGATTGGTTTTCTTATCTTCAATCTCGTTAGGCCCATATTGAGTCAGCCGTTTCTGCGCCTCAGCTTGACTGAGGCCATCCGGCGACGACCTCAATTTTACCTGCAATTCCTGCATGGGAAGAGATTTTAGATCGTCCTTCACATTGGGCTTAGATTCTGGAGCTTCGGGCTGGTCGGCATTGGATTTCATAATGGGGATCCTTTCTGTCTTTGCCATGCCACAGGTTTCATGAGTTGCAGGCTTCTTAGAAGGCCACGGGATCGTAACCCTAGTATTTCCGAGTGGATGGCCTGTTTGCGCATTAATGCCTGTCACCCCGTGTTCACTGAATTCCTGCACGGGCATCAGTTCCACAGCCGTCACCCCCCAGTTCTTTGAAATAGGGGATCATTTCCTTTAGACCTCGGTACGTGCCGGGATGCTCCACGCCAGAGCGCAAGCTCCCTTCCAAGGAATGGGTAATCTTCCCCTCTCCCGAGGCTCACCGGCCCAACCTTATCGCTCATGCCCCACTGGGACACCATTTGTTCTACCAGTGATGTTACTTCCTTAAGATCGCTCTGAGCGCCGCTGCTCACATCGTTGAATACGATCTTCTCGGCGCACCTGCCGCCGAGTGCGATGCTCAGTTTGTTCATAAGATACGTACGGGGGATAATAGTGCCGGTCCGTCCTCTTCGGGCAGGAGCTGGGTGACACCCATGGCCATTCCCCTTGGGATGATTATCACTTTATTGTTTAATGACTATAGTATTATCTTCGCATTCGGTCACTCCAAGTACGTTTAAAATATAGCATATCACCGCATAGTTATAGTTACTGTAGGTTCTCATCTTATTACTGCGGACTTTATATACCCACTGAACACATGGGAATACCCGATACACGATCAACCTGCATCGTGTGGCGTGCAGAGTGGCATAAGCCCTCTCTTGCGTTTCCTGTGAAGGGAAATGATCAGCACTCTACTACAATATAAAAGTGAAAAAGAGAGCATCTCTCCATGCAAACTGCACCGTAGGAGGAAACGATGGATAATGTCAAGCGCATCCTCGTCGTAAGCAGACTGACTACATACTGCAGAAATTTTGAACCTGAATTTGTTGATTGTTTCAATCAATGAGAACTACACACTTGGAGGTGAAGTCGTGTTTCATATAATTATGGCGAAGGTGCAGATTTCATTTTGTATCATTGCATTATGTGAGATGGGTCTCTCTCAACAGCAACTTCCTGTATCTCACGAGTTTGCATTCTGCCCAACAGTACAATTTCCAACCTGTATACGGCAATATACGTCAACCTTGTCGGGCATCCCGCACATATGAGTTGCGGCACGCAGATAGCTGCTACAGTCTGGGCTCCAAGCTATAAGCGCGCGACAGTTATGCAGGCACCATTGGCTATTTTGAGCTTCCTTGCCGGCGTTTCTACTTGGTTGCTCGGAAGGGGCATCATATCATGTGGTTTGCCGGCGCGGTGCTGATCGGCTTGGCTGTGCCCTTCACGTTCTTCGCAATCATGCCTACTAAGCACCAACTTCTTGCGCCTGGGCGCGACCTTGCTTCAATTGAAACCCGAGCATTACTGATAAAGTGGAATAGACTTCATGCCATCCGCAGCGTGCTAAGTCTGCTGGCGTTACTGGTCTATCTGATTCTGTTGATCCAGGTTTAGCACGGCATTCGAGCGAAGGTCGTTGCAAACTACAATCGTTAACGTCTATCCCAATAAAAGAACATTCGACATCGTTTGACCTCAACATTGTTACACTAAAAAAAAACGAAATAAATATTCATCTACTTTATCGCCTCACCTGTTATAACCTTGGTATCAAGAGACGCAGCGCGATATTGAGGGCTATCACTTGCCGATGTTTGACACCCGCACCATCCGGTGTTATCCTTTGAGAGAGGATAAAAATTATCCTTTATCGAATTCGCGCGAAAAAAGGTGGTAACACTTATGCTTCGCGGGGTCGGCCACAATCCGTGACATTCAAAGAGGTTCATTCATGACTAGTAAACCAAAAACAGCTATTGTTGCGGAAAAGCCTCAGGGAATGGAATCGATCCTTCATAACACTAGGGAGAACCCGATGACAGTCCTCAGACCTGGAGTACTAGCCCCTTACTTTTCGCTGTCAACCACGCCGGATCAAAAAGTATCCCTCTCCGACTTTCGAGGGCAGCCTGTGGTCCTAGTCTTCTATCCGGCAGATTGGAGTCCCGTTTGCAGTGATCAGTTGTCGCTCTATAACGAACTAAAACCCGAATTCTCCGAGTTTAAAGCGCAAATCATCGGCATCTCGGTCGACGGCGTCTGGTGTCATCTCGCTTTCAGCAAAGACCGCAAATTACAGATTCCACTCTTGGCGGATTTTGAGCCTAAAGGCGCAGTGGCCCGGCAGTACGGCGTCTACCGGGAGAAGGACGGCGAGTCGGAGCGGGCGTTGTTTGTCATCGATGCCGACGGCATCATTCGTTGGAGTTACGTCTCGCCGGTTGGCATCAATCCGGGCGCCGATGGAATATTGAAAGCGCTCGAGTCAATGTCCAAAGGCTAAAAGCAGCGAGAGGTCGAAACTAAGGGAGGAGGAGGAAATCATGGACAATTCTGTTATGCTCACCCAGCCCGTTTCGGCGCGCGATCACGCCGAAGGAGCCGAAGACGCTCCTTTGACGTTGGTGGAATACGGCGATTATCAATGCCCTTACTGTGGAGCCGCCTATCCCATCGTAAAGCGCCTGCAGAAAACATTAGGGAAGGAGCTGCGATTTGTGTTTAGGAATTTCCCCGTGACCCAGGCGCACCCCTATGCCTTGATCGCGGCCGAAACGGCGGAAGCCGCGGCGCTCCAGGGTAAGTTTTGGGAGATGCACGATCTGCTTTATGAACAGCAGACCCACCTCAAGCCGGATATTATTCCAGTGTGGGCTAAAAGGATTGGGTTGGATCTCAATAAACTCGGGAACGATATCAAGCAAGGCGGCGTTGTTGAAAAACGTATTCAAGAAGATCGCCAGAGCGGCATCCGCAGCGGCGTTAACGGTACGCCGACCTTTTATATCAACGGAAAACGCTACGACGGCTCGCCAGATTATGATTCGCTTCTGGCGGCCTTAGAATCTTTGGCGCTACGCTCCGTCTGAACGCACGGGGCGTGACTGAATGTCTGAAAGGCATGTAGAAGATGGAGACAGATTTGCGTTGCCTTATGAAACCTATACCGTTTACTACGCATCATCGAATGACTGGGCCATTGTGTTGAGCAAACAAATGCAGAACGTTAAAGGCCTTCCCGATATGTCTGGTTTTATCAACGGACTGTCGCACGGTCAATAAATCCGATTGGGTGGCCGCAAGCGTTCATCGCAAGTTCCGACCGAGTCCGGCTGGAACCTCGATGCAGCAAAGAATTGGAGGTAATTATGAGTGTTATAGACCAAGCATTAAAAGCAAACAGACTATATGCCCAAAAGTACGATCCAAAATTGGGGAGGCATCCGCAGCCAAGGCTCGCGGTAGTAACCTGCATGGATCCCCGGCTTTCGGATCTTGAGGGAATACTGGGGCTGAAGAACGCCGACATTGACGTTATCCGGACCGGCGGACCAACTGTCACTGAAGATGTTCTGGGAGAGCTTGTTGTTTCCACCCGGGTGCTCGGAACCAAGGAAATAATGCTCCTGAATCACACCGGCTGCGGGTTCACCACCTTCACCGATGGGGAGTTGAACGCAAAATTTACCGAAGTGACGGGCGACTCAACGCCCGCACCTATGCGCTTCTTCTCCTATAAGGACCCTGAGGTCAACACGAGGGAGCAGATCCGGAAGGTCAGGTCGCATCCTTGGATCGCAAAAGACGTCCCGGTACGAGGCTTTATTTTCGATGTTGACACAGGCAGGCTACAAGAAGTGATAGTGGCAGAAGAGAAAAAACTAGAGAAAATGGCCGCCTGAAGAAATGATAGCCTTGTTGATGACATGATTACCATGGGAATCATCAGCTTCGTTACGACGGATTGTTTTAGATGTCAGCAGCATTAATTATCAGGACGAAGAGCCCGCTGGCTGACGGGAAGCGAGGTTGAGTAAAGATGAAACTGTCACAAGAAAGGGATGAACACCATCATGAATCGAATAGTCATTGATTCACCACCCGCAGTCACCGCTGACAGTCCGCTCTCAGTTGATGAGCTCCGGAAGATTGATGCTTATTGGCGAGCATGCAATTATTTGTCCCTCGGCATGCTCTATCTGAGGGACAACCCGCTGTTGCGGGAACCGCTCAATGCGGAACACATTAAAAACCGTCTCATTGGTCATTGGGGCTCCGATCCTGGTCAGAGTTTTGTCTGGGTCCATCTGAATCGGCTGATCAAGAAGTATGACCTGAACATGATGTATATATCCGGCCCCGGTCACGGTGCTCCGGCCGTCCTTGCGAACAGCTATCTCGAGGGAACCTACTCCGAGGTCTATCCTGATAAATCCGAGGACGCGGATGGCCTGCGTGAGTTCTTGAAGCAGTTCTCTTTCCCGGGCGGCATTGGCAGTCATAGCACGCCAGAAACACCCGGATCGATTCACGAAGGAGGTGAATTGGGTTACAGCATGTCGCACGCCTTTGGAGCGGCCTTCGACAACCCGGACTTGATTGTAGCCACTGTCATCGGAGATGGTGAGGCTGAGACAGGGCCGCTGATGGGCTCACTCAATTCCAACAAATTCTTGAATCCCGTTCGTGATGGAGCTGTGCTGCCGATTCTTCATCTGAATGGATATAAGATTGCCAACCCGACAATTCTGGCCAGAATCTCATTGGAAGAGCTTCATGCTCTTTTCTACGGCTTCGGGTGGACACCCTTCATGGTCGAGGGCGAAGATCCGCTGGTAATGCACCAGAAGATGGCTGCCACGCTCGAGGCTTGCATCAGGCAAGTCAGGTCCATCCAAGAGGAAGCCCGGCATAGCGGTGTTGCTAAACGGCCTCGGTGGCCCATGGTTATTCTCCGAACACCCAAGGGCTGGACGGCTCCAAAAGAAATAGATGGACATAAGTTGGAAGGTTTCTGGCGGGCCCATCAAGTGCCGATACCTGATGTCGCAAGCAATCCCGCACATCTCAAAATTCTTGAAGCCTGGATGCGCGGCTACAAACCGGAGGAGTTGTTCGACGGGAACGGCAGACTCATCCCGGAGCTGAGGGAACTGGCCCCGAAAGGAAACCGGCGCATGAGCGCCAACCCTCACGCTAATGGTGGCCTGCTGAGAAGACCGCTTCGGTTGCCGGATTTCCGGAAATATGCCATACCCGTTGCGAGACCAGGCGACTCTGAAGCCGAACCGACATACATACTCGGTCAATTCCTGCGCGATGTCATGCGCGAAAACATGACGAACTTCCGCGTCTTCGGACCGGATGAGACGGCTTCCAACCGGCTCCAGGCCATTTACGAAGTCACCAAGAAGACCTGGCTAGCTGAATTCAAGCCTGAAGACTCCGATGGCGGCGAGCTCTCCCCGGATGGCCGCGTTATGGAGATGTTGAGCGAACACACCCTCGAGGGCTGGGCTGAAGGTTATGTCCTAACCGGGCGCCATGCGTTCTTTTCTACGTATGAGGCCTTCGTCCATATCATCGACTCCATGTTCAATCAGCACGCGAAATGGCTGGAAAAGTGCAAGACCGATGTCAAATGGCGTGCATCGCTTTCCTCATTGAATTTATTGCTCACTTCAACTGTTTGGCGCCAAGATCATAACGGCTTCACTCACCAGGACCCCGGGTTCCTTGATGTAGTCACAAACAAAAGCTCCCTAGTTACACGAATCTATCTACCGCCCGACACAAACTGTCTTCTCAGCGTGGTAGACCATTGCCTGAGAAGCGTCGATTACGTGAACGTTATCGTCGCCGACAAACGGCCCCACCTGCAGTATCTCGACGTGGACGCTGCCATTAGGCATTGTGCAAAGGGAATCGACATCTGGCCCTGGGCAAGCAATGATCAGGACGGAGAACCGGATGTGATCATGGCCTGCGCTGGTGATATTCCCACGATGGAGTCGCTCGCCGCGACTGCGATCCTGCGCGAGAAATTCCCGGACCTCAAGATCCGGTTCATCAACGTGGTCGATCTTTTCAAACTGGAGCCGCAGACCGAACACTCGCACGGACTGTCGGACCACGACTTCGACTCCCTGTTTACAACGAATAGACCGATCGTCTTCAATTTCCACGGATACCCTTGGCTGATCCACAAACTTGCATACCGCCGCACCAACCAAGCCAACATGCATGTGCGCGGCTATAAAGAGAGAGGGAACATAAACACCCCCCTTGAACTGGCTATTCGGAACCAAGTAGACAGGTTCAACTTAGCGATCGACGTCATCGATCGTGTTCCAAAATTGCAGAATTCCGGGGCCCATGTTAAGGAGTGGTTGAAGGACCAGATAATTGACAATCTGGCTTACGCCCACGAAAACGGGATTGACAAACCCGAGGTCCGAGACTGGAAGTGGCCCTATACCTAAGGAGTGGCCGCAAGGTTTCGGGGTGGAGGAGGTGGGATGGACTTGCGGCATAGAATGAAGATGCTGCGTGATGTCCCAGGCAAGATAGCACGATCGCAGACGCATTGTCCCATCAATACGAGAGGCGAGAAGGCGATGCTTGACCTACGAATATTTTCTAGTGACAAGACGTTTTCGAGGTAAACAACCATGAACGGCCCACGGAAAACAGCCATCGTGACCGGAGCTTCACAGGGGATCGGCGCGGGCATCGTGAAAGAGTTTGTCGGACGGGGTTTCAACGTCGTTGCCAATTCACGGAAGATGACCCAATCCACCGAGGTTATGGCTTCCGACCACGTCGCTCTGGTAGACGGCAACATCGGAGAGCCGGCAACTGCTGCCGGGATCGTCGAGACAGCACTGTCTCGTTTTAAGTCGATCGACGTACTGGTCAATAACGCGGGCATCCTGCTCAATAAGCCGTTCACGGCCTACACGGCCGAGGACTTCAAATCGCTCCTCTCGACGAACGTCGAGGGCTTCCTGTATATCACGCAACTCTCCATTAAACAAATGTTAGCGCAGAAGACCGGTGGGAGCATTGTCACGATTACGGCGGCCCTTGCTCGCAACCCGATCCAGGGCGTCACGGCGTCTGTGTCGATGCTCACCAAAGGCGGTCTTGAAACGATCACCCAGCACCTTGCGATGGAGTATGCGAAAGACGGCATCCGCGTGAACGCCGTCGCGCCCGGCGTCGTCTACACCCCGCTTCACCGGGACACTCCGAAGGACGTGATGGAGAGCCGGTCGCCGATGGGTCGGCCTTCGACGGTCAAGGACATCACGGATGCGGTCATGTACCTGACCGACGCCGCGACGGTCACTGGTGACATCCTTTACGTCGATGGCGGCGCTCATTTCGGCCGCTGGTAATTGAAAGGAGCTTTCGTCATGACCACAAACTCATCGGCCGTCGAGGACCGTCTCGCCGAGCTCGGCATTCATCTGCCGGATGCGCCGACGCCTTTTGGTGCGTACGTGCCGGCCCTACAGACGGGCAACCTCCTTTTCCTGGGCGGGATGCGCGCCACCTCTGGGCACACGGCTACGGGAGTTGGCGTCGTGGGCAAAGACCTTGACGTGAAGCCGGGCCGGGAAGCGGCGTATAAGGCCGCACTCAATGTGCTCGCGCTCACGAAGAAGCAGCTAGGTTAGTTGAACCGCGTGAGCCACGTCGTGAGGTTCGGCATGTACGTCGCCGCGACGCCTGATTCACTAAGCACGTGAAAGTTGCCGATGCTGCATCGGAGTTGCTTCGAGATGTCTTCGGCGAAGAGACCGTCTCTTCGCGCCTTGTCTTTGGTGTTGCGAGCCTTCCATTCGGTTCGCCGGTCGAGTTGGGAGTCATCTTGGAAGTGAAGAACTGACCCGACCGACGACGAGGGCCTTTCCTACGGGTAAATGACAAATTTTCCCCGAGGATGACTTGGGGTGGTCGGCGTACTCATTCTGTCCCGCAACGTCCTCACTCAGTCGAAGGAGTCTGCCATGGCCCAGCATATCTCGTACCGTACCGTGAAAGTGGAGGGCCTCTCGATCTTCTACCGCGAAGCGGGGCCAAAAGACGCACCGACCATTCTGCTGCTTCACGGACTTCCCTCGTCGTCGCGCATGTTCGAGCTGCTGTTCATGGGGCTGGCGGGCCAGTTTCACCTGGTTGCTCCCGACTATCCGGGCTTCGGGCACAGCGATGCTCCAACACCAAAGGACTTCTCCTACACCTTCGACAACATCGCCAAGGTGATGGATCACCTCACCGAGGCGTTGGACCTGACCAAGTACACCCTTTACATGCAGGACTACGGCGGACCAGTCGGCTTTCGGATGGCCCTCGCTCACCCGGATCGCGTCGAAGCCTTGATCGTTCAAGATGCCGTCGCCCACAACGAAGGTCTCGGTACGAACTGGAAAACAAGGCGTGCGTTCTGGGCGGACCGCGCCCCACGCGAGGCCGCGTTGCGGACCAACTTGCTCTCTCTGGACACCACGCGGACGCGGCACGTCGGCAGCGACCCGAACCCCGAGAAGTACGATCCCGATCTCTGGACCGACGAATATGCGTTCCTGAACAAGCCCGGCGAGGCAGACATCCAGAGCGATCTGTTCTACGACTACCGCACCAACGTGGACGCCTACCCGAAGTGGCAGGCATGGTTGCAAAAGACTCAGCCACGCCTGCTGGTTCTCTGGGGAAAGTACGACTTGTCGTTTGAGCTGACGGAGCCCGAGGCGTACCGCTGTGACGTTCCGAAGGCTCCTTGATGCGGGGCACTTCGCCTTGGATACCGCCGCCGATGAAATCGCCGATCTCGTTCGCCGTTTCATGTCGACGGAGATGTAATCGATACTGAGCAAAAACCCCTAAAATCAGGTTTTAAACCACAAACTGCGGCCTAAGAGATTGTCTGGGATTAGATCTTCCCGGGAAAGTTATAGTCGTTACAGGTGGTCACTCAGGAAGTGTAATTATCAACCTGTATTCTGCAAAGAAATCTAGTCGACGGGATTGCATGATTGTAGCATGCCATGTATATCGTATGACTAGTCGGTTCAAGTCCGACCGTGGGAGTTCGGCAGTTCACCCACGTAGCACGAGGGAGGCGTGAGGAGTAATCCA
>Ga0209517_10008861_pt1 | contig 11675 bp, 8 predicted proteins | sample PeaSoiMetSII2010_FD_187695 | JGI IMG/M metagenome (GOLD analysis project Ga0209517, IMG submission 187695) | Peat soil microbial communities from Weissenstadt, Germany - SII-2010 (SPAdes) (version 2) | ecosystem: Environmental > Terrestrial > Soil > Wetlands > Peat | place: Germany: Weissenstadt...
AGTGTAGGCGTATGCGAGCTCGCGAACAAAACCTAGCCGCTGCTCCCAAGTCAAATTAGGAGTAAGTGCCGTAGTATTGTCGATAGACAACACTTGGCCGCCCGCCTTCATCGTCTGCCCGAATCCCAACAGCGTACTGGAAGCGAAAGGAGTCGTGTTAGGGTCACGCTGGAAATAGTACTTAGTAGCCAGCCGGTCCTTTGAGCTGAAATTGTAATCTACGTTGCCATTGATCTGATCGGCCCTGAAGTGCGAATTCGGTCCCTGTATTTGGGCGTCCGCAGACTGGTTCTGCAATTTTCCCAAAGTCGTAGGGTCCGTTTCGGTATTGGGAATGTAGAGGCTGCCACCCGGCGCGTGCTGGTTCATGATGCTCAGGGCCACCGGATTTATGTCGGCCGCCGTGCACGCCCGCGAATAGTTGGCGCAGGGAGTGCCGCCAAAATCTGCGTTAGCCAGGTTCGCGAGCGTAGCGGCTGAACGATCGCTCGTCAGGTTTAGGGTGCCAGCGCTGCCTGATACGGCCGCCGGAACTGCGGCCAGCGACGTTCCCAAGAGCTGATCGCTGACGCGTTGTCCCTGGTAAGAGGCGAAGAAAAAGAGTTTGTCCTTCTTAATGGCTCCGCCAATATAGCCCCCGAAGACGTTGCGGTGCATATTGGGGCGCTGCAACTGGTGGTTGGCGAAGAACCATTCGTTCGCGTTCCACCCCGTCTGTTCGTGGTACTCATAGGCGCCGCCGTGAAGCACGTTGGTCCCGGATTTGGTGGTGAGCCCGATCTGGGCGCCGCTGTTGGACCCCTGCGAGGCATCGTACATCGCCGAGTTTACGTGCATTTCCTCGACGGTTTCAGGTGGCGGAGATGGAAGAGCCTGGCCTATGGCGCCGTAAACCGAGGTGCTGGTGACGATCTCGCCGCTCGGGTTGTTTCCATTCCCATTCTCGCCGATATTGACGGCCACCCGGCTTGACGATACCTGGCTGCTGGACTTGCCATTGAAAATGTTGTCTGCGTCAACTCCGTTGACGGTGAAGCTGTTGCTGGTGTCGCGCTGGCCATTGGCCCAGATCGCCTGGTTTCCCAGGCCGGCGTTGCTGCCCGCCGTGTTCAGCGGATCGGCACTCACGCCAGGGCTGAGAATCGCCAACTGGGTGAAACTGCCGGTAGCGAGCGGTATCTCGGTGATCTGCGCCTCACTCAGTGTGTAGCCGGTCGTTGTGTCCGTTTCATTCAGCAGCGGGGTCGCTTCCACCGTAACCATTGACGCGACTTTCCCCGGCGTCAGCTTGGCGTTGACTGTGGTGGTGCGGTTCCCTTGCACGATGATCTGGGGATAAACGGCCGTTTGGAAGCCATCTTTGGTGAAAGTCACTTCATAGGTGCCGATGGGCAGGTCGGCGATGCTGAACGAACCATCGTTCTTGCTTTGCGCCGTTAGTTCCAGATTCGTGGCTAGGGCACGAGCCTTGACACCGGCTCCTTGCACGACCGCCCCGCTGGCGTCGGTAACGGTGCCGTTCACGGATCCCAGCGTCTGTTGGCCCAGCGCGAGCGGCAGGCAGACGAGACCCAGTACCGCGATGACAGCCAGGACACAGCAGGCAGACTTCGAGCGAAGCAGAGAACGGCCCCCATAGGTCATGGCGCGACCCTCCAGTCAGTAGGTGGCAGACCTTATAGCAGACGGGACGGGCGGTCTTCAAGGAGGGTCCATAAATTCTCGGTTAATTTTCCTTCAGATAGCAATAGTGGTTTGCGCCACTGGGCGCTGCGCACGGTCTTTCGTCGAACGCGGTATAACAGGACTATTCTGTCATCGTGAACAATGCAGAAGATCAGGACCGCGCCGGATTGTGCGCCCGGTGCCGGTTCATGCGGCGGATGAACTCCGACCGCGGGGCAACCTACTATTTGTGCGAGCGGTCGGCAAGCGATGCAACTTTCCCCAAATATCCGCGCCTGCCGGTGCTGCAGTGCGTAGGGTACGAGCAGCGACTCACGAAGAACGACTCGACGGACTAATAACGTTAGAAATGTTTCTGCGAAGCCGGCTGGAAATCACCGATCGCCGATTTGCGATCTAAGGTGACCAGCGTCACTGCGCATGCTGCGAGGCCGCGGCAGAATGAATCGAAATTCCGGACGGAAGCTCCGGAAGGACGCACAGGACTCATATCATGCTGATGAAGATTCTGGCCGGCGGCGCCATCATCCTGTTCTTCATTTGACTGATTGCCGTGCTCCAGGGCTGGAGCAAGAGTGCGCTTTCGCAGCGGGTAATCGGTTTAGCTTTCTTAATCGCATTCGGTTTCGCGGCGGCTTGGGGCGCGCGAGTGCTCCATTTACTCCGGTGAAGTCGATGCACTGAAATTCAAGTAAGGACCGTGCGATGGAGCAGAATGCATTTGCAGGTCAAGCGAGAAAGCCCACGGGCGCCGCACTTGCGTCGGTCCTAGGAAAGAGCGAGCCTTTATGGCGCGGCCTAGTGGCCGACTTGAAGCGGGAACTGAAGCTGGATGCGGCGGAATGGCATAGCTCTTCGGTCAAATTGGGATGGTCGCTTCGTTTGCAGTTGAAGAGGCGCAATATCGTGTATCTGGGTCCACGGGCAGGATATTTTGTGGCCGCTTTCGCTTTGGGAGATAAGGCTGTTGCCGCCGCGCAACAGAGTGAGCTTCCCGCGCCCGTCATCAAGATCATCAACGAGGCTAAACGCTACGCCGAGGGAACGGCTGTACGGATCGAAGTGCGTCAGGCCGAAGACGTCGCTGCGGTGAAGGCTCTGGCGAAGATTAAGACAGAGAACTAGCCAAGCTTGCGGAGTGTCCCGGAACCATTACACCTTCCTCAGCCGATCCCTAGTTCCTTCGCCAGGGCTTTCCACTTGCTGTCGACCAGCGCCTTGGTCTTCGCGTCCATGACAATTTCCTCGGGCCAGGGACGCGTGAATCCTTCGCTTGCCCATTTGCGAGTGGCGTCGATTCCCATCTTCGAGCCGTAGTCGGGCAGGCGCGAAGCGTGGTCGAGCGAATCCACGGGGCCGAGAGTGAACTGAATGTCGCGCTCGGGATCAATGTGGTTGAACACTTTCAGGGTCACGTCGGCAAGATCCTGCACGTCCACATCTTCATCCACCACCACAATGCACTTGGTGAACATGGCCTGGCCCAGCGACCAGATGGCATTCATCACTTTGCGCGCTTGTCCGGGATAGGATTTCTTGATCGAGACGATCATCAGGTTGTGGAAGATGCCTTCGATCGGCAGGTTGATGTCCACCAGTTCGGGAATGGTGAGTTTCATCAGCGGCAGGAAGATGCGCTCGACCGCCTTGCCCATGTAGGCGTCTTCCTGCGGCGGCTTGCCGACGATGGTCGCCGCGTAGATCGGATCTTTGCGGTGTGTGATGCAGGTCAGGTGGAAGACGGGATACAGGTCCTCGAGCGAATAGAAGCCGGTGTGGTCGCCGAAGGGGCCTTCACTGCGCAGTTCGTCGAGATCGATGTGACCCTCCAGCACGATCTCGCTGGTTGCCGGCACTTCCAGGTCCACGGTTTCGCACTTGACCAGATCGACGGGCGCTCCGCGAAGGAAGCCGGCAATGACGTACTCCTCGATGTCGGGAGGCGCGGGGACGATCGCGCAAAAAGTTACGGCTGGATCAGTGCCAATCGCGACCGCGACTTCCATCTTGCCGAAGGGCCGATCCCCCGGGGCAAGGACGCTCCCGCCCGAACTTCGCGCCATGATGTCCACGGCGGCCGACTTTCCCTCCGCCGCCATGCGCATGTGTTCGCGGGCATGCTCTGCCGCTGTCTTCTGACGCTGCCAGTGCATGCCGGTCGTGCGCGCGTCATAGACCTGCATGCGGTACATGCCGAGGTTGCGCTTGCTGCTCTTGGGGTCCCGCGTGACGACGCAGGGGAGCGTGATAAATCGCCCACCGTCTTTTGGCCAGCACTGCAGGATGGGAAAGTCGAGAAGCGAAAAGTTGTCGCGTCGGATGACTTCCTTACACGGACCGGTCGAAACGGTCCGCGGGAAGAACTTTCCGGCTTCCGCAAGAAGCGGCAGCATCTTGATTTTGTCAAGGAAACCCTGAGGCGATTTCACGTCCATGAAGGCGCGAATGCGGTCGGCGACCTCGTCGAAGGAAGTGACGCCGAGCGCCAGCTTCATGCGGGCAGCAGAGCCAAACTGATTGATGAGAAGCTGGGAGCGGGCGTGGCCTTTGAGATTCTGGAAGAGCAGGGCAGGGCCGCCGTGCTGGCGGGCTTCGCCCGCCCGGACAGCCGAGGGCGGCTGTCCCCACATGTCCATCTTCGAAACGCGGTCGGTGATTTCGGCAATCTCTAGAATGGGATCGGCTTCGGTTTGAATACGCTTCAGTTCGCCGGCGCGGTCGAGCGCGGCGATCCATTGGCGGAGGTCATCGAAGGGCAAAGGTTTCCTCTCTGGTGTGACCGGAAATTATACGGGATTCGCTGCGGCTAGGATGTGGTCGCACCGCCACGGGCGCAGGGGACGCGGCTGCGATGCTGCCGAGCCTTGCTCGGCCTGACCGGGTCTGAGACCCGGTCCCACACGGATGCTACTTTCTTTGTTCAAGCTTCACACTGGCCGTGACCGGCTGCCCGTCGCGCAGAACTTTCACCTCGACCACATCCCCGACCTTGCTGCGCCGCAGGGCGTCGGTGAAATCATAGAGATTCTTGATGGGCTTGTCGCCGAATTGAATGAGAACGTCTCCGGCCTTCAATCCCGCTTTCGCCGCCGGTGAGTTCGGCTTCACGTCGGCAAACTTCACGCCGTTTTCGGTTTGACCGAAGTCCGGGATCGAGCCGAAATAGGGGCCGTAGCCCGCTCCTCCTCCGCCGGCCGGTGGCTTGTCTTCGGCGACCACCTGGAATGCGGGTGTGTCCGGAGCATTCGCCAACTGCACCGCCACGTTGCCGACCATGTCGAGCAAGCGCGCGGCGGAGGGCGCGTTGATCTTGTCCCAGGTGTCGGAGGGTTTGTGGTAATCGGAATGCAAGCCGGAGAAAAAGAAGAGCACGGGAATCTTCTTGGCCACAAACGATGTATGGTCGCTGGAAGAATATCCCCCGGGCGAATATTCGATCTTGAACGGCGTGTCGTTCTGCGCGTGTTCGAGCAAGGACTTGAACGTGGAACCAGTGCCAACTCCGCCGATGTAGACCTTGTCATCTTTGATGCGGCCGATCATGTCCATATTGATCATGGCCACGGCTTTGGCGAGCGGGCGCGTCGGTTCCTTGGTCCACTCCGCCGATCCGAGCAAGCCCAGTTCCTCACCTGCGAAATTCACGAACAGGATGCTGCGCCTCAACTGCCCGCGCTGCGGCGCCAGCAGGCGTGCCAACTCCAGAACGCCGGCAGTGCCGCTGGCGTTGTCGTCGGCGCCGGGATGGATCTCCCCGATTTGCGACGGAGCCAGCGAATCCACGCCTCCCCGGCCCAGGTGATCATAGTGGGCTCCGATGATCGCGTATTCGTCGGTCTGGCCCGGCAGCCATGCCAGAACGTTATTCACAGTGGCGCGCGTGGTTTCGATGTCAATATGCAGCGACAGGCGTAGCGTCTCCGGCAGAGCGAACGAGGCGGGCTTGGTGCTGGAATTGATCTGCTCTTGAACTTCCTTGAGGGACTTCCCAGTCGCCTGCAGCCAGGCGTCCGCCACCGCGTTTTTGACCTGCACGAAAACAATGCCGACGTTCTCCGGGCCGCTGACACTGCCAAAGCGGGTCAGCAGATCTTCTTCGCCGTCTCCCAGCTTGCCGTTCACCACGACTACAGCTCTCGCTCCGTGATTGCGGGCATTGATCGCCTTGGTGATCAGTTGCGAATGCTGGGTGAGCCCCTGATGGCCGCTCTTCTCGGCAAAGCCGGAAGGCTCGTAGCGGAGCACGACCGCGATCTTGTCCTTAACGTCGAGCCCGGCGTAGTCGTCATAGTGAAATTCGTCGGCGGTCGCGCCGTAGCCGGCGAAAACGACCGGGCCGGCGACCTGACCCGAGGAAGAGAAGCTGAAAGGCACAAAATCCTGGTTGACCTTCAGATCCTTTTTCGAGTCAGCCGACTCGACGACGAGACGATTGTCAGACTTGAGCCGCGCCCCGGTGATGACCGTGAAAGGCTGCGCGTAGCCGTTGACGCCCGCGGGCTGAAGGCCGAGCTCTTTGTATCGCTTCTCGATCAGATGCTCGGCGCGGGTGATGCCCTTGGTGCCAGCGCCCCGGCCTTCCATGTCGGGAGCTGCCAGAACCTTGATGTCGTTGAGGTATCGGGTCGGATCTGCCGGTTGGAACGGAGTCGTGGCGGCAGCAAGAAACAGGACAGCAGCAAATGCGAGCAGGAAACGATGAAAGCGCAAGCGGTTCGGCATGATGGGAACTCCGTAAAGCGAGAATCGTATGGGTTGCCGGGGAGAGTGTCAACGAAGAGCACCCACCGGTACTGTTACAGTTTGCCCAAACTGTAACAGTACCCACCCACCGGTAATGTCTCAGTTTGCGGAAACAACTATGTGGGGACAGCCGCCCCCGGCTGCCTGCCCTGAGCGGAGTCGAAGGGTCCGGTCGAGCGAAGCTCGACAGCGCAGTCCGTCCGAGGCCACCGAGATACTCTCCACCCGGGTCGAAGATGTGGCCGAGCAACTCGGTACCACCGAATCGCGATTTCGCGGGTCTTCGATTTACAATCACGGTGTCATGAAAAACGTCGCCGTTGTCCTTGCGCTTACCCTTTGCGGGCTTGCCGGCTGCAATAAGCCGGCTGGTCCAGCCGCGCCTTCAAGCGGCACCGGCCCCTCGAAATCTCCAGATGCTGTTCAACTAAAACTGCAGGAATATTCCGGAGCCGGCGCCACCGATTGCGGCCGCCTCGATGTGCATGCCGCCGTGGCCCAACTCAAAACCGCCAGCGACTGCGCCCTGCAGGCGAACCAGAGCAAACACCCGTTCTACGTGGCTTACGACATGCCGGGGATGACCGTGGGAGTCGCGGGTAGCCCCGAGGGCAAATTGTTCACGGTGCAGGCGCAAAGCGAAGGCGCTTCTCCGGCGCTGACCGGTGCCGCATGTCCTTCCCAGCTGCGTGTGGCCTCCAGCGGACGCGTCACCTGCTTTGCTCCCGGCGACATGGGCTCGATGAGCGGCAGTCACGGCGGCGCCATGCCCCCGGGCATGCCGAATCCGCACGCCACTGGTGCCAGCAAAACGCCGAGTAGCAAGCCCTAGCAGCCCGTGGTGCAAGTAGGATTCGTATCAGGGTATGCCTTCAGGCATACCGTAAATACTCCGTTATCATTGCGCCTTCAGGCGCTGAATTTGGGACCCTGAGTTCTTGTGGATCAGCCGCAAATCAAGGGAGAAAGTGGCGAGTGCTGATTGTCTTTAGCGGGCTTCCGGGAGTGGGCAAAACCGTGATCGCTAGGGAACTGGCTCGTCAGATCGGCGCCGTGTACGTGCGCGTGGACTCGATTGAGCAAGCGCTGCGCGATTCCGGGGCGGTCCGGCAATCGCTCGACGACGCCGGTTACCGGGTGGGTTACGCAGTGGCCGAAGACAACCTGCGCCTCGGCCGCACCGTGGTCGCAGACTGCGTCAATCCCCTTGCCCTGACGCGGGATGCCTGGGTCGGAGTCGCCAGGGGGGCCTCTGTGAGCGCGATCGAAATCGAAGTCACGTGCTCGGATGCGGAGGAACATCGCCGCCGGGTGGAGACGAGAGTCAGCGATCTGTCCGGACTGAAGTTGCCTACCTGGAACGAAGTCGTTTCGCGCGAGTACCATCCGTGGAATCGCGAGCACATTGTGGTGGACACCGCCGGTTGTAGTCCCGAACAGAGCGTCAACATGATCCGGGAAGTACTGCAGAAACGATGAAGTTGCCGCGGCTGGTCAAGCCCCCCAGACTTGGTCTGTGATTCTAATCACACACTTAAGTGACCGCCTTTGTTTACCTTACCCTCTGGCGCACGGAGAATAGTCTCAGTGCAACAGTCCAGGTGCACTAGAGCTTGAGCCCGGACCTGCGAGTTGGGGTAAACTCATGGGACTCGGGTAGTTAGAAGGCCTATGTCTCTGCTTTGGCTACGTTTCGCACTGGCTTGCTACTTTATCGGGCTGGTCTACGCCTTCGTGGCGCTCAGCCGGACCAGCGATCTTTTCAGCCGCATCGCTTTGCATGCGGCCAGCCTGGGGATGGTCTTTCATTTCGTATCTCTGGTCGAGGTTTTCCTTTCCGGACATTTCGTCTGGGCTTCCGTTCACAACGGGGAGTCGCTGCTGGCCTTCATTTCGATGACATTCTTCATGGTCATCTACGCCATCTACCAGACGACTTCGCCGGGAGTGGTCGTCTTCCCGGTCGTGTTCTTCCTGACGTTCGTTGCGGCGCTGGACCAGCAACCGGTTCTGCTGACCCAGTTCGTCTCCCACCGCGGATGGCTCGTCGCCCACATCATTCTGATCTTCACCGGATACGCCGCGCTCGTGCTCAGCTTCGGTGCCAGCCTGCTCTATCTGCTGCAGGAGCGTCGCCTGAAATCCAAGAAACCGAGCAGCCTGATTTCCTTTCTCCCCGCGCTCGAAGTGATTGATCAGATCGGCTACCGTTCGCTGCTGCTGGGTTTCCCCTTCATGACGCTGGGGCTGCTGACCGGTTCGGTTGTGGCGATCACCACCTACGGCCGAGTGGATTTCCTTGATCCCAAGATCCTGTTGTCGGTGCTGATGTGGGCTGTGTACATGATCATGGTCTTCACTCGCTGGAATTCGGGCTGGCGCGGACGCCGCGCCGCATTCCTTGCAACCTTTGCCTTCGTGGCCGCGCTGGCTGCCTGGGCGGCTAACTATTTCTCTACCATGCACAGGTTCGCCTCATGAGATTCCAGCTCATTGGCGTGAATCACAAGAGCGCGCCGCTCGAAGTCCGCGAGCGCCTGGCTATCCCCGACTCGCGCCTGCCCGATACCTGCCGCGATCTCACCGCCTATCCCGGGATCGAAGAGGCCATGGTGATCTCCACCTGTAACCGCGTGGAAGTGGTCACCCACACGGTCAATGGCCACGCCGACCTGCGCGGATTCCTGCATGATCACTTTCATCTGAAGCCGGAAGAACTCGATCCCCACCTCTACGAGTTTCGCGAGAAAGACGCGGTGCGGCATGTCTTCCGCGTAGCTTCGAGCCTGGATTCGATGGTGGTCGGCGAGGCCCAGATTCTTGGCCAGGTCAAGGAAGCCTACGCCACCGCTCGCGCCGTGGGCGCGGTCCGCGGACAACTCGACCAGCTTTTCAGCCGCGCCTTCGCCGTCGCCAAGCGCGTGCGCACCGAAACGGCGGTCGGATCGTCTTCGGTCTCAATCGCTTCGGTCGCAGTCGAACTCGCCAAGAAGATTTTCGGGTCGCTCCACGGCAAAAACGTTTTCATCGTCGGTGCCGGCAAGATGAGCGAACTTGCCGCCCGCCACCTCATGGCTCACGGCTGCGCCTCTATCTTTGTCGCCAACCGCACCTACGAGCGCGCCATCGGCCTGGCGCAAAAATTCAACGGCCAGGCCATCAAGTTCGAAGACTTGTATGCGACCTGCGACCGCGCCGATATCGTCATCACCTCGACCGGCGCGCCCCATGCCATTTTCCGGCGTGAGCACGGTGAGCAGTTCCTCGCCCGCCGCAAGAATCGCCCGATGTTCTTCATCGACATCGCCGTGCCCCGCGACGTTTCGCCCGACATGGCGAAGCTCGACGGCATCTTCACCTACGACATTGACGACCTGCAGCAGGCGGTGTCGAGCCACGTCGCCGACCGCCGCAAGGAAGCCGAGCTGGCCGAAGCCATCATCGCCAGCGAAGTCGAACGCTTCGAAGCCCGCCTGAGCACGCTCGACGTGGTGCCGACGATCGTCAGCCTGCAGGATCATCTGGAGACCATTCGCCAGGCCGAAATCGACCGCGTACGAGGCCGCCTGGGTCAGATGACTCCCGAGCAGGAAATCGCCGTCGAAGCCCTGACGCGCGGCATCATCAACAAAGTAATGCACACGCCGATCACCACGCTAAAGTCCGCGGCGAAGGAGTCGGAGGCGACAACGGTGGTTGATGTAGTCCGGCGTCTGTTCAATCTGCAGGTCAAAGGGAAAGAGTCAGCAGCTCCAGCGGCGAAGAAAGACGAAGTGGGGACGCGCCACTGATGCCTCACCTCCGCATCGGCTCCCGCGGCTCGCAACTAGCCCTCTGGCAGGCCAACCATATCTCCGCCCTGCTGCGCGCTCGCGGCCACGAAGTCGAAATCGAGATTATTCATACCACCGGCGACAAAATCACCGATGTCGCGCTGGCCAAGGTCGGCACCAAGGGCATGTTCACGAAAGAGATCGAAGAAGCCCTCGCCGCCGGCCGCGTCGATCTGGCTGTTCATTCCTTGAAAGACCTGCCTACCGAGCTTCCCCTGGGATTCGAAATCGCGGCCATCACCGAGCGTCAAGATCCGCGCGACGCTTTCTGCTCCCGCCATTACGCGAAGATTGAGGACCTGCCCCAGGGCGCGCGCGTCGGCACCTCCAGCCTGCGCCGCCAGGCGCAACTCAAAGCCATTCGTCCCGATCTCGACATTCACCCGCTGCGCGGCAACGTGGATACGCGCCTGCGCAAACTGGAACAAGGCGAATACGACGCCGTCATTCTCGCTTCGGCCGGACTCAAACGCCTGGGCAAGACCGAACTGATCAAGCAAATCATTCCCGCCGAAATCATGTGCCCGGCCGCTGGCCAGGGCGCGCTCGGGATCGAAATCCGCGAAGGCGACACGGCTACCCGCCAGCACCTCGAATTCCTGAACGACCCCGCCGCCCGCGCCGCCACGACTTGCGAGCGCGCATTGCTCAACCGCCTCGGCGGAGGCTGTCAGGTCCCCATCGGCGCCTTCGCCGAGGTTCACTTTGTACAGCGCCACGCAGGCCTGTCGCGAGAGCCCCGGGAAGAGCACGACTTCAGTCGTGCCGCCGAAACGCCACAGATACGTCCGGCTTTAGCCGCTGGGGTTCGCATTCATCTCGAATCCATCGTCGCCGATCCCGACGGTTCCAAACTACTGCGCGATTCCCGCGACGGCGACGATCCCGTGAAACTGGGCAACGACGCCGGCACAGCGTTGCTCAGCCGCGGCGGCGACGCAATTCTGGAGGCTGTTTACGGCCGCGGCCTGGCCGTCCCGCCGCAACCGTGAAGTGCAGCACCAAATATCCCCGCGGGTAACTTGCCCCGGGAGACACCCGCATGATTTGCTGCTAGCTATGAGCACCATCAAGGCCTCACGATTCCTCATTGGCGGCTGGATCCTGCTGATCCTTGCCGTCCTTGGCCCGTTCTGTTCTAAAGCGCAGTCCGCCGATGGAGTCGCCTGGGTCAGCTCCAAGCAAGATGCCGGGTTGTGGCAGGCTATCCGATCTGATTTCCACGACGAACTTCAGCCTGATGATCCGGCGAGGACCGCTCCCGTACTCGCTTACAGCTATAAGTACATCTATCGCGTGGCAAAGTATCGCGACTCCGCTCTCGTGATCATTGGCTACCGCGAGACTGAAGGGAGCAAGTATCCAGGCTATTATTCGGCGTTCAATTACGACCCCCGGTCGCATGCTCGGGCG
>Ga0209517_10008866_pt1 | contig 11668 bp, 8 predicted proteins | sample PeaSoiMetSII2010_FD_187695 | JGI IMG/M metagenome (GOLD analysis project Ga0209517, IMG submission 187695) | Peat soil microbial communities from Weissenstadt, Germany - SII-2010 (SPAdes) (version 2) | ecosystem: Environmental > Terrestrial > Soil > Wetlands > Peat | place: Germany: Weissenstadt...
CTTTCGTAGTGCTCGCTGTTCCGATAACTCTCATACCACTTGATCTTGCAATTTGAACAGCCGCTATCCCCACGCCACCCGACGCACCATGTACTAGAGTCACCTCTCCCGGAAGAGCGTTTGCGCGTTGGAACAGAGCACGGTAAGCGGTAGCATAAGGTATGTTGATCGCCGCACCCTGTGCGTAAGAAATGTTGGCAGGTAGTGGATGAAGTTGTGATTCCGTACAAAGAGCCAGTTCCGCATATGCACCGGTAATAGTGCCTGACGTGTAAACTCGTGCGCCCACGGCTAGGTTAGTTACGGATTCTCCGATCGATTCAACAACACCTGCAGCATCAATTCCAGGCGTATACGGTAAGGATACTTTCTTGGCACCAGTTCCTGATCTCGTGTATGAATCGGTAGGGTTCACTCCAATGGCTTTAATTTGGATTAGAATCTGACCTGGACCAGGTATGGGATTAGGAATTTCTTCGACGTGCATAACATCAGGTGATCCAAATTCATGGACTCGAATTGCTTTCATCGTTACTCACTCATCTTGACTAGATCATCTAAAAATATTATCCGCTCTTCTTTAGCGCATGTTTCTGGTAGGTCTCAAAATTTTTGAAAGGCATTATAAATCGTGGCGCGGTTGCTTCGCTCATAATATCTAGAACGATCTACGCGGTTAACTGGTTTAATATGGCGTCAATTTTCGTGTTGATCGCCCCTGACTTTAACCAGAACATTTCAGGACTAGGGCTGGTTACGGGCAGTTTCTACTTGGGTTTAGGAATATTCCAAATACCTGGAGGTGTGATGGCGGCTAAGTTTGGTCCGAAGAAGACCGCGATTTACGGAACTGTGATAGCTTCCCTCGCAGCCTTTCTCTGTGCTTTCAGTACAGAGTTCTACCAAATTATCTTGCTGAGATTTCTTGTCGGTTTAGGAATGGCGCTTTTCTTCCCTCCAGGTGTAACGTTGATCGCTAAGTATTTCCGGAGAGAGGCCGAAGGATTGAGCGTCGGATGGTTCAATGCGGTCTTCTACCTAGGAGGGGCGATAGGCTTCTTCGTATGGTCCATACTGGCTGAGGTTGTAGGTTGGCGTCTAAGCGTTGTCATTAGTGGGGGTTTAGGTCTTCTTACCGCACTTTCATTGATAATTTTCGTGCCCAAAGACAGTGTTTCGGAACATTTTACGGTTAGAACCTCTGACCTTCGCAGAATTCTATCAGACAGATGGTTGTTGCTTCTTAACCTGGAACTATTCGGTGTTTTGAGTGGATCGAGTCTCGTAACAACTTTTATGGTATATTATCTTACAGACGCCCTGAAAGTGGGAACTGCTCTTGCAGGATTGATAGGAAGCCTAGCTCCACTTTCAGCAATTCTTGCATCACCAATCTTCGGACTGCTGCACGACAAGACAAGAAATGCAAAGAAATTGCTTTTCATTTCCGGAGCGACGCTGGCCTTAGGATTATCAATCGCTTCACTTGGGACCATTTATTCCGCAGCCATCTCATCAATAATGGTCGGGTTCTGTCTTGCGGCAGCCCTGACTATAGGATTCGCCGCTGCAAGAGAAGTTCGTCCAGCGGGACCTGAATATGAAACTTTAGCAGTAAGTTGGGTTAACAATATTCAGATGTTCGCCGGTTTCTGGTCTCCAATAGCATTCTCAATCTTAGTCGTTTCGTTTGGATATTCTCGCTCGTGGTTGATCGCAGCATCATACACTTTCCTTCTGATCTCGATAATTCTTCTCAGAACGGGCAAACAATCGGTTAGTGTTTGATTCCGGACGAATCAATAGCATTCTTAAATTGACGTGTACGGTCTACACATCCGTTTGTCCTTGCCCGACGCGAAAATTGAAGGCGTTCATGTTGCCGGAGTACAAGGTAACAAGCTAGGAACAGAGAAATTCATCTATCTAACCACCACTGGTCGAAAAACAGGCAAGCCTCATCGGGTGGAATTATGGTTTGCAGTCGCGGACGACCACATATATCTGAGTCATGAAGGTCGAGAGACCGATTGGATGAGAAACATCAAGAAGAACCCTGAAGTCACCTTTGAGATCGGCGGAACCAAATTCACCGGAAACGCACGGTACTTACAACCCGATGAGAGCGAAGCTGTAAAGGCGAAGCTTGCACTCTATCTGAAATATTATGGTAAAGCGGAAGAAAGTATCATCGATGACTGGTTTTCTCTTTCAACCTTAATCCTAATGGAAAGAAGAGCCTAACTTTCTTTAGTCCCGGTTTTGCCGTCCCAGGCCCAACTACACATACATCCTTTCTCCAAGCAACGCTTTCTTATCGGAGAATTTTCAGCGAAATGATTACGCGCAGCGTGACCACAATTCTGGCAGCTGACATGAACCTGTACCGCTTCCTGATTAAGTGACGGAATGTTCATAGCCACAACATTGGCAGCGATTTTTTCGATTTCTCTTGATGGCGAGTTAATGTGACCCGGAGATTGCATGAGAGCTTACACGTAATCTTTAGCTTGATAATCCTACGGGACAAAGCCATCGCAATTACTTCAGCAACAAATACCTCTCTTTACATGAGGTTGTGTTCTTTTACCTCAACTTCATGTGGAGAATACGCGTCACAATTGTGAGAACGACATTTATTGTATCCGCATTGAATCCGGTACATTTACCTAGAAACATCAAATCGTACGGAGACTTGAATCAAAATGCATACCAGTTCGTCGGTTCGACTATCTCTTGATCTTGGTGAAAACGAAAAAGATCCAGCTGAATTTCGTGATTGCGTTGCCTTGGCGGACAGTCTTGGGTTCGATACTGCGTGGTTAGGGGATCACTTCATGCCTTGGTTTCACAGCAGCAATCGTTCAGCATATGTATGGTCACTCATTGGAGCATCTCTAGAACGAACAAATAAAATTCGAGTTGGTCCCTACGTCACCACCCCAATCGGAGGACGATACAATCCTGCTATCGTAGCGCAAGCATGCGCAACACTTGACAACATGTATCCGGGAAGATTTCGTGTTGGTGTCGGCACGGGTGAAGCGATGAATGAGACACATTTCTTAACCTCTTGGCCGAACTGGCAGGAACGTATGGATAGACTAGTCGAAGGCGTCGCACTAATGAGGAAGCTTTGGTCAGCCGGCTCTTATTTCGATTTCAATGGTAAGTATTTCCGAATGAAACAGATCTATCTGTACACCAAACCGAAAACCGAACTTAAAGTATACTTTTCGGGAGTGGGAGTGAAATCAGCACTCTACGCGGGCAGAACTGGTGACGGTCTCATAACACTGAGCGCTAACAACTCGTATGAGACATGCAAGAATATGATCTTCCCAAACTTCGATCGAGGCGCACGAGAAGTCGAAAAAACCCCGGAGGCAATGGAGAAAATAGTGTCGCTCAGCTTCACTATGGAAGACAAAATTTCTTTTCTGAAATCTGCACGACAATCTGCAGGAATCCTTGCCAAAGGATCATGGGATGAACCGGATCCAAGAAGGCTTGAGTCCATGGGAGAGACCGTGACAGAGGATGAGTTAGTAAGAAGCACATACTTCTGCTCAAATTGGAATGACCTAATCGACATCATTTCAAAGTTCCACGAAATCGGAACCACTGAGGTATCACTCTATTCCGGCCCAGATCAAGGAACAATTAGGATGTATGCGAAGAAATTGCTGCCCCATTTTGAAACAACAAACAGTCAACACGATTCATGACGCAATTATTTGGACAGTTAATCAAAAGACTGAATTAGCTTCTATTCATATTCGTATCATGAATGGTTATGAATCGATAGGCATAGGTTTCGGGGGCGATGTTGACTGTGAGAAATTTGTGCGATTGGCCGCCCTTGCAGAAAAGTTGAAGTTTAGTAGTCTGTGGGTTCAGGAAGGCGATGATAGGAGTTCCATGCAGCTTTCGGCTGCAGCCTTGTTTGCAACACGTCAAATAGTGGTCGGAACAGCCATTACGAGTCCGTTCCGAAGGCATCCTCACACTCTAGCAGTCGAGACTGCAACCTTGAATGAAATGTCAAACAACCGATTCATCTTGGGCCTCGGTGCAGCAGAACGATTGATAAAGTCTTTTGGGCTTAATGCAAAACCAATCGAAGCCATTCGAGATTCCTTCGCAATCATACGCGGGCTGGCCGCTTCTGACAACTTTACTTACGATGGTGAAGTTTTCTCTCTAACTACTTCTCAACCACAACTGAAGCCCAATCCACGAGTATTCTTGGGTGCCATCGGACCTCGAATGCTAGATCTTGTGGGCGAGTTAGCGGATGGACTGCTAATAACTCGCAGAGGAACTTTTTCGTTAAAGTACACGAAATATGCAATTTCCAAGGTCGTAGAGAAAGCTAAACTTGTCGGACGTGACCCATCGAAGTTTAACTTTTTGGGTTTTTTCGAAACCTCAATATCAAAAGATGAAAATGAAGCGAAACAATTCGCGAAAAGAATCCTTGGCACGTACACAATTCCACGGACACCAAAGATAGTTCTTGGCTTGGCTGGTATTCCAGAGGATACGGTGGAGCAGGTTAGAAGAAATTACTTTCAGGGCGATATGCAGGCAGCTGTGAATTGTGTTACAGATGAATTAGTAGATCAATTTGCTCTTGCTGGCACGCCGGATCAATGCCTCGAGAAGCTCTATCGATTCGCCGAAACAGGATTAAAGTGTCCAGTGCTTTACATTCATGGACCGAATCATGAAATGGCTGCTGAACTTGCGGCTGAAAGAATGGTTCCAAATCTCATTTAGACGTATTAATAGACAGTATAACACGTACCAAGTTCTCTAGCCGTCAGCCGATGATTGGTAGAATTATGTGAGATGCGTTGGCGCGATCATGGTAAATAGTCTGTGTTGCCTCGACTAGCTCTGCGTCTTCACCGAACTTGTGGCCAGTATTCGGATTTCTATCATACTTAGGAAATGAACTACTGGAAATATCAATTCGTATCCTGTGATCCTTTAAGAAACAGTTGCTGATTATCCATAGATCCATAGGAAACTCATAGACTGACCCCGGCTCGAGGAGTTGAGGAATTTCCAGAGAGTTACGGTATCTTCCACGTAGAATCCCTTCGGTCAAGTGCATCGAATACCCATCAGGATAGACGTCAGCTAATTGAACCCAAAAATCTGTATCAATAGCTGACGTTGACGCAAAAAGTTTCATGCGGACCCGTCCCGTAACTTCAACAGGTTTTTTCAGTATTGGCGTTGTGTAAACGAGAACATCGGCTCTAGACTCAATAGGTCTCTGATCAAATGGGCCTTCGGCTGGCATCTGGCTTTCTTCGCAAATGTTTGGGCATGGATCACGAGGGTTGTATGTGTAAGTATCTGACTGTTCTTCGAGCGTGGGAGCGTTTGTGTCAAGTGTTCCGTCACCGCTTACTGAATTCGCATTGCCGCCGCTGTGGAGAAAATAGGGCACGTAGTTGGTTCTCGCGAGGGGCCATTCCATTTCTTTCCTCCAAACGTTTGCTCCGATTACGAATATGTCTACTGGAGGTTCATTTTCTACGTTATTGTCAATGTCCTTTAGCCAATGATCGAACCATCTCAATTCTGCAGCTCGCAAGTCGATGAGAGCGCTTTCACCAAAATCTATGTCGGCGAGTTTTCTGGAAACGTTAACGTGATGTTGCCAAGGGCCTATGATCAGCTTCTGGTTGCTCGCGTTTGTTGATTGATTTTTTGTAGTCATTCCTTCGTAGTTCAAGTGAGTGCCTATGATGTCATCATCGTACCAGCCGGAAATGTGGAGGGTGGGGACGGTTATTATCGGATACTTGTCTTGATAGAATATTTTTTTCCAGTATGAGTCTGCTGAAGGATGGTCAATCCAGTTTTGCCAGATTTGAGATTTACGTCCATAAGCTTCATCCATAGTGCGCAACGGTAAGTGTTCGTATAGTGACTTTGTATCATAAATTGATGGATCCGTATTTCGCCTTCCCTCAACGATCGCCATCCATTCCGCCATCCATAGCACAAGCGCTCCGTTCTGGAACGGCACGTTCAGGACTGGATCGGGCAATGCTACGATTGCGATCATTGCTTTTAGTTGAGGATGGCTCAGTGTTGCTGTTGCCCACTGATTCCATGCTTGATAGGATGCGCCGAATGTTCCTATATTGCCGTTACACCATTTTTGATTTGTGCACCATGTGATCGTGTCGTAACCGTCCTCCGCGTCGTTGTGGAATGGGTGGAAGATCCCTTCAGAGTCATTCTTGCCTCTGCAATCCTGAATGACATAGGCATATTCGTGGCTCGCGAAAAATTTTGCTTCCGTTACGAGTCTTCTTTGGAATCCTTGGACCGTCATATAGGGTGTTCTAGTCAAAATGGTAGGATGTTTGTCGCTATCGTCGGGTCGATAAATATCGGACGAGAGGCGAGTCCCATCTCTCATAGTCTGTTTAATGCCTAGTTCAACTCTCACCCCGCGTGACGAATTTGGATTTGTCATCGTTTTCAGTCTTCCAAATTTTTCTCAGTTCTGTCAAGCAGTGTCAACGGTAACATTTTGTGATTTCCATCGCCAACATGACTCAAGCGCGTGTGCTTAGGATGTGCTAGTTTGCAGTCGCATGTGTGACGCTTTAGTAAGTTTTCGTTTTATTCGGGTGGGATGGCTTTCTGGATTAAGCTGAGATCGATGCCTTGTCTTCTCCGAATTGCCCAAACTATGCCGTAAATGGCTCCGCCCACAACAAAGGTTGGGATTATCCCCTGTGATAGTACGGTCACGAATGGGCCACCGATCGCAGGCAATAGGACCGCGTAAATTACTATAACTGAAATTACTAGGCTTATGATTCCGAGAATGCTGATCAGCGGGATTCCTCCAATTTTCTTCTTTGCGAGTGCAGGAGATGATTCAAAGATGTCTTTCCGCTTGTATGGATAAATTATAGCGGCCAAAGCCACAACTATGTATGCTATGAATGTTCCAGCTGTACCATATGAGAAGAGCGACGCCATGAGACCGAATTGGTAGAGCGCAATATACGCGAAGAAGACGGCTACGATTACCATTATTGCTGTCGCCTTGAGTGGCGTGTGCGTCCTCTTATCGACATCTGCGAATGCTGTTGGCATTACTCTGTCGAATGACCAGGCGAAAAGATTTCTCGCCATGGTGAAAAGTATTGAGATATTCATCATCTCAATATTTATTCCGTAACCTAAGTTGAACATTGAAACCAGAACTGGGTTTTGAGTCCAGAACATTGACATTCCGGACGCGAGCGGGATGTTGATGTATGGCAGCTGCGACGATCCGCTCACCCATAGCGCGGCCATTGCGTTTGCAAATGCCGGTCCCTCTCCGAAGTACTCAACCGCTACCATCACTGTGTAGAAGACAGCGAAAATGATGATTCCCCCAATTTGCGCGAATATCTGCGACCGCTGAGAGTTCTTCACTTCTCCAGCGAAGTAGGCAGATGAATTGAAGCCCAGGAAGGCTAGTAGACCGAGTGCTCCGGCGTACATACTCGAAGAAGAAAGCGCAGAAGGTACACCGTTAAAGGAACCGGCTTGTTGTCCGGCTGTAATGATGTCGTTATAGTTCGCCCCTGAAAGCGCGTTGAAATTCGTAATGAAAGTTGACGTCCCAGCCGACACAACCGTGGCGATGAAGATCACTGCAATTGCAATCGTAATGTAAACCCAGTAACGGGTTACTCTTGCTGCAAAATCAAGACTTACCATTACAATTACGCCGGCAATCACGATGAGTAGAATCGATAGCCATAGTGCCGGCCCGGTCCCTTGCAAATAGTTGGCTATGTCAATGTAATTCTGGTTTCCATATATTTTGCCTAAGTCATAGAACATCTCGGCTCCAGACCACTGCACAGCTTGAGGGATGACTATACCGATCAGAGACAGGTTCAGAATTGTAATCACAAAACTGGTTACGAAGCCTATACTTGGGGTGAAGATTCGACTGACCCAGACGTAGTCTCCGCCCGTTCGGGGCATAGCCACGGATAGTAGAACATACATTCCCGCCAACGGGACCGTGAAGAGTAAACCAACTAGAGCCGTTACTAGAGGATTCGCTGTCGGATAGTAACCTGGAGTATATACGATTACGTTGAACACGTAAAGAAGGCCCATTCCGTTCAGAGCCATACCCAGCGCGGTCATACCGGAAATTTGGCGAGTAAGTCCTGTAGCGTCCCTGACAAAGACAGGTCTCGGAGTTGCTTTAGTCATATGTTACGCTCATCGAGCGGGCGGTATTACGTATGTCATATATAATCTCGTTGCACTATTTCTAGTATCGAAACCAAGACACCCGATAGTATATCATGCTGATTCTCCACTTTGATCCCAATTCTTGGAGAGAAATTTCGAAGTCAAGGGGGGTTCCTAACGCGATAAATTCCCCGCCAGGATGCAGGTTTCGTCCATGTCGACGTTAGTCCACCAATGTAAGAAATCTCATCACGTCGTCACTTCGCAGAAAGTAGCGTGAGTTTAAGTCGGCTAAGGCTTAACTTCAATGAAGGCAAATATATCTTCATTCTACAGATTCCCAATCTGACTTCAATGGATAAATGAAACTTGCATTTTATTGGATTCGACTTAGGGACGACGTCATGTAAAGCCACGATATTCGATAATTATGGTCACCCGCTTGGGACTGCTCGATCTGCATACCTTCTACATTTTGATTCCTCTACCTGCGAACAAGACCCAAAGATATGGTGGAACGCTGTATGCGAAGCTTCAAAGAATGCATTGAAGAAGGCAAGACTATCGGGCAAAGAAATCAACGCAGTGGCCTGTACCGGTCAGTTTCCTTCCCTTGTCTGCTTAGATAGTAAAATGGAACCGATTAGACCAGCGATTTTGTACTCTGACGGACGCGCGACGAGAGAGTCTCAAGAGATTATTGCTCACTCTGGTTCAAGGCGTATCAGGGAACATACCGGCTTACCGCTCTGCTTCTTTCCGACTCTCCCACTCACAAAGTTGCTCTGGCTACGTAGAAACGAACCAAAAGTATTTCGAGGAATCCGACTTTGCCTCGGCGCTAAGGACTTCATCAATCTGAAATTAACCGGAGAAGCCAGAACTGATTTTCTAGAAGCCTGGTGGACTGGTGGAGTAGATTTACACGCCAAGAATTGGTCAGACAAGATTCTTGCCGATATGGAAATACCGCGAGACTGGTTCCCGACTATTGATTCATCATTAGTCACTACTGGGTTCGTTACGATCAAAGCTGCAAAACAAACGGGCTTGCCAGCCGGCATTCCTGTTATGATCAGTTCGATCGATGGCATGTGTGCCATAATGGGCGCAGGCGTCACATCTCCCGGTGCTTTCATTGATTTGGGAGGAGCAACTGAAATTATGGGTTCTCTAACCAGAAAGAGAATGTCATCTAGCATCGGAGACACAATTTTTTCTTGGGACTATCCTGAAAACTTCAAGCTCGTCTACACTTCAACCGGAAGTTCCGGACTGGCTCTACAATGGTATCGAGATAAGTTTCTGATCGACAGTCTACGAAAATCTTATGATGAATTAGATGCGACGGTCAAGAGAATGACATGTGGCCCAGGGGAAATCCTGTTTCTGCCGCACTTGGTAGGTGAGTTTTCGCCCTTCTATGATCCTGCAGCGAAAGGTGTGATCTTCGGTTTAACCTTGGCCCACTCATGGATAGACGTTTATCGTTCCATACTTGAAGGTGTAGCCTACAACATTAGGCAGAATATCGAAATCTTCGCAAAATTAGGGCTCGTATCAAACAGAATAGTTTCTGGTGGCGGAGCCTCGGAGAGCATGCTTTGGAATCAGATTAAGTCAGATGTCACAGGGTTGCCTGTGGAGACTAGGGAAGTTTCTGACACTGGTTGTCTCGGTGCTGCTATAATAGCGGCTGTGGGAACGGGCGTTTATGCTGACGTAAAAGAAGCGACAGAAAATATGGTTAACCCGAAGAAAAGATTTCTGCCGATTAGTAAGAATGTTGAGCGATACGACAAACTCTTCAAGGTTTACGATCGAATCTATCCATCTCTAAGGAACCGTTTCAAAGAGATGCTGTCATAAACCGAAACAATTTCGAGTAGTAACGCAGTTTTCATCTTATGTTTTGATGGCAACAGCTAGGTTACTGAAGAATGCTTCGAAGAAAGCAATCTGATCAGTAGCCCTCTCTAACGAATGCTGGTGCTTTCCTTCGCGTCATTGAAACCTACTTTTCGTAGATGACAAAATTGGCGTTAAGGTAAAGAGTTACTATTTAAGCTCTGACAAGTTGAGGAATGGAATAATCTTAGATATTGAAAATCCATTTTCTGATCGCATTGATTAAAACAGTTGTCATAGGCGCTATCAATTGGGACGTTAATCTATTTGTCAAAAAGTTTCCACGCGAAGGAGAAGAAGTAGTTGTAGGACGCATTTTACGTGTGCCGGGTGGGAAAGCAGGTAACGTGGCGGTGGCTGCAGCACGACTCCTCGGACCAGATCGATCAGCGATCTTCGGTGGACTAGGAAGAGACTCTGTCGCAGTAGAGCAGGTTAAAATTTTTGAGAAAGAAGGTGTGATCATTTCAGGACTGAAATTTACAGATCAAGACGAGTCAGGACAGGCCTACATTATTATTGATGAACAAGGCGAAAACGTGATTCATACTCACCAAGGCGCAAACGGAACCTTCACACCAACTGACTTAGACGATCCACTCCGACAGAAACTCGTCTCGGATGCGTCAGTGGTTACGATTATGGATCCACCCTTCGATACCGCCGTTAAACTAGCAGCACAATCGAAACGGTTGAAGAAGACAGTAGTATGGGATCCAGGGGTTAAATCTCAACTTGGGCTCCACAAAGTAACCGCGCTCCTAGAGAATGTGGATTATGTTGTCGCCAACGAATCCGAAATTCTTAACCTTACTGGCAGTGAAAATTATGATTCAGCTGCAAGTCTGTTTCGAAAGATAAACGAACGAACGAAATTGGTTGCAAAATTGGGAGCGAACGGTTGCTTTCTACTTGACAAAGACGAACGAATCTCCTCCAAAGCTTTGGATATAGAATCAGTTGGCTTGAAAGTTGTTAACACGGTTGGTTGCGGCGATGCGTTCTTGGGAGCTTTTGTGGCAGCATTGTCGGAAGGCAGATCAGATGTTGACGCGTTAAAATGGGGCAATTGTGCCGGTGGGCTGAAAGCAACCAAATCCGAAACCAGAGGTAGCCCAGATCGTGACACCTTGCTGCGCCATCTAAAGACCCTGTAGCAAATTAAGTCACAAATCCAGAGCGGTCTGATTTCGTTGACTGTTCAATCCGCAAACGTTGGCTCCATCAACCGACGATCAGCTCACGATAATCTCGGACTCAGACGACTATCTTCATGGATTTGAAGATCGGGATAACTTAAACGGTAGATCACACCAGAAGTGATCAAATTCCTACGAAGTTGATCATGATGCAGAAACGATTCCAAGATCGCGTGGTCTTAGTGACAGGAGCTGCTCGGGGAATGGGTAGAAACCATGCACTCGGTTTCGCCAAAGAAGGAGCGAATATAATCGTTAACGATGTGGCGAAGAAGATGGAGCACATCCCCTTCAGTACTGGTACTGAGGAGCAGCTT
>Ga0209517_10008867_pt1 | contig 11668 bp, 9 predicted proteins | sample PeaSoiMetSII2010_FD_187695 | JGI IMG/M metagenome (GOLD analysis project Ga0209517, IMG submission 187695) | Peat soil microbial communities from Weissenstadt, Germany - SII-2010 (SPAdes) (version 2) | ecosystem: Environmental > Terrestrial > Soil > Wetlands > Peat | place: Germany: Weissenstadt...
ATGATACTGCTTGGCCTGCTGGTGATGGGGTTCGTTGCGATCTATATTGAGACCTCGCTTCGGCCTTTGCGGGAGCAACTCAATCGTATTGAATGCAAGTTGGATGCCATCTCCGAGGCCGAATGAGCCCAAATTCAGCCACTACCCAAAATCTACTGATTCCTGAACCCTATCCCCAATACGGGAAAGCCGTGTGATTGCATCAGTGTTTCTCAGCGGCAACAGCCAGATTTTCTGAACCCCTCAAACCAGCCATTTCAGCGCTGCGGAGCACGGTACCTACCCCAAGGCCCATCTCACGCGCAATCGCCTTCCAGCCGCGCCCCTGCGCACGCAGGGAGCCAATTCTCGCGCTGTCCACAATCAGACGCGGACGGCCCAGCGTTACGCCCTTCGCCTTCGCATTTGCGATCCCTCCGCGAACCCGCTCCCTAATCAATTCTCTTTCAAATTCAGCGATGCTGGCAAAAATACCAAACACCAACCTGCCATTGGCGGTGGAGGTGTCCACACCTTCATGGATGCTCACAAATTCGATTCCCAACGTTCGGAATTCCTCCAGCGCATTCACCAACTGGCGAAGGCTACGAGCAAATCGGTCATAGCGATAGACCACCACCGCATCAATCTTGCGTTTCCTGCAATCCGCCCACAAGCGGTCAAGTTCTGGTCGATGTTCCCGTGATCCGCTAATCCCCTTGTCAACGTATTCACCAGCTACCTGCCAGCCACGGTGAGCGACGTACTCCCGTAGCTCCCGCAACTGCATGGCCGGGTCTTGTGCTGCGGCAGTGGACACACGTGCGTACAGTGCCACCCGCTTGGGGTTTGGGTTGGAAGACATACACTCATTTGATGCCCAATCCTACCGAAGCGCTTCAGCATATATGTAGAGCGCTTGAGCATGGTTTAGAATGCGCCTATGGCAAAGCACAGAAAAGACCCGGCTGCGGTCAGCCTCGGTCGGCGTGGCGGCAAGAAAAGTGCCATCGCAAGAATGAAAAAAATGACGCCGGAGCAGCGGTCAGAGATTGCGCGAAATGCGGCGCGGGCTAGATGGAAGAAATCATGAGCAAGGATTCAGCGCTAATGGGTCTTGCCCTTGGACGACTCGACCAGTCGCGCAATACTTGGAAGGATGCCTGTTAGTTCACCATTCAACAAGAGCAACTGCTCGTCGTAAGCCTGCATTTGCTCGTGGTAATTCGACATAGCGCCATTGTGAATGCGGTAGTCCTCTCTGCTTCGCAGCACCTCGTTAACGCGCAGGGTAATTCTGTACACGGTGGCCACGTGAGTCAGAGTTGAGGGAGTGGCAGTCAACTCTGGAGGGATATAAACTCGTAGTAATTCCCATGCCCCAGTATGCAACGTCTGCAAAGGAACAATCAGTGATCTGCGCTCTTTGAGAACGTGCAACTCTGATTGCAAGTTCTTCCCGTTCTCCGCGACAGCGCGCTCATTGAAATTCAATTCTTCAGCAAGGGCTATTCGTACTGCCTCTTCACGCTCTTTTCTTTCGGTCTGGGCAAGGTTGTATTGGCCCATAGCCGCTTCCGCGCTTTCTTGGAAATGTTTGGTACTGGCGTCAAGTGTGTTGGCCGTCCTCTGTAGCGCGCTGCGAGATTCATCAAGCGTTTTCTGCTGTTGCTCACCGCTACGTTCACTGGCTTTGAAGGCAGCAACTGCAATTGCCAAAGAAACTATCGTGAGGAAAAAAAGTGCGGCACTGAGAGCCAGCGAAATCACTCCAGTGAGATCGGCCACACTCAAAGATGTTGGCAAATGTGCGGCACTCTTTGCACGAAGGAGGGAGTAATACAGGACGGCGGCGGCACAGATCAGAATTCCAAGGGTGATCCACAATGCGACACGCAAAGCGTTCCTCCGTCGGTTGTAAAGCGCAGTTTACTTCAAATTGGACAAATAACGCCCCAATCTGTGCGCAGGCTGGGGAAACCGGGGTGATGGGCTGCGCGGGTACGGAGCCAGCGCGTGGTGGGCACCATCGCAATGGTGAATACGGTGATGGCGTCGTGATAACGAACGCTTCAAAGTGGGCGAAAGTCCAGTGGAATGTAGACAAGGTGGTCAGCAATCAGCCCCGAATAGCGAAGGGAAGAAGTTGTAGATCCACGTCCGGTGCACGTCGCCGCCGAACTTCCACTGGTGGCGGCGGCCTTCCAGGCTTAAGGTTTCGGCGAGTTGCAAGCGGTGCTCGCGCGTGGTCCGGGGCAGAATGCTGGAGCGCCCGAAGCCGTCGGTGAGGTTGTAGATCTTGGTCAGCGCGTCGCTGGAGTTGGCGTAGGAATTCTGCAGGTCGCGGGAGAACTGCAGCCGCAGGTGGCTGGTGACACGCGGCCGCAGCGCGCTGATCAGCGTTACCACCGCGCTTTCCGTGCTCACCTGCTCTTCCCCGTTGTTGTTGATGCCGAAGGTCGTGATCGGGCTGGCAGGATCGAAGAAGACGTTGTTCTCCCCCCAGTAACGTGAGGTACCCAGCCGCGCGCTCAGATGGTTGTGCGGCGAGAGCACGAAATCCACCTTGCCGAAGCCGGCATTGCCCGCCAGCGCGGTGCGGAACTGGCCGCCCAACTGCGACAGTTGTGCCGCCGCCGCGAACACCAGCGCCTGGTCCGAGGCCTCGTAATCCGTCGGCTGCGGGACCACCGCCGTGGCGCCATTGGAGAATTGCACTACCGTGGGTATGTGGAAGATGTGCTGGTCCAAGCCCGCGAAGAAGAACACGCGGTTGCGCTTGATAGGGCCGCCCAGTGTGAATCCGAACTGGTCCTGGCGGTTGGGGGGCTTGATGCTGATATCGGGATAGCCCGCGCCCAGACGCCCGTCGCGGTAATAATCGAATAGGCTGCCGTGCCACTGGTTGCCGCCCGAGCGCGTGACCACGTTGATCACCGCGCCCCCGGAGCGCCCCAGTTCCGGGCCGTAGGTGTTCGAGGAGACACGGAATTCCTGCACCACTTCGTTGGAAAACTGGTAGGGAGCGCGATAACGCCCCCGCTCTTGGCTGAAGAAGGCGTTGTTGTTGTCCACGCCGTCCACCAGGAAGCTGGTTTGAAAGCCGCGGATGCCGCCGAAAGCCAGGTCGCCGTTGGTGGCCGAGGTCAGGCTGCGCGGGTCCTGGGTGACGCCGGGAGTGAGCAGGGCCAGGTCGCTGAAGCGCCGCCCGTTCAGCGGCAGCTCGCTGATGGCGCGCTCGTCGAGCACGCTGGAAACCGCGGCGGGCAGCGTCTCGGCTACCGGCGCGGCGCCGGAGACGGTCACCGTCTCCCGCGATCCCGCCACCTCCAGCGCCAACGCCAGTTCGACCGCGCCGCCGACTTCCACCCGTATGCCGTAACGTCGCAATGTTGCCATCGCCGGAGCGCTTACCTGCACTCCGTACTCTCCGGGCGGCAGCATTTCAAAGACGAATGAACCCTCTTGCGTGGTGGCAATCGTGCGCTCGACGCCAGTTTGTGCGCTGATCACCCGGACTTCCGCTCCCGCAACCCGCGCCCCGCTCGCATCCGTCACAGTCCCGCGCAGAGCGCCGGTGGAAGCGTCCTGCGCGCGGAGCACAGCCGCCACGAGCAACACCATGAGCAGCAGAACGAGGGAGGAGCTTCGCATGGGACGACTCCTTGAGAGCAGTCAGCAATCAGCACTCAGCACTCAGCAGTCAGCCAAAGCAGTTCCTGAGTGCTGCGTGCTGAATGCTGAGAACTCGTCGCCGAACGGCCCCTGATACGCTCCCTGCAAGAAAGCGTCTGTGAGTGAGGAATGTTTTTCGGAAAACGGAACAGACGAGCGCTAGGGCGCAGATTCGGCGGGAGATGGGACTGACAGTGGGGGCCGATTTCTTCCCCCGCTTGTTCTGAAATCAGAACAAAGGTCGTAGCGCCGGCGTCTCCTCCGGCAGGGCCGTGAGTTACACCCCTTGGCGCGGGCTATTCGATCAATCAATCACCCGGTGACCCGATGGCCCGATCTCCCGATCGGTTCGTTGCCGCTTCTTCGCGCGCGTGATACCTTCTACATTTTCCCGAGAGCCCAATGATCCGTCCTTACAAGGGAATCCTGCCGCACGTGCCGGCCACGGCTTACGTGGACGACTCGGCGCAACTGATCGGCGACGTGACGCTCGGCGAGCACGCGAGCATCTGGATGAACTGCGTGTTGCGCGGCGACGTCAACTCCATCCGCATCGGCAGCCACTCCAACATCCAGGATCTCTCCGTGCTGCACGGCATGCTGGGCGAGTTCAAGGTGACGGTGGGCGACTGGGTGACGGTCGGGCACTCGGTCACGCTGCACGGCTGCACGGTGGAAGACAAGTGCCTGATCGGCATGGGTTCGGTCGTCCTGAACGGCGCCATCATCGGCGCCGGCTCCATCATCGCCGCCGGCACCGTCATCCCCGAGCGCACCGTGGTGGCGCCCAACTCGCTGTGGATGGGTGTGCCCGGCAAATTCCGCAAAGCGCTCGGCAAGCCTGACCTCGAACTCATCCTGCGCTACGCCAAGAATTATCTGGGTTATAAAGACCAGTACCTGCGCGAGCGCGGCGGACACTGATGGCAGCCATCCAGCAAAAGACGGTCGGAATCCTGATCTTCCCGGAAGTCGAAGTCCTGGACTTCTGCGGACCGTTCGAAGTGTTCTCGGTCACGCGCCTGAACGAGGCCAAGCGCAGGGAGCAGCCCTCACCGTTTCGCGTCGTGCTGATCGCCGATACCGCCGAGCCCGTCTCCGCAGCCGGCGGCATGCGCGTGCTGCCCGATTGCACCACCATCGCCTGCCCGTCGCTCGACATCCTGCTCGTCCCGGGCGGCTGGGGCACGCGCGACCAGATGAATGTCACGCGCATTATCGACTGGATCCGCCAACGTGCAAAGAAGGTCGAGCTGGTGACCTCGGTTTGCACCGGCTCGCTTCTGCTCGGCCAGGCCGGCCTGCTCGACGGGCACCGCGCCACCACGCACTGGGACGCCCTGGCCACGCTGCGCGAGCGCTTTCCCAAGATCACCGTCGTGAACGACCAGCACGTGGTCGAAGAAGGAAACATCCTTACCTCCGCCGGCATCTCTGCCGGCATTGACCTGGCGCTGCGCGTGGTCGCCCGCTGCTTCGGCGAGCCCGTGGCCCGCAACACCGCGCGCCACATGGAGTATCCCTATCCCGAGTCGAACGCGCGCCGGGTGCAGGTGGGCGCATGATCAAGGCTGTCCGCGGGACGCGCGACCTGCTGCCGCCCGATACCGCGCTGTGGAACTTCGTCGAGACAGCCGCCCGCGACGTCTTCCGCCTCTATAACTTCCGCGAGATCCGTACGCCAATCTTTGAACAAACGCAACTGTTCGCGCGCTCGGTGGGCGAAGAGACAGATATCGTTTCCAAGGAGATGTTCACCTGGGAGGACGGCGGCCGCGCTGCCAGCGAGAAGACGCAATCCCTCACCCTTCGTCCGGAAGCTACTGCCGGCATCGTCCGGGCTTATATTGAGCACGACCTGAACCGCAGCGGCTTATTGCAAAGGCTCTATATGATGGGGCCGATGTTCCGCCGCGAACGCCCGCAGAAAGGCCGCTATCGCCAGTTCTTCCAGATCGATGCCGAGGTTATCGGGCCGCCGACCGCGGGCAGCGAGTCGCCGTCGGTCGATGCCGAGCTGCTCGAAATGCTGGCCACGTTTCTCGAGCGCATCGGGATCACCGGCTGGACGCTGGAGCTGAATTCGGTCGGCTGCGCCAACGATCGTCCGAAGTACAACGAAGCGCTGCGCGCGGCGCTCGCGAGAGACATCGACAAGATGTGCGAGGACTGCCGGCGGCGCGCCGTCACCAACCCGCTACGCGTGCTCGATTGCAAGGTTCCCGAGGACCAGCCCATCATCGAGAAGCTGCCGCGCATGCTCGACTACCTCGACGAGAGCTGCCGCCAGCATTTCCAGGCGGTGCAGGACCTGCTCGCGGCCGTCGGAGTGCCGTACGTCATCAACTCGCGCATGGTGCGCGGCCTCGATTACTACACGCGGACGGCTTTCGAGTTCACCCACGGGGCCTTGGGCGCGCAGAACGCGATCCTCGGCGGCGGCCGTTATGACGGGCTCTCCGAATCTCTCGGCGGTCCCAAGGCCCCCGGGATCGGCTTCGCAATAGGCGAAGACCGCCTGGTGCTGGCGCTCGGCCAGACGGCGGAAGCGCTGTCGCATCCGCCCGATGCTTATCTCGCACCGCTAGGAGCGGGCATGGATCGCGAAGCCGCCAGGCTGGCCCGTGAACTCCGCAAGCAGGGAGTGGTGGTCGAACTGGGCGACGAAAGCTTCCGCCTGAAGAAATCCCTCGAGACCGCCAGCAAGATCGGTGCGCGCTACGCCGTCATCGTCGGAGAGAATGAAGTGAAGGTGGACGCCTTCGCGCTGAAGAACCTGGCCACCGGCGAGCAGGTGACGGTGCCGCGCCCAGAGCTGGCGCACCGGATACGGACCACGCTCTGAAATGAGACTCGCCATAGGTGGTTCGATTACACTCGCAGCTTGAAACTCTAAACGTGAAACTTGAAACTGGTTTCTGATGGCTCTCGACTTCCTAGGCGATCTGCGGCGCACCCACACCTGCGGTGAGCTGCGCGCGCCCGATGCCGGCGAGCGCGTGGTGCTGATGGGATGGGTGAACCGGCGCCGCGACCTGGGCAGCCTGATCTTCGTCGACGTGCGCGACCGCACCGGCATCACCCAGGTGGTCTTCAACGCCGAACGCAATCCGGCCGCGCACGAGAAAGCGGCCACGCTGCGCTCGGAGTACGTGATCGCGGTAATCGGCAAGTGCAAGCGGCGCGATGCCGACACCATCAACCCCAACATCGAGACCGGCGAGATTGAGATCGTCGCCGACGAGCTGAAGATCCTGAACGAATCGAAGACGCCGCCGTTCCTGCCTAGCGAATCGGTGCTGCCCAACGAAGAGGTGCGCCTCCAGTACCGCTACATCGACCTGCGCCGCCCGCCCATGCAGGCCAACATCGAGCTGCGCCACCGGGTCGCCATGGCCATCCGCGATTACCTCGCCGGGCAAGGCTTTTTCGAGATCGAGACGCCGTTCATGACGCGCTCTACCCCCGAGGGCGCGCGCGATTACCTGGTGCCCAGCCGGGTGCAGCCGGGCAAGTTCTACGCTCTGCCGCAATCGCCACAACTGTTCAAGCAGATCCTGATGATCGCGGGCTGCGACAAGTATTTCCAGATCGTGCGCTGCTTCCGCGACGAGGACCTGCGCGCCGACCGCCAGCCCGAGTTCACCCAGATCGACCTGGAGATGAGCTTCCCACAGCCCGAGCGCGTGTTCGAAGTGGTCGAGGGCTTTCTGGGGGCGGCGTTCAAGGCGGCGGGGACCGAGATCAAAACGCCGTTCCCGCGCATGACCTACGACCAGGCCATTCGCCTCTACGGCAGCGACAAGCCCGACATGCGTCTGCCCGCCATGGCCGACGTGCGCTCGGCCTTCACCGCCGCCGATCTCGAGAAGCTCAACATCAACGCCGGCTTGCCGGTGGTCGCGATTGTCATTCCGAGCGTGGGCGAGCTCTCCCGCCACCAACGCGATGAGATCAAGACCATGCTCGGCGACAAGCAGCGCGCGAAGGTCTTCGAGGATTTCAAGCGCTTGGAAAAGTCATTCCCCGACGCGGCCAGGAAAATCCGCGCGACGACCGGCGTGCGGCCGGAGGACTTGATCGTGCTGGTTGCGGGCGACAGCAAGCCGGGTGCGCATCCGGCAGAAGCGACCACTCCGCCCGAGGTCAGGCAGCACGATTTCGCCGTGTGTACCGCCGCGGGCGGGCTGCGCCTGGCGCTGGCACAGAAGTATGCCGAAAAGCACGGCGCTTTCAAGGACAAGAAGGATTTCCAGTTTCTCTGGGTGACCGATTTCCCCATGTTCGAGTGGGACGAGCAGGAGAAGCGCTGGGCAGCGGCGCACCATCCCTTCACCTCGCCGCACGAGCAGGATATGGAAAAGTTGGAGAGCGATCCGGCGGCCGTGCGCGCTCTCGCTTACGACGTGGTGCTCAATGGCACCGAGCTGGGATCAGGCTCGATCCGTATCCACCGGCAAGACATTCAGAAAAAGATCTTCCGCGCCCTCGGCATGAGCGATGACGAAGCCCTCGCCCGCTTCGGCTTTTTCCTCGAGGCGCTGGAGTATGGCACGCCTCCACACGGCGGCATCGCTCTCGGTCTTGACCGCATCGTGATGCTGCTGGCCGGCGCCGACAGCTTGCGAGAAGTCATCCCCTTCCCCAAGACCGCCAAAGCTGTGGACCTGATGGTCGATGCTCCCACCCCTGTCAGCAACGCCCAGTTGCGCGAGTTGGGGATCGAGGTAAAGAAGAAGGCGGAGTGAACCCGTGACGCGGCCAGCGGCGATAAGGATTTGGCTCACACTCTTCGTATGTGCTTCTGTCGCACACCTCGCTTGGCCGAGCCTGGACCGCGATCTCAAGGCCGATCGCATCATCGTGCACAAGAAGGACCGCACGCTGGAGTTGATGCGGCAAGGTAAGATTCTTCGGAGCTACAAAGTAGCGCTTGGTGGCGAGCCCGTCGGTGCAAAGACCCGCCAGGGAGACCATCGCACACCCGAAGGCATCTACGTGATTGACAGCAGAAACGCGAACAGTGCGTTTCACCGCTCTTTGCACATCTCATATCCCAGTGCCACCGACAGAGACCACGCGCGCAAGCTGGGCGTCCCACCTGGAGGCGACATCTTCATTCATGGCCTGCCCAACGGAATGGGCTGGGTGGGTGCTGCCCACCGTGCCAAAGATTGGACTGATGGGTGCATTGCCGTTACGGACTCTGAAATCGAAGAAATCTGGCGACTTGTCGATAACGGAACGACTGTGGAAATCCTGCCCTAACTGCCCGCCATTTCCAGTCTTATCGCCGCCATTATCTTCCCTCTCCGGCTACAATCAAATTCTCCCATGGGCAGAATCCACGTCCTTCCCGAGCATGTGGCCAACAAGATCGCCGCGGGCGAGGTGGTCGAGCGTCCGGCGTCGGTGGTGAAGGAGCTGCTCGAGAACGCGCTGGATGCGGGCGCACGCCGCATACGCGTGCAGGTGGCGGCGGGCGGCAAGAAGCTTATCCAGATCACCGACGACGGCTGCGGCATGGTCCGCGACGACGCCCTGCTGGCATTCGAGCGCCACGCTACTTCCAAGATTCGCGATGCTGAGGACCTGCTCAACGTGGCCACCCTTGGCTTCCGCGGCGAAGCCCTGCCGTCGATCGCGTCGGTCTCGCGACTGAGGCTTGAGAGCCGTGCCCCCGAAGAGCCGAGCGGCACTGTGGTCGAGATCGCCGGCGGCAAGATCCTCAAGGTCGAAGAAGCCGGGCTGCCCGCGGGGACGTCCATCACGGTCCGCGACCTGTTCTTCAACACGCCCGCGCGCAAGAAATTCCTGAAGGCGGAATCCACCGAGCTGTCGCACATCGCTTCGCTGGTAACACACTACGCGCTGGCGCATCCCGACAAGCACTTCGAGCTGCACTCGGCCACCAACGCCATGCTCATCGCCGCGCCCGTGGCATCGCGGTCGGAGCGCATCTACCAAATATTCGGCAAGGAGACGCTCGACCAACTTCTGCCCATCGCGGCGGCAGCGCGCCTCGAACACATTGGCCTTCCCGAGCCGCCGCCGTGGAGACGCAGCGAAGACTACCAGCGGCCCGAGCCGGGCGAGGTCCGGGCGACCGGCTTCGTCTCGCGGCCGGAGATACAGAAACTCAATCGCAACTCCATTTTCGTGTTTGTGAACGGCCGCCTGATCCGCGACCGCTTCATGCACCACGCGTTGACGGAGGCCTACCGCAACATTCTGCCGCCCACGGTCTTCCCAGTGGTGCTGCTATTCCTGGAATTGCCCGCGGGCGAGGTGGACGTGAACGTTCACCCGTCGAAGACTGAAGTTCGCTTCCGCCAGCAGGGATTCGTGCACGACTTCGTGCGCGATACTGTGCGCGCCGCGCTGATGAAAACGCGTCCGGTGCCGCACTTCACCACCGAGATCCACGCCCAGCCCACCTCCGCGCAGGCGCTCTCGCCCATGATCACGCCGCACATCGCCACGCAGGCAGCCGTGGCGGAGGCGGGCTTCCGGCTCGAACCTCAGGCTGTGCCGCCGCGCAATGAGAACTTTCGATTCGGGGACGGAATAGAGATCACGGCGAACGCCGCGGTAAGTGTGCTGGGCAGGACGGAAACGCAGGGTCCCTCGACTCACGCTCAGCTCGCTAACTCGCCTCGCGCAGCGCTCGGGATGACAATGGGTGGAGAGTGTGGCGGAATTATCGATGCCGCCCACGAGAACGGTGACAGCACATCCCTGGCCTCGCTCTCGCCGCTCGGCCAATTGCGCGACTCGTTCATCCTGGCGGTGAACGGCGAGGGCCTGTGGATCATCGACCAGCACGTGGCGCACGAGCGCGTGCTGTTCGAGCGCGTGCTGCGCCAGCGGGCCGCCGAGCGGGTCGAGACCCAGCAGCTCCTCATGCCGCTGATCGTGGAGCTTACGCCCGGCCAGCAGGCCGTTTTCAGCGAGATCTCCGACGAGCTGCGCCGCAACGGCTTCGAGGTGGAGCCCTTCGGCTCGCACACCATCGCGGTGAAGGCCTCGCCCGCGGGCGTCGACGCTTCCGACGTCGAGCGCATGCTGCACGAACTGCTCGACCAGGTGGACCGCGAGTCGCAGGCCATCAACCTGGAACAGGTGCGGGCCCGGATCGCCGCTTCCATCGCCTGCCACGCCGCCATCAAGGTGAACACGCCGCTGGAGAAGAACAAGATGGAATGGCTGCTCAAGGAGCTGGCGCGGACGGAGTGTCCCATGTCCTGTCCGCACGGCCGCCCGGTGCTGCTGCGGTATTCTGTGAGGGAGATCCAGAAGGCGTTTAAGCGCATTTGAGATTTGTGATTTGAGATTTGCGATTTGTGATTGTTCGCGCGAGCATTCAACGAAATCAGAAATCACAAATCAGAAATCGCAAATCTCATGACCGACCCCGAACTCCACGAACTTCGCCGGCACAGGTGGCGCCTCGACGGGCGCCCGGTGCGCACCATCGAAGACGCGCGTGAGTTCCTGGAGTCGGTGGGCTTCTGCCTGATGTATCCCATCTCTGCGCAGGATCCGGGTATGCGCGGCGGCCCGGAGATCGTCTTGCCGATGTTCATCGGCGCATGGACGGGAGGCGACGACAACCTTCCAACGCGGCAACACGCGTTCGCCGATCCGCGCGCCCACGAGGCTACCGAACTGGCCGTGCGCCTGCTGCGCGAGCGCTCCGCCTACGAAGCCAGCGTCTTCGGAGAGAATAATTTGCTGGTCGCCGCGTCGGTGTTCCCCTACTTCTACGCTCTGGCCGGGGACCGCAATCCGCGCCAGGAGCCGCGCGCGGACCGTTCGCTCTCGCCGCTGGCGCAGGACGTGCTGGGCGGCATCCAGCGCGCCGGCCCGGTCACCAAGCGGCGCTTGGCCGAGACGCTTGGTGGCGACCTGTCGGAGGCGGCGATCGACCGCGCGCTCTCCGAGCTGGCGGCGCGGCTGCGTATCGCGCGCGTGGATTACAACCCGCGCGACGGCTCCTCCTGGGACGTGCTCT
>Ga0209517_10008871_pt1 | contig 11664 bp, 5 predicted proteins | sample PeaSoiMetSII2010_FD_187695 | JGI IMG/M metagenome (GOLD analysis project Ga0209517, IMG submission 187695) | Peat soil microbial communities from Weissenstadt, Germany - SII-2010 (SPAdes) (version 2) | ecosystem: Environmental > Terrestrial > Soil > Wetlands > Peat | place: Germany: Weissenstadt...
CCCCTTTCGGTCAAACCACAGCATTTGCGAGACTCCGGTATCGCTGCCTTGCTGTGCGACCAGCAGGCCGCTTCCGGAACTCGCGAACACGGCTCTGGCGATGCGCGACAGATACCGAATGTCCGTCAGAATCGGGGTAGCCTCTCCGCTCAGCTCAAATTTCTTCGTGTCAAAGCGTTGCGCAAAGAGCGTTTGGTTCCGGTAAAAAAGCAGATAACCCGGCTCCGCGTAGGCGGCATTCGCGGTCGCCGCCGTGATCAGACGCTTCTCTTTCGAATTCAGCGAACCGACGTAGATCAATGACCGGAGCTTTCGCCCGGAAAGGTCCATCGCCAGATAAAGGTAATGGATTCCATCCGGCAGAAATGAGGGCCAGCGATGGCTGTCCTCTCCATGCTCCCGGTCCGGAAAAGTAACTTGCGTGGCAGTGCCGCCAGAAGCCGCGATCCGGTACAACCCAGTTCCCAACTGGCCGCTCGGAGTGAAGAGGATGACGCCGTCTTTGTTCCAGGTGCCTCCACGGCCGGTCTGCGCATCGCTAAGCGTCTGCACCGGGCCGCCCGCGATGTCCACCCGCTTAAGCCTGCCCTCAGCAAAGAACCCGAGCGACCTGCCATCGGGAGACCAGAAGGGAAAGTTAGCGCCATCGGTATTCGCGATGCTGGTCGCTTCCCGCGATCCCGGCTCATAGATCCACAGCAGGCTTTTTCGTTCCGACTCTCTGCCCACCACCGCAATCGTGTGGCCATTGGGGGACACCGCCAGGTCTTGGGCCGAGAAGGGAAGCGGAGCCGCAAAGTATGCCGTCCGTTCGTCAGGTTTCGAGGCGCGCCACCAGATCACGAGCGCCATCAGTGCGATTACCAGGCCGGCCGCCGCAATCCAGCCTCCTACGCCACCGCCCGATGGTTCCCTCCCCGCAGGCTTGACGCTGCTTGCGCCACTCTGTCCGATCCACTTCAGCTGCAGCCTTACGTCGTGCGCCGTCTGAAACCGGTCGTCGGGGTTTTTCGCCAGGCACGTATTGACAACGTGTTCGAAAGCCGGCGGTGTTAGTGGTTGTAGAGATGAAATCGGTTCCGGTTCTTTTTCCAGAATCGCGCTGGCCACGCTAACCTGACTCTTGCCTCCGAACGCACGTCCACCCGTTACCATCTCATACAGGACCCCACCCAGTGCGAACAGGTCGGACCTCGCATCCGCTTCCTTGCCTTCAATCTGCTCCGGTGACATGTATTGGATCGTGCCCATGAGCGTGCCCGCGGCAGTCAACGGAGACCGGGGACTGGCGTCGCTCACGGTCAAGGCTGCCGACAAAACTGGGGCGTTGGAAGCGCCGTCCAACCCCGCCGGGGTTGCCTTTGCCAGCCCAAAATCCATCAGCTTCGCGCCCGCCTTGGTCAGCATGATGTTTCCCGGCTTCAGATCGCGATGCACGATTCCTTGTTTATGCGCGACCGCTAGCGCCTCTGCGATGCCGGCTCCGATGGTCAGCGTCTCACTGAGCGTCATCCGTCCTTTACGAAGTCGCTCCGCTAGAGTCTCCCCTTCCAGAAACTCCATCACCAGATAATCGGTCCCGTCTTGTGAACCAATGTCGTAGAGCTGACAAATATTCGGATGGTTCAAGGAGGAGATCGCCCGCGCCTCGCGCTCCATGCGTTGTTTCAGCTCCGGCGAGGACGAAAGGTGGGAAGCAAGAACCTTAATGGCGACGGTTCGATCCAGACGCGTGTCTTTGGCCCGATAGACTTCGCCCATACCACCGGCGCCCAGCGGCGCTTGAATCTCATACGGGCCAAGTCTTGTGCCTGTAGCTAGGGGCATGGCGCGCAATTATAACCTGCGACGGTGATTTTTCGATGGCCGCAGTGCTCGCCAGCGATTGCGATCTCGCAAGCCGCTCTGCGAGTTGCCGCTACTCCTTCGCTGCAATCCCCAGGGTTTTCATCTTGCGGTAGAGATGGCTGCGCTCCAACCCCAACACTTCTGCCGTGCGGCTGACGTTGCCATGATTCTCGTCAAGTTTCTTCAGGATGTAATCGCGCTCATAGGCAGCCCGCGCTTGGTGCAGGGTCGAGAACTCGCTGCCCGCAGCGCGCCGGCTGCCATCGCGATGCACCAAAGGCGGCAGGTGTTTGCGTTCGAACCGCGTGGTTGTCGGGTTCATAATCACGATCCGCTCGATCACATTCCGCAACTCGCGCACATTCCCCGGCCAGGAATAGCGCATCAGGATTTCAATGCAGTCTTCGGTGATCTCCCGCGGGCGCCGTCCATACGTCGCCGAAAACTCCTTCAAAAAATGCCGCGCCAGCAGAGGCACGTCTTCCTTGCGTTCGCGCAAAGGAGGCACCGAGAAGGGAATCACATTGAGCCGGTAAAACAGGTCCTCGCGGAAGTTCCCTCTGGAGATTTCTTCTTCCAGATCCTTGTTGGTGGAAGCGATCACCCGCGCATCCACCGTGATCGCGTCATCGCTCCCTACGGGAACGAATCGCTGTTCCTCGAGCGTCCGCAGCACCTTGGACTGCGTCTTCAGGCTCATATCGCCAATTTCATCCAGAAAAAGCGTCCCACCGTGCGCTTTCTGAAATGTTCCTTCCTTATCGACAGTCGCGCCCGGAAATGACCCTTTCCGGTGTCCAAACAGTTCGCTTTCGATGAGATCTTCGGGTATCGCCGCGCAATTTACCTCCACAAACATCTCATCCTTGCGCAGGCTCTGCGCATGAATCGCATGCGCCACCAACTCCTTGCCGGTCCCCGACTCGCCATAGATGAGCACGCGTCCATTGGTGGGCGCCATGACCTGAATCTGCTGGCGCAGTGCCTTCATGGGGACGCTCTCACCCACAATCACGCTCTTGGGAACCAGTTGCTTCCTGAGGTCACGGTTTTCTGCCCGCAAGCGCTTGGCGTCGATCGCGTTCTTAATAAGAATGAGGGTCTTATCGATCGAAAGCGGCTTCTCCAGAAAATCGTACGCACCCAGCTTCGTGGCCCGCACCGCGGTCTCGATCGTCCCATGTCCCGAGATCATGATCACCTCAGGTGGATTGTCCAGCTCGCGAATCTTTTCCAGGGTCTCGAGCCCGTCGATGCCCGGCAGCCAGATATCCAGCAGCACCACATCAAAGGCCTGCTTGCGCAGCGTCTCCAGGCAGGATTCTCCGTTTTCCGCCTGCAACGCGGCGTAGCCTTCGTCCTCCAGCACGCCTTTTAGCGACCGCCGGATGCTGACCTCGTCGTCTACGATCAGGATGTTATGCATGCTGGCTGACGAAAGGAGGGCTGACCGCTTCGGTCACGACCGGCAATTCAACTACGAACCTGGTTCCCATGGGCCGGTTTTCCTCCACTCGAATCGATCCATGATGATCCTCGACAATGCGGCTCACAATCGCCAGGCCCAATCCGGTTCCACGTTTCTTGGTGGAGAAGTAGGGTAGAAATAACCGTTCTTTCAGCTCTTGTGTGACCCCGTGGCCAGTGTCAGCGACGATGATCTCCACGGCATCGCGGCTGGCCACCAACGTGGTCGAGATCTGAATCTCACGAAAGATCACATCCTGCATGGCTTCCGCCGCATTGTCCACCAGGTTGGCCAGCGCCCGTTTGATTGCGTCCTGGTCCGCCATCACTTCCGGCAGGTCGGCCGCCAGCGAGGTGCGCACGCGAATGTCGTCCAGGCGTCCGTTAAACATGGCCAATGCGCTTTCCACGATGGAGTTGATGTTAGCCGGACGCGGTTGTGCGGCGGGGAATCGCGCCAGCGTCGCGAACTCATCCACCAGCGTGCGCACCGTTTCCACGGCTCCAGCAATCGTGTCGGCACAGCTGTGGAGTACCTCCATGGAGGCTGCATCCGGAGGCGTCCCCTTGCCTAGGTGACGGCGAATACGTTCCGCGGAAAGTGCGATCGGGGTCAGGGGATTCTTGATCTCATGCGCCACCCTTCGTGCTACTTCCCGCCACGCCGCCTGCTTTTGCGCTTTCAGCAGATCCGACAAGTCTTCGAACACCAATACGTATCCCAAGCCCCGGTCTTCATGCTTGAGAGCGGCTACCGTGATGGCGAAGTTGAGCGTCGCGTGGTGGACCTCCATCTCCATCTGCGTCGTGGTCGTACCCATCCGGTCTGCCCGGCGCAGCAGAGGTTCCAGACTCTCCATGACCGGATCACTGAACACATTGCGCAACGGCGCCCCGATCAGCACTTCCGGAATTCCGGCTTCCGTGCCGCTGGGGTGAAACAGCCGCAGCAGGGCATGGTTCACATGCGTGATCTCGTGCGCCGCGTTCACCGAGAGCACCCCGTTCGGAATGTTCTCCAGAATAGTCTCCATATGGCGGCGGCGCTGTTCCAACGCGACGTTCGCCCCGCTGAGTTCGCGGCTCGACGCTTCAATCTGCCGCCGGCTGGACTCCAGTTCCCCAGCCATTCGATTGAAAGACTGCACCAGGTCTCCGATTTCGTCTGCCGCCTGCACCTCCACCCGATAGTCCAGCCGTCCGCGGGAAATCTCCTGCGTCGCCTCGGCTAGGGCCACCACCGGTCGTGTCACCAACTTGGAGAGGAACAGTGCCAGCCAGGTGGTGGCAAACAGCACCACCACCGTCAGCAAAAGCAAAACTGCCAGGTACGTGCGCCGCACCAACCTGCGTCCATGAGCCAATTCCAGATAGCGCTGCTGGCTGGCCTCGATCTGCCGCACCGTTTCCGAAAACTTCCTGGGCAAAGGCATAGCCACCAGGATTACATCGTGGTCGCCTGCTGACGCGCTGCCTAGAATATATTCCGTGTTCTCCCAGGCAAAGGGCACGGGCACACTCGACTGGAGAAATCCGCCTGGCAGCTTGCTCTTGAGTGATCCCCATTCCGCCGGCGCCCCGAAACTGGTTTTCGCTTCCCCCCCGTCAAGGACAACGGCGAACCCGCCCTGCAACGTGGATTCGTGACGGCGCAACTCCTCCGTGACCGCTGACAAGTTATCGGCGGCCAATGCCTGCTGCATCTCGGGCCGAGCGGCGATGGAAACCGCTTCTGCGCGCGCGTTCTGCGCCGCATACTGCGAAAGTAACGATGCCATAGTGGCCGTGTCCTGCCGTACTTCCTCCACCGGCGTCGAGAACCACTTGTCGATCGAGCGGTTCATCAGAACATAGGCAAAAAAGAACATCCCGATGACTGGAAGAAACGAAAGCAAGAGGCTGCCCACTACCAATCGCGTGCGGAACTTCGATCCCAGAACCCCCAGCCGTCTTTCCGCAAACAATTTCAGCACGTTGCGGAACAGAACAAATGTCAGCACCAGGAAGAGAACAAAAATCAGCACCGCGAGCGAAGCGAAGAATAAAAGTTGCTGGTTGCTGTCTGGCTTTAACGGCAGGTCGAGCGAAGTCAGGGCGAACAGGATGCCGAACAGCACCACCAGGCTGGCAGCCACCGGAGCAATAATCTTCTTCCGGCTGGAAGGCTTATCATCCGAACGCATTGGACTCGAGGAAGCCACTGTCCTGAGTCCCATATTATAAGCGGTCGTACCCATCCGAAGGGGAGTTTTGGGCTCCGGCGCCGTCCCCGCCATCAACCCTCGGTCCTTGCCGCCACCCCGCCGGAATCGCTCCCGCTGCCACTCCTTGGACTTACCGAAGTTCATGTCCCACGCTGCCAGCCCTCTCGCAAAATGCACATTTGGCGTACACTCCACGCGCCGTAAACGACTGAGGCTCTTACTCCACGGAGTACAGGTACCAAAGTTACTCGCGCGGTAATGCCTCTGCGTTGACAATTTATGTCAACGCGAAAACAGGCTGCGATTCTTCCCTTGATAGCTGCCGTTTCGCGTGAGCCGCGCAAACGCGCTGGCATTTCTCTGTCGCTCGGATAGGAGATCGAGGTATGTCTCAACGGCTGGGCGATCTTCTCGTCAAAGAGAAGATCATTACCCCAGAGCAGTTGGAGCAAGCGGTCAAGATCCAGAAGGAGAACAACACTCGTCTGGGTGCTGCCCTGGTCAAGCTCGGCTTCCTCAGCGACGAGGATGTCACGAACTTCCTTTCCCGTCAGTACGGCGTTCCCGCAATTAATCTTTCCTATTTCGAGATTGATCCCTCAGTCGTCAAACTGATCCCCTACGAGACCGCCAAACGCTACCAGATTCTGCCGCTGAGCCGGGTGGGCGCTTCGCTCACCATCGCCATGGTTGACCCCACCAACGTGTTCGCCATGGACGATATCAAGTTTATGACCGGCTTCAATATTGAGCCGGTCGTAGCTTCGGAAAGCTCGATTCTGGAAGGAATCGACAAGGCCTACGGCACGACCAAAGAGGAAGACCTCGAACAGGTCATGCAGTCGATGACGGAGATGGACGAAGCCGACGTCGAACTGCAAGCCGACCAGCAAGAATTAGGTTTGGCCGACCTCGAACGGGCTGCGGACGAAGCCCCCATCGTCAAACTGGTCAACCTCATCCTCACGGATGCCGTGAAACGTGGCGCCAGCGACGTCCACATCGAGCCTTACGAAAAAGAGTTTCGCGTGCGCTTCCGCATTGATGGCGTCCTGCAAAGCATCATGACCCCGCCGCTGAAATTGAAAGACGCCATTACCTCGCGCATGAAGATCATGTCCAAGCTCGATATCAGCGAGAAGCGCCTCCCACAAGACGGCCGCATCATGCTGAAGATGAACATCGGCGGACGCAAGAAGCAGCTCGATTTCCGCGTCAGCACCTTGCCCACGCTATGGGGCGAGAAAATTGTGCTCCGCCTTCTCGATAAAGAGAATCTGCGTCTCGACATGACCAAGCTGGGCTTCGAATCCGAGTCGCTGGTCAAGTTTGAAAAAGCCATTCTCAAGCCTTACGGCATGGTGCTGGTCACCGGGCCAACTGGATCCGGTAAGACCAACACTTTGTACTCCTCCATCGCTCGCCTCAACCAACCCGACACCAACATCATGACGGCTGAAGATCCCGTCGAGTTCCAGTTGGCCGGCGTGAACCAGGTGCAAATGAAGGAGCAGATCGGGCTGAACTTCGCGGCCGCGCTGCGCGCCTTCCTGCGGCAAGACCCCAACATTATTCTGGTCGGCGAAATCCGAGACTTTGAAACCGCAGAAATCGCCATCAAGGCTGCCCTGACCGGACACCTGGTCCTTTCCACCCTGCACACCAACGGCGCTCCCGAAACCATCACTCGTCTCATGAACATGGGCATCGAACCTTTCCTGGTGGCCACTTCCGTCCACCTCATCTGCGCTCAGCGCTTGGTGCGCCGCATTTGCAAAGAGTGTGCCGAAACCGTGGATGTCCCGCGGCAGACCCTGCTCGAAGAGGGCTACACACCCGAGGAAGTGGATGGGGTCAAGATCCAGAAGGGCAAAGGCTGCGGAGTTTGCAACAACACCGGCTACAAAGGCCGCGCCGGGTTGTACGAAGTCATGGAAGTGGACGACGAGATCAAAGAGCTGGTTCTGGTAGGCGCTTCTGCAGTCGAACTCAAAAAGAAGGCAATCGAGCGTGGCATGATCACACTGCGCCGCAGCGGGCTGATCAAGGTTGCGGCCGGCATGACCACCCTCGAAGAAGTGGCCCGCGAGACGATTCACTAGATTCTGAATACCAAGGGGAAAGAAAAATGGCGCTCTCGTTAAGCGATCTGTTGAAAAGAATGTTAGAAATGAGTGGCAGCGACCTTCACCTCACCACCAATTCGCCGCCACAAATCCGTGTCCACGGACACCTGGTGCCCCTGGACCTTCCGCAGATGACGCCCGCGGAAACCAAGCAGTTGGCTTATAGCGTCATGACCGACTCCCAGAAGCACCGTTTCGAGGAGAACCTCGAACTCGACTTCTCCTTCGGCTTGAAAGGTCTGGCCCGCTTCCGCGCCAACGTTTTCAATCAGCGCGGCGCCACCTCGGCCGTCTTCCGCCTGATTCCCTTCGAGATCAAGTCGTTCAACCAATTGGGATTGCCAGCCGTGGTCAGCAAGATGTGTGACAAACCACGCGGCCTGGTGCTGGTCACCGGACCCACCGGGTCGGGCAAGTCCACGACGCTCGCCGCCATGATTGACAAAATCAACACCGAGCGTCACGACCACATCCTCACCATTGAGGACCCCATCGAATTCGTGCATATGAACAAGAATTGTGTGGTCAACCAGCGCGAGCTGCACGCCGACACCAAGAGCTTTGCCGACGCGCTGCGCGCCGCCCTTCGTGAAGACCCGGACGTGGTGCTGATCGGCGAAATGCGCGATCTCGAAACCATCGAGTCCGCGCTGCGCATCGCGGAAACCGGCCACCTCACCTTCGGCACGTTGCATACCAATTCTGCATCCTCCACCATCAACCGCATCATTGACGTGTTTCCTGCCCACCAGCAGTCCCAGATTCGGGCCCAGTTGTCGCTGGTGCTGGAAGGCATCATGTGCCAAAGCCTGCTGCCCCGGGCCGATGGCAAGGGACGTGCCATGTGCATGGAGATTCTGGTACCCAACGCTGCGGTGCGCAACCTGATTCGCGAAGACAAGATCCACCAGATTTATTCCTCCATGCAGTCCGGTCAGGACAAGTTCGGAATGCAGACCTTCAACCAGGCACTGGCCACGGCCTATTTCCAGAAGCAAATCAGCATGGAGATGGCCATGAGCCGTTCCAGCAACCAGGATGAATTGACCGAGATGATCAATCGCGGCACCAGCCTGCTGGGCCGCAATCAACCGGCCGCCGCCATGGCCAAAGGCGCGGCGCCGGGCAAGCGATAAGTCGGGATTAAGAGTTGGAAACAAAGCAGCCCAGTTTGCAGACAGGAAATCCGGAGCGCAAAAGCAGTCAGCGCGCCGGACAGAAAACGTAACGTAGCCAAGCGAGGTTAACCATGCCAGTTTTCACATTTTCGGGAAAGAACGAGACCGGGGAAAAGATCAGCGGAGAACGCGTCGCCACCAACAAGCAGACTTTGGCCACGCAGTTGCGGCGGGAGCGTATCACTCCCGGCGCCATCCGCGAAAAAGGCAAAGAGTTTGCCATGCCGACCTTCGGCTCCGGCAAAGTCAAAGTAAAGGACATTGCGATCTTCTTCCGCCAATTTTCGGTCATGATCGACGCCGGCCTGCCGCTGGTGCAATGTCTGGAGATTCTGGCCGCCAACCAGGAAAACCCGGCGTTTCAGAAGACGCTGACGGGCGTGCGCACCACGGTGGAAGGTGGCGCCACCCTGGCCAACGCCATGCGCCAGTTTCCCAAAATCTTCGACGATCTGACCACCAACATGATCGAAGCCGGTGAAACCGGCGGTATTCTTGACATCATCCTGCAGCGCCTGGCGCTCTATGTCGAGAAGGCCGTCAAGCTGCGGGCGGCGGTGAAATCCGCCCTCATCTACCCGGTTTCAGTGGTTTCGCTGGCCTTCCTCATCGTCGGCGCCCTGCTCAAGTGGGTGGTGCCGATCTTTGCCAACTTGTTCGCTGGTTTGGGCGTGGGCCTGCCTCTGCCGACGCGCATTGTGATTGGGCTGAGCGGTTTCGTAGGCCAGTTCTGGTGGTTCTTTATCCTGGGCATCGGAGGCATGTTCTTCGGGGTCAAGGAAATGCGCAAACACGAGCGCGCGGCCTTCTACATGGATTGGTGTTTGCTGAAGTTGCCGGTCCTCGGTCTGCTGCTCCGCAAGATCGCCGTGGCCCGGTTCACCCGCACCCTCGGCACCTTGATCACCTCAGGCGTGCCCATTCTCGAAGGTTTGAGCATCACCGCCCGCACTTCCGGAAACAAGGTGCTGGAAGAAGCGCTGATGAAAGTGCGCAAGGCCATCGAAGAGGGCCGCACCATCGTCGACCCCCTGCGCGAATGCGGCGTGTTTCCCAACATGGTGACCCAGATGATCGGTGTCGGCGAGGCCACCGGCGCCATGGACTCCATGCTGCAAAAGATCGCCGACTTCTACGAGGACGAAGTAGATGCTGCCACCAAAGACATGTTGGCCATGCTGGAACCGATCATCATCGGCCTACTCGGCATCATGATCGGTGGCATCGTGATTTCGCTGTACATGCCGCTGTTCTCGATGATCGCCAAACTGGCGGGCTAATTAAGAAGAGGCAGCTCGAGGCTGGCGTAGGCAGGGGAAACCGGGGAACGATCGGCCGCTCCCCTCGCCAGCCTCTAACTCTCGCCTCCCGGCTACAGGGACGGAAATGCATTCCATATTCGATCAGCGGCAGTGGCTGGCGTGGCTGGTCAAGGTCCGAGTCCTGGTCCTGACTTGTCTGCTGGGCATTGAGCTGGCCATCGCCCAGCTCACTCCCAGTTCGTTCCCGCTGCGGCTGTTCGTCACCGTCATCCTGCTGTGGTACGCCATCTCTGTTTTCTATATCCTGCTGCTGGCCTTCTGGCAGGAATACCGCGTGCAATCGCTGCTCCAGGTGCTTACCGATCTGGCCCTGGTCAGCCTGGTCATTTACGCCACCGGCGGCATTGACAGCTCGTTCAACTTCCTCTATCCGCTGGTCATCATTGTGGCCTGCATTCTGCTGCCCCGCACCTGGGCGTTCCTGACCGCAGCACTGGCCTTCATCCTCTACGGAGCCGTCCTCGAACTCACCTACTTCGAAGTTGTTCCTTCGTACTCCACTACCCACCCGGAATTGAAGTCCCTGCAAGCCATCATTCTGGTGAACTTGTTCGGCTACTTGGCCGTCGCCTATCTTGCGGGACAGTTGGCCACCAAGCTCCGCCAGGTGGACGTCAAACTCAAGCACACCAGCGGCGCTCTGGAAGACCTGCAGGCTCTGCACGAAAACATCATTCAGTCCATCACCGGCGGACTGATCACGACCGGCCTTGATGGCCACATCACCTTGGTCAACACCGCCGCGCAGAAACTGTTGGAGCGCGCCCAGGAAGACCTGCTGAGCCAACCCGTCAATCGGCTCTTTCTCGATCCGCTTCCCCAGGTCGAGTCCGAGCGTGCCCACGCCGAAGTGCGCATCGTCGCCCCCAATGGTTACCGCAAGACCTTCCGCGTTCAGGTTTCCGCGCTTGCGATCCCGGAAAAGGGCACGCTGGGATACGTCTACACTTTCGACGATCTCACCGAAGTCCGCCGTTTGGAACGAGAAGTACGCATGCAGGATCGATTAGCCGCCGTGGGGCGCCTGGCGGCCGCTATCGCCCATGAAATCCGCAATCCTTTGACTTCCATCGCCGGCTCTGTCGGCCTTTTGTCCTGCATCCCCGACCTGAGCGAGGAACATCGTCAGCTGCTACAGATCGTGACCCGTGAGTCCGAACGCCTGAACCACATCATCACCGACTTCCTCGGATACTCCCGCGGCAAGCAATACCAGTTCAAGAAAGTGGACCTGCTCCCCCTGCTCGAAGACACTCTCACCCTGCTCGAACATCGTCTGGCCGCGCAGAACAACCCCATTCGCGTCGACAGACAATATCAGTTGACCGAAGCCTGGACGCTGGCCGACGGCGACAAAATCAAACAAGTGTTTTGGAATTTCTGCGAGAATGCAGTCCGCGCCATGCGCGACCTCGGCACCCTTACCGTCTCCGTCGAGCCCATCGGAGACGACTGGCAGATCAACTTCGCCGACACGGGTCCGGGCATGAGCCCGCAGCTGATCGAGAAAATCTTCGAG
>Ga0209517_10008872_pt1 | contig 11661 bp, 9 predicted proteins | sample PeaSoiMetSII2010_FD_187695 | JGI IMG/M metagenome (GOLD analysis project Ga0209517, IMG submission 187695) | Peat soil microbial communities from Weissenstadt, Germany - SII-2010 (SPAdes) (version 2) | ecosystem: Environmental > Terrestrial > Soil > Wetlands > Peat | place: Germany: Weissenstadt...
GGGCCGGGCGATCGCACTGGCGCTCGCTCACGCCGGAGCCGACGTCGCCCTGGGGCTGCGCGACATAAACGCCTCGGGGGACGCAGCCGCACAGATCACTGCGATGGGACGGCGCTCTCTTCCGTTGCAGATGGAAATGACCCGGCTGGACCAGATATTCCGGGCAGTCGAGGACACGGTCAGGCATTTCGGACGGCTCGACATCCTGGTGAACAACGCAGGTGTGGCTCCCGACAACCTGGCTGAAAATGTGCGTGAGGAAGACTTTGATCAGACCCTGGCCGTAAACCTGAAAGGGACGTTCTTTGCCAGCCAGGCCGCCGCGCGCGTCATGATTGCGCAAAAACGCGGGCGTGTCATCAATCTGAGTTCACAGGCTGGATTCGTCGCGCTACCCACCGAGTCAGTGTACTGCATGACCAAGGCCGCCATCGCTCACCTCACCAAGTGCCTGGCCGTGGAATGGGGAAAATACAATATCACGGTGAACGCCGTGGCCCCTACGTTCATTCGAACCCCGGGCACGGAGAGTTACCTGGCGAATCCAGAGGCTCGGGCGGATGTGGTGGAGCGTATTGCGGCGTTGCATCGCATCGGAGAGCCAATGGACGTAGCCGGCGCGGTCGTCTTCCTGGCCTCCAGCGCGGCCAGTTTGATCACCGGCGAGACCATCCTCATCGATGGCGGCTGGACCGCACGCTAGAGCTGGAAAAGGGCCACGCGGAAAACTCAGATGGCATCGTGTGGGTCAGGATGGATCCAGCGATAGCCGGCCAAAGTTCGGACCCGCGATATGCCGCGCTGCTGAAGAAGTTGGGGCTGCCGCAGTAGAGGGCAGCGGCCGCAAAGAGCCGAGCTGCGTTCGGCGGACAGCCGAGGGCGGCTGTCCCCACATTTTGAGCGCCGGCAGTGGCTAAGCTTCGGGCACAGGAGGGCAGCCGGGAAACTCCTTAACGAATGTGTTTCCGATGTAGCCGAGATAGGCGATGCCGATTTCGCTGGTGAAAAAACCGTCGGCGGTGAGCTTGCGCAGGAAGCCGAAAAATTCTATTCCCTGGCCGAGGCTGGGATCTTTCTTCGCATTCTTGCGATAGGCGATCAGGTCGAGAATTTCTTTCTGCTGCGCCGGTGTGCAATCAAGATAAGCGCTGCCGTAGCGATCGAGGCAGGTGTTGTCGAGCCACATCAAGCCTCCGCCGAGAGCGACCTGGTACTCTTTATTTTCGCTGGTGATCAGGTCGATGAATTCGGGGGCTCCGGCCTCGATCGCTCCCTTGGCATCGTCATCGGACGGAATGATGGTCTGGCAGAGCGACTGCAGGGTCTTATAAAAGTGCGCCGAGAAGAACTTGGGGGCGTACGCCTGATTTTCCGCGGCGGCCTTTTCCGCGCGCACCATACGATGAGCGTATGCGGCGGCTTCGAGGGGAATCACCCGCAGGACCGAACCGGTGATCGCAGTGATGGTGAGCGATTTGAGAATGTCGCGTCGTGAAATTGGCATAGTCCGCCCGGGTTAGAGATTTCCTTTCTTCGCCTGATCCAGCAAGTACTCTGAGGCCCGCCAAGTCAGCGCCATGATCGTGAGCGTGGGATTCTTGTCGGCGTTGGTGACGAAGCTGGCTCCGTCGGTCACAAATAAATTCTTCACGTCGTGCGCCTGGCAGTACTGGTTCAGGGCTGACGTCGCGGGGCGCTCTCCCATGCGAACCGTGCCTACTTCGTGGATGATCACGCCGCCGTCGGCGATCCCGTAGGGATGCGGCCCATCGGGCTGCGTCGAGGTCAGGTAGATGCCGCCCGCGGCTTCCGTGATCTGGCGGTAAGTTTCCTGCATATCTTTCGCCATCTTGATTTCGTTGTCGCTCCACTTCCAGTGAAAGCGCAGCACGGGGATGCCCCACTGATCCACCGCCGAAGGATCGATTTCGCAGTAGCAGTTTTCGTTGGGGATCATTTCGCCGCGGCCGGCGAAGCCGATGTAGGTGCCGTATTTCTTCTTGCACTCCTGCTTCAGGGCCGAGCCGTAGCCTTCAAAGTCGTCGCACAGGTCGTCGTAGTCGCCGACGCCGGGCATGCCGCGTCCGCCGCCGAATTCGGTGTGGTAGCCGCGCAGGAAGTCGTTCTTGCGATCGAACTTCCACCACGGCAAGTACATGTGCATGCCGCCAACGCCGTCGTGATTGTGCGCCGGCATTTTTTCGAGCTGAGGAAAGTATCCGCCGCCATCGCTGCCGACGGTATCCATCAGATTGCGGCCCACGACGCCCGAGGAATTGGACAAGCCGTCGGGAAACAATGTCGATCTGGAATTCAGCAGCAGCCGCGCGGATTCGCAGGCGCTGGCGGCGACGATGAAGGCGCGGGCGTGAATGCGATTCTCCTCGCGAGTGGCTTTATCAATGTAGGAGACCGCCTCGACCTTGCCGTCTTTGTTTACGACCAGTTCGCGCGCCATGGCGCCGGTAATCAGCGTGAGACGCTTGGTCTTCTGCGCGGGCGGAATCATTACCTGGCTGGAGCTGAAGTTGGACGCGGTGATGCATCCCCGGCCACACTGCGCGCAGTAGTGGCAGGCGGCGCGGCCATTGTGGGGCTGAGTCAAAATCGCAAGCCGCGAGGGGATGCACAGAATGCTCAAGTGGTCGCAGGCCTTCTTGATGATGGTTTCGGTGCAGCGCGGCTTGGGCGGAGGCAGAAAAATTCCGTCGGGAGCGCTGGCAATATTTTCCTTTGTCCCGAACACTCCGATGTAGGATTCGACTTTATCGTAGTAAGGCGCGACGTCGTCGTAGGTGAGCGGCCAGTCGTCGCCCATGCCGTCCCGCGAGCGGACTTTGAAATCCACCGGGGCCATGCGGAGGGCGATGCGTCCCCAGTGGTTGGTGCGTCCGCCCACGATGCGCGAACGGAACCAGCGGAACCTTGTGCCGGGAGCGGAAACGTAGGGTTCGCCTTCGATTTCCCAGGCGCCGTTGGGGGCAAGGAATTCGTCTTCTAGCCCTTGGCGTGCCCGGCCTCCGACACCCGCGCCGCGGTGGGGCAATTCGTAAGGCCAGACGTGCTCCTTGAAGTCGGTCTCGGGAACCAGGGGAGGCCCGGCCTCGAGCAACGCGACACTCAGGCCGCCTTCGGTGAGCACTTTGGCCGCCGTGCCTCCCGAGGCGCCGGAACCGATGATGCAAACGTCATAAGTTTTAGGCGTGCGCTTGACTTGCATGAATCTCCCCTGCGACAGCTGGTTGAACCCAGAACAACGAAAGTAAAGCGTCTCTCAACTCGGGCCCGGCGTGGAGACAGGCGGTGCCGGTTGCTTCCGCGGAAGTCGCCAGCCTTTTGGCCCGAACCGTCGCCACAAGAAGCGTAGGACGCGAAATACAATAACTAGCAGAGCGACAACTGACAGAAACCACACTGCAATCAATGGCAGATTGATGAAGAATGCGACGACTGAGTCCGCCCAGTCTGCCAGTCCCGCGACCATTTCACTAACGGCGATCTTTGCCTGGCGGAGCGGCCGCCAATGGATTCCCGCCACCGCGGCATCGGCCTCGGCGCGAAGCGAGATCTCCAGAGTCGACATGTCGATCTGCGCGGTGAGGAACTTCATCTCGCCCTGCATTTGTTCGATCCGGCCGCGCACGTCGGCTAGTTTTTCGGTGACGTCGAGGGTGTCTTTGATGGTGGTGGCGCGTTTCAGAATCTGCAGGTATTGTGCTTCTTCGGCCTGAGCGTTGCGCAGACGGGCGTCCAGGTCGATGTATTCGCGGGTAACGTCGCGCGCCTCAACGCTCTCGCGGTCAACTGTGGTAGCCAGGCCCTTGATCTGGGTTATGACTTGGTCCAGGCGAGCGGCAGGAACCCGGACGGTGACTGATGCGGAATGACCGCCGCTGTTGGTCTGCGTCGACTTCTCGACGAATCCACCTACGCCGGTGACAATGGATCCGATCCTGTCAATCGACTGGCTGACGTTGTTGACCAGTAGATCGAGCGATCCGTTGCGGATGATCTTGCGGGTGTCGAGGGTGTCGGACTGGCCGGCAGAGGCGAGGGCCGTGCTGACGGACGCGGGAGCCAGATTGAAGGTCTCTCCGCCGCCTCCACCGCCGAGCCTGGCGGTGGCAGAGACGAAACCTTCCGGGCGCCTACTGACGGCCCTGCCGTCGTTGAAGGTTGAAAGCGCCGCCTGACGCGCAACTTTCTTCTCGCAGGAACTGCTCAGCAGGGCGCAAGCCACCAACAGCGCGGCGATGGCTCGCCGGCCCGCGGCCGATCCGGGTGCGGTGATCGCAGTCATTGTTCGACGTTCAACGTCCACGCTTCAATCTACCAGCGCAGCTTGTTCAGATACTCGTAGCTCCCGGCGATGCTCTCGATCGGCTGCTTGGGATGGTCGTGCTCGACGATGTAGTGTTTGATGCCTGCTTTGTCGGCCTGCGCGAAGATTCTCTTCCAGTCGATGAGGCCGCTGCCGACCTCGGTCAGGTCGACGGTGTCACCGTAGTTCTGCGCTCCTCCGGCCGTGATTTTGGGAAGCGTCTTGAGATCTTTGACGTGAACCAGCGGGAATCGTCCGGGATAGGCGTTGAAATATTTCAACGGATCGGCGCCCGCCGCGGTAATCCAGCACAAGTCCATTTCCATCTTCACCAGATTGGGGTCGCATAGCTTGAGCAGTTCATCGTAGGGAAGCTTGCCGTCGACGGGAAGAAATTCGAACCAGTGATTGTGATAGGCGAACTGCATGCCGGCTTTCTTGCTTTGCTCTCCGCAGCGATTGAATTTATCGGAGGCCTTCTTCCAGATGTCGGGAGACTTGCGGAGATCCTCGGGGATCCAGGGGCAGACAATGTATTTCAGGCCGATGGTGTTGGAGGTTTCGATGACGGAGGGAAACTTGTCGTCGAGTTCGTCGTACTGCACATGGGTCGAGGGAGCAGAGAGGCCGTTCTTTTCGAGCACGGCGCGGACTTGCTGGCCGGTGCGGCCGAAGTATCCGGCAAATTCCACTTCCTTGTAGCCGATCTTGGCGACCTTGGCGATGGTGCCGTCGAAATCATCTTTCATCAGGTCGCGGACGGTGTAAAGCTGTACGCCGACCTTTTCGATCTTGTGATCGCCGGCAGCGAAGCCCAGGCGACTGGTGAATAAAGTGGCGGCGGTGACTGTGGTTGCGGTTTCCAGAAACGTGCGGCGGTTCATGGCATGCAAACTCATGATGGCGTTCCTCCGATTGCTTCGATGGGGCGAAGTCGAATCCGGGAGCATTATACGCGGGAGGACACATCATGGGGTGGCGGAAAAATCGATTTAGCACGTACTGAAATGCTTTAACCACAGAGGACACAGAGTAGAGGCCGGAGGACGCATGGCTGGCGTCCTCCAGTGAAAATTGGCTGGGTTTTACGGCTTTACGACTTGCAGATTGTTGGTCACTGAGAAAATGCCGGAGACTCCGTTGGCGCGGATGCCGACAAGATTCTTATCGCCCTCGCTGTCCACGACCCCCTCCAGGGTCACGTGGCCGTTCTTGACGATAATTCGGATGGGCTTTTGCACCCCGAGCTCGTACCTCTGCAGAGCCGGGTATTGATAAATCGCACGGAAGAGCCGGGTGCGAATGCGGTCGTCCCCGGGAGAGGGCGGAAGGACCTCGATCTGGTTATCGACCTTCTCGACGCCTTCAATCCGCTTCACGACATTCTCGGAGTCAGACCTGAGGGTAGGCCGTACGACCTGACCGAGCAGGGTGACGGTAGAACCGTCCACTTTATAGGCAATGTAGTCGTACACGCCGAAGTACGGCAGCATGAGCAGCTCGTGGCGGACCTCTCTCGTAATGCGCTCCTGAGATTTAGCGGAGGGTTGGTCGCGTTGAGCGTCCTGGGCAGCGCCCAGAGTGACAAGCACAAGCAAACTGGCGAGCAGAAGCAGCCTGGATTTCATGATTGATCGCTCCTTGCAGATGAGATTCCCGGGGTGGTTGGGAAAAGTCTACTCCCAGAGGGGGGTGATTTTCGAGAGGGGAATATGGATGGCGCTGAGTTCGCCAGTGCGGTGAGCCGGACCGGCGGTTTGCCGAGAACCGCTCGTCCGCACTGGGTGTGTGTGAAGTGCCTATGCTGCGACGTTGACGCCGCTGCCCTGCTTTGTGCTGGCGGCGGTGCTGTTGAACAGGTTGAGGATGATTTGCTGGTTGCTGTTCTGATTCAGGTTGAGGGTGATCTGCTCGGGGGCCTGGTTCTGCTGAGCCACGCCGATGGTGACCTGCTCGGCGCCGTTGCTGGTGTTGCTCACGCCGATCGTGATCTGCTCACCCGGGGTGACGTTGCCGAGATTGAGGACGATTTCTGTCCCACCGGCGGGCGCGGTCGAGTTTGCAGCAGGGGGAGGCTGCGAACCGGTGCTGGCGGGCGTGGCAGGCGATGCTGGGGCGGACGTTGATGGGGTGGACGATGCTGGAGCGGATTGGCTGAGGTTTACCACCACGGCCGGCGGCTCGGTGACCTGCTGATGATGATGGTGGAAGGTGCTCTGCAGTTGAGCGAAAGCCTGCTGCGCGCCCGCCAGGTCTCCAGATTGGAGGGCCTGACCGATGGCTGCGAAATCCTGCTCACGCTGGCTTGATTGGAACGGGTCCCCGCTGGCGAACGGGCCGCTCTGGCCCAAAGCCTGGAGGGCCTTGAATTCCTGCTGGGCGCCGGCAAGGTCTCCCGACTGGAGCGCCTGGCCAAGTTTCTGTAGATCGGAACCTCGCTGCTGATAAAACGCTTGCACTTCCTGGTAAATGGAACTGGTGGAAACGGCCGCTGTCGACATAAGTCTCTCCTCAATTGGGCGATGCAACCCTTAAGACTTGATCGGCAGGCGCTGGGGGAACTTTAGGCACGAAACCAAAACAACCACAGAGGACACTGAGATCACAGAGGACGGTTAGCTTGGCTCCTACTTTTCCGTGAGCGCCAGTTTCAGATTCTGGGTTCGATCAAGCTGGGTTCGATCAAGCAAGCGAATATCGGCGCAATTGTTCAGGATCCAGTCGGCGCCAGCTTCCCGCAAGGCAGATTCGTGAACCGTGGTTTTGAAGGCGATGACTTTCGCTCCTGCGGCCTTGCCTGCACGGACCCCGGCGGGGACATCTTCGAGAACGATACATTCTTCCGGAGGAAATCCCAGAATGGATGCGCCTTTCAGATAGGGCTCGGGATGTGGTTTGCCGCGAGTGATGTCGTTGGAGGTGATCAGTTGTTTCGGCAGCGGCAGGCCGGCAGCCCGGATGCGGACTTCGGCCAGGGGGCGCGTACACGACGTAACAATGGTCCAGCGGTCGGCGGGAAGGCTGGCGAGCAGGTCGAGCGCGCCGGGGAGCGGGACGACGCCTTCGAGGTCTGCGATTTCGCGGCGTTCGACTTCGCGGTTCTCGGCTTCGTGATCGGCATTGGGAAGATATTCGCGGACTGTCGTAAGACTGGGACGGCCATGGGCGCGGGCGACGACTTCCTCAGGATTGAATCCGTGCTCGAGGGCCCAGCGGCGCCAGACACGGGCTACGGCGGGAGTGGAGTTGATGAGAACTCCGTCCAGGTCGAAGAGGAGAGCGGCGCGGTGGATTTGGTTCATCAGATTGTGAGAGATCGGTCGTTGCTAACGTTCTGTGAAGGGCGATTGTAAACCAGCGCGCGACCGAAGCCTGACAGCGGTTTGCCGATGGAGTGATGAAGGTCACGCGATTTCGTGTCGGCGGTCACCTCATTTCGGGTAAAACGGCATATCATTGTTAGAGTACGGCGTTAGAGTACGGCCTTAGAGTACGGCTGGCAGGAGTGCGCCATGCTGTCTAAGTGCGCCAATCCCGAGTGTTCCGAAATCTTTCGGTATCTTCACACGGGGAAAATCTTCTGCCTGGCGCCTCCCCGAGACTTGCGAATTGCGATGGGAATGCTGCGTCCGGCGCTGCATGAGCGGTTCTGGCTATGCGCTCAATGCGCGAAAGAGATGACCTTGATCTGGGGAGGAACGGAGGTGAAGGTGGTGCGCTTGCCGGCAAAGGTGGCCCTGCCGGCACCGCCAGTATTGCAGAGTGCGGTTGGAAGTAGACGCCCGCGGGCCCGGGCTGCATCCGCTGGCCGGGAGGACAAATGAAATCATTGCGGCAAGAAGGTAGCGGGTCACTTTGACGATGCAAGAGAAAAGCTCAACCACGAAGGACACGAAGTATCACGAAGGACTTCATTGTTTGTGCGGGTTCATTTGTGTGAGTCCGTGTCCTTCTTGGTAAAGATCCTCAAACTCACCCACCACGCCGCAAGGAGGTAGCTATGACAGTCGCAGAATTGAATAGTCCGTTGAACACGTCGAAGGCCACTGCGGCTTTCCGACATATTCTTGTAGCCACAGATTTTTCGGAAGCGTCGCGGCGCGCGCTGTGCGATGCGCTGGCGCTGGCGGCGGAAAACCAGGCGCAGTTGTCGGTGATTCATGTATTGCATCCCGATCGCAAGTATGCGGCTCTGGAGAATCCACCCGAACTTGACCTGGAACGCATCGCCGCTGAGAAGCAGATCAAGGCTCTGGTGGACGAACTGGGACCGCAGCAGAAGATTGATACCACCCTGGTGAAACACGGGCCGGTAGCGGAGCAGGTGGCGGCAGTGATCGAGGAAGGCGCCATCGATCTTCTCGTCATCGGCACGCGAGGGCGCGGAGGTCTCACGAAGCTGGCTCTGGGCTCGGTGGCCGAGGAACTGCTGCGCATCGCGCCGTGCCCCGTGATGACGATTGGCCCGAAGGCCGACATTGCCACGATTACGAACGGACCCGGTTTTCACCGGATTCTGTTCGCGACTGACTTTGGCAAGGGATCGGCGAAGGCTTTGCCGCTCGCGTTGGCTCTGGCCCGAGGGCAGCAGGCGAAACTGATCCTGTTGCACATGCTTGCCCCCATGCCCGCGACGTCGGCCAGTCTGTCGGCGTACGCTCCAGCCGGGGCGGCCGCTGACGAGGTGGCAGAGTGGGAACAGACATCCCGCAAACGCTGCATCCAGCAGTTGCGAGAATGTCTGCCCGCGGAAACTGGTCTGGAGCAGGAACCCGAGTATGTCGTGGGAACTGACTTTCTGGCGGAGGGAATCCTGATGGCCAGCGGCAAGTTCAAGGTCGACTTGATCGTGATGGGCGCGAACCGGACCGTTTCTGCGAAAGCAGCCGCGCATATTCCGTGGGCCGCAGTCCACGAAGTCGTGCGCAACGCGCCGTGCCCGGTGTTGACGGTCGCGGGATAAAAGCAGAGCGCGTCGCAGGCAGTTGCTCGCGGCGACGGGTGCCACCATTCCTCGCGCGTTCTCAGCGCGAGAAGCGGGCACTTCTGCCTCACTTCGTTTCGGCGGGACAGCCGAGAGCCTGCCCTGAGCCAAGTCGAAGGGCGGCTGTCGCTACATGTCCATCACGACTGGACGATCTTTTCCAGCGCCGGCCGGTTGCGGATCACCAGAGTCGAGCCCTTGAGTTGCAGCAGCTGTTTCTTTTTGAATTCAGAAAACAGGCGGCTGACGGTCTCGCGGGTGGTGCCGATGATCTCTGCAATCTCCTCGTGGGTGAGCGTGAGCTTGACCTGCGAGGAACCATCGTTTTGTGCACCCTTGGTCGACCACGACAGCAGGAGCTTGGCAAACTTTTCCGAGGGCGAGGTACTGAGACCGAGAGTGCGGATCTCCTCGTACGCGGTGTAGTAGTTGAGGCTCAACTGTTGGGCAACGCGCAAGGCCACTTCTCCGTTGTCCTTGAGAAATTGCAGCAAGGAATCGCGGGGAATGAAATTGGCCTGGCCCGGCTCCATCATCTCGGCAGTCACTTCATACGGACGGTTGGAAACCACTGAATTGAGGCCGAGAACATCTCCCGACTCGGAGAGTTTGGTGATGATGGTTTTGCCTTCGCGGGAAGAGGTGGAAAGTTTCGCCTTCCCGGCACAGAGCACAAACACGCCACGGGGTTGTTGCCCTTCAATGAAGAGCATCGCTCCCTTGGGATAGACAGCGGTGGATTTGATTTCGTTGAGTCGTTGTCCAGCCTGAACAGAAAGGTTACAGAATAGATGTTCTTCGCGGACCGGACACGTGAGGCAATTATCGAGAATATTAAGGCCATAAGGGGCGCGCACTGAGCACCTCTTTCTACAAGAATTGTAGCACCGCATTTATGCTTGTGATCACCATCACGAGGGCACGTGATTTGACGTACAGACGATCACAGACGGGCGGTGAAAACTGTGCCATTATGGGATTGTTGTGCGGTGCCAACGTTGTTTCCGGGCTCGCTAGACTTGTGAAAAAATGTATGCGTCCGCGTTATCAGGAGAACTTCTTTGAGCGAAGTATCGAGCCCCACCGCGCCGTCGCCCGTCGGAAAAATTTACACTGCAGCGGCTCCTGCACGGGCCGGACTCGAGTCGCTCTTCTTGCCTCGCTCTGCGGCGGTGATCGGCGCCACTGATCGCGCCGGCACCGTCGGACGCGCCGTCGTTTCCAATCTTCTGGAAAGTAAACTTCCCATCAAGGTTTATGCCGTGAATCCCAGTCACGGCGAAGTGCTCGGCATCAAAACCCACAAACACATTGGCGACATTGTCGGAGGAGTCGACCTGGCGCTGGTGGTGACGCCGGCGCAGACCGTGCCTCAGATTATCGGGGAATGTGTTGACGCGGGAGTGAAATCGGCGGTCGTGATTTCGGCGGGATTCCGCGAGCAAGGGCGCGATGGGGCCCTCCTGGAAGAAGAAATTCAGAAACATTTGCGGCGCGGGTCTTCCCAGGCAGGTCTGCGTTTGATTGGGCCCAACTGCATGGGGTTCATGAATCCGACGATAGGACTGAACGCGACGTTTGCAAAATCCATGCCGCAAAAAGGCAGCGTCGCATTTCTGAGCCAGAGTGGAGCGCTGCTGACGTCGATTCTGGATTGGAGCCAGCGCGAGCATGTTGGATTCAGCGCGATCGTTTCGACCGGCTCCATGCTCGACGTGGGCTGGGGCGATCTCATCTATCACTTCGGGGATGATCCGCACACCAAGAGTATTCTGCTCTACATGGAGTCGGTGGGGGACGCGCGCTCGTTTCTCTCCGCGGCGCGGGAAATCGCGCTGAGCAAACCCATCATTGTCATCAAGGCCGGCCGATCGGAGGCAGCGTCGCGGGCGGCAGCGTCGCACACGGGAGCGTTAACCGGAAGCGACGATGTGCTGGAGGCGGCGTTCCGCCGCTGCGGCGTGCTGCGCGTGCAGAATCTCGCGGACCTTTTTTATATGGCGGAGGTATTGAGTAAACAGCCGCGGCCGCGCGGCCCGCGCCTGACCGTCGTAACCAATGCCGGCGGTCCGGGGGTTCTGGCAACCGACTCTCTCATGGCAACCGGAGGCGAACTCACGGTTCTCTCTCCAGAATCCGTGCATGCGTTGGACGGCTTCCTCTCGCCGCACTGGAGCCACAGCAATCCGGTGGACGTGCTGGCGGATGCCGATGCCGAGCGCTTCGTGAAGGCGGTCGAAATCGCGTCGAAGGATCCGGCGAGTGATGGATTGCTGGCCATCATCGCGCCACAGGGTCTCGCGGATCCGACGCAAGTGGCGGAGCGCATGCGGCCGTTCGCCCACTCCACGGGCAA
>Ga0209517_10008873_pt1 | contig 11661 bp, 14 predicted proteins | sample PeaSoiMetSII2010_FD_187695 | JGI IMG/M metagenome (GOLD analysis project Ga0209517, IMG submission 187695) | Peat soil microbial communities from Weissenstadt, Germany - SII-2010 (SPAdes) (version 2) | ecosystem: Environmental > Terrestrial > Soil > Wetlands > Peat | place: Germany...
TTTCACGCGAAGTCCGATCGCAGAAATCGACAAGCCTCCACCAGTCAATCCGAGCAAGCCAAAACCTAAATTCTCTCCCGATCAGCTGGGGTTTACCTATGTGTGATTTTTCCCGGGACAGCCCTGCTCACGCTGGAGGCAGGGCGCGGATGACCGCCGGGTCAAGCCCAACCATGACGGGCCCAGGAAACCTCGGTTACAATCCGCCATAGGCCTTTTCGTCGGCTTCGGACGTCCATTCGGAAAACGATACGAACGGGTCATCTCCTGCTTCGGTCGCCTTATCGAGCAGGATGCCATTGTTGGTGACTCGATACCGCAGGGTGTCGCCGGGCTTCAGCTTGAGTTGTTCGCGCACTTCGCGAGGAATTACGGTCTGACTCTTGACCGAAACCTTCGAGAACAAGGCGGGCCGGCTGGAGATGCGGTTCATAGATGTAAGCTATCTTACCGTCTTACCAGTTTCAAGTCCGCAAGGCCCACCCGGCGGTGTTATTTTTCGCCGAAACCAGGCTGCTATGCTAGATCAACGCGCGCGGGGTGCGGGATGAAGCGGTATGCGATCTTTGCGGCGCTGGGGCCGTTGCTCGGCGGGTTTTGGCTCCTGCTGACCGCCACCGTGATGTCCGGCTATTGGAGCCATCCTCCAAGCCTCTCGGAGGCCGAGAAACTGCTCGCCGTGTTCGCCACCAAATTGCAATACAGCTATCTGTTCGGCATCATTCCGGCGCTGATGTTAGGTGCGGTCGACGAGATTCTTTTTCACGTCAAACGAATGGGCCCCCTTGTCCGCATGCTGATCGTGGGCGCGATCGCTTTCGCCGCGACGGAATTTCTCTACGGCTCGCGCGGGTCGGACAGCGGCGCGCTGCAATTTGTACTATACGGCCTGGTCGGTTTCATCCCGGGCGCGGTGTCGTCTTGGCTGGCGCATCGGGTGATCGACAAGCCGGCGGCGGCGTGAGGGCTGCTAACGATTTTCAATGGTGGTCGTCCCCGCGCACGCGGGGACCCATACGCCGTATCGATCATGATTGAGGCATTGGTTGTTGACTTGTTTGGAGAGGGCACGGGGTGACGATAATCGCCGGTGGTTATGGGTCGCCGCGTGCGCGGGGACGACAATTGGCGCAACCGGCCGCGACCGCGCGACGCAACTTGCGGCCGGCTTTCGCGCACCCCATTTGATGGCGATGACGAACGAAGAAATCCTGGCGCCCAGCGGCACACGTTTCCGAAGCTCCCGCAGCGGATCGTTTCGGTCAGCGCGACCGCGCGCGCCGATTATCGACCAGGAGGGACACGAGATCCTGGAAGACTCTCTCGGGGATCGGTTTCAGCGCTTCGGTTTCGATTTCGGCCATTCCGCCGCCAATCCGTTCGGCGATCTCACCCGCGAGCAGCGGCTGGCGCGGCTGGAGGCGCTGGCGAAGCTTCTCGACATCGCCTTCATCCTGCCGGGCACCAAGATCCGTTACGGCGTCGACGGTATCCTTCGATTGATACCGGTGGTCGGCGATCTCGTTGCAACCGCATTCTCGCTGTGGCTGGTGCGCGAAGCGCGTGCGCTCGGCGCGCCCTGGCATGTGACCGCACGGATGCTCGGCAATGTCGCGGTCGATGGCGTGGTCGGAATGGTGCCGGTCGCGGGCGACGCCTTCGACGTGCTGTTCCGCGCCAACATGCGCAATGTGCGCCTGCTGCGGCGCTGGCTCGACAAGCAGCCGCGATAGCGCATGATCCGCAAAAAGTGTGACGCGGTTTTCCCTCGCGACAAACGCGAAAAGCGTTTGCGCGGAGATCATGCGCCACAAAACAACCCGCAAGGCCGCACGAAAACGCCCTCGGACTGCGCCGAGGGCGGATTTGTCTAACGCGAGAGGTTACGCGGCCTCGGTGTCAGCCTTGTTGCTGGCAGGCGCGGGCTGCGGCGCGCGGGGACGGCGCGGCAGCGGAAAATCCTGGCTCTCATAGAGCGAGCGGATGCCGCTCTGGTCGAAACGGGCCTCGTCGACTTGCAGGTAGGCGCCGTTCAGCGAGTCCGCCGGCAATTCCTCGATCGCGAAGCGAACCGCCTCGGCCGCGGTGCCAAAACGCCGATAAGCGAAACCCGCCCGTTTCTTCTTGCGGATCGCGGCAGGAAACAATTCGGCAGCAGTGTTAAAGCTGAAGGAAGCCATGGTCGGGGACCTCTGTTCTTTTTAGTGAGAACGCGAACGAAGTCGCGAACAGATCGCAAGGGCGCAGGCGCAAGATCAAGCGATGCGCCGATACACGTCATTTCAGGACAGCCCTTAATATAAGCCTGTTTGCGGGAAATGCGACTCCTGACAGCCCTGATGATGAATCCGCGCTTCCCGGCATCAGATCGGTAATAAACTATGTATTTACAATGACTTACAAGCTTTAAAGCTTGCCGAGCAAGAGCAGGATGAGCAGCACGACCAAAATCACGCCGCCAAGGCCCATCCCGGAATGGCCCAGCCCATAGCCGTAGCCGCCAAAGCGGCCGCTCCACCCGCCGAGCAGATAAAGGATCACGATGATGATGAGTATCGTTCCGAGCGACATGGCACTCTCCCCGCGAGACGCGCGGCTGGCCGAAAAAATCCGCCGCGCAGCCTGACAAAGAAAAGCATATTCCGCCCATTGGTTCCAGCGAAGGAACCTGAAAGGCCGTCTGTTGGAGCTGCCTATTTCGGTTGCAGCTTCAGCGCCGCCGAGTTGATGCAGTAGCGCAGGCCGGTAGGGGCGGGGCCGTCCTCAAACACATGGCCGAGATGGCCGTTGCAGCGGGAGCAAAGCACTTCGGTGCGGATCATGCCGTGGCTGATGTCGCGGTCTTCGTCGACATGGCTCTCGGCCGCAGGCCGGGTGAAGCTCGGCCAGCCGCAGCCGGAGTCGAACTTGGCATCGGATTCGAACAGCGTCTGCCCGCAGCCGGCGCAGACATAGGTGCCCGCCCGCTGCTCATGCTCGTACTCGCCCGAGAACGGCCGTTCGGTCGCCTTCTCGCGCAGCACCGCATATTGCATCGGGCTCAGTTCCTTGCGCCACTCGGCCTCGCTCTTTTCGATCCTGGGCATCGTCTTGGCGTCGGGCATGGAAGCTCCTTCTTACTGAGTGTTTTCAAGCGAAGTGGATACCAGTTCGCATGAAGAAAACACGATCAATTAACAACTGAGTGTTTTCAAGCGAAGCATGCCCCCGGACTTGATCCGGGGTGGTACAGGTTCGCGTGAAGAAAACACGATCAACTAACTCCTCCGCCGCTAATTGGTGACCTTCGCGCTGCTCACCAGGGTCGGCTTCTCGAGATAATTTTCGGCGAAAATCTTCTTGAGGTTTTCGACCTTCGGAATGTCGTTATAGGCAATATAGGGCTGGTTCGGGTGCAGCGTCAGGTAATCCTGATGATAGGCCTCGGCCGCAAAAAAACCCTCCAGCGGCCCGACCTTGGTGACGATCGGCTTCTTGTAGACCTTCGCCGCGTTGAGCTGGGCGATATAGGCCTCCGCAACCTTCTTCTGCTCGTCATTGGTCGTGAAGATGGCCGAGCGATATTGCGTGCCGGTGTCCGGTCCCTGGCGATTCAACTGCGTCGGATCGTGCACGACCGAGAAGAAGATCTGCAAGATCTTGCCGTAGCTGATCTTCTTCGGATCGTATTTGATCTCGACGGATTCCGCGTGCCCGGTGGTGCCGGTGGAGACCATGTTGTAATCGGCGGTGGATTTGCTGCCGCCGGCATATCCGGACACCGCGTTGACGACGCCCGCGGTATGCTGGAACACGCCTTGCACGCCCCAGAAACATCCGCCCGCAACCACCGCGGTCTGGATGCCGCTTGCGGCCTGAACGTCCGTGGCCGGCGCCGGGATGATCACGGCGTCTTCTGCGGCCAGCGAATGGGTGACCGTAATTGCCGTGATTGCCAGCGCGCCGAGGGCGGCAACGCAAAGCGAAAGGCGGCTGAATTGGCGAGGTGACATGGGGGCTTCCTCTTGACTGCCTCTGGGCTTAACGCATTGGAGGCTCGGCGGATGGAACTTTATGTTTAAAGCAGCGGCGGCGGCAGGCAATCTGTCCTCCGCCGGGTCTGGCCAAGATACGGGACAAAGCCGGACTTGTTACCGCCCAATACACACGAGTTCGTGAGGAAAAGCCGCAGCCTTTTCTGGGCATTCCGCCTCGGCGCAACGTCCCTCCCCGAGAAACTTGGTACAATGGCGGGAGCGGTCCTCAAAGGGTGAACCGCTGCCGTGATTTTTGCGACAAATTGCTTGTTCACCGGAGCAGTCTTGCACATGTGGCGCGCCTTGTTCGTTTTGAGCGTTATTGGGGTCGCATCGGCCGTCGTGCCGGCTTTCGCCGGCCCCGAGCTCGACGATGATATCGCGACCTGCCGCGAGCGGCAGCCCGATGCCAAGACGCGGTTCGACGCATGCGAAAGGGCGGTTGCGGCGGGGCGCACGACCGGCAAGGACCTGGCCGTCGCCAATTATGTCCGCGGGCAGTGGTTTCGGACCAAACGCAACTATGAAAAGGCGGTGTCAGCGTTCGATGCGGCTCATGCCGCCGATCCCGAAAATCCCGAATACGTCACTTTCCGCGGCCTTGCTTCCGAGGAAAAGGGCGACGACGACCACGCGATGGCGGACTACAATCTCGTGCTGCAAACCCATCCCAGGGACGGCCGCGCGCTCTACAACCGCGGCACGCTGTATATGCGCAAGGCGGCGCTGCAAAGCGCGCTTGACGATTTCAACGAGGTGCTGAAATACGTGCCCAACACCTCGTCGCTCGCCTATCTCGCGCATGCCGACCGTGGGCGCGTGCTGACGATCAACAAGGATTTTGACGGGGCGCTTGCGGATTTCGCCGAAGCGGAACGGATCAATCCGGCGTGGGCGCAGGCCCGCCTCAATCGCTGTCTTGCCCGCGCCGCCATGGGCAAGTTCGACGAGGCGATCGCCGACTGCAACAGCGTGATTGAAAAAGCGCCGAAAAATCAGTTCGCCGTGGTGAGCCGCGGCGAAGCGCGTCTGGCACAAGGCGATCTCGATGCCGCGCTCAAGGACTTTAATTTTGTGCTCGGGCTCAATCCGAACAACGTGCGCGCCCATTCAGGGCGGGGTCAATTGTTTGAGAAGAAACGCGATCTGGCCCAGGCGCGCGCCGACTACCGGTCCGCCGCCTTTGCACTTACGCCTTTCGACAATTTCGAAACCGGGTTGGCACGTCAAATCGCACGTGAGCGGCTGGCCGCGCTCACCCCGCAGGCTCCCGCGGCACCTGACAAGGTTCGTCGCGTCGCGCTGATCATCGGTAACGGTGCGTACCGGAACGTGCATGAGCTCGGCAACCCGCCGCGCGATGCTAAATTGATCGCCGCTGCGCTGAAGGATGTCGGCTTTCAGACGGTGACCATTACCAACGATCTCACCCGCGACAGGTTCTTCGAAGTGCTTCATGCTTTTGCGAGCGAGGCGGAAAAGGCCGACTGGGCGGTCGTGTATTACGCCGGCCACGGCTTCGAAGTCGGCGGCGTCAATTACCTGGTGCCGGTCGATGCCAGACTGGCCGCGGACAAGGACGCCGAAACCGAGGCGGTGGCGCTGGAACAGGTGATCGCCGCCGTCGGCGGCGCGCGCAAGCTGCGGCTTGTAATGCTGGACGCCTGCCGCGACAATCCGTTCGCGCCGACAATGCAGCACTCGATCGCGCTGAAACTGGTCGACAAGGGCTTTTCGAATATCGAGCCCGCCGCCGGCTTCATGGTCGTGTACGCCGCCAAGCATGGCGAGACCGCGCTCGACGGCAACGGGGCCGACAGCCCGTTCGCCACGGCTGTGGCGCGCGACATCAAGGAGCCGCGCGTCGAAGTCCGCAAGCTGTTCGACATCGTCCGCGACGATGTCTGGACCACGACCAAGCATCAGCAACAGCCATTCACCTACGGCTCGCCGCCCGGGCGGGAAGATTTCTATTTCGTCGCGGGGAAGTGAGTCTCGCGTCCCGGACGCGGTGCGGCGTTCTTCACGATGCACCGCAGAGCCGGGACCCACCGGCGGGCTTGCAGGAAGCATGGACCCCGGATCTGCAGCGCACCATGCCGCAAGTCATAGCGCGTTGAAGACGCGCGTGAACGCGCTGATGGCGCTGCGTAGCGTCCGGGGAACGCAAATAACCTCACACCACCACGCTCAACCGCTTCGCCGCCCGTGTGATGCCGGTGTAGAGCCAGCGGGCGCGGGCGTCCTGAAACGCAAAGCTCTCGTCGAACAGCACCACGTCGTCCCATTGCGAGCCTTGCGACTTGTGCACGGTGAGCACGTAGCCGTAATCGAATTCGTCATAGGGCTTGCGCTGCTCCCACGGGATCGCCTCGATGCCGCCCTCGAAACAGTCACCGCGCACGGAAACCTTCGTCACCTTGTGGCTGAACTCCTCGTCGGGCGCGAGCCGCATGCTGATGATGTGCGACTTCGATCGCGATTGCGCGCGCGATTTCACGCGCCATAATCCGCCATTGAACAGTCCCTTCTTGCGGTTGTTGCGCAGGCAGACCAGCTTGTCGCCGGCCACCGGCAAAGGATCCTCGATGTTCTGCTTTTGCCGCACCCGCATGTTGTAGGCGCGGCGGGTATTGTTGCGCCCGACCAGCACCTGATCGGCGGTCATTACCCGCTCCGGATCGAGTTCGGCGCGCGACACCACTTCGCTTTCGCCATGGCGGCCGATCTCAAGCTCGCGGCCCTCGCGGATATCCATCGACATCCGCACGATCGGATCATTTTGCGCCTGGCGATGCACTTCGGTCAGCATCGCGTCAGGCTCGCAATCGGTGAAGAAGCCGCCGCCCTGGATCGGCGGCAGTTGCGCGGGATCGCCGAGCACCAATAGCGGGCAATCGAAAGACATCAGGTCGCGGCCGAGTTCGGCGTCCACCATCGAGCATTCGTCGATCACGATCAGTTTCGCCTTGGAGGCCGGCGCGTCGTCCCACAATTCGAAACTCGGTTGCTCGACGCCGGTTTCGCGGGCGCGGTAGATCAGCGAATGAATGGTGGAGGCGTTGTCGCAGCCCTTGTTGCGCATCACCAGCGCCGCCTTGCCGGTGAAGGCGGCAAATTTCACCTCGCCGTCGACGCCGTCTGCGATGTGGCGCGCCAGCGTGGTCTTGCCGGTGCCGGCATAGCCGAACAGCCGGAATACCGGCGGCGTGCCGTTCCGGCCGGGCTTTGCCTTCAGCCAGTCGGCAACGGCCTTCAGCGCGGAATCCTGATGCGGCGTAAAAATTGTCACGTAAAGATTTCTTGGGGTCTCGGTGGGGGAAGGGCCGTGCGCGGGGCTACGACTCACACCGCCAAAACTAACCATTCATGCGTCCAGCGCAAGCGGGCTCCCGCCGCATGGATTGGCGCTTCGGCTGGACTTGGCTCACCCGCGGGATACACTTTGCGGGAACATTAAGCCAGTCGCGGGAGAGACGTCGTGAAATTTGGCATCTTCTATGAGCTGCAATTGCCGCGCCCGTGGCAGGCCGGCGACGAGCTCAAGCTCTATCAGGACGCGCTGACGCAACTGGAGACCGCCGACCGGCTCGGCTACGACTATGCCTGGGTGGTGGAACATCATTTCCTGGAGGAATATTCGCACTCGCCCTCGCCGGAATCCTTTCTTGCCGCCGCGAGCCAGCGCACCAAAAAAAATCCGGCTGGGCCACGGCATTTTTCAGCTCACCACCAACCATCCCGCGCGCGTCGCCGAACGCGTCGCGGTGCTCGATCTCCTAAGCCGCGGCCGCTGCGAATTCGGGATGGGCGAGAGCGCCTCGATCACCGAGCTGACGCCCTTCGGGCGCGACATGGAAACCAAGAAGGAAGTGTTCGAGGAAGCCGTCCGTGCGATTTTTCCGATGTTTGGGGATGGCGGCTGTGAGCATCACGGCAAATATTTCGATATTCCCTTGCGCAACGTGGTGCCGAAGCCCGTTCAGAAGCCGCATCCGCCGCTTTGGATGGCGTGCTCGCAGCTTCCGACCATCGAGCGCGCCGGCCAAAATGGCTTCGGCGCGCTCGGCTTCCAGTTCGTCAGTGCGGATGCCGCGCACGCCTGGGTACACGCCTACTACAACGCCATCACCAAGCGGCTGAAGAAGCTTGCGGACTATCAGATCAATCCGAACATGGCGCTGGTGTCGTTCTTCATGTGCGCCAGGACCGACGAGGAGGCCCGCGCGCGGGCGGACGGTGCGACGTTCTTCCAGTTCGCGCTGCGCTTTTACGGCGCTTCGCAGAATCGCCAGCGTCCGGCGCCCGGAACCGTCAACATGTGGGACGAATACAACAAATGGAAGCGCGAGAACCCGCAAGCGCAGGAGGCGGCGCTGCGCGGCGGCCTGATCGGCTCGCCGGAAACCATCGCTAAGAAGTTGCGGCGGTTTCGCACTTCTCACATCGATCAGGTCATCCTGCTCAACCAGGCCGGCAAGAACAGCCATGAACATATCTGCGAATCGCTCGAACTGTTCGCGAGCGAGGTGATGCCGGAATTCCGGCAAGACCCGGAACACGACGCCTGGAAAGCGGGCGTGATGAGCGGTGCGATCCAGCTCGAGGAGATCGACACCGAGGCCTTTACCGATCGCTACGGCAAGCTCGCGGTCAATGTCACCCCGCCGAAACCTGCATCCGCGGCTGCGCAATAGCGACATCATTTGCGGAAAACGGCCTTTCGCCTTCGGAAAAGAATTGATCTGCAATTGGTCGGATCGTTGGAAAAAACACTGCGTCCGCCGCGGACGCAGCAGTGCGGATATCGCTATTTTTCGCTGGTCCTCGACACAGGGAGCAGCCGCCATCATCCTTAAAGTGGAACGAACGGAGCGTGGAAGCGCTTCCATCAGGCTCACTTTGGGGAAGTGGAATGTCGGACATCGCGATCAAGGTCTCGCAGCCCGTGGCGCTGCAGGCGCGATTGAACGAGGACTGGCTGGCCGTCGTCATCGGTCTTCTGGTCTTCGGATTGGCGCTCGTGAGCATCAGCGGCACCGACCTTCTGGGATGGGCCGTCACCACCTCGGTTTATACCGATCTGTCGCAGGCGCTTAGTCCTTTTGCGAAGGCCTATGCCTGGCTCGGCGGCGGCGGCGCGTTGCTTGCGACCTATGCCGCGTTGCTCGTGGTGCTGAGCGCCGGCGTGGTTACGCTCGGCGGAGACGCGCGGAAATTCGCCCTTGCGTTTACGGCGGTGTTTGCGATCGCCTATGCGAGCTGGATTGCCGGCAGCTATGCCTATGTCGCCGCGGTGACGCCCGCCGAGCAGCAGAAATTCGGCCTTGCCTGGTCGCTCAAGCTCACCAATGAAGGTGGCTTCATTGTCGCCCTGCTTTCGGGGCTTGTGATCGCCAATTTCTTTCCGCGCGTCGCGGATTGGCTGAAGGAAGCGATCCGGCCTGAACTCTATATCAAGATCGCGATCGTCATTCTCGGCGCTACCGTTGCGGTCACGGCAGCTGGGCGATTGAACCTTGCATCCTCGCTGCTGCTGCGGGGTGCTGCCGCCATCGTCGAGGCCTATCTGATCTATTGGGCCGTGATCTATTTCATCGCGCGCAAATGGTTCGGCTTTTCCCGGGAATGGTCGGTTCCGCTCGCGTCCGGCATTTCGATTTGCGGCGTGGCGGCTGCGATCGCAACCGGCGGCGCGATCAGGGCGCGGCCGGCAGTACCCATCCTGGTGTCGTCGCTGGTCGTCGTGTTCGCGGTCGTCGAAGTTCTGATTCTGCCGTTTCTGGCGCAGACCTTCCTGTGGCACGAGCCGCTGGTGGCGGGCGCCTGGATCGGCCTTGCCATCAAGACCGACGGCGCGGCGGTCGCCGGCGGCGGCATCACCGAGTCGCTGATCATGGCGAAAGCGGCGGCGGAAGGCGTCAAATATCAGCCGGGCTGGATTCTCGCGACCACCACGACGGTGAAGATTTTCATCGATATCTTCATCGGCATCTGGGCGTTCATCCTCGGCTACATCTGGACCAACCATATCGACAAGGGCCCGGACAAGGCGAAGCCCGCCGAGATCTGGCAGCGATTCCCGAAATTCATTCTCGGTTTCATCCTGGTGTTTGCGATATCGCTTTGGCTGGCGCTGGGCTCGACGCCGCAAATCGCGAAAGCGCTTCCGGCCGCGGCCGGCGAGGCCAACGTGTTCCGGGTGATCTTCTTCGTCCTGACCTTCTTCTCGATCGGCGTGCTGTCGGATTTCCGCAAACTCTGGCAGCAGGGATTTGGCAAGCTTGCCGCGGTCTATTTCGTCAGCCTGTTCGGGTTTGTGATCTGGGTGGGGCTTCTGATTTCATGGCTGTTCTTCAGCGGCTTCAAACCGCCGCTCGCCAGCTAATCCAGGGAAAAACCATGTCGCAATCCGACCTCAGGAACGAAATGGACGCCGCGGAAGTCGAGCCGCTGCTGCCGATCGAAAAGAAGCTGATCGGCTGGAGCCTCGGCCTGGGAATTGGCCTACTCGTCGTTTTGATCGCTGTGAACCATTTCGTTCCGATCAAGCTCTAGCCAAGGCGCGGGTTTATCGTCAACCGCCCGCTGGAATGCAGCGAAGCCCGTGGCTGATCAACCTTGCAGCGCCGCGAGGAGCTCGTCGGGCCGCTCGGCCATCATCATGTGACCGGCGCCGCGCAATATGACGGTGCGTGAATTCGGCAGCGCGGCGGCGAGCGTCTTGCCGGCCTTCGCTGGGGTCATCATGTCGCGCTCGCCGAGAATGAGCGTGGTCGGGACGGCGATCTTTGCGGCGGCGGCCAGCGCATTCTGGTAGGCGTTGCACGCGGACAGGTCGTTGAACAGCACGCCGGGCCGGCTTTGCTCAAGCACGCGCTGGGCGCCGTAGTGCATCCACAAGCCCGGCGCGAGGCTGCCGCCCAGCTCCGCCTGATAGCCAAGGCCCCAAATCGAGACCATGTCGACGGCGGCGTGATCGTTGGCCTCGGCGGCCTTGAGCAGGTCGGGTCCGACCGACATGGTTGCCGCCGTTCCGATCAGGCCGAGCGCGGAGACTTTTGCCGGATGCCGCGCAGCGGTCTCAAGCGCAATCAGTGAGCCCATGGAATGACCGATCAGGTGCGCCTTTGCCGCGCCTGCGGCGTCGAGCAGCGCGGCGGTCCAGTCCGCCATATCGGCAATCGTGGGCAGTGGCGCGCCTGAGGATCGGCCGTGGCCGGGCAGATCGGGCGCCAGCACACCATGGCCGTGATGGGAGAACCAACGGCTATGCAGGGCCCAGGTGGTATGGTCGAAACCGGCGCCGTGCAGCAACACGACGGTCGGTTGCGAGGAATCGAACTTGCGGCCGCCGGTGGCGACGAAGGTTTCAATTCCGTTCACGTTCAACTGCATGGCTCAAGCCTTCTGCGAAATACGGAGCGCCTGGCCGAGGTCATCGATGATATCGGCGGCGGCTTCGATTCCGATCGACAGCCGTACCAACTCTTCGCCGATGCCCGCAGCCTTGAGCTGGGCAGCATCCATCTGCTGATGGGTGGTACTGGCGGGATGAATGACCAGTGTCTTGGCATCGCCGACATTGGCGAGATGGCTGATCAGCCGCAAGGACTCGATGAACTTCCGCCCCGCTGGCCTGCCA
>Ga0209517_10008874_pt1 | contig 11660 bp, 8 predicted proteins | sample PeaSoiMetSII2010_FD_187695 | JGI IMG/M metagenome (GOLD analysis project Ga0209517, IMG submission 187695) | Peat soil microbial communities from Weissenstadt, Germany - SII-2010 (SPAdes) (version 2) | ecosystem: Environmental > Terrestrial > Soil > Wetlands > Peat | place: Germany: Weissenstadt...
GCGGGAAGCGGCTTCGGGTGTGGCGGCATGATCCGCGAAGTACTCGGAGATGGCAAAAGTGGGGACGGCGAAAATCTGTTTTTCGCGCATGAGGCGTATGGTCTCATCGCTCAGCTGATAGGCGTGGTCGATGGATTCGACGCCGGCGCGGGCTGCGAAGAGTGTTCCAGGTTCACCGGTGGCATGGACCGCGACGCGATTGCCCGTGCGTGCGGCCTCGTGCACGGCGGCCGCAAGTTCCTCCTCGGTGTATTGGAAGGGCGTAACGAAGCGTCCGTTCACTGCCGCATCCGCACCCGTCTCGTAAATCTTGATAAAGTCTGCTCCCTCCTTGATTTGTTCGCGGATGACGGTGACAAGCTCCGCGGCGTTGTTGGCGTACGTCGCGTTGGGAAGCACATGCTGTTCAGGGTTGTAGCCGATGGCGTCTTCGTGCCCCCCGAGAATGTTGATGGCATTGCCGCTGATGCGAAGGCGTGGGCCGGGAATCTGCCCCTGATTGATGGCGTTGCGGACGGCTGTGTCAGCGGAGCCCGCGCCCTCCGTGCCCATATCCCGCTCAGCGGTAAATCCGGCCATAAGGTCATCGCGAGCTGCAAGGGTGGCCACGATGGTTCGCTGCGGCACGGATTCCTGAACGGTTTGAAGATCTTCGGCGCCGGGGTGAAGGAAGAGGTGGACGTGTGCGTCGATAAGGCCGGGAAGAAGAGTCGTGTCGCCGAGATCAATGATTTCAGCGCCGGAGGGGCGGCTGACGTTCGGGCCCACTTCGGCTATGGTGTCGCCCGCCACCAGGATTTCGCCGGGGGCCATGATGTGGCCGGATTCGACGTCCAGCAGGCGCGCGGCGTGGAGGACGATAACGTGCGCTCTTGCCGCAGTTTGGGGCTGTGTTGTTTGCGCGGAGAGTAGCGCACAGGAGAGAAGCGTGAGGACGAAGGCTGGGAAGGTGCGTGACGTATTCATGGGTTCGCGGTGATAGTAGCATGCGGTGCAGAAGACGTGGGAGTCCGAGTATCAGGAGCGAAAGATGAGGTTGGCCGGCTGGCCACGAATGAACACAGCCATAATTTGCCCGGAGATGTCAGGAAGTCGTGGTATTATGCGTTACAGTAAACGGTTTTTTATGGACTTTTGTGCGCAATTCCTGCGAATGTGTTTCCATGCAAATAAAACCAGTGGCAGGCTAAGAGGAGAGCAAAGATGCCTTTTGACTCACGACGTAGCTTCCTGAAGCGCGCATCGGCTGCTGGTATTGCCATTTCCGCCCATCATCTGTTGGCGCCCTTCGTCCGGGCTCAGACGGCCGGCTCGGCTAGTGCCATTTTTCGCTTCGATCTCGACTCCCGCCGGGTCCTCCCCGCTCTCGATCGCAATATCTTCGGCTCTTTTCTGGAACATCTGGGACGTGCCATCTATGAAGGCATTTACGACCCGAATTCCAAGTTTGCCGATGCCAATGGCTTCCGCAAGGATGTGCTGGAGGAAATTCAGAAGTTGCAAGTCCCCATCATCCGCTATCCCGGCGGGAATTTCGTTTCGGGCTACCACTGGCTGGACGGTGTGGGCCCCAAGCAAGAGCGTCCCAAAGTGCTGGACAAGGCCTGGAACTCACTGGAGACCAATCAGTTTGGCATCAATGAGTTTCTTCTGTGGTGCAAGGCCGTCGGAACGCAGCCGCTGCTTGGCCTGAATCTCGGCACCGGGACACCGGAGTCGGCAGCAGCGCTCGTGGAGTATTGCAACGTAGACAAGGGCACGAAGTGGAGTGACCTTCGGCGGAAGCACGGCATCGCCGATCCCCACAAGGTCACGCACTGGTGTCTCGGCAACGAGATGGATGGCCCCTGGCAAATCGGCCACATGTCTGCCGCGGAATACGGTGAAAAGGCCGCCGACGCCGCGCGGCAAATGCGCTATGTAGACCCTTCGCTCAAGCTAATCGCCTGCGGCTCCAGCGGACCCACAATGCCCACCTATCTGGAATGGGACCGCGAAGTTCTCGAACAATGCTATGACTACGTGGATGCTATCTCGTTGCATCGCTACTTCGACAACACGTCCGAAACCGGCGGCGACACCGGAAGATTCCTGGCCCTCAATCTCAGCATGGAGCGCCAAATCGCGGAAGTTGCCGCCGTCTGCGATTACGTGCAAGGCCGCAAGCGTTCGCCGAAGAAGCTCTGGCTGTCCTTCGACGAATGGAATGTCTGGTACCGTGCCCGCAGTGGCTCTGCCATGGACGGCGACCGCAAGGAGGCGCCGCACCTCCTCGAGGAAGTGTATAACCTCGAAGACGCTCTCCTGGTTGGCGGCTTGATCAATTCGTTGCTGCGCAACTCAGGCCGCGTGCGCGTCGCGTGCCTCGCGCAACTCGTCAACGTCATCGCGCCGATCATGACGAATGCAAATGGTCTTTACCGGCAAACAATCTATTACCCCTACAACTGGGCGTTGCACTACGCCCGCGGGGCCGCGTTGGATGTTTTGGTGGAACCCGGGCCCTCCTACGAAGTGCCCGGTTACGGTCAAGTTCCCTACCTGGACGTGGCCGGAACGCTCAACCCGGACGACGGTACTGTTTCCCTTTTCGTCCTTAACCGCGATCTCACCAAATCGCATCAGCTCGAGTTGAATTGGGAAGCCAAAGCAGGGAGCCGCTTGCTGGCTTCGTACGTGCTGACGGGCAGTGATCTGAAAGCGGTGAACGGTTTCGATGCACCGCAGAGAGTTGCTCCGCAGGCTGCCGAGAAACCCATAACGAGCGGCGGAGTGACAAAGGTTGAACTGCCGCCGCGTTCCTATTCCGTCTACCAGTGGGGAGTTTAGTCTTTTGCGGCGATAGGGAACGGCCGCTCTTCGTTCAAGCAGGCGACAGTTCAGGCATGAGAGGAACCTATCCAACATGAAAACCCGAATTTACGTCTCGGCTTTGCTCTTTGTTTGTTTTTTGTTCGTATACCAAAGGGCTGAAGTTGCTTCTCATGCCAGCGAGAACGCCCGGTCCGTCCGGGCAGAACTACGCGATCAAACACCCGCGGGGGCCAAATCGCCCGATGTGAATCCCATACTCGCTGCCACTCCCCCGCTTGGGTGGAATAGCTGGGACGGCTATGGAACGACAATCAACGAAGATCAGGTGAAGGCCAACGCCGCCTGGTTCGCGGAACATCTGAAACCTTCCGGTTGGCAATATGTCGTCATTGACATGGAGTGGTTCGTCACCAATCCTACGGCTGAAGGCAATTCGAAGAATTCCCTTTACGCCCTTGATGCCAATGGCCGTTACATTCCTGCGGAAAAGCGTTTCCCCTCCTCCGCTGGAGGAAAAGGTTTCCAGCCCATCGGCGACTACATCCATTCGCTTGGCCTGAAATTCGGCATCCACATCCTGCGGGGAATCCCCAAAAACGCGGTTGCATCGAACGCCCCCATCGCAGGCTCTTCCTACCACGCTCTCGACGCCGCAGACACTGGGGAAACCTGCCCATGGAATCCCGACAACTTCGGCGCCGATGCCACAAAGCCTGCAGCGCAGGCCTACTACGATTCCATTGCCACCCTTTACGCCAGTTGGGGAGTTGATCTGATCAAAGTCGATTGCATCAGCAGCCGTCCGTACCGCGGCGACGAAATTCGCATGTTGAGCGCCGCGCTCGCGAAAACGGGACGCCCCATCGTGTTAAGCCTCTCGCCCGGACCCGCCCCGGTCGAAAAAACGGAAGAAATGCGCGAATATGCCCAAATGTGGCGCATCTCCGACGACATCTGGGATGTGTGGCACAGCGATGTGCAGTACCCGCAGGGTCTTGGCGATCAATTTCAGAATGTCCTGAAATGGGCGGGACTCTCGCAACCCGGTCATTGGCCCGATGCGGACATGCTGCCACTTGGCGATCTTGGCCCCGCTCCCGGCTGGGGCCAGCCGCGCCAGTCGCGCCTGAGTCACGATGAACAGCGTACGCTCATCACTTTGTGGTCCATTTTTCCTTCGCCTTTGATGATTGGTGGCGATCTGACCAAGGCGGATGCTTGGACTCTTTCGCTGCTCACGAATCCGGAAGTACTCGCCGTGGATCAGCATTCTTCCGAAAGTCATCCGGTGATTGTCACCGCTGCGGCTGTCCTCTGGGTTGCCGAGCCTTCCATGCGTGACGGTTTTTACATCGCCGCGTTCAACCGCGGGGAATCCGCGCTGGATCTCCATTATTCCTGGAAGGAACTTGGTTTCCAGGACAGCGAGTACACACAGAGAGATCTTTGGGAGCGGAAGGATCTGCCTTCCGCGAAATCTTTTTCGGTTAATCTGCCGGCTCACGCCAGCGTGCTTTACAAACTGAAACCGCTGCGTACCCCGGCGCAGTAATTTGATGAGCCTATGCTTGGCCGTGCACGGCGCGCAACGTTTTCGCCGCAAGACCTGCCACGACAAACATGGGACTCGGCCAAGTTTGAGAGTGAAATCATGCCTGCCACGATGAAGAGTATCGCGCGGGACCTGGGCGTCTCTGTCGTTACCGTATCGAAAGTCCTGCACAATCATGCGGACATCAGCCCCGAAACGCGAAAACGTGTTCTGCAGCGCATGAAGGAAGTCAATTATCAGCCCAATCTCTCCGCTCGCGCGCTTTCTACGGGCCGCACCAGCCTCGTCGGCCTGATTGTGCCGGACCTCGTTCATCCCTTCTTCGCCCAGGTTGCCAAGGGTATTTCGGCGCGCCTTGGTGCGCAGGGCTACAACCTGATCATCGCGTCTTCCGAGGAAGACCCCCAACTGGAACGCCGCGAAGTGGACCAAATGATGGCGCGCAGCGTGGATGCCCTGATTCTTGCCTCCACGGAATCCGATTCCGTCAGCCTCGTGAAACTGACGGAGCGCGGCGTTCCGTTCGTCCTGCTCGACCGTAAGATTCCGGGCTTCCCGGCGCATTTCGTTGGCATTGATGACGTGATGGCGGGTTCGCTTGCCACCCAGCATTTGATTGACATCGGCTGCAAAACGATTGCCCACATTGCCGGTTCGGAGGTTAGCACTGCAATCGATCGCCAGGCCGGCTACACTGCGACGCTCGCGAAACATGGTCTGAGCCTTCCGCCAGGCTATATCGCCAAACATGGAGGCGGCGACGCCGCCGCGGACAGAAGCGGCTATGGGGCCATGAAACACCTTTTGCAGTTGAATCCACGGCCCGACGGCGTATTCTGCTGCAACGACCCATTGGCCATGGGTGCTTTCCGCGCCATTCTCGAAGCCGGCTTGGATGTGCCCAGGGATATCGCCGTGGTCGGCTGCGGAAACGTCCACTATGACGATCTCCTTCGCGTCCCTCTTACCAGCCTGGATCAGGATGCTGCCGGCCTCGGGGAAAGCGTCGCCCGCCTGGTCTTGAACATCATCAAGAAGAAAAACGGCCGTGCGCCGGTGAGCGTTCTCCTCCCCGCGCGGTTGGTCGTGCGCGCATCGACGCGCAGGTAGAGCATGGATCGAGCTGTGGTGCGGCTCCTGTGTCATCAGGGGCCGTTGGCGAGAGAAGCATCACGATTTTGCTGTGGAAAATCGTTTACTGTATCGTTTAAACTCTACCCGTGATTCTTCTGTCCTCGCACCACGAAAGGTCTCCCGCTCCCCATGGATCTTTCCTCTTTTAGTCTTGCCGACAGGACTGCGGTTGTGCTCGGCGGCACCAGTGGCTTGGGTCATACGCTGGCGCTGGGGCTGGCGGATGCAGGTGCCGATGTAGTTGTTTCCGCGCGCAGGCAGGCACTCATCGATGCGACGGCCTCGGAGATTGAAGCCAAAGGCCGCAAGACGCTCCGCGTTCTGGCTGACGTGCGGAACAAAGAGTCGCTCGTTCGACTCCGCGACGCCGTTCTGGCCGCCTTCGGTAAAGTGGACATTCTTGTGAACGCGGCGGGGACCACCCGCAAACTCCCCACTTTGGAAATGACGGACGACGACTGGAATGCCATCCTGGACACCAATCTCACCGGCACGCTACGCGGCTGCCAGGTTTTCGGCGAACCCATGCTGAAGCGCGGTTACGGCCGCGTGATCAACATCGCCTCTCTCGCAACGGAACGCGGTTTGTACCAAGTGGCGGCCTACAGCGCCAGTAAGGCAGGTGTCGGCTCGCTCACAAAATCCTTGGCTGTGGAATGGTCCCGCCATGGAGTCCTGGTCAACGCGATTGTTCCCGGTGTCTTCCGCACAGACTTGAATGCTGCTCTACTGGACGGCACGGCGCGCGGACGCGAATTCCTGATGCGCACGCCCATGGGGCGCTACGGCAAAGCCGAGGAACTTGTCGGTGCCGCCGTGTTCCTTGCCTCTGACGCCTGTGCCTTCGTTACCGGAGAGCTTCTCGTTGTGGATGGCGGCTTCCTCGCCAGCGGTGTGAATCAATGAGCCCGCCCATCGACGAAAGAACAGCCGCCGCTCTCAGTCTGCCGGGAGGAACGCCGGTCGGTGCCGTTATTGTCCTCAAGTCGTATTGGCATTTCAGGAAGCCTGAAAACAATGCTGGCGCGAATTGATGCTCACCATCACCTCTGGCGTTACGCGAAAGAGGAATACGACTGGATTACTGAAGACATGGGCGTGCTGGCACGGGATTTTCTTCCCGAAGATCTGCGGCGAGAGCTTTTAGCTTCAGGAATTCAAGGCAGCATCGCGGTTCAGGCTAGGCAGACGCTTGAGGAGACATCCTGGCTGCTGCGCCTCGCCGATGACTTTGACTTTATTCGTGGAGTGGTGGGTTGGGCGCCCCTTGCCAGTCCGGAATTCCCCGCGGTTATCGAGCGTTTGCATGTGTCTGAAAAACTCAAGGGCCTCCGCCATCTGATTCAGGATGAACCGGACGATGATTTCATGCATCGGCCAGACTTCAACGCGGGCGTTGCGGTGCTCAAGCAGTTCGGCCTGGTCTACGACATCTTGATCTTCGAGCGTCAACTTCCGGCAGCCATCTCCATCGTGGATCGTCATCCTGGGCAGATATTCGTTTTGGACCATATTGCCAAACCACGCATTCGCGGCCGCGAACTCGAACCCTGGCGAACGAACATCCGCCAGATCGCGCGCCGGGAAAATGTCTATTGCAAAGTGTCCGGAATGGTCACAGAGTCCAATTGGAAGAACTGGTCCCCAGCGGACCTGCAACCCTATTTCGATGTCGTCCTTCAAGCCTTCGGTCCCAAGCGCTTGATGGCCGGTTCGGACTGGCCCGTCTGTCTTCTGGCAACGACCTATCAGACTTGGTTTTGCACCATGGAGGAATTCATCCGTCCCCTCTCCATTGCGGAACGCGAAATGATTCTCGGCGGTGTGGCCAGTGAAGTGTACTCTCTAGCGCGCGGAAGCTCCGCGATCAGGAAAGGGTAGACGATGGCGAATCCTCAAGTTGGGAATGTCCCGGGCGTAACGGCATCGGCTGCCAGGCATTCATTGTTTCCCGTGGGGCAGATCGTCCCATTCATTTTGGTTACCGCACTCTTCTTTCTCTGGGGAATCCCCAATAACCTGAATGACGTATTGATCCGGCACTTCATGAAGTCCTTCGAGATTTCCCGGTTTCAGGCCGGTCTGGTGCAATCCGCCTTCTACCTGGGTTATTTCCTTCTGGCCATTCCCGCGGGCCTCATGATGAAGCGAACAGGCTACAAAGCGGGTTTCGTCGTGGGCTTGCTGCTCTATGCCGCGGGCGCATTCCTGTTTTGGCCGGCCGCCCTAAGCGGTAGTTACGCTTTCTTCCTTTTCGCGTTGTTTGTCATCGCCAGCGGGCTCTCCTTTCTGGAAACGGCTTCCAATCCCTTCATTGCCCAACTCGGCGATCCGGACAGTTCGGAGCGCCGCCTGAATTTCTCGCAGGCGTTCAATCCTCTGGGCTCTATCACGGGGGCGCTGATCGGCACGATATTCATCTTTTCCGGCGTCGAGCTGAATCCACAGGAAATTGCTGCGCGCCAGGCGGCGCATAGCTACGAGGCGTATCTCCGCTTCGAAACCTTGCGTGTTATTCGTCCTTATCTGGTCATCGGCGTCGTCGCCGTGGTGTGGGCCCTGCTCATCATCCGCACGAAGTTTCCCGTGATTGCCAGCGAAGACGAGGTTGACCACAGCGAACACGGCAGCTTTCGCCAACTTCTCAGCCAAAGGCATTTCCTCCTAGCCGTCGTCGCGCAGTTCTTTTATGTGGGCGCGCAGGTCGGCACGTGGAGCTACTTCATCACCTACGTTCAGGAGTACGGCCATCGGCCGGAAAAAATCGCCGGTTATTTCCTTACGGGGACGCTGGCCGCGTTTGGCGTGGGCCGCTTCGTCTCTGCCTATCTGATGCGTTTTGTTTCGCCGAGCCGCCTGATGGGGGTCTACGCCGCGGCCAATATGGTCCTGGTCTCCGTCGCGGTGCTCCACCCGAGCTGGGTTGGCATCTGGTGTATCTTTCTCACCAGTTTCTTCATGTCGCTGATGTTCCCCACGATTTTCGCACTCGGCCTGAAGGGTCTCGGCCCAAACACGAAAATCGGCGGCTCTTTCCTGGTCATGGCGATTATCGGCGGCGCGGTTCTCACTCCGCTCATGGGCCTGATCTCGGAGAAGGTTCACAGTTTGGCTCTGGGCTACTCGATTCCGTTGATCGCTTACATCTACATTTGTGCGTATTCGTTTTTGGGCGCGCGCCGCGTGGATATCTCCGCAACTGTCGGCGAACCCACGAGGTAAAACCATGAAATCTCCATTTGGTTTATCCTGCAGAGGAACCAGTGGCGTCCGAGGAGGACCAATGAAAGCAAGTCGATTGCAAAATAACGTCTGGCGGACTCTTGGCTGCGCGGCGTGCCTGGGACTTCTGCTTCTCGGTCCGGCCCACGTCCTCGCACAAGACTCGTCCTCAAGTACAAAGCCAACTGCGATGCAATCCCCGCAGGAGATGGATCAAGCCTGGCAGAAGGCCAGCGCTAAGTACGACGCAGCGCGCAAAGCTCTCTTGATTGACGTAGATCGCACCGTAACCGCCGGGCCTTTTCGTCCCGATTGGGAATCACTTCGCCAATACGAAACCCCGGATTGGTACAAGGACGCCAAGTTTGGCATCTTTATCCATTGGGGCGTATATTCCGTCCCGGCCTTTGGCAGCGAGTGGTATCCGCGCATGATGTACCAGGAGGGGTCCGCTGAATACAAACACCACCTCGCCACGTATGGCCCTCCCTCGACGTTTGGTTACAAGGATTTCATTCCGCGTTTCAAAGCCGAGCATTTCGACCCTGTCCAGTGGGCCGAACTCTTTAAGGCCTCTGGCGCCAGATACGTCGTCCCTGTCTTTGAACACCACGATGGCTTCGCCATGTATGATAGCGGCATCTCCGATTGGACCGCCGTAAAGATGGGCCCCCACCGCGATATGTATGGTGAACTCGCCAAAGCCCTGCGCGAACGGGGCCTCCGCTTGGGCGCCTCTTCCCATCGCATGGAGCATGACTTCTTTCTTGAGGGTGGCCGAAAGATCGATTCAGACGTGAACGATGCCAGGTACCTCGCCTTCTACGGTCCTGCGCACACATGGATGGACGGGCACAAGACCCTGCTCCAGGATTGGACCTATCTGAGCAAGGAATACGCCGATGATTGGCTCGCTCGCAATGCTGAAATTGTGCAGAAATACGAGCCGGACATCATGTACTTCGATTGGTGGATCGGGCAGCCTGATGCCCGCAAGCATGTGGCGAAATTCGCCTCCTTCTACTACAACCACGCTGCAAGTCAGGGCAAAGTGCCAATCATCAACTACAAGGACAGCGCCCTCGAGGAACATTCCGGTGTCCTGGACATTGAACGCGGGCAGTTGTCGGACATTCGCCCGCTCTATTGGCAGACGGACACTTCCATTAGCAACAAATCCTGGGGTTACATCGAGAATGACAATTTCAAATCAGCCCAGACCGTGATTCACCAACTCGTTGACATCGTCAGCAAAAATGGCAATCTCCTCGTCAACATTGGGCCGCGTTCCGACGGCACCATCCCGGAGCAAGTCCAGGCGATCCTTCGCGACATCGGTTCCTGGCTCAAAGTCAACGGGGATGCCATCTACGGCACACGTGCATGGACCAAGTTTGGTGAGGGCCCAACGGCAATTGTAGAAGGCACGTTTCACGACGCGGACACGAAGGCGTTTACCCCTCAGGACTTCCGTTTCACCACGAAGGGCAATTCTCTCTACGTCATCGAATTGGGCTGGCCCGACTCCGGCGAAGCCGTCGTTCACACTCTAAGCGAGGCCGCGCTCTCCGGCCAGGAGATCGTGTCGGTAAAACTGTTGGGTCAAGAATCTCCGTTGACATACCAACTCAAATCGGACGCCCTGCACATTCAATTGCCGCCCCAGAAAGCGGGTAATTACGCCTACTCGTTCAAAATCGAATTTCGGAAGCCTCCGGCGCTGCGACTTCCCTAGGCTACCGAAAGCAAGAATGGCCTGACCCGTGCTACTAGCACTGCGGGCCCCTAGTCTTGACTATTTCAATGAAGTGCGTTACAGTAAGCGGTAACTGTAACGATTGTTGGAGAAACCTTATGCCTCATGACGATCTCGTTCTCGTAACCGGCGCCGGTGGCTTTATCGGCGGCAATCTCGTGGCCTCCCTGCGCGCGCAGGGCTACAAGCGTATTCGCGCTGTTGACATCAAGCCTCTCGATCATTGGTACCAGCGATTCGGGGACGTGGAGAATCTCTCTTTGGATCTCAACGAAAAGCAGAATTGTGAGATCTCGGCCAAGGGTGCGCGTGATGTTTACAATCTGGCCGCCAACATGGGTGGCATGGGCTTCATCGAGAAAAACAAAGCCCTTTGCATGCTCTCGGTGCTGATCAACACACATATGCTTCAAGCAGCCCTGAAGTATGGCGTGGCGCGCTACTTTTATTCATCGTCGGCTTGCGTCTACAACGGTGACAAACAAACTAGCTTTGAGGCGCCCCTGCTGAAGGAAGGAGATGCCTATCCGGCGCTGGCCGAAGACGGTTACGGCTGGGAAAAGTTGTTTTCCGAGCGCATGTGCCGTCATTTCCGTGAGGACTTCGGCCTTTACACCCGAGTGGCGCGCTTCCACAACGTCTACGGCCCTTGGGGCACGTGGTTTGGCGGGCGCGAAAAAGCCCCAGCGGCTATCTGCCGCAAAGTCATTGAAGCGAAATTGTCCAAGAAGCACGAAATCGAGATTTGGGGCGCGGGAAATCAGACCCGAAGCTTCATGTATATCGATGATTGTTTAGTGGGCATCCAGAAGATCATGAATTCGGCAATTCTGGAACCCATCAACCTGGGCTCGAGTGAAGCCGTCAGCATCAACCGCTTGGCCGATCTTGTAGAAGGGATTGCCGGCATTCACCTGGAGCGCAAACACGACCTGAAAGCACCGCTGGGCGTAAACGGACGCAACAGCGACAACACGCTGATCAAGAAATATTTGAACTGGGAGCCTGGTATCCCTTTGCAGGCTGGCCTGGAAAAGACCTACGCCTGGATCTACGGACAGTACCTTGCTCGCGAAAAGGGCGCCGCTGGCGTTGTACAGGAATTCACCGCCACGTCGTCCTGAGTCCGGACCACAGCGTGACGTCCATGCCGAACATGACCGGGATGTGGGATTATCTGAT
>Ga0209517_10008875_pt1 | contig 11659 bp, 6 predicted proteins | sample PeaSoiMetSII2010_FD_187695 | JGI IMG/M metagenome (GOLD analysis project Ga0209517, IMG submission 187695) | Peat soil microbial communities from Weissenstadt, Germany - SII-2010 (SPAdes) (version 2) | ecosystem: Environmental > Terrestrial > Soil > Wetlands > Peat | place: Germany: Weissenstadt...
AAGAGGGCCGCAGCCGGCGTGCCGCAGCCGGCCAATCCGGCGCAGCCTCCCCAAGTCAGCGGGAACGAGCGGGTCGTCGGCACCGCTGACACAGTGGGCACCCCCCCGGTGGCGCCATCCGGCGCGCCAATAGCGCGTGAGCAGCTGGCGAAGGTGCTAGCCTTCAACGCTGCCGTCATCGGCGTCGTGACAGCCATCTATGGCACTGTGTCACCATACGCTAGGACGCTGTCCGGTAAGATATGGTTCACCCTGGGGGCCAGCGCGGCCTTCTTGCTCATCTCGATAACAATAGTATTGCTATATAATATCGGCAAGAAGTATGGTTCCAGAAAGCTAAGCGTATCGGTCGGCGTGATGGTGGCGGCGATCATCGCCATCTTGGCCGTCGGGGGTGGGGCGACCTACTTGATTTGGCACGCTAGGCCATCAGCGGCTGCCAAGACACCTGCCCCGTCAACCAGTGGCACTCTGCCGACCACTTCATCCGTCCGAGGGACGATCACCTCGCCTGGCAGTGGCCCTGTGGATATCGCCCCGTACAGCACACTTCACGCCTCCGGCACCGCGCGCAATGTTGAGAGAGGGCACAGCCTCTGGCTGTTCCTTCATGTTGACTGCAATGGCCTGTACTACCCGAGCGACCCGGGATCGCTGAAATTGGCTCACGGGCGATGGTCAGGATCCGTTTTCGTTGGAGGATGCGGTCCGGGCCGGTTTACGCTGTGGCTTGCTGACCTAGGGCCACAGGGCCTCGCAAAGCTGGGAATCGGGATACCCGGGCAGAGTCCCGGCTTTGCCACCTTGCAGTTCGCTCCGGATGTAACCCCTCTCGATTCCGTGCCATTCACTGTGCCTTAGGCGCTGTCTCAGAGGCTAAGGCGCCGCACTGCTCGTAGCTCGGCCCGCCCTAGTCGACCCAGCCTAGCTCCGCCTCAGAACTCCGCCCTCACCGACGCCCAGATGACCTGCGGCGGACTGAGTACAGGCTCTCAATGACCAGCGACGCTACGTGTATCGTCGCTGCCAACCCGACCGGACCATCCCCCCGCTGATCGCGAGCCAAACGCCCGCTCGGCCGCATTGGGCGGTCGGCGTGCCACGTAAATCCGTTTTCAGCCCGTCGTCCCGACTAAATGGCGAACGACGTGCCCGCTCCCGGAGCCGCCCGACGCGGCCATGTGCATGTGGTGACCACCGCCAAGTTCCAGGGCGATCACGAGCAGCAAGACGAGCACGCCGCCAGCGCCGATCCCGCCTTTGGCGGTGTTGGGTACCGAGGCCATCCGGATCCCCTCACTCTCCGTCATAGAGCACTAGAAGCTTTGTCGTTGAGGTCTATGGCGGGTCGAAAACGAGCGGCATCTACACATCGGGCTAGGCATGACTGCCTGATTCACCCGCGCAATACCAGGCGAGTCCGCCGCCGATCGCGTCGCCCGCAAGTGTCGCGTTCAGTTGAATTCTTCGTTCGGTGTGCCGCGCTTGCTGGGCTTCGAAGAGTTGACCTGGACGATCTGGGCGGTTGTTGTTCAGGTCATCTCTTCGTTTTCGGAGGTGGCGGGGTGGGGTGGGCTGCCTGGCAGTGTTCGGGTCGGCCGCCCGGGTCAGGCCCACCAGGGTTCGCCGAAGTAGCGGCGGGGGACGGGGGGCTGCTCGGGGACCTGGAGGCCATGCCGGTGCAGGAAGCTGGAGAACCAGTCGGGGCTGGCGAGGATCTGGCCGTAGATCCAGGAGTAGCTCGTGTGCTGTCGCAGTTCGGCTGTTGCGGCGGAGGGGCCGAGGAGTTCGCTGAGGCTGTGGTATTCCAGAGCGCAGACGCTCATGTGCAGCCACGTGGAGGCTGGGTCGGTGGCTCCGCCGGCCGAGGAGGGTGGCGGGTCTGGCCAGCGCTTGCTGGCTTCGGCGCTCGCGCTGTCGGTGCCGGGTCCTTCCAGCCAGTGCAGCTGCTCGTGCAGGAACGTGGTCAGCGCCAGGGCGGGACGCTGCACCAGCAGGCCGGGGCTGATGGTCAGCGGGTGGCTGAAGCCGCCGCGGATGGTCTCGTCGATGGTGACGAGGTCGGTGAACATCCAGCGCCGCAGGTCATGCTCGGCCAGGACCGCGCGCAGCGCGGCTGAGGCCGTGTTCTCGCGGTCGGTGCCGTGGGCGGTGCGGATATCCACGCCGCTGGCCTGCGCGGCGCCACCAGGCGGGCCGGCCTCGCATCGGGGCCGCGCGGGCGCCTGCGCATCAGCGATCTGGGCCACGCAGCTCGGGCAGCGAGGAAGATGCGGCAGGTACCCGTCATCCCACGGCTGGCCGGTCGGTGTCAGCTGGCCTTCGTCGTGGCCGCACAGCGCCTGCCCGTGATCGTTCAGCGCGTGCAGCACGACCCGTCCGGTGACCAGCTCGATCTGGCGGCCCCGGAACAGCTCGGTCCTTGCCTGCCGGTCTACGCACTGCTCGGCGATGGACAGGCCGCCGTTCACCATCTCTGTTCTTCGCTCACGGGCGCTTGGCGTTCAACCATCGGGCCTCGGGCAAGCCCGCGATACCGGCCAGCACCGTCACAGAACAGCAGTCTCGTCCGCCAGCACGCCCGCGCCCGGCAGCGACACGAAGTTTTCAGCTGAACGACGAAAGTTCGGTCGAAGAATTCACGCGGACAACGAAACCTTCGCCTGAACAAGACAGCAAGCACACAACCAGGATGATAACATCCATGCGGTGATCTAGATCACCGCATGGATGTGCGAGCTTCAAGATCACTATGGGCGCGGCAGCACGGTGGCGCGGTGGCGCGGTGCCCACCCAAGCGCTCACACCTTGGCATTAACAAATGATCTTGGTTGCGGGCACCGCACCCGGCGGGCGCGGCGAGAGAGGTCCGTCACGGATGGCTGTCGTTCTGAAGATCAACCCGGGGTTCGATGCGTCGTACCCATGGCGGGAGATCGGCACGGGCGACGCCGCGGCCACATCGCCGCTGGACTACTACCTGGTGCCAGCCGACAAGGGCGGGGAGCCGCCAGGCCGGTGGGCCGGGCGCGGGCTCGACGTGCTGGGGTTTACAGCGGGCGCGGTGATCGACCGGAAGGTCTTCGAGCCGCTATTCGGGCAGCACACGGACCCGCGTGATCCATCAGGAAGGACGCGCCTAGGGCGTGCACCACAGCAGTTCTCCTCTGAGGAGGACATCTATCGTGAGCTGGTAGCGGCGGAGCCGCACGCGACCGAGGCACGGCGGGCAGAACTGCGCACGCTGGCGAGAGCGCAGACCCGGCACGCGGTGCCGTTCTGGGACATCACGGTCTCGGTGTCCAAGTCCATCACGTTGTTCTACGGCGGCCTGCTGGCTAAGGCAGAAAACGCACGTCAGACAGGGGACGGCGCGGGAACTAATCGCTGGGAGCGACAGGCCGCGGTCGTGTGGGGCGCGATCATGGAGGGCAACGCCGCTGCGCTTGAGTATCTCCAGGACGAGGCGGGCCTGACCCGCACCGGCTACCACCGCGGCACAGGCGCGGAATCCATGGCTGAGCTGGGCAGATGGGAGCACGCCAGGGACTGGGTGATCGGGTCGTTCCGCCAGCACACCTCCCGCACTGGCGATCCGCAGCTTCACGTCCACAACCTGGTGCTCGCAAAGGTGCTCACCGAGCGGGACGACAAGTGGCGCAAGCTCGACTCCAAGGCCCTGTACCGGTTCCAGGGCGCGGCGGCGGCCATCGCGGCAGCGGTGATGGAAACGGCATTGACCAGCTCCTTCGGGCTAGCGTGGGTGCAGCGCCGTGACGGGCACGGCCGGGAGATCGCTGGGATCAGCCAGGAGCTGATGGACGCGTTCTCATCGCGGCGCCAGACGATCGTCGACCGGGCCCGGCAGCTCGCCGACGAGCGGGAGCGCGAGCATGGTCGGCGGCCCGACGCGCGCCAGATGTACCGCATCCAGCGCGACATCGCGTTGCGGACCCGGCCGCCCAAGCCAGGGGAGCCGTTAGACCTGCGCGCGAAACTACACGAGTGGGAGGTTGCGGCCCGCGCTCAAGACGTGGGCGAGCTCGCCGCCATCCCGGACGCGGTCGCCGAGGCGAGCCGGCAAGCACGTGAGCGCGAGCAAGCCGCAGCGCACGATCGCGAGCAATCGCCGCCTGAGCCGCCGGCGGAGCTGCTCCGACTAGCGCGGAGCATCGCCTGGGAGTTCGAGCGCCAGCACGGGCGAGCACCGGATCAGGCGCAGTTCGCTCGAATGGTTCGTTTCGTATCCTTCATGACTCTGCGCGGACGCGACGCCCGGCCGGCGGATCCGGCGCAGCTCCTGCGCGGCTGGGAGGAGCAGGAGAGGAGCGAGGAGCAGGCGCAGCATCAGATCCGGCGCGACATCGCGCGGGCGCAAGCCCGCGCCACAACCGAGCGCTCTCACGAGCAGGCGCAGGAGCGGGCGCGAGGCCAGGAGCGAATCAGGGCTCCCGCCTACCCCGCCCAGGTGCCCCGCGGGCTCACCGTCGAGGACGCACGGCTGGTGATGGCCGAAGCCGTCGCTACCGTGCAGGGCAAGATGTCCACCTGGACGAAAGCGGACCTGATCCGCCACATCGGTGAGGCGCTCCCGGCCGGGGCGATGGCCGACCGGGCAACGCTCGAAACGCTGGCCGACCGCGCGATCAGCGGTGCGGCTGGCGAGAGCGTGGCGATGCTGTCCGCGCCGGAATGGCCGCGCGTCCCCGACTGCCTGCGCCGCGCCGACGGGGAGAGCGTGTTCCGGCCGCATGGCGCGGAGCGGTACGCGAGCCAGGCTCAGCTCACCCTGGAGGAGCAGCTCCTGGCGCGGGCGCAGGCGCCCGGAGCGCCGCGTCTGGATCCGGATGTCGCGGCGCGGATGCTCGGAGTGGACCGGGAGCGGCTGGAGGCGCAGCTCCGACCCGGCGCCACCACGGCGGCGGCGATGACCGAGACGACCGCGAGCGGGCTGCGGATGGATCAGGCGGCCGCCGCGTACTTTCTGCTGACCTCGCCTCGCCAGGCAGAGGTCATGGTCGGCCCGCCCGGCACCGGCAAGACCCGCACCGCCGTCGAGATCGCCCGCCTCTGGACGACCGCCGGAATGGGTCCGGCGGTAGCGCTGACTACCTCCAGCAACGCCCGCAACGTCATCCGCGACGAGGCCGCCAGGAACGGCGTGTCAATGCAGGCGTACAACACCGCCGAGTGGCTCGGCCACGCCGAGCACGCCAGGGAAGCGCGCCGCCCGATCGAACTCAGGCCTGGCACGCTGCTGACCCTGGACGAGGCCTCGATGATGCCGCTGGCCGACCTGGCCGCAGTGATGCGCCGCGCCGCCGAGCACGGCGCCAAGGTGGTCGTGACCGGCGACCCGATGCAGCTCCAGGCCGTCGAAAGTGGCGGCGGTATGGCCATGCTCGCCCGCGCGCTCGGGCACGTGCAGCTCAGCGAGGCAGGCCGGTTCCGGCGCGCATGGGAGAGCGAGGCGTCGCTGCGGCTGCGCGAGGGCGACGTGACCGTGCTGGCCGAGTACCGGGAGCACGGCCGGCTGCACGCCGGCCAGGCCGAGGACATCCTCGAAGACGCCGCCCGCGCCTACCTGCACGACCGGCTGAACGGCCAGGACACCCTGCTGATGGCCGGCACCGACGCGATGGCGGCGGAACTGGCCCGCCGCGTCCGCGGCGACCTCATCTCCTGGGGGATCGTGAGCGACGGTTCGGCAGTCGCCCTGCGCAACGGCGCCCGTGCCTCGGCCGGGGACTGGATCATGGCTCGCCGGAACGCCAACGGGATCGCCGCCGGGGAGCCAGGCAGAAGATTGGCTAACAGGGACGTCCTCCGCATCGCGAGCACCGAGGCGGGCGTGGCCGGAATATCGGTCCAGGTAGAACGTCTCACGGGGCGAGATCCCGGCACTGGCCAGGAGCTGTGGTCGGCGCCGTTCCTGCTCAGCCGGGCGTACCTGCGAGAGGAAACGCATCTGGCCTACGCGGTCACATTCCACGCGGCCGAGGGCCAGACGGTCGATTCAGGGATCGCGGTGTTCACCGGGGAGGAGGACCGGCAGACGGTCAACGTGGCGCTGACCCGAGGGCGTGACCGTAACGAGGCGTGGGTGATCGGCGGCTGGCGGATCGCCGACCCGGCGCCGGGCAGCCAGCCCGCCGCCGAGCTGGCCCGGCACGACCGGCTCACCCTGGAACGGGCCGGGCTCGACGCGGGCCAGGATCTTGACGCTCGGCAGGCGCTCACGGCCGAGCAGGTCCTCGGCATGTGCCTGGCCAGAGACGGCCAGCAGGTCTCGGCCACCGATACTCGCGAAGCGGACTGGTCTGACGCCGACCGCCTCGACGTGCTCGGCGTGCAGTGGCAGCACGTGACACGGAATGCAGCGCAACGCCGGTACGAAGCGGCCGTCCGCGAGGCGCTGACCGAGGAGCAGGCGCGCGGGGTGATGAACGACCCGGCCGCCACCTGGCTGTGGCGTGCGCTGCGCGAAGCCGAGGTCGCCGGGCTCGACGGGCCAGGCACGTTGCGCCGCGCGGTCGCATCTGGGCAGCTGGAGGACGCCGAGTCGGTGGCGAAGGTGGTGGACTGGCGCATCCGGCAACAGATCATCGGCATGCGCGCGGTCGCGGCCCGGCCATGGCTGGAGCAGGTGCCGCTGACCGGGGACGAGGACATGGACCGGTACGCGCGCGAGCTGGCGGCGGCGATGGACGATCGGCAGCGTCGGCTCGGTGAGCATGCCGCCGAGCACCAGCCCGCTTGGTCGCGCGCGCTCGGCTCGGTGCCGGAACATCCCCTGGACCGGGCCGAGTGGGAGTACCGAGCTGGCCAGGTAGCCGCGTACCGGGAGATGTGGGGCCACACGCACCCGTACGAGCCGATCGGCCCGCGACCCGGCCAGCACTCCCCGGAGGCTCGTTCCTCCTGGCAGGCAGCAGCCGAAGCACTTGGCTACCAGCCCGGCAGCCTGCGCGAGCACAGCGACGGCCAGCTGTGGGCGTGGAGGTCGGCGTTCGCTCGCGAGATGGCATGGGCGCCGCCGTACAAGGGCGACGACCTGGCCGCGGTGCGCGGCGAGATCCGCCGCACCCAGATCGAAGCCGATCGCGCCCGCCGCAACGCCGAAGCCGCCAGCACCGAGGAAGCGCGCCTTCGCCTAGTCGGCCGCGCGGCCGTACTCACCCGGTGGGAGGAAATGACCCGCGACCTGGTCGGCCGACTCGCCGAAACACAGGCAGGCTACGACGCGTGGGAACAGGCCACCGCTCCTACCCGGGAACGCGCCGTGGCCGCCGATGCCGAGCTGCGCCGACGCCACCCCGATCGGTACCTGGAGCCCCTGCGCGCGGCGCCAGCCTCGCCGGAACCCGAACCAGCCGCGCGCGGGGCCGAGCCGCAGATGCCCGAACCTGGGCTGGCCGGCTGGCCCGACCTCGGAGTGCACGCCGACGGGATGGATCGTGTGGCGGCCCAGCTCCGGGAGGTCAGCGAGCGGCTTGACGAGGCTGCCATGCGCAAGGCTCGGGAAGCGCGGCAAAAGGCCGCCGAGATCATGTCTATGCAGGTTCCGGCACTAGATCCTGACGTTTCGCCGGTCGCCGCGTGGAAGGCTGAGCTGGAGGCCCGGCAGCGGGAAGCCGTCCGCCACGAGCCGATGCCCCGAGTACCGCACGCCCAAGCCATGGCAGCCGAGCCACGCGCTCGCGTCGCCGAGCGGGAAGTCGCAGACTAAGGCGGGGAGGTGCAGGCGATGGACGCGAACCAGGTGCCCGAAACGCTTCCGACGGCCGTTATCCGACCACGGCCGCTCGTCGTGGCCGTGCTGGCCCAGTCGCTGGGCGAGCAAGGCGTCGGCAGCCGAACCGCATGCGCGTGGAGCTGGGTTCTCACTGGCCAGGGACCATCGCCAGTCAGCGGGACGCCCAGCACAGGCAAACCGCCCGGCGCGGACGACATCGCCGCGGAGGCGCGCCACGACGCGGTGCCGAATGAGTGCGGCTGGCCGCCGTGGCGGTATGCCTATGACTCTGACCCGGACCGGCAGCAGGCGCGCCGCGTCCTGCGCTGGCTGACCGGCGCCGCCGACGCCATCCCGCTCCTCGACCCAGCCTGCGGCCGGTACGTCGGCGCTCGGTTCCATTTCGCCCGGCCCGACGAGGAGATCCGCCGGGTCCGAAGCTGGGCGCAGCACGGGCTCCGTGAGCATGGCGACCTTCCCGATAACATGCCGAACTGGCGAGCCGAACGGCCTTGGCAGTGGCCCTCATCGTGGATGAACGCCGCCTGGCTACACGGGGCGGTCGCCTACCTCGACTGGATCCTCGGCGACACACCGGTCAGCCCGCTCTCCCGTCAGCATGTCCCGCTCGACCCGGTTGGCACGCTCGCTCACCCAGAACCGCCGTACGCACAGGCGGACCTAGTCTCCATGCGCGGCGTGGGCTGCGGCGTCGCCAACATCGAGGAAGAGATGATCGTCTACCTGGACGCCGTCGTCACGCAAGGACGCGAAGGCCAGCCAGCGGCCGAACCAGACCGATACCCGCCGCCCCAGTGGGGCGAAGGCGTCCAGCAGGCCCACGACTGGGTGACCGGCGAGGACAACAAACCGCCCGCCGACCACCACGGCTGCGGCGCCTACCACCCCTGCCCAGGCGAGCGCCGCTGTCTGTGCGAAGCGGCCGGATATTGCCTGCGCGGCCAGTGCCCCGCCTGCACCGACCACATCTGCAACGCCGCTTGGTCCACGCTCGAAGCGAATATTTGAGGGTCGCCCATATCTCTACCTGGCCGGCAGTTCCGAGGCCCACTTTCACTCCCTGAGCTGACCGCGATCATCAGGGGGCAGGTTTAATCATGATCCCTGGGGGCGACCCGGGTGACGCGGAGGGTTGTGTGCCGGACCTCAAGGCCAGCGATTTCGCCGACCCTGACGTGACGCTTCATTTCGCCTTGGCCTAGCGATTCGCCACGCGGGGCCGCCACGACGATGAGGGGTGCTGGTTCGCGGCCATCAGCGACGGCGGTGATTCCGGCCCAGACCAGGTCTCGAAGTACCTTCGGCGGTCCCCAGATCATGAGCCGCTTGTCCTGGCCGTCAGAGATCACGCACCGGTTGGGTTTCTCACGGATCGTGCCCTCGACCGCGTCCCAGTGCCCGCCCAGGACTTGCCTGGCGATCTGGCGTGGGCCTGGAAGCCGGACCGTGACCAGATCCGCGAGGGATCCTATCCCGCTGCGCGCCCGGGCGTACTCCTTCATGGGGACGTCTTTGAGCCATACCCTGGCCCGTTCGCGTGAGAGGAACCGGGTCAGTTCGCGGCCTATGTCCGGGTCGTCGAGCCACCGGTCGTAGACCGCCGATCGCTGCTTGTCGGTCAGACCGTCCCAGTCCATTTCGCCGGCCTGGCGGTATACCTCCGCGATAATCGCGCGGCGTAGCGCGCTTTCGAGTTCGCTCATGATAAGTAGGTGAACGCTTCTGGGGTTGGGAACTGGAGTCTGGCGTCGTCGAGCGCCGTCTCGAGGCTGGCGGCGTCTTTGATCCACTCGCGCATCAGGGTCTCGGCGCGCTGGTCACTGAATCCGAAGGTCGTTCCGCGCTGGGCGAGCCGTAGGGTCTCGATCTCGTCGGCGGCGACGTTGCCGCTCAGGTTCAAGATGGCCGCCACTCGGCGGATGTCGCTGATGAAGTCGAGCACTTCGACCTGGCGCTTGCCTGGGCTGAGCCGCAGGCCCCGCCCGAGTTGCTGGACGAAGATCCGCCTGCTGTGCGTGACCCTGGCGAAGCAGATGATGGTGACGTCCGGGATGTCGACTCCCTCGTTCAGGATGTCTACCGCGGTGATGACGGAGGTGTCGCGGTTGCGGAAGCGCATCAGCCGCAGCTGCCGTTCGCGGCGGTCGAGCCGGGCGTGCACGGCTTCAGCGCCCTTCCACTGCGGGACCTGGGTAAGCAGCTCCGCCATCCGTTCGGCGTGCTCGACCGTGCGGCAGAAGACCACGGCTCTCGGAGACAGCGTGGCCCGCCACACGTCGATGAGCTGGTCGCGGATCGCCTCGTCGCGTTCGGGCAGGAACAGCCGCGCGTTGAGGTCCTTGATGGTGTAGCTGTGCTCGCTGATCGTGGGAACGAAGTCCCAGTCGATGTTGTCGGCGAAGAGACGGTAGTTGACGTCCGCGAGGTAGCCCAGGCGCATGCCGTCCTCGATGCCGAGGGTGTAACTGGGTTCACCGAAACGGTGCCGAATGTCGAACTGGTCGCCGCGCCATGGCGTGGCCGTGACGCCGAACTGGGCGCTTCCCCGCAGGATGTCCAGAAGCTCGGCCAGCTGCCCATCCTCGCTGACGTGGTGGGCCTCGTCGACCATCACCAGGCCCGGCCGGTAGCCGCCGCGCGCGAAGGCCAGGGCGCTGGGGATGGTGGCGCATGTCACGCCCCGAAGGTCGTCTGACCTTTGATCGCCGGTGAGCAGGTGGGTGCGGACGGACTTGGGGATGTGCCTCCACAACGCTCGTTCGAGCTGGTCCGCCAGATCCTTGGTTGGCGCCGTAACCAGGACTTTCAGGCCTGGCTGACGACCGAGGTAGCGCGCGATCACCTCGCCTCCAACGACGGTCTTGCCGAGCCCGGTCGCCAGGATCAGCAGCGCCCGTTCCGTGCTGTCAAGATCAGCGATCACATGCTCGAACGCTTTGACCTGGTACGGCCGCAGGACTGGCGCGAGCAGGCGTGTCAGGGTGAATCTGTCGTCGGCATGCAGGTCGAGCAGTTCCTTCCCGGACCACAGCTCAACCCGGATCCCAGCCCTGTCGAGTTCACGCTGACGGCCGCGTGCCTGCGGGCCGTAGTGGGCGTTCGTCGCGACCACCGCATGATCAGCGCCGTAGTACGCCTTGGCCCTGATCACCTCATCGATCGCCGAGGGCGGGACGGGCCCGCGCGATTTCCACTTCGCCTGGAAGACCCAGCGGCGGCCCTCACGCACGCCGATCAGATCACCGCCCTGGTCATTAGGCCCGTCGATGTTTACGACGTCGGTAAAGCCGAGATGCCAGGCGAGCCGTTCGAGCTGGCGGGTGAACCCCCACGGGCCGACTTCCCTCAGGAACCCCGGATCGACGAACGAGGTGGTCATCAGGTCACCTTGTCCGTTCCGCCAACCAGCTGGTCGAGCATGTCGATCGAAAGGCGGGCCATGGTCAGCTCCATGCGGCTCTTGCGGCCCGGATCGGCCAGGAATCCGCCGACCGTCTCCAGGAGCCGGATCACCTGGGAGACCTGCCGGTCTCGGGCCTCAGCGTCGGTCCAGCCGGCCCAGCCGACCGCGAACACCACCCCGTCCAGGAACGCGCCAGGGTCGTGGCCAACCAGGATCGAGATGGCGCGGCAGTCCAGGAACGCGGCGAACCCGCCGTTCTGCGCCGCCAGCCTCCAGTCGAGTGTCGGGTCCGCACGCGCCGCGTCGCGTTCGGCGCTGGTCTTGCTGTCCGCCGGGAGCGCGGCCCACATCTCGGCGGCTCGCGGCGCGATGATCGGCGACGCGACGTCGCGGATCCGCCGCAAGGTAGCGGCCGCCCGGTCACGCAGCGCCGAGTCCGTCACCCGCTGATCCGGGAACTGGCACGTCACATAGGCCGCGACGGCCGTGATCTGCGCGCT
>Ga0209517_10008876_pt1 | contig 11655 bp, 10 predicted proteins | sample PeaSoiMetSII2010_FD_187695 | JGI IMG/M metagenome (GOLD analysis project Ga0209517, IMG submission 187695) | Peat soil microbial communities from Weissenstadt, Germany - SII-2010 (SPAdes) (version 2) | ecosystem: Environmental > Terrestrial > Soil > Wetlands > Peat | place: Germany...
CTACAGCCACCAGGGCCCCCTGGCCCTGCGCGCCTTTCTCGCCCAGTTCCCCAAGGGCGCCGACCTCCACGTCCACCTCTCCGGCGCCGTCTACGCCGAGACCTTCATCCGCGACGCCGCCGAAGACGGCCTCTGCGTCGACCCCGCCGCACTCAAATTCGCCAAGCCCCCCTGCGCCGGCAAGCTCATTCCCGCCACCGCCCTCTCCGGCAACATGACCCCCGCCAACCAGGACCTCTACGATCGCCTCATCGACGCCTTCTCGCTGCGCAGCTTTGTCCCCATGCCCAGCCTCAGCGGCCACGACCAGTTCTTCTCCACCTTCGCCCGCTTTTCCGGCCTCAAGGGCACCCACACCGGCGAATGGATCGACGAAATCGCCTCCCGCTCCGCCGCCCAGAACCAGCAGTACCTCGAGCTCATGGAAACCCCGCCCTTCAGCCACGCCGCCCAGATCGCCCACGAAATAGGCTTCACCCCTGACCTGCCCGCCCTCCGCCAGAAGCTCCTTGACCACGGCCTCCGCGACGAAATCGCCGCTGACCGCGACGAAGTCCGCGCCGCCGAAGCCCAGCGCCTCCAGATCGAGCACTGCGGAACCCCCCAGACCGTCCGCGCCTGCCAGGTCGAAGTCCGCTTCATCTATCAGGTCCTCCGCGGATTTCCCCCCGAGCAGGTCTTCGCCCAAACCCTCCTCGGCTTCGAAACCGTCCAGCAAACCCTCGACGCCCACGAGCCCGGCTTCGTCGGTATCAACTTCGTCATGCCCGAAGACGGCTTCATCTCCATGCGCGACTATACCCTCCACATGCAGATGCTCGACTACCTCCACTCCGTCTATCCCCGCGTTCCCATCAGCCTCCACGCCGGCGAACTCGTTCCCGGCCTCGTTCCCCCCGAGGGCCTGCGTTTCCACATCCGCCAAGCCGTCGAGCTCGGCCACGCCCAGCGCATCGGCCACGGCGTCGACGTCATGTTTGAGGACAACGCCCCCGCCCTGCTCAAGGAACTGGCCGACAAGCACGTCATGATCGAAATCAACCTCAGCTCCAACGAAGGCATCCTCGACATCAAGGGCGATGACCACCCCTTCCCCATCTACCGCCTCAACCACGTCCCCGTCGCGCTATCCACCGACGACGAAGGCGTCAGCCGCATCGACATCACCCACGAATACGTCCGCGCCGCCCTCGACTACAACCTCACCTACCAGGACCTCAAGCAGCTCGCCCGCACCGGCATGGAGCACAACTTCCTCCCCGGCGCCAGCCTCTGGGCCGCCCCCGACGTCTTCACCGCCCCCGCCCCTGCCTGCAACGGCCAGGAACTCGGCGCCGACACCCCCTCACCCGCCTGCAAGTCCTTCCTCGACAGCAGCGAAAAAGCCGCCGCCCAGTGGGAACTCGAACGCCGCTTCCGCGTCTTCGAAAACTACCACCAATAACCGGACCGGGGACCGTCCTTCCCGGCAGGTTTTTCGGAAAGTCTCAATCAAGATGGGTGCCCCATCCATTTCACAGTCCGACCGTGAAATGGGTGGGAGACCACAAACCCAATGCCGCGCAAGCGGCGTCTGCCGCACCGCAGGTGCCCATGGACAACGAACGAATTCGCGAAATATGCCTCGCCCTTCCCCATACAGCCGAAACCCTCAACTGGGGCCACCACCTCGTCTACTGGGTCGGTGACCGCGACATTGGCGGCAAGATGTTCGCCATGACCGATCTGGACGGAACCGGTACCGGCGTCCTCTGGTTCCACTGCGGTGCCGAGCGTTTTCACGAGCTGCTTGAGCGCGAAGGCATCCTCGGCGCCCCGCATCTCGCCCGTGCCTTCTGGGTGGCCGTCGAGCGCTGGGACGTCCTCCGTCCGCGCGAAATCGAAGAAGAGCTCAAGCGCGCCCACGCCCTCATCTTTCAAAAACTCCCCCCGCGCACCAGAGCCGTCCTCGCCATGCCCGAAAAGGAGCGCACAAAGCTTATCCGCGACCGCAAGAAACTCCTGGCCGCCAAAGCCCCCTCCAAACCCGCCCGCCCCAAATCCAAATAACCACCCCGGAGCCCAGGCCCCAGCCGCACGCTTCCGCTACGCCGACCTTTGATGACCTATCCGTCTTCAATGAGCGCTTCGGCGATTTGGCGTCAGCTGAGAATGGGCAAATAGCCTGCCACGTAGGCTCCACAACCCCGATGATGCACGACGTCTGCCTTGGCGCGGTGAAGATGTGGCGCATCGACAAAGCCCGACTATTCCGACAGATAGTTCGGTCTCGCGATACCACAGCGGTCGAAGATCTCCCTGAAAAAGGGAAGCAGGGATGCGTGTGCCGATTCCTTAGCATCGAACATCCCTTTCGCGCGGATGGGATTTGCTGATAGGTACTGGGGGCCGGGACCGGGCCGGTAAAATCCGGGGCGTGCAGGTACATGGAGGCGATAGCCTTTCACTCCTGTGATTCCGCATGTCCATCGATACGGAGGTTCTATGCCAAGGTTTCTTAGAAAGCGGGCATAGCTCTGCAAGCGAGCCGCGTAAATATCCTCTATGAATGGGATTGTCTGGCCAAATCGTAATTGGTCCGTGTCCACGCTCCAGACCTCCCCGGACTCGAATGCAAATACCAACGAGCTTGCGATATTACTCTCCGTTGCATAGGGGGGACAAAGGCCGAAGCCGTCGTCGGCGCGAATTCCAAATACGGTTGACCCTTCCGAGATAGGGCGCAAATCGAAGCTGCCGCTGAGAGCAATTGCGCGGAGCTCGTGAGAAGGCCACTTGGCATCTATCGCGAATGAAGGCATGAGTCGAAGCCACATTGCGGGACCATCCGCAAGAAAGACAGGCGCTTCAGAACCCATCCCAAACGGAAGATTGTCCGATCGAATGCCGATAGGCTCCCCTTTGTCTCGAAATCGTCCCGGACCGTCCCTCTCAGGAGCGGCGGGGAAAGGGGCGGCAAGTCTAACCTCCTCGACTTTGTTGGTTACGCAAAGTGCAATTGCCTCCTTTAGTTGTGCAACCAGCCTGCGGGAAGCCGCCGCGATGTCTTCCTTTGTCGCCTCGGGAGCCAAGCGGAATAGCAGGGGGCCTGCCTTTGCCTTCAAATCAAACGGTAGATCGTCACGGGATCCAAAGTGCTCATTCATCACCATGAGCAGGGCTCCATCTCCGATGGTGCCGAGGGCATAGCCAAGCTCGATAGCAACGTTCGCGTTAATGAGTTTCTTCTCCGGTACATTTTCCCGACCGCTCGCCGCTATCCCCACGGAGGTTACGTCGGCAACGAACACTGTAGCCACAGAGATTTTGTTGAGGATGATTCGTGCGAGGTCGGGGCTGCCGGGAACACCTTGGCGGTCCTGATCGAGATGCAGGGCAGAGCGTGGGTCGCGCCCTTCCGGTTCCTCGACTTCCGCTTCGACCGTCAAATCTGCAATGGCTGCCGAAAGCGCTTCACGAATAAAGTGGCGCCCAATCTTTCCGGGTGTGTCAGACTGCCACGACCAAAAGACTTTCATGCACAGCGTAGCCTCGCAGGTTTATTATCCTACCGTTGCTCGAAGGGATCAAAGGCTCGGATGCTCACGAACTCAAGCACAACACCGGCTCGCCGCCGCTTGCCTAGAGGCTGGCGGCGGGGCGTAAATCCGTAGTGCAACTTGGTTATGGAGATTGCGGTCTTGTGTGCGCGGTTCGACCGCGTGAATGGAGGTTGGCGGCATAGTTGCGATGCCACTCTCGGCGCATTCGCTCCCCTTCAGTGTCAGCTCGATCAAGAGTGATAGCGGCATGGAGCGCATCGCGCTCAAACGTCAGAGCGTCCAGCCATTGACGATCTTGATAGTTGGAGAAATCGCTAAACGATTCCTCTGCGACCTCATGCATTGGCACCTCGTGGAATTTAAGGCGCGACATCCCGAAGCAGGTCCAAGCTAGCAAATCAGCGCACTGAAGTCCCGGCACATCCTTTCGCCTTCTGAATGTATAGTGCCCTTCAAATTGATTGGGAAAGAGGCTATCAAATTGCGCCATGACCATCTCGATCTCGACTTTATCCCTCTTCTCTGCCCAGTCGAATACAAACTCGAAAGGTGCATCTATGTTCCGCTCGCTATGCCAGCGAACAAGCAGATTTAGAAGGGATCGCCATGCCCAAGTGTAATGGTTTTCGCCTCCCACTTCGCGCCATTCTGGTGGCGCTTCGGCGTCGAAGTCCTTTTTGTTGATTGTGAACGAAAATGCCTTGGAAGTATGTTTCTTAATGATTTGACGGGCGCGGCTAAAGACTTTTTGAACCTTTGTTTCATCCCAACCTGCATAAGACTTCGGATTTCGCGCCACGCACTCAGACGCATGCAAGTCCTTGAAGCCGTACTTCGACGCAAACGATGCCCAGGTGCTTTCAAGCGAAAGGATTTGGCGGGCGGGTACTACGAGGACACCTGCAATCGCAGTTGTCTGGTTTGGATCTGATCCGCTGTCATCGACGTAAACCGTGAACATAACAAGTTCCCATCACGCCACCGAGCTCAGTATGCGCTCGCGAGGGCAAGTTACTGGTGCGTCAATTCTATTTCGGCCACTGGAAGTTATGTATTAGTTGACGCCACCAGCCCAATGCTCTCATCCAGCTTGAGTTGCTTGCCGATGGCAGAATAGGTGTCCGAAAACGCCGTTGCGTCCAGAAGCCCCGGGAACCGCCCGCCCATCCCCTCCGTATTCTCCCTTGGGCCGCAAAAAAGGCCTGTCAGGCGGTACGTCATGATCAAATTTCTCCTCTGGTGCATCCTCTTCGTCCTCTGCTGGCCCTTGGCCCTGCTTGCCCTGGTGGCCTATCCCATCGTCTGGCTCCTCCTGCTCCCCTTCCGCGTCGTCGGCATCGCCGTCGGCGGAGCCCTCGAACTGGTCAGCGCCATCATCCTCCTCCCCGTCCGTGTCCTCCGCGCCATCTAGCCTCCCTCAGCCCCTGATCCCTGACCCCTGATCCCTGATCCCTGACCCCTGACCCCTGTTTTTTTGCAGATAATTACGCTCCCGGCGCGCATAATGTATCTGGAATGAATGAACGATGGAGCCACGCAGCGTCTCCAGAGAGGCGTAGTTTCGCCGTCTATTCCCCCAACTCGATTTTCCGCTTTTTCGTCCCAACAGCATGAAAACAAACAAGTTACGCAAAAAATGACCCCCAAATCGCACCTATATTCAAGAAAATAAAAGACTTATCTGCATAAAAATCTAGCCAATTTGAAAAAACAAAGGACTTACGGACACCTGGGTCTCCGAGAAGCTCCGGTTTAGGCCCGATGCGGGCGATGACGCCTTTAGCGTCGAGCGCATTCGCCGCTACAGGCTCAGCATCGCCAGCCGCGAAGTCCAAGTCAAACCAGGCCGATTCCGCCACTCATCCCGCTGGCAATCAGCCCTGACCCGGCCTTGCTTCCCTTGCCCTCGCTGTTCCGCCTCTCCCGAATGACCGTATAACCGAATCGCACCCGGTTGCAGTCCAGCGGGCAGGTGCAGTAGCTTGAGCGCTATGGCAGGTGTTTCTCTGGTCCTGGACAACAAGGTCGCCCTCATCACCGGCGGCTCGCGCGGCATCGGCGCGGAGACCGTGCGCCTCTTCGCCGCCGCCGGCGCCCGCGTGGCCTTCAGCTACGAGAAGGCCCGCGACCTTGCCGAGATCCTTGCCGCCGAGTGCGGCGGATCCAGCCGCTGTGTGCCCATCCAGCAGCAGCTCAGCAGGCCGGAAGACGGCCGAGCCCTCGTCGCCGCCGCCGTCCGCGCCTTTGGCCGACTGGACATGCTGGTGGCCAATCACGGCATCTGGGAAGCCGCCGATGCGCCCATCGCCTCCATGAAGGACTCTCAGTGGCGCCGCACCATGGGAGTGAACCTGGACTCGGTCTTCGGCCTCGTCCAGGCAACGGTGGCGCAGATGGACCGGCAGCTGCGGCCTGATCCGACCGAAGCAGCCGGCCACATCGTCCTCATCAGCTCCACCGCCGGCCAGCGCGGCGAGGCCAACCACGCCGACTACGCCGTGACCAAAGGCGCGCTCATCAGTCTGACAAAGAGCCTGTCCAGCGAACTCGCGCCGAAGGGGATTCGCGTCAACTGCGTTGCTCCCGGCTGGGTGGCCACGGACATGTCCGCGGCAGCGCTCGCCGACGCGGAGTTGGGGCCGAGGATCGCGGCAGGCATTCCGGTGGGCCGCGTTGCCCATGCGCGGGAGATCGCCGGACCGGTATTGTTCTTGTGTACGCCGCTCGCCGGCTTCATCTCCGGCGAGGTGCTGAACGTCAACGGCGGAGCGGTATTGGTGGGATGAGGGAGACGATGCCGATGCGGAGAGTCTTGACGGCGGGGTTGGCACTGGCGCTCTTGGCCTGGCCCCATGGAACGCAGACGCAATCTACAGACGACATTGGCGCCAAGAACGCCAAACAGGCCCGCGCCGTCCTCGACGCCATGGTCCAGGCGCTCGGTGGCCAGGCGTGGCTGACCATGAAGAACGTGGAGCGCCAGGGGCAGATCGCGGCGTTCTTCCACGGCCGCCCGGACCTGGGAACCACCGAGTACTTCGAGTTCCACCAGTGGCCCGACCACGACCGCATCGAGCTCACCAAGCACCGCGACGTGCTGCAGTTCTACGTCGGCCGCACCGGCGAGGAAGTCACCTACAGGGGCAAAGCCACCCTGCCCCAGGACATCGTCGACGACTACCTCCGCCGCCGCGACCACTCCATCGAGACCGTAGTGAAGACCTGGCTCAACGATCCCAAGACCATCCTCATCTACGAGGGCCAGCGCCTCGCCGAGCGTCACCTCGCCGACCAGGTCACCCTCATCTCCGCCGACAATGACTCGGTCACCATCCAGGCCGATACCCAGACCCACCTGCCCCTGCGCCGCACCTTCCAGTGGCGCGACCCCCTCTACAAGGACAAGAACACCGACGCCGAGGAGTACGACGACTACCACGTCATGGACGGCTTCCCCACCCCCTTCACAATCTCCCGCTACAAGAACGACGACGAAATCCGGCAGTACTACATCGTTCATGTTAAGTACAACCAGGAGATCCCGACGGACTTCTGGAGTGTGGACGCCGCAGAGCGGCGGATAAAAAAGTAACCTTTTTCCAGGTGTCCTCCTACGATGCTCGTTGTTTTGCTCGATAAAGTGCCCCATAGTAATCCGACGGCCGCAAAACCGATCCATGCCTTGGTCTCCTGGCTCCAGCGGCTGGCTTCATCAACCCTGCCGAACGGATAAGAGCCGGGCAATCCTTTCCCAGCTTGTACCACAGAAGTGGCAGCATGATATAGCACAATGTCTGCTTGCGTTCCCGTCCATTCTTGAGTAAAACCGAAGCTGACTTCCTCAAAAGCCCGCGCTTGATCGGGGTGGAATTCTCTCGACCGATTTTGACCGGCACAGACATCCTGATTTCAGCGTCAGGCTACCTTGAGGAGGATTACTTCAGATGCAAAGCCTCTTCCCCAGCGATCCCGCAGGAATCCAGGCCTGCAGGGCCCAGGACTCCCGCGAGCCGGTGTACAAAACCCATGGGCACAGGGGATTGAATGGGGTGGCGGATGGGAGAGTCAAACTGGATCCCAGGCCGGAGCATCTCCCCGGTCGCGATGTTGAGAACGAGCTCGAGCGGCAGATTCTCTCCTACAGTCAGCGCTTCGACATCCAGACCGGGCTCCTCAATCATCAGGCCATCCAGGATGCCCTGGCCCTCATGCTGCGCAACCGGGCCGCGGGCCGGGAGGTTGCACTCATCTGGATCGATCTGGTCAATCTCAGGCGGGAGTTTTCGTTGTGGGGGTGGACGGGCGCGGAGGCCCTTGCGCGGCGCGTTGCGGGCACCTTGCGCTCGGTGGTCGCTGCCGATTCGCTCCTGGGCCGTGTCGGCGGTCGCAGCTTTCTGGTGGCCATGGAGGCCTCCAAGCACGACAAGGCCGGCCGGCAGCGGATTCAGGCGGTGGTAGACGCACTCACGCCGGTCCGCCATCGTGGTTCGGAGACGCGCCCTGAAGTGGCAGCGGGCGTGGCCTTCTTTCCCGTGGATACGGACTCGGTTGAGGATCTCGTCCGCTTCGCAAGCCTGGCGGCCATGCGGGCCGGCCATGTGAGGAGCCAGGCGGTGATCCCTTTCCACGCCGGCATGAACAGCCTCATCGTGCGCGACCATGCCCTCGAAGTGGAAATGCGCAGTGGGCTGGAGCAGGGCCAGTTCACGCTCGTCTACCAGCCCAAGGTCGATCTGGCCTCAGGAGAGATTCTTGGCGCTGAGGCGCTCCTCCGCTGGAACCACCCCGAGCGGGGCCAGGTCACTCCGGCCGAGTTCATCCCTATTGCCGAACGCTCCGACCTGATTCATCGCATCTTTGACCTAGGCTTGCGCGCCGCCCTCGAGCAGATGCAGCAATGGCGCAACATGGGGATTCGTCTCCCGCAGATGGCGGTCAACGCCTCGGCGGCCAATGTGCGCTCCGATGACTTTGCCCGATCGGTGCGAACCATCGTGGCAGAGACTCCTATTGGGACCACCGAAGTGGAACTCGAGATGACAGAATCGCTGGCCTTCGAGGATGAAGAGCTATTCATCGCGCGGATGCAGCAGTTGATGGCTATCGGCGTGCGCATCGCCGTCGACGACTTCGGCACTCGCTACACCGGCTTCAACGTGCTCAAGCATCTCCCCCTCGACACCATGAAGATCGACCAGTGCTTTATCCGCGGCATCGACCGCTCGCCCGGCATGCGCTCGCTTTGCCAGACCATTGTGGCCATGGCCCGGCAGTTGAAGCTGCGCACGGTGGCCGAAGGAATTGAGGTAGCCGGTGAGCTCGAAGTGATGCGCGAAATCGGCTGCGACGCCGGACAGGGATACCTATTTCAGCGCCCCGTGCCGGCGGATGAGTTTCTGGACTTCCTTGAGGAGTGGCCGGAACGCAGGCGGGGGTTTGGCTTTGCGAATTCTCACCGGGCGCGCCAGCACAATCCGCTCTATGGCGTCGCGTAGGTAGCCCCTGCGACCAGTCCGCTAGCCCCTTGTTTATAATCCAGACGAGCGCAAAGCGGCTAGGTCCGCTTGCTGTCTGGAGCTACAGAATGACCTTCAACATCCAGGAGATCCTGGGTTTTCTGCCGCACCGCTATCCCTTCCTCCTCATCGACCGGGTGGTCGAGTTTGAGCCCACCAAACGGCTGGTGGCCATCAAGAACGTCACCATCAACGAGCCTTTCTTCCAGGGACATTTTCCCGGCTACCCCATCATGCCCGGTGTCCTCGTGGTCGAGGCCATGGCTCAGGCCGGCGGCATGATCATGATGGCCGAGATTCCCGACCGCGAAAAGAAGCTGGTGGTCTTCACCGGCATCGAGCGGGCCAAATTCCGCCGCCCGGTCACCCCGGGGGACCAGTTGCGCATCGAGGTCGAAGTCCTCTCCTTCCGCCCGCGCGCCGGCCGCATCCTGGGCCGTGCGCTGGTCGACGGCAAGCTGGCCTGTGAGGCGACGCTCACCTGCCAGGTGGTCCCGCGCCTCCGCGAGGCCCGGCCAGCGGCTCCGGAGCCCGCGCCGGAGTCCGGAGCGCCCACCCAAGCCGCAGAGGCGAGGCCGGCGGAGTGAGTATTCATCCCAGCGCGGTCGTGTCTCAGGGAGCCGTAGTCCCGGAATCCTGCACCGTCGGCCCCTTCTGCACCATCGGCCCCGAGGTAGTTCTCGGAGAGCAATGCGTTCTCATCTCCCACGTCGTCCTCGACGGCCGCACCCGCATCGGCTCACGCAATATCTTCCACCCCTTCTCCGCGGTCGGCGTTGCCCCGCAGGATCTCAAGTATGGCGGCGAGCCCACCGAGACCGAGATCGGCGACAACAACACCATCCGCGAGAGCGTCACCATCAGCCGCGGCACCGCAGGCGGCGGAGGCGTCACGCGCCTTGGCTCCGGCTGCCTGCTGATGGCCTGCGTGCACATCGGTCACGACAGCCATGTGGGCAGCCACTGCATTCTGGCCAACGCGGCGACGCTTGCCGGGCACGTGGTCATTGAGGACTACGCGACCGTAGGCGCATTCAGCCCGGTCCATCAACACTGCACGGTGGGTAAGTACGCGTTCATCGGTGGCGGCACCATCGTCACCCAGGACGTGCTGCCCTTCTCGCTCACCTCGTCGCGGCGCGAAAACAAGGCATTCGGCATTAACAAGATCGGTCTCACGCGGCGCGGCTTCACCCCGGAGCGGCTGCGGGTGTTGCAGAAGGCCTTCCGGCTGCTGCTTGGAGCGAAGATGAATACCACGCAGGCCCTGGAGAAGATCAAGGAGCTGGAAGGCGAGGATGTGGCGCTGCTGGCGGCGTTCCTGGAGCGCAGCCAGCGGGGAGTGATTAAGTAGCCTCTGGGAGCCGAACAAGCAAGGAAAGGAAGGCTGTCATGCGGTGCACGGGTTTTTTGCTTTTGGTCCTGCTCTCGGTTGGCACAACCAATTCCGTTCGAGCACAGAATGTTCTGGAGGTCAGTGCGAAGGCAATTCAGCAACATTTCGACCATCAGACTTTTCCTGTCTATCCTCCCATTGCGAAGGCCGCACACGTTCAGGGGACTGTAGTCCTAGACCTTCGGATAGGGGCAACGGGCAAAATTGAGTCGATGAAAGTCGTGAGTGGTCCCCCGATGCTTCAACAAGCCGCGATCGATTGCGTGAAGCAGTGGACATTCCGTCCTTTCGAGAAGGAAGGGAGCCCGGTTGCAGCGCACGGACAGTATTCGATCATCTTCACCCTCGGCGGCGACAGCGGCCCGGCTGACGAACTCACAGCTGAGGCCAACGCCCCCAACCAAGGAGCCCAGAAAACCCCGAGCCAGACAATCACCGTAAACGTCAGGAGCGAGACTCCAATTCAAGGTGCAGACGCCAAGGTTGAACAGGACTTCCATGCAGCCGACGACGCCTGTAAGCAGGGAATTAGCTCAAAGGAGTTCAATGACGCTACGGTGTCGTCCTGCCGGGAGGCGGCCGTACTGGCCGGAGAGCTGCCTACAGAGGGAAACTACATCGCAAAGAGATCCGCGTTTGTCTACGCCGCTACCGCATACGGCAATGTCGGACGCTTTCAAGAGGCCCTCTCGTGGGCGGTCAAGGCAGTTGAAGTCGTGAAGCTTGGTCACGATAGCGATAGCGGAAAAAATGCCGCTTATTCCACCAAGGGGGAGATTGAAGCATTGCTGGGAGACTATGCGGCGTCAGAACAAGACCTGTCTCAGGCTGAGGAGCCAATAAGGCAGAAGATTGTTCAGGAAGGGAAGGATACACTGCAATCGACGGACCCCTACCTGGTTAAGACTCTCGTTCGAGATTTGACTCTTCATGCGAAGGTGCTCCAGCAGCTCAACCGTCCCGACGAGGCGCAGAAGAAGCTAGATGAGGCGGCTCAATTGACAAAATGAGTCCTAGAAATCAAATCTCAATGGATCACAATCCATGAAACTCGGCCTCATTGCCGGCAACGGCCGCTTCCCGTTCCTGCTGCTGGATGCGGCGCGGGCGCAAGGGCTGGCAGTGACCGTGGCGGCCATCCGCGAGGAGACCGACGCCGAGATGGACCGTCGTGCGGGGGCGGACCCCTGCATCTCGGTCT
>Ga0209517_10008877_pt1 | contig 11655 bp, 8 predicted proteins | sample PeaSoiMetSII2010_FD_187695 | JGI IMG/M metagenome (GOLD analysis project Ga0209517, IMG submission 187695) | Peat soil microbial communities from Weissenstadt, Germany - SII-2010 (SPAdes) (version 2) | ecosystem: Environmental > Terrestrial > Soil > Wetlands > Peat | place: Germany: Weissenstadt...
CCTGAGCATGTCGCCGAGCATCACAACACCTTACGTTGGGGGCACGGTGGTTTGGGGTTATGGCGCCAGTCTTTCGGTGGGGGCCATCGGATCGGGACTGCTGAGCTATCAATGGTTCCTGAACGGGTTGGCCATCGCGGACGCCACCAATCCGGTTTTCAACTTGTCGAGCGTCCAGCTTACGAACGGCGGGCCATACTCGGTGGTGGTGAGCAGTGACTTGGGCAGCGTGACCAACACGGCCCTGCTGGTGGTCAATCCGGCGGGTGCGGTGATCGGCATGAGTGCCTCCATTACTATCACGGGGTTCCCCGGCAACACTTACGTCATTCAGTACACAAGCAATCCGGCGGACACCAACTCCTGGATGACGTTGACCAATCTGACCCTGCAGCAGCCGGTCGAGCTGTGGGTGGACACCAGCACCAATGCGCTGGCCGCTCCTCATCGTTTCTACCGGTTGTTGCCGGGGCAATGAGGGGCCGGGCACAGGTACAATGGTGGCAGGAAAGTCTTGGGTTGTCGAATTGCGATTGCAGCTATTGATAACGGCGCGATAAATGTGGGTCGCTGCGGAATGGGCCGGGCGGCTTGAGCAATGTGCTCCCGGCTTCCATCGTGAGGGTGGGTGTCACATACAGCGCAGTCAAATTTTAGGTGCTGCCGGGGGAGGGTGCGGTGACAGTCTCCTGCGAGAACGAGATTACTTTTTCCCTGTTTCTTAATCGGTGGAGCGCCGGGCTTCCACTTAATGCGCCAGCATCGCTCATATTAATCTGACTCTCTGCCCGGTGGTTGGAACAGGCTGGCTTCAAGCCCGGCCATTATGTCGAAGTGCGAATCGGCCAGCCGGGGATTTTGACGCTGCGAACTCAACCTCCTCGCGGATAATTTGAAGGTGGTGGCTGGGGGCGGAATTGACCAAGTTTTCCCGCGTTTGCAGTTCAAATATGCCTGATTCTATTGAGGAATCAAGCTTAATCGTCCTAACCAAGTTATACCGTTTTTAACCCGTTTGGTGTCCGTTTTGGTGTCCGTTCAAAGTTAAAAATGTTTGCTATAAAGTGCGATTGTCTTGTTTGACATTGACTTTTTGTGTCTCCCAAAAAATCGCTTTATAAATGTTGTAGCATAACAGCCATAAACTTGATCATTTTCTGACGCGCCACAAACTATTTCATTTGCCTGACGTTTAATTAGGGATGACACAGGAACATAGTTTCATGCAAATCCGGCGCTGCAATTTAGCGTTGAACCGCCTGAAAAGGCCATTACGCTGAAACTCAAGGCGACTGCATGAAAAGAAAACCCTTACGCAATCACGTTCCGGTATGTAACTCGATTCCGCCAGAAGAACGGCGCGCCAAGTTCGCCGAGATGATCGCCGAGCTGTCCTCAGCCACAATGGACTCGGTTGGCAAAATTCCAGAGGCGGAAGACCCGTCGCCGTTGCCGTCCTTGTTCGACTTGGTGAAAAGCAAATTCGGTCTGCACATTGAGCATAACGCCCCTGAATGGGCCAAGCGTGCAGGGGAAATGGCTTTTGACTCACTGACGCCTCGGCGTCGCAAACGCACGGCGTCCGAACCATACAATGTTGGCTTCGATTCGGGTTACATGCACGGAGCGGACGAACTGCTTGCGTCCATGCCTCCTCACGAACAGGGTATGCAATTGGTGGCGGGAATACACGGATGCAGTGCAATTTTGAAAGAGCACTGGGCAAGGCAACCCTCCGATAAAGCCGCTGATTTCTTTTGTGGATTCAGAGATGGGGAAAAGCTCATGCGCAGCGTGCCGGAGCGGGCGAGGCAAATGGCTCAGAGAACCAAAATCTATCGTGCGATTGCCGCCAGATGGAAAGAAATTGTCCCCGGCGTTCTCCATGACACGGGTCAATTGCATCAATGGCTGCTTTCGCAACAGGTGATTTTGCCCCGTACTGATTCTTCCGAGATTCGGTTGGTTTGCACGAAGATTAGACTTCGTTACAAAAAGCCCGGAAAACCTCGAAAACAGAAAATGTAGCTACTCTCGAAAGCGCGAAAACGTTTTCCTTCTCAAGCAATAAGTCACTATATCGCTCAAGTCGCCCGCAGTAGTGTGGGGACATGCAAGAAAATCCTATATCATCAACCGAAGTGCCGAAACTGGCACTGACACGAGAAGAAGCTGCGAGCGCGCTTGGTATCAGCGCGGCCACAATTGATCGTTTGACCGAACGCGGCTTGCTCAAACCCTCGCGGGCCACGCGCCGTCCGCTCTTTCCGGTTTCAGAGATTGAGCGGTTTCTGAAAGAGACACAGGGCAAGGTTCCCGCGTGAAGGTTCGATCTACACTTGCCAGTTAGAGACCATGAGTGAGGAGCAACATCGGTTCCTGAGATTGCTGGGGCGGCTGCCAGCGCGCCTGACGGCAGAGCAAACAGCCTGGATGCTCAACTGTCAGGCACATGACGTGCCGGTGTTGGTTGCTGCCCGGCTGCTCAAGCCGCTGGGCAATCCGTTGCCCAATGGCGTCAAATACTTTGCCACGGCGGATGTTTTGGATTTGATGGCAGACCGGGCATGGCTGGTGAAAGTGACTAACGCTGTGAGTCAGTTTTGGCAGAAAAAGAACGCTCACAAAAAGGGCCATTCCCTGAACGGCGTAGAGAACGGCCAAACGGTTTTGCCGCTGGCAGTGAAAGTTTAAATCTTTGTCGTCACTGCTGGCTCTGCGCCGACGGGTGCAAGCTGTGTTGCGCCGGTGAACGGCACCAGTTTTTGCTCGCGCTTCCGTTCGTATTCTTCCAACGGCGACTTCATGAATTGTGCAATCGCAACGTTTATGTTGCCGGTTCGATACTCACGTTGTCCGTTGCTCGTATTCTTCCAATGACGGCAAAGTAAATTGTGCTTTCTTGGCATACGCCCGATGCACCGCCTTGCTGTTGTGGCCTAGGGCTTGTTGGGCAAATCGTTCTGGATAGCCAACTTTCTTTGCCCGTTCTGCCCACGCATAGCGGTAGGAGTGCAATGAAATGCCTGTGATTCCTTCACGACGACAACCTCTTTGAAAAAGCGCGGCACGGTGTTTTTCATCCATCGCCACAAGCCGTGGAAATAACAAACCGCTTCCGGGCAAATCCCGCAACACCTCCGCCAGAGCGCTTCCGAAATGAATGATTTGCGCCGTTCCGGTCTTGGCGCGGAAAAAACTCACCACTTGAGCCTGCCAATCAACATCCTCTGCTTTGAGGTGCGCCACGTCGCTTTGCGAACCGCCAATATGCCAGCAGCACCGAAGGAAGGCGCGCATTTCCGGGTTGCGTTCACGGCTAAGAATCAACTCGTGTTCCTCTCTGGTAATCGCGCGTTTTTCCTTGTAGCGCACGACTGGCCAGCGGCGCTTGGGCAACACCGGCCACGGCAGCCAACCCATATCCAGAGCGAAATTGTGAAACCGCCGCAGATAATTATTGGTCGAAACCTTGGCGTTTTCCAAAACCCGAAGAAAATGTTCCGACCGGGTTTCGATCAATTGCAGGTCGCGAATTGAATCGAACGGTTTGGCTATGATGGCGCGTTCGCAGCGAATGCGGTTGCTGCCGGTCTTGCAATTGACGAACTCGACCATGACCTCCTGCCAAGTGCGATTGACAAAACTCTCATCCGCTGCTGCCAGATAGGCTTTAGCGATTTGCAGGTTGATTTCGGGTTGGCGCTGGGCCTGATTCTTGGCCTCAACAAACTGGCGCGCCTCATCCTCGCTGCCGGTGCGCAGGCTGGTGCGCTTGCCGGTGCTCGTGTCCACGCAATAAAAGGCTCCATTGCGGACGCCGCGCCGGATCAAGCGGTAACGTGTTTTCATGCGATCTTTCACGCAACCGCGAAGATAGCCTGAGCCAACTCCGCACTGTTACAGAGTAATGGGAGGGTTAGCGCCCGTTACGCCGATTATTGACGGAGTGGGAAAATTGGTGTCCGTTTTGGTGTCCGTTTGACCCCTCAACCACGCAAGCCTTTGCTGCACTCACAGTTAGAAGTGGTGGCTGGGGGCGGAATTGAACCGCCGACACAAGGATTTTCAGTCCTCTGCTCTACCAACTGAGCTACCCAGCCAATTACCGGAAATCACCGCGGAACCGGCCAAATAGAGTACGCTCGGTGGAAAAGCCGGGGCAAGCAATTTCGTCAGCAGCTCTTTGAATCGCATCGAACGCAGATGGCACGGAGACGAAAAAACTTAATATATTCCGTTCCCCTTGTTTCCTTCGGCCAGGTTCCTGCCGTCACCTTGCCGGTCATGCACGAATACTGCACCGATAGCTGAAGGTGAGGCTTTAATCCGGCCTGAGACCGGTCAATTTCTCGAATTGAAGGCAACTATTAATAAGCCAATATGCGATAAAACCGATTGGCGGCTGAAGCGGGATCCGTGATGGTCTCCAGCGTGTCGTTGCCGCCAAAGAGCCCGCCCAGATTCGACCAGCCCGGATCGGTCACAGCGTTTTTGTATTGCAGCTGGTAGGAATGCCAGGACTCGGTGGGCACGGTGATGGCGAAGTTCGTCCCGGTGCCATCAAGACCGGCGATCAGAGCAAACGTCGGATTCAGCCACAGGTTGTTGGCCGTGGCCGTCGTGACAGCGGAGCTGAGCGTTGCGCCGGTGCCGTTGATGATATGAGTCATTTCACTGCCGGTTTGCGCGGTGATAAGCACATTTATCATATCATGCACATTGACCTGTTGAGATCCGGTTGGCGTCTCGATGGTATTAAAGCATTTTACGTTTGAGGTATTAAACACACCATAGACGCCAAGCCCGTAAGCCTGATGGCTCGTGACACCGTTTGCGACTTTGTAGGACGCATACCCGTTCACACCATTATGCGTCCAGGCGCTCTGACTCGGCGCGTCATAAGGCAATTCGGACTGGTAAAAATAAACTCGCCCCCAATTGCCATTCCACAACGTTTGATACTGCTCATGATGTTCGACGAAAAGACCGTAAATGGTCACGTTATTGCCATTCACCACCAGGCCGTTGTTAGACGCATTCTGAGTCCAGCCTACTCCGGTGCCGTGATCCGCCCGCCACAGCCAAATATTGTCGCCGATGACATTATTGGCATTGATCGTGAAGCAGGTCGTGGTGGTGCCAACAAATTGGCCACCCACCCGGCTGTAAACGTCATACAGGCAAATAGGGTCTGCAGAATGATCCACGGAATTGGTCGCCATCCCCACTTCCAACAACGATGGCGATGCTGTGGTTCCAGCATCGAAGATAATATCCGATACCTTCACCCCATTAACATCGGAGATCACCATGGCCGGGTTTCCATTGGTCGGCACCAGGGTAGGCAACCCAAGCCCGAAGACGATCGTATCGGGATTCGTCACCAGGATGCTGTTCGTCAGATGATAAATTCCGGGAGTCAAAATCAAATTCAGACCGGAATTCAAGGCGGCGTTGATGCTTCCTGCGTTGTCCGCTCCCGCTTGGGCAATGTAAAACTGGCTGACGGGGACTGAAACTCCGGGAGTCGGGCCGCCGGCCCAGGATGTTCCAACGCTGTTAGTCCTCAAATTGGGCACCATGACGAAGAAATTGGTGTTACTGTCAACGTACAAGTAGGGCTTTTGCCTGATCAACGGTACATTGGTGAGCACTGTATATGAGGGATAAGGACCCGGCCAGGTTTGCGGAGGCGGACTTGAATCGCCAAGAAATACAAAATTCCAATTCCCGGCGGACCAGCCCGTATAGCTGTTGTTTCTGGAGAGCCATTGTTGCTGCCCGATGGGATTGACACTGCCATCAATCCTGGAATCGGCCAGGAAGCCGCCACTTGCCCAGTTCTGACTACCGCTCCACTCGCACGTGTACAAGTTGTTTTGGACATGCATACGGCGAAAAGAGGTACCCTGTGACACAGCCCACATCGTGTAGCCGTTGGTTGAAGACACGGCCAGGTTCTCAGCGGACAGCCAGAAGTTGCAGGTGGCGTTGCCATTCGCCAAAAATGCATGACAATCCAGCGTGCCATTTATTTTGACATTGTCCGGCGACAGTCCCAAGCCCAGCACTTGCATGTAGTAGCCCAGATTGATGGAGACGTTATAAGTTCCAGGTTCGAAAAGAACGGCGTACCGGTTGGCATCGAACTGGCTCGTACTACCGTTATTCTGCTGGGCAAAAAGAGTGTTGAGAGTGTTCTGAATCGTGGCCGTCGGCGTGGAAGGAGTGAACAGGAAAACATTCGGGCCGAAGTATGGGCCGGCGGGATTGGTAACAACCGTATTCGTCGAAACGAACACAAGTTGAAGGGCATTGAAGTCGCCTTCGATGTTTCCCACGTGACTGACATTGGCGTTAGACGTCCAGGTGAAGGTAATGGTTCCCAGGGCTCCCACGACTATGTTACTGAAGACGACGTAGTCAGCGCCTTGTATAAAGGAAGTTAAACTCGCCGGTGTGTTACTGGTGGTCAGCGTAACGGGAGCCATCACCGGAGTATAGACCGTAAAGGTCGTTCCCCGGGTACCGTCGTTATTTATACCGTAAAGAAACAGGTTATAAGTGCCCGCCGGAACATTATTGAGCGTATCTGTCCGAAGAGCGGCATTGTTGTACTGATAGGGCTGTTGCAACGCCGCCGGAGTTCCTTGAGTTCCCTGGGTGCCATAGGTGCCACCCATCTGGGATGTTAGCGTTATGGGGCTGGCGGTGATCCCATCAGACAAAAGATTTGTAGCGCCGGTAGTGCCGTTACCAACAACCGGGTTCCAATAATTTTTGCCTGGATCAGAACAGGCGCCTTGTCCGGAATAGTTGGCAGCACCAGCACCGCCCGGCACGTCGAAGTTGATGACTTGAGCTCGGGTCACCAAACCGCATGGACCAACGCAGAAGGCCGACAAGATTAAGATTCTCCAGGCAGTGTTCATATTCTCAATAAACTAATGCAAAAGATTGGTGGACAATGAATCTGTGGAAATATTCGGCGTCTGGGAATGCAGGTTGAAACTGCCCCACACCAGATTTAAAACAGCAAGCATTGCTACATAATGAAATCGGGAACGACACCGGCAGTTCATGAAATACTGGTGATATTTGATAAGGAATTGTTTTCAAACAGGTGGGCGTCATTGAAACATTGCCGCGTCAGGACATTTGTAGAATATAATATCACAAGCAATGTAAAGGTCAATTCCAAATGGGCCAAGGCAAAAAGAAAAACTTCGGCCATCAAACGATGCCGTTCACAGCCGGGTTGGGTGGCTATGGACGCCCAGTCGAGACGGATTTGTTCACTGCGACTTGAAAAACAGAGCAAACATGCAAAACAGGTAAAAAGGCAGTAGAGGGATAGCTTGGTAATGACGCTGCGCCGCAATGTCGGGAAGACTCGGCGATCTGTCCCGCCCCTCGACTCCTTGTCACGTCGTCGTGGAACAAGATGGATCCGTCATTCGTCCCTTGCCCTTGGTCCACTTGGTAATTATTGCATTCGCCGGCACTCATGCCATCTTGTAATTGTTGGCCGCTTTAAGCGTATGGAGATCAATTCTGACACGGTTTTGGACAACCTGGCCCGCATGGTTCAGGTCATCCACAACGACCGGAGGTTGCAGACTTGGTTTTTCCAACTGGCTCACAAGTCCGCCGTGGAAAGGCGTAACGAAATTTACTCGGCGGTTGAGCGAATGCGGGCTGAGGGAAAAGATGCAGATTTGGCTGCATCGTTTCATTTGCTTGCGGATGCCAGGGTGTTTGAAGCTGCCCGTCTGGCTGTCGCGAAATTGCCAGCGCCAAACAACATTCCAAGTCGGCAAACCGTGTCGCAGTGAGTCATTTTCATTGGCAGGGACGACGCGCCGCCCCCACCCTCAACTTTCGACTTTCAACCCTCAACTATTTTATATTCAAAATATCCGGCCAGTTGCATGAGATTGCGATGCCGAAGGTCCGCTTCGGACAGCAACAGCGGGAGCGTATCGAGATCTTCCGGCTCGCCCAGTGCGTGCCAGCTCTCCACCCGGATATTATTCAGCAATTGCAACAGAACTTCCCGCTCATCCACGTTCACCGATAGTCGCCAGCCAGCCTTGCCCGGCTTTAGCCGGGCCGCCAGCAGCTTCCTCGCCTGCCGTTTTAAGTCCTGCCGGTGTTGGGCCAAGGATTCGTTCAGCAACCGTTCCCGTTCCGCTGACTTGGGATCGGCGCCGGTCCGGGAAATCTTGACGACAGTGGCCGCCGCCAGCGGGAATTCCTTGACGAGCGCGCGCAAAAGTATTCCTTCATTCTGGTTCAACTCGTATTTCCACCCTGCCCCGCTCTGTTTGAGCAATCTCATTCCGCCGGCTCCATCGTGGCCTGCAATTTGTAGCCTTGCAGTTGGTGGACATAAAACTCGGCCCGCTCCGCGCTTTCGCGGACCAGCACGCTCTTGCCCTTTTCATGCACCTCCAGCATGTGTTTCTCCGCCTTTTGCCGGTTCCAGCCAAACACCTTCATAAAAACATGCGTCACATAGACCATCAGATTCACCGGGTCATTCCAACAAATGACAAAAAACGTGGGTGCGAGGTCGTCCTGGTTGCGGGTCTTCTTCCCGGTCGTCGGCTTCGGGATGGTGACAGGCTCCAGAACGTGCGGCATAAGTTTTCAACGGCTTAATTTGGAACAGCCGGCCGGCCCCGGCCAGCTTTTTTAATCGCGAAGAACACAAAGAGCGCACAGGGGAAAATTATGTCGGGAGGGACAGTATGTTGCCGTCCCGGAAAATTGGGTTCGCGGCACGCCGAATGTGGAGTTACCGCCAGAGCAACGCATAGCCCAATGACTGCGAACCCTGTTCGAGTTGCTGTATGTGCTGGCTGACCTGCTCGGGAGAAATCGAATCGGCCAGAGACTGATATTCGTACTCCATCATGAGCTGCCCCCCCGTACACCGATAATCTTTTCGGAACGTAAAGGCGGAATCCGAAAAGGTTTTTTGTTCCGCACCAGCCGGCCAGGCTTGCGGCAGGGTCACTTCCGTGCGCAAGATTTGGTGCTGAGGATAACTGATTCCCAGGGGCATCTGGCGATCGGTGTCCACGGGCTTTTTCAACAAAGCGGCGATGGTCGAAGGGTAAAATTCGCAGCGATACGTCCCGTCCTTGTCCGACCGGGTCCACGCTTTATCAATCGAATAAGATTCGGTGGTTTGAACTCTATCCTGCTGCTGGTCGTCCTCGATGGTAATGGGCGATGACATTTTAATGCCCGGGTACAGACTGGAATAGAAGTGTGTGTAGTTCTTTTCGACGTCGCTGCGCTTCGTGGTGGCAAAAAGTTCCCGTAGATGGTCGGCATCGCGGCCTTCCGCGAGGGTGACCACCTTCAGGTCGGCCGGCTCTGTTACTCCCCGTATCCGAAAATACTCGGTCGTGGTCGTCTGCGGCAAACCGGTCGCCTGCGGGATCACGGTCAATCCCGTGGTCAGGGGAGAAATGACCAGGCCGCAGCCGTAGTTCGGCAAATAATGCGCCGCGAGCGGCCCGCGTTGATAATTCAGGGTCGGATCGAGCCAGTAAGTCTGGCCGTTGCATCGGACCACGGCGATGCAGTGGTCAAAGGCGCTGGCCGACGGCCGCCAGTCCCCGATCGCGCGCCCCGAAGTGGCGTTCACCAGCACCGGACAGGCTTCAATGCCCAACGCGCGCAGAATCGTGACGAACAACAGCGACTTGTCCTTGCAATCGCCGAAGCGCCGCGTGAAGACCACCGACGGGTCGGCGGGTTCTTCCGTGCTGTTCCCGATTTCAATTCCGAAATAACGCACCTCGTCCTGAACAAACCGCAAGACGGTCAAAATCTGCTGCTCCTGACTGGAAATTTGCTTCCATTCTTCAATCTTCCGGGACAGGCCGGGCGAGCAGGGTGCAGTGACCCGGAACAGCGCCGATGCCCATTGATTCACTTCCGCCCAGGTTTTGAAATCGGTCAGTTGCACCCACGGATCGGGGTCGTACCATGCCGGCAGGGAGTCTTCCAGGGCAACGCCGGGCACTTGCCTTAAATCCCAGAGGTATTCATTGGTCTTTTTCCCCGTGGCCGCCACCGGTTGAACCGAGCATCCATGCGTTTTGGCGTAGAGCGGCTTCTGGCCCGGCCACAGCACCCGCGTCAGCAGGCGATCAACGGGTTGCTCCAGTTGCACCGGAATGGCGCAGGAAAAATGCCCGTCGAAAACTGAATTCGTGCCCTTGATCGAATAGGCGTAGTCAATAATGTCCCCGACGCGAACGTCGTCCAATACCAGAACGACGGATTTTTCGCCGTTCAAAATGGATTCATCCAGCTCCCGTTCCGGTTGCACAATTTTGACATTGTTGGTATCGAGGCGATCCTCATGCTGGGTCCCGCGCCAGACACGCACCCAGTGTAATGTCACGGATTGGTAACCCGGGTTGAAATCCATCGTCAGGGTTGCATCTTTTTCAACGCCGGCCACCGTGAGCACCTGCCGGACGGAGTGAACGAAAGTCTCGGTTTGCAGGGCGTTGATTTGCCGTTCCAGCAGCAGCCAATGCTCATCGGCACTGGCATCGAGGAGGCTGGTCGAGGATGGCTCATTGAAAAACTGGGGCTTTACCCAACCACTGGGCGGTGCAAACCCTACGTTGGAAAGATCGGCAGCATTTCCCTGAATCGCCGCCGCCAAAACCCCCATACCGCAAACCCGCCGGAGGCGAGGAGCGATAAGCCTTACCGAATACAAAACTGACCGCCGCATTTCCTGCCGATGATACCAAATAACTTGTGTGTTGAATACGGTTAAGTGAGTTGACGGGTGGAGATGGCTCAATGTCCCCGGACGCGCGATCGTAGCGGTACGGAAAGGCACCGGGATTTAAACTTCAACTCACGGGGACTGGAGACGGAAAAAGCCGGACTTGCCATTCACTTGGTTGGTGAGCACATCATTGCTACTGACCGTGGTAATCCCACTGGTGACATTGCTCCAGCTTCCGGAGGTCAGGTTGGTGCTGGTCTGTAAGGTGTAATTGGTGGCTGAAGATGGCCATGAAACGACGACGTTGCTTGGGTTGACAAGCTTGATGTTCAGGAAGACAGGCAGGTTGGTTTGCGCGGTCGTGTTTGTGATCATCAGACTGAAAACCGTGGCGCCGTAAATGCCCTCGCCAAGGTATCCAGGAGGAAGCGTTATGGTGGCAAAGGTGCCGCTGTGCGAGCCGTAGTCAAGCACGGCAAACGAATTGCCGACGGCCGGCATAAATCCATTGAGCCAGGTGGCGCTGGCTGTCCCGTTGAGGGCCACATTGCCTGAGACATTGATTTGCCCAAAGCTGGCCAGGCTGCTTACGCCAAAAGCCAACGTGCCGCCAGCGTTGGTAAAAGCCCCGCTGAAACTGAGGATTCCCGCCAACGCATCCACCGCGCCGGTATTGGCAAAGACGACCGAAATGGTGGCGGTGCCGCCCGCTCCGCCGGACTTGCGGAAGGTGCCGGCGTTGTTGAAAATCTCATTGCCCGCGCAGTATTCACATTGGATGCTCGCGTTGGTCTGCAGGTCCCACAGCGCCGCCGCCAGATTGTAAATCGCGCCTTTGTAGGTAGGGCTGTTGTTGAAGACGCCCAGATTGGCCGTCCCGCTCA
>Ga0209517_10008878_pt1 | contig 11655 bp, 9 predicted proteins | sample PeaSoiMetSII2010_FD_187695 | JGI IMG/M metagenome (GOLD analysis project Ga0209517, IMG submission 187695) | Peat soil microbial communities from Weissenstadt, Germany - SII-2010 (SPAdes) (version 2) | ecosystem: Environmental > Terrestrial > Soil > Wetlands > Peat | place: Germany: Weissenstadt...
CGTGCGGGGCTGCCCATCCCCGCTTCCTCCCCTACGTTCGCAAGCCGCTAGCCACCGAAGAGTAACTGGACTGGTGAAGTTCACCAGCGCCGGTTCTCGAAGGCGATGCAGCTGAAGGCCGAATCCCGCAAATCGGCACAATGGGTGTCATGGGTTGGAGGGTGGGACGCAAAACTGCGCGCCCTCCGGGAGAACGGAGGGCGCGCGGTGTGGAGCAGAATGGTCGACCGCCTGCTAAAGCAGGTTATACGAGGAGCCTGCGACGGAACATGAAGGCGAGTGCGAGCATGCCGGTGCCGAGCAGAAACAGGCTGCCTGGCTCGGGTGCGGTTGTACAAGCGGCATCATCGACGTAGTCTCCACCGCCGCCGGGGCTCGTCAGCGCGATGAGGATGGTTCGTTCCGATTGCACCTCCGGTCCGGCGACCGGTTCCTTTCCGGGTCCCTCATCTGCAATTGGCGGCTGCGCCGGTTTGACCCTTGGGAGCAAACCCCACTACCATGAGATGAGGTATTCCCCCGGCTGCATCTGGCGGGTATCAGCCTGCGCGTCAGCCTATCGCGTCACATTGGAAAGGGAGCCGTCAGCCTGCAAACGGAAATGAAGGAGTTGCAGGCAGGAATCGGCCCCAGGCAGCAGCAAGATCGACAGATTGTTGGCGCGGGATTTGCGCCCGGAAGGCGAAACGTTGAGCTCTACCGACACCCTCGAAAACAACCCCCATCCTGAGGCGGCCGAGGCCGCGCAGGGCAACGAACCCTCTCACGAAGGCCATAGCCACGAAGGCCACGATCACGAAGGTCACAGCCGCGAACACGAAGGTCATGACCACCAGCACGGTCCGGTGCTGAATCCGGACTGCACACGCGAACTGGTGCTCGATATTCCCGCCGAAGAGGTCACGAAGGCTTACCGGACTGTCGTTGGAAACTACCGCAAATATGCGAAGATTCCCGGATTCCGCGCCGGCAAGGTGCCGGAGTCGGTGGTCAAGCGCCGCTATGCAACTGAGATTCGCAAGGAAGTGATTGACGGCCTGCTGCCCGAGCGCTTCAACAAGGCGGTGGCCGAGTTGGGCGTAAGGCCGGTTGGACAGCCGCAGGTGACCGAGCTGACGGTCGAGGACGGCGCGCCGCTGCACGTGAAGGCGGTCTTCGAGTTTGTGCCTGCGTTTTCCATTGAGGGCTACCAGAACGTCAGGGTGCCCAAACCCCCGGTCGAGATTACCCCCGAGGAGTTCCAGGCCGAGCTGACGCAGTTGCGCGAGTCGCACGCCACAGTTGAGCCGGTGGAAGAGGATCGACCGCTCACGGACGGCGACTGGGCCCAGATCACCTACAAGGGACAGATTGAAGGCGAAGGCGATGCTGCCCCGGTAGCGGGCGAAGACACGCTGGTGGAAATCGGCGGCAAGGATACGGTGGAGGCCTTTTCGACGGCTCTGCGGGGCGCCAGGCCCGGCCAGGAACTGAAGGCCGAAGTCATTTATCCGGCCGACTATGCCGAGGCCAAGCTGGCCGGCAAGACCGTGGCTTACGACGTGGAAGTGAAGGCCATCAAGAAGCGGACTCTGCCCGATCTCGACGACGATTTCGCCAAGGAGCTGGGCGCCTACGAGAGCTTTGCGGATCTGGAAGAGCGCATCAAGGAGCACCTGGCCAGCCGCAAGCGGCGCAGCGTGGAGGGCGGGACCAAGGACCGGCTGTTTGCCGCACTGACTGAGCGGTATCCGTTCCCGGTGCCGGAATCGCTGGTGCAGGAGCAGATTGACGCCCGCCTCGAACGCGGCCTGCGCGCCCTGGCAGCCCAGGGGATGGACACCGAGCAAATGCGCAAGATGGACTTTGCCCGGCTGCGGGCGGCACAGCGGGACAGCGCCACCGCCGAGGTGAAGATTTTTATCCTGCTGGACAGGATTGCCCAGCAGGAAGGCATTACCGTCAGCGACGAGGAAATGGACCACCAACTGCAACTGGCGGCCTTGCAGTCCCGCGAACCGCTCGATGCCCTGAAAGTGCGATTGACGGAGGACGGTGGGCTGGCTAGAATCCGGGAACAACTGCGGAGGGAAAAAACCGCGAGTGTGTTGTACGAACGGCTGCCCGCTTAGCCCAGGGAAACAGTCCAAGGCGAGGGGCATAGGGCGCCGCACGGGCCGGAAACGTAAAGGGCCTGGCGGACACAATCAAACGGGGACTTCAAGTCCCCCAACGGGAGAGCGAGAAGAACACTCAATGGCATTGGTTCCCATGGTGGTTGAGCAGACGAGCCGGGGCGAGCGCGCCTACGACATTTACTCCCGTCTGCTTCGCGACAACATTATCTTTCTTGGTACGCCCATCGACGACCAGGTGGCCAACCTGATTGTGGCGCAGTTGCTGTTTCTCTCCGGCGAGGACCCGGAAAAGGACGTGCAGCTTTACATCAACTCGCCGGGCGGCTCCATTACCGCGGGACTGGCCATCTACGACACCATGCAGTTCATCAAGAACAACGTGGTCACCTACTGCATCGGCCAGGCGGCATCGATGGGCGCGTTTCTGCTGCTGGCGGGGACCAAGGGCAAGCGGTTTGCGCTGCCCAACTCGCGCATCCTCATTCACCAGCCGTCCATGGGGGGCTTGAGCGGGCAGGCCACGGACATCGACATTCACGCGCGCGAGATTCTGCGCATCCGCGAGATCACCAACACGCTGATGGCCAAGCATACGGGGCAGCCGCTGGACCGCATCGAGCGCGATGTGGAGCGGGACTTTATCATGAATTCGCAGCAGGCCAAGGAATACGGAATCGTCGACGAAATCATTGACCGGCCACCCACCACCAAGTGACCGGACCCGCGCGAGGCGGAATTTAACGGGAAGAATCGTCCAAAGGGAGCAAGAAGATGAAAACGCGCACGGGACCCGAAGAAGCACTGCGCTGCTCGTTCTGTCACAAGTCGCAGGACGCCGTGGCCAAGCTGATCTCGTCGCCCAGCGACTACCCTCGCGCCTACATCTGCGATGAGTGCGTAGCGGTGTGCAACTCGATTCTCGAGGACGACCGCGGCGACGCCGCGCACCCGGCCACCACGGCCGGCCACCTGCCCAAGCCGCAGGAGGTCAAGAGCTTTCTGGACGACTTCGTGATTGGCCAGGAGCAGACCAAGAAGAAGCTGGCCGTTGCCGTCTACAACCACTACAAGCGCATTCAGATGAATAGGATGCGCAACAACGAAGTCGAGCTGGCCAAGTCGAATATCCTGCTCATCGGGCCCACCGGCTCGGGCAAGACGCTGCTGGCGCATACGCTGGCCAAGATGCTCGACGTTCCCTTCGCCATTGTGGACGCGACCACGCTGACCGAGGCCGGCTATGTGGGCGAGGACGTCGAGAACATCATCCTCAAGCTGCTGCAGGCGGCCGAGGGCGATGTGACGCGGGCGCAGCAGGGGATTATCTACATCGACGAGATCGACAAGATCGGCCGCAAGGACGAGAACCCCTCGATCACCCGCGATGTCTCGGGCGAGGGCGTGCAGCAGGCGTTGCTCAAGATTCTCGAAGGCACCGTGGCCAATGTGCCGCCGCAGGGCGGGCGCAAGCATCCTCACCAGGAGTTCACCGCTGTCGACACAACCAACATCCTGTTCATCTGCGGCGGGGCGTTTGTGGGCCTCGAGCGCGTGGTGGGTCGGCGGGTGGGCAAGAAGGCTCTGGGATTCAAGGCAACCGACACGGAAGCCGAGTCGGCGGCGCGGTCGCATCGCGACACGGAGTTGTTGCGCAAGACCGAGCCCCAGGACCTGATCAAGTACGGGTTGATTCCGGAGTTTGTGGGACGGCTGCCGGTGATGGGCATCCTCGACGAACTGGACGAAGCGGCGCTGATCGAGATTCTGACCAAGCCGCGCAATGCCATCCTGAAGCAGTACCAGCGGCTGCTGGAATATGAGAACGTCCGCCTGCACTTTACGCAGGAAGCGACCTGCGCCGTGGCCCGCGAAGCCCTGGCGCGCAAGGTGGGCGCGCGCGGACTGCGCATGATCCTGGAAGAGCTGATGCTCGACCTGATGTACCACCTGCCCTCGAACAAGCGGGTTCGGGATCTGGAGATAACACGGGAGATGGTGGAGCGAAGGGATCTGTCGCTTTGCCTGCTGGAAAAGGCTGGATAAGGCTTCGATTCTTCCGAGCGTGGAAAACAAAACCCTCATGCCGGCCAGCCGGCATGAGGGTTTTGTTTTGGGACTGAATTCAGCGGAGTATGCTGCCCGAATTCTAAGGCGCGAACACGTGCAGCCGGACGTGCCACCGGGTTGTTTGTCCGGGCCCAAGGGTGACCATGCCTGTGTCCAGGGTGTCCCACTCCTTGCCGAAGGGATCGGCGAAGTTGAACTGGTGTTCGATGGCCACAAACTGCTTGGTGGGTGGCGCGTACATCTGGATGGTCTTGATCTCCGGCGACAAGCCGATCAGATCGACGCCAAAATGGGCTGCCGGGTCGATCACCTGGACGGTAGCGGCGTGATTCTGCCAGTCGATGTGGCTCCAGTTGTCGTCGAAGAAGTTGTCTCCCAAGGCTACTCCGCCGGCGGCGCGCAGGTCGAAGCGGGTTCCTTCGACGGGCAGGAGCTTGCCGGTGGGGAAGACGTTGTCGTAGCCGTCGATCTCGGCCAGTTTGTCGGCAGGAATGCGGATGCGGACCTGGGTGCGGTCGCCGGAGGGCAGATTGATGTAAGGATGCCAGCCGATGGCCATGGGCTCGTTCTGGTTGCCAACATTACGGGCTTCGATGCTGGCATCGACAGCCTCGGCGGTGAGCCGGATCTTGACCACCAGGTCAGTTTTGGAGAGCCAGTGGCCGCCGAAATCGCCGGCGTGAATGATGCCGCTGACCTCCTGGCCGCCGGGAACATCGACCACTTTGACGTCGTCGGTCTTCGACTTGAGGATTAGGCCGTGCATGGCGTGGCGCTCGGCTGTGGGCAGCTTGCCGATGTTGTTTGCAGGCAGCGTGATGGTGTGGCCCCGCCACTCGGTGGTCAGGGTCTTGCCATCGGCCGAGAGCTTGCCGCGAATGCGGTTCGGATAGGGAACGAGGAAGACGGAGCCGAGACGGTAGGCCAGATCGCCGTTATCGTCGTCGTCGACATCGAGCATCTTTTTGGAATCGGCGAGGCTGGGCGAGGCGAGCACATCGACGCTGCCCTTGCCGGGGAAGTTGGCGGTAATCTGGATGATTTCCATGCCGCGGCCCGGCGCGAGCGTCACGCTGGTGAACTCAGGCTTGGTGGTGCTCGACGGGGTGCGGGTGAGGGTGACAATCTTCTCGCCGCCAATCTCAGTGACGGCCTGAGCGGGGGCAGCAGGGACGAGGGCGCCTGCCAGCAGGACCGGCAGGGCAACGGACAGCAAGGAAAGTGTGCAAATCAACGGCTTCATCTCAATCCATCCCTGGAAGTGCAATTGGATTTTCGGAAGTGCTCAGGCGCGAGGGGAGATTTTTCCGTCGCGAGAAAGCGTATTCCAGCAGCGCGATCATTCTACGCCACGAGGGTGGGGTGGGGCAGGAGGCATGGCGAGGGTGCACAGCTAGAATGCGGAGATGGGCGTTTCTGCGGATTCTCTGCTCGCGTTGAACGCGCGCATCGTGAGTTGCGAGCGGTGCGCGCGGCTGCGAGCCTACTGCGCCGAGGTGGCGCGGGTGCGGCGGCGGGCATATGCGGACCAGGAGTATTGGGGGCGGCCAGTGCCTTCGTTTGGAGATCCGGAAGCGCGCGTGCTGGTGCTGGGACTGGCTCCGGGAGCGCATGGGTCGAATCGCACGGGGCGGATATTTACCGGCGACGGCTCAGGGGACTTCTTGTATCCGGTGCTGCACGAGGCGGGTTTTGCTTCGCAGGCCAGGGCTGTTGCGCGCGACGATGGGATGAAGCTTGAGGGGCTGTGGATCAGCGCGGTGGTGCGCTGCGCACCGCCGGGGAACAAGCCAGCGCCGGAGGAGTTGCGAAACTGCGCGCCGTGGCTGGATGAGGAGATTGGGCTGCTGCGCAAGTTGCGGGTTGTGGTCTGCCTGGGCAAGATTGCGTTTGATGGGTTCCTGAACCATCAACTCCGCGCGGGAAGGATTGCGGCGCGGGCGGGCTTCGAGTTTCGCCACGGCGCGGAGTATGCGCTGCCGGGTGGGCTGGTGCTGCTGGCCAGCTATCATCCATCGCTGCAGAATACAAATACCGGCAAGCTCACGCGGGCGATGTTTCTCGAAGTCTTCAGGCGGGCGCGGAGAGCCGCGGGACTGGAGTAAGGGAAGCCTGCGGCCGACGTAGGCGAGAGGCCTGATCACCGGCTCTGAGGGAGAAGACAAACATGGTCGACTTTTCGAAGGAGATCTGGAAGGAACTATTGCCGGCAGAGAAGGAAGTTGGTCCTGCGCCGGCAAACGCCCGCAGACGCAAGGATGCGCCGCCGCATGCCGATCATTGGACGCCGGCGATTCTGCTGGAGCGGGCGGCGTATCTGCGCAAACTGGCCAAGGCCGGCGACGGGCAGGCGAGCGAAACGCTGAAGGAGTATCCGCAGCACGCGGCCATGCTCTCGTTTCGCGCGCGCGACGGCGTGGCAGAACTGCATGAGAACTTTGCCGATCTGTTCTATGTGCTGGACGGACGGGCGACGCTGGTGACGGGCGGCTCGGTGGTAGGTGCGGAGACGATTGCGCTGGGCGAGATTCGCGGCGCTTCGATCGAGGGCGGCGTGCGGCAGGAACTGCGCGCGGGCGATGTGGCGCATGTGCCGGCGGGCGTGCCGCACCAGATGCTGGTGCCGGGCGATAAGACCTTCACCAGTTTTGTCGTGAAGATTGAGCAGTAGACTTGGCGTTCAAACCCTGGAGCGAGCCTGAAGAGGCTTGCGAACCGGTCTTCCGATTCGAGAAGGCCCTGTTGTGGCGCGTCCAAGGGCAGGATTCGACCGCATACAGCTATAGCGGAACCGGAATTGGTATACCTCGAAACCACAGCGCTCAAGTCCACGCGACCACCCCGGAGAGGGGAGCTGGAATCTCGCTGCACGGTCACATAAAGCAATCCGGGCCAGAGCCGCGCCGCGCCAATCAACTCCGGAAAGGAGATTCCGCTTCGCCTGGGGCACTGCCCTTCCAAGTCATAGGCATGTTGGCCATGCGAATTCCTGTGGCGGCAAAGATTGCGTTGCCGGCCGCGGGCGCCAGACCCACGAGGCCCGTCTCGCCCGCGCCGGCCGAGGGCAGGTCCTTGCGGTCGACGAGCACGATTTCGATCTGCGGCGTGTCGCTGAAGCGTGGAACGCGATACTCAGCGAAGCGGGAGTTGAGAATGCGGCCGCCGGCAAAGAGAATCCTCTCGAAGAGTGCGCCGCCAATGCCCTGAACGATGGCGCCGGAAAGCTGGTTGCGCAGGCCGTCGGGGTTCACAATCGCGCCGCACTCCCAGGCCTGAACGACGCGGCGGATGCGCACACGCTGGCTGGCCGCATCGATCTCCACCTCGGCGCAGGTGGCTACGTAGCCACCCTTGTCCACTCCGCCGGCGATGCCGAAACCGCGCTGGGGTGTGGACTTCTCGCGGCCCCAGCCGAACTTCTCGGCAGCGGCCTGAAAGACGGTGCGCAGCCTTGGGTCGGTCAGGTTCTTCAGGCGGAATTCCAGGGGGTCGGTGGCGGCCGCGTGGGCCACGCCATCCATGTGCGACTCGCGGGCGAAGTGGTTAGCGGTGGAGGCAAGGCCGCGATAGGAGCCCTGGCGCAGCGGAGACTTGGCCGCATGGTATTGAATGAGCTGGTTGGCAACGTTGTAGGGGGTGTTAATGGCGGCCGGGCCGGAGTTGTAGTTGTGATGCTCCCAGGCAACCAGCGTTCCGTCGCGCCGCGCGCCCGCCTTGATTTCAATCAGGCCGGCAGGGCGGAAGTAGGCCCAGGTGAATTCCTCGCGGCGCGTCCAGACCACCTTTACGGGCTTGCCGGCGGCTTTGGCCAGGCGGGCGGCTTCAATGGCCGCGTCGCCCGTATGCTTGCCGCCGTAACCGCTGCCCATGTCGGGCTGGATGACTCGGACAAGGTCAGGCGAAATGTGAAACGCCTGCGCCAGTTCGTCGCGAACGCCGAAGGGGCGCTGCGTTCCGGTCCAGACGGTCAGCTTGCCGCCGTTCCACTCGGCTACGGCGGCGCGCGGCTCGAGAGGCGCGTGGGCAATGTAGGCAACCGTGTACTGCTGTTCGAACTTGAGGTCCGCGCCGGTCAGGGCCTCTGTCACGGAACCGGACACGTGTTGCGGGCGGTCGCCTTCACCGGTCTCGGGATTGTTCTTTAGATATTCGAAGAGCCCCTTGTTGGAGGGCTGCGCCGGCACAGTCCATTTGGCCTGGATTGCCGCCAGCGCTCTCTGCGCTCCGAATGCATCCTGGGTGACGACCCCGATGAAGTCGCCGTCGCGCACCACTTTTACGCCGGGGAGCTTTTCGGCGGCGCTGGCGTCGAGAGAGGCAAGCGTTGCGTTGAAGCCGTCGGGGCGCAGCACGGCGCCGAATTGCATTTCGGGCCGGATGATGTCGGAGGGGTACTTATGCTCGCCGGTAACAAAGTCGCGGCCCTCAGCCTTGTGGACTTCCTTGCCGGCGATCTTCCAATCGCTGGGTGGCGTGAGGCTCTCTTCGCCGGAGACGATCTTCACCAGCTTCTCTCCGCGGGTAAGTTCGCCATACGTGATCGACCGCGACATCCGGGGATCGATGACTTTGCCGTCGGCGGCTTGCAGCTTGGCCGGGTCCACATTCCAGCGCTGCGCTGCCACTTCAATCAGCATCCGGCGCGCCGCCACGGCCATGGTGCGCAGCTCGGGTCCCATGGTTGGAGTGGTGCGGCTCCCGAAGGTGCCCATATCCCAGGGAACCAGGTCGGTGTCGCCCATGACCATGGTGATCGAGTCAAAGGGAACGCGCAGCTCCTCGGCCACCTGCTGCGCCAGAGACGTGCGGATGTTCTGTCCAACTTCGACTTTGCCAGTGAAGACTTTCACCTGGCCATCGGCTGCAATGTGCAGCCATGCGCTCAGGTCTTTGGGAAGTTCATGACCGCCGAAGGCCCGGCCCGACTCCTGCGCCCATGCCGAAGGGTCACCGAGACAGATGAGCAGCCCTCCGCCGAGAACGCGCAGGAAGTCGCGGCGATCGAGCCGCAGGCTGCTCGGCTGTTGCCATGAAAGACTCTGAGGGATTTCGAGGACGAGCGGGTCGCGGAGTCTCATCGGCTTGCCCCCGAGGTTTGGATGCGTGCGGCGCGCTTCACCGCTTTGAGGATGCGCGGGTATGTGCCGCAGCGGCAGATGTTGCCATCCATCGCCGCCACGATCTGCGCTTCACTGGGGTCGTGCTCCTGGCGCAGCAAAGCGGTAGCGCTGAGAATCATGCCGGAGGTGCAGTAGCCGCACTGGAACGCTCCCTCATCGAGGAAGGCCTGCTGGACAGAACTCAGCGCCCCGTTTTCCTCCACACCCTCGATGGTGACGATTTTCGCATTGGCCGCGGAAGCGACTGGAGTCAGGCACGAACGCACCGCATGGCCGTCCAGCAAAACTGTGCAGGCCCCGCACTGACCTTCGCCGCAGCCATACTTAGTCCCGGTCAGATTCAGCCGGTCGCGCAAGACGGAGAGCAGCGTCTCCTCCGCGAGAGCATCGACGCGCAGGCGCGCTCCGTTGACGTTGAGAACTACCTCGCCCATCCCCCACTCCAAACGCAACCTATCAGGGTGAACTTGCCGGATTCAGGATACCGCAAACCGGCCTTTGTAAATCAAATGTCAAGCCTTTCGACCATCCAGCCGCGACCTTCAAGGTCAACTGATGGCGTGCACCGGATGAGGTGTATGCGGCTCCTCAAGGGAAGCAACTTCCTCGCGCGTCAGATGCAATGAAAAGGCTGTGACTGCATCCTCAAGACGATGCGCCCGGGTTGCGCCAATCATGGGCGCGGTGATGGCCGGCTTGCCGAGCAGCCTTGTCAGGGTATTGGTCGATAGCCTGGATGCCTTCGGCGTGAACGGAGATGCCGGACATAAAGCAGGCAATAAGAATCAAAAACAGGATACGAATAGTCCAATCATGCAACTGGGATTGCGATTATAGGCATGAAGCATCTCCGAGGATTCGCCTTGGGCTTTAGCTATACTACTCGAAGCCATCCACCAGCGTCAGGCCACTCGATGCCTGCTCATGCACCGCAAAGAGAATCCGCTTGCCATCGGGAGTCAACGATAAACCGGCGAAGGGAGTTGGATCGTGCTTCAGAGCATGCACGAATTGCACGCGCCCGGTTTCTGGATCGATTCGTTGCAGAGTGAAATGGCCTCCTTGTTCCGAGAGCGAATAAACGTAGCCGCGGTCCACTGTCCAATAGTTCAGATAATCGCTTGGCGGTCCGTCAAATATCTTCTCCTCCGGACCACCACTGAGGGGGCATCGCCAGAGGCCGGGCTCTGCGAAGTGGACGAAATAGATCCACTTAGCATCTTCACTCTCTAGAGCCCCGATACCTCCTCCAGCGGTCACCTGTTGGGCTGACCCAGAGCCATCGGACGGGATCTTCCAAATTTGCCACGAACCGGAGCGAATTGAGCCAAAGTATATCCAGCGATCGTCCGCCGACCAACTAGGAACGATGTCGTTGTAGCTTCCTTGGGTAATCGCCCGAGGCGTACCGCCATTCGCATCGATTACGTAAATGTGCGCGAAGGATTCCGCCCGGGCATCGAAGGCGATGCGGCGTCCGTCGTGCGACCACGAAGGACTCCCGGCCGAGGCACCGGCATTTGTGAGTTGTTTGGGGTTGCTCCCATCGATTCGTGCAGTCCATATCTCCTGTAATCCGGAACGCCAGGACTGGAAGGCGATCTTATCGCCTGCCGTGGAAACGTGCGGAGATGCGTCCTGCTCGTTGGAGGTTAGGATCTCCGATTCGATTTCAGGGTTCTTCCCATCGAGATCGGTCGCGAGAATGCTCCACATTGCGCTCCCGTGCGCGTAGACGAGACGATTGCCCTGTTTTGCGATCGACGGGGAGTAGGCGTTGTCACCACCAGCGGACTCATGCTTGGGTGTTCCGCCCTTCACCGAGACCCGCCAAAGAGAAATGCTGCCGCTTCGATTCGACGAGAAAACAACCTCAGAGCTGTCAGACGCCCACGTTAGGCCTTGGATGAGCCGTGCATCGTTGGTGAGTCGCTGTGGCGCTCCATCCGGCAACTTCATCATATAAACGTCGTGTGCGGAACCATCTGGCCCTCTAACAAAGGCAAGCTTTGTACCATCTGGAGAAATCGCAGGCGTCCAGTCTCCATCCCAACCTTGGGGCGGAGACGTAAGCGACCGAACGGTACGCCCTTGAATGGTGAGTTCTACCAGCACACTTGGGGCTTGCGGGCTAACCTGCTGGGGAAAGATGAGGCCCTTTCCATCGGCAGTCCAGGTGATGCCTCCATACTCCCATACATTGTTCGTGGGGAATGTATAGACCTCTTCTTCCGAGCCGCCAATCGCCGGAATGATAAGGACGCTGGCACGCGTCTCATCGTGACGAATGAAGGCAATCCAGCGGCCGTCTGGCGACCAGGCAGGGCTCAGATCCTTCGCTGTGCCCGCCG
>Ga0209517_10008885_pt1 | contig 11646 bp, 8 predicted proteins | sample PeaSoiMetSII2010_FD_187695 | JGI IMG/M metagenome (GOLD analysis project Ga0209517, IMG submission 187695) | Peat soil microbial communities from Weissenstadt, Germany - SII-2010 (SPAdes) (version 2) | ecosystem: Environmental > Terrestrial > Soil > Wetlands > Peat | place: Germany: Weissenstadt...
CCCTACTGCATTGGTCCGAGTGGCGAAGACGGCATCAATTTCGAGCCATGTGCTGCCAATATCGAAAGCGCGGATCGCCTCTGCCCTCATTCTATCTACAACTGTAGTACTAGGTCCATGGGCCGTGCTGCTGGCAATGGTGCTGCTGTCGCTCGGGCTGTTTGAATCGGCGTACTGCATGTGGCTTTGTCCCTTCAAGGCTGTTTCGGAGTACGTTGCCGCTAGAAACACCGTTGGACTGATCCAAAACGGAATTTTCATGCTACTGTTTGCCGGACTTGTAATTGCGCTTCCGTTTCTGACGAAGAAGAGAACGCAGTGTTCATTTTTCTGTCCGTTTGGAGCCTTCCAATCTATCTTCAACAAGGCCAGCATCTTCGAGATCAAGATTGACCAAACGCTCTGCAAGCCCTGCGTGCTCTGTCAGACAGCCTGCCCGACGATGTCACTGTCGAAGGAATCCATTGCCCGCGGCGAGACATTGATGTCCTGCATGAAGTGCGGTGCGTGCGTCGATGTGTGTCCGCGGAAAGCGGCTGTCTGGCATATCAAGGGAACAGAAACCACAGCCAGACCCGAACGCGCTCGGCTCATGTTTCTTTATGCCGCCTGGGCCATGGCCGTCATGTTCGGCGGCAGCATCGTTGCTCAGGGTCTTTTCACCATTCTGCACTTTCTCGCTTAGAGGAAACTTATGAAACTTCGAGCGAAACTCGGATACACGGCAGCTGGCATGACGGTGCTTGCTGCAATGTTGACGCCATTTCTACTGATGGGGCTGTTCACCAATGGGGTTGCGGCTCTGGGCCTGCACGTGGACGAGATGTATTCCGGTGGACCGAACGTGCGCACCATTCAGAACGGCGCCTACTCCATCAGCATACATCGCCCAGTATTTCCCCACATGCTGCAGAGGGAAAAGCCGTTCGTGCAGCTTGATTGGAAGCCCGTGAGCGCATTGCCGGACCACGTGTCCGACCTGGTGGACGTAGACGGCGATGGACAGCCGGACATCCGTGTAAGCTTCGATGTGCCAAAAAACCCCAAGGCTACTCTGCGTGTCGATGTGGAGCCCCTCAACCCGCACTACGAAGCCATGCGGAATGCGGGGAAAGAGAAATACTCAAGGCTGATCGTTCGCGTGGACAATGCGATCCTGGTGCGGGTGCCGCTGGCCAATCCGTAGTTCTCAACGTCTCAATATCGCGCCACTTCTGTTGGTCCGCGTGACCGATGTTTGCTCCTCGAAGCCAATATCACAGAAGCAATCGCCTGCGAAAAGGAGAACCGTCATCATGTCCCCGGAATCATCCAGCCAACCCAGCTTCATTCGCCCCGGTTTGAGCCGTGTGCCATGGAGCCGGACCACAGTGGCGCCCTGGGTTCTTTCGCTCGGTGTGCTGGCAATCCTGGCTGCCTCACGCTACTACGCCGTCCTCGGCCCATCGCACGCCCGCATCTTGTTTCTGATCCATTGCCTAGTGATGTGGGCCTTGCCGTTCATCTTCCTCACGTCGCAGGGGCGGAGAGAGATTGGCCTCCGGAAGCAGGGCAATACCGCGTCTGCAATGCCCTTCAGCGCACTGGCCGGCGCAAGTTGCGGCCTGGCCGTTTACGCCATCGGGATGACCCTCTACGGCGCATCACCCGATAATTGGGACCTCAGCATCCGCGACAGCTTTCACATGAAAGAGATGCTCGCTTTGATGCCCCCAGCCGCCGCCTTTGCCCTCATCGCCCTGCCGGCCATGATTCTGACCCCGATTGGCGAGGAAATCCTCTTCCGCGGCTTCATCCAGCAGGCCTTCACGATGCGCTGGAATGCCCCCATCGCTACTTTGGTCAATGGAGTCGGCTTCGGGCCTGGTGCACCTGCATGTGCATGGACTCTGGAAGGACGACGCGGGCTTCCATCTCCGCCTCGAATCCGGAACCCTGATGGTTCTGCTGCTGGCTGGGACGAGCGCCGTTTTCACACTATGCCGCCTGCGTAGCGGTTCCTTGTGGATGGCCATGGCTGCACACGCCGCCTGCAATCTGGCCATGATTGCCGCCGTCTTCTTCCACTACCTCCGCTGATCCCTGACTTCCTGTTATCAAGAGAGGAAACACGCCGATGAACGATCGAAGGATCTACCGCCTCGCAGGCATCTGTTCGCTGGCCACGATCGCCGTATTCTTCATTGAATTCCCGCTTTACCTTGTACGTGGCGCCTTTCCATCGATCACTGAGTCTTCCCGTCTGGCTGAATTCGCCGCGCGAAATGCGACCAACATCATGACCTGCCTTTTGCTGGATCTCTTCATTCTCACTCTGTTCATGGTCTTCGCCGCTGGTTTCCGTCACCTCATCCGCCGCGCCGATGCGCAGCTTGAGTGGCTCGCCACTCTGTTCTTCGGTGTAGCTCTGGTCTACGTTACCCTCACCCTGATTGCCGATTTACTTCAGGCCGCCACTGTTGTCGACGCTCTCACTGTCCCCGCCAACCCCATCATCATTCGCGCCATGATGGAAAGCATGTATCTCATGTACGGCTCCGTAGCACTCTTCCTCATGGCTGTCATGATGGCCATCGCCGGTTTCTCGACGATCGCGGGCAATGCTCTTCCGAAATGGTCAGGCTGGGCCGGCTACGTCTCCGCCCTCGCCTGCCTTGCCTTCGTTCCTTCGATGTTTGTCGGCCACCCCGACCCCACTGCGTTCTACAACCCGGCGGGCTGGGGGCCTTTGGCATTCGCCGCAGGTTTCCCTCTCGCCGCCTGGATGATCGTCGTTGGTTTCCTCATGATCCGCAAATCCCGCAGTTCCACGCCCCTCGCTCACCGATGATCTGCGCTTCCACGCTGAACGGCCCATCGGGAAAACACATACTGTCGTTGGTCAGGCGCTGACGGTCTCAGGTTCGAACAATCGATACGCGTGGGGCCCCTTGCGACTGCAGTCCGGAACAAATGAGTGAATAAAACCGAGTTGCGCGAGATTCCGCCTTGCCGTGTTGTACATCACGAGGGCATCTTCATAAGTCGTTTCATCCTCAGTGTTAATAGAAGAAACCTCGCGAATGAACCGCTTTGAGATTCCATCCCATCGACCGTGTTCCTGCATGAAGAGGTAGACCTTTCGCCCACTCGCGGGCCGGGAGGTAAGGACAAGCACGTAACACTCTGAAATCCCTTTCTCCGGCGTCGGGGTTTTATATAGGGTTTCGATCATGTTGAGATTGTACCCTTGGAGCCTAGACCTATTCGCTGGCGCCTCGTGGTGGGTCAACGGATTATGCCAGGCGGTAGGTTGCCGTCAGGACCGATGACGGCGCGAACTGCTTTTCAAGTGAAATGCAAAAGGGACGGGAAGAGCCGTTCACCCGTGAGCAGCAACTCTCGCTTCCGAACCTGCCCGATGTTCGCGACTTACATTTTGAACAGGCTTCCGACACGGGAAAGGTTCAACCGGGCCGGCGCTCTTCAGTACCTGCGCAGCAGAACGCCGGCAGAGAGCGAGAGCCTTTTTCAGAGCCTCCTCAGTCAGCATCTCCAACACGGAAACCAGTCCATCCCGCCTGGCGTGCTTTGAGAGGATGCGGTGAGCCTCCTCGGCAAGCGATTGGCAGTCGTGCCATTTACCAACCGCACCGTGAATCTTTCTAAATGCGGCGGCTAGCCGCCCGGCTAGAGGATCGGAAGTCGCAGAGATCTCGGACAGATAAAGAGCTTGCTTCAGGCGTTTGCGAAAAGAGTGCAGGTTGGCGGCATCGAGGCAAGAGATTTCGAGAACCAGTCCCTTGAAAATCCTCAATGCTGCCTGAGCTGTGGAGCCAATCACGGAGGGGTTTTGAAGGCCCAGGGCCGCTTCCATCTCCTCGCTGAGCCGGTTGAGCCGTTTGCAACGAGCAGCCAACGTGACCATCAACTCTTCGATTCCCTTTTGGCGTCGATGCCTCAGTCGGCTTTCAAGTTCGAGGATTTCGCGTTGACAGCGGAGGGTGAGGGGCTGTCCTTGAGCGGTTGAAACCTGCAGTATGTCGTGAAGGCCGCTTAGCCGGGCAAGATAGACGTCTGCATCGCGGACTGGCTCGAGCGTTCGCCGCAGTTTCCTTCCTTCTTTATTCCAACGCCTGAACCCACGCATGGCGGATGGTTCCGGAGGCTGCTCAACCAAGTGAAACTCCAGCGCCGTACTTGACGCAAGGTGAGGCTGCGCAAATCATGAACGCGCTTTCGGCTGGGCTTGCGGGCGCATTGGACAAGCAAACTGCGCCATTCTTCAACCTGCCGTTGCCAATTTGGTCGAACTTCCTCATTGGGCCACCCACCACGACTGATCGCCTCGAAATTCATGCAACGTTAACCTTGCTCTTCTATCCTGCACGATCCAGCCCTGCGAGTGCAAGCCGGATTTCACTAACCATAAACGCAGAGGGATAACTTCCGCGACACGCAAGCGTGTGTTTAGATCCCTGCATTGCGCTTACCAGAACGCTTCCTGGATCAACCACTCTGGGTGCAGAGTACCGCGCGCCAGAGATGCGCGCCCTTACGATTTCGGCGTCACGTCCACACATCGCGCAGGCAATCAGGGGGCCTGCGATGAGTCATCGACCTTGATATGGATCTGACTCGCCTCATCTATTGATCGTCACTACACCGCCGTTCCCGTCCACGGTGATCTGCTGCCCGCTATGGATACGGTGAGTCCCCACGCCGGTCCCCAGCACCGCGGGTACGCCGTATTCACGCGCCACAATCGAGCTGTGACTCAGCGGGCCGCCCACATCCGTGACGATGCCTGACGCGAGGGCGAACAGCGGGGTCCACGCCGGGGTGGTGATTTTGGCGACGAGAATATCGCCCGGCTTCATTTGGTCGAACTCTTCAGGGCCATGAATCACGCAGGCTGCGCCGGTCACCCGCCCCGGGCTGGCACCAATTCCTCGGATGGCGCCGCTTTCCGCCTGGCTGCTACGCGCAGGCATCCAGCTGCTGAAATCAAGGCCCAAGACCCGGGCGCCGCCCTTCAAAGGCAACGCGACAGGCGGCGTGACACCATGCTCCCGCCGCCAGGTCTCGCGCCGCTCCGCTATAGCCCGGCGATAGTCTTCCGCGGACTGACCGGCATCGAGCAAGCGCGCCACCTCCTCCAACTCTTCCCACTGCAGCCAGAACACCTCGTCGCACTCCGCCATTGCGCCCGCGGTAACTAACCTGCGTCCCATCTCGCGCAAAATGCGGCGCAGCACCGGCCATCCCAGGCCGACGTCGGCGAGCGAGTCCTCGCGCAGCGGCGCAAAAGATTGCGCCCAGCGAAGCACGCGTCTGAACAATCGCAGGCGCAGCCCGCGCAGGCGCGCGAGCAACGATGCGGCAGCCTGTTCCCGCGCCGCCGTAGCCGCCGCCTGCCGCTCGTACGGGCTGCGGCCTTGCCCCGCAACAAAGTATTTGAGCGTTTCCAGCAGCGGCGCCGGAGCCTCGGCCGGGAGGCTCTTGGCGAAATCCAGGTCGTAGACAGCGTGACCAAACCGATTCAGATGTTCCGCGAGGCGTGCGGTGAATCCCTGCCAGCTTTCTCCGGCGGCGATGGGCGCCGCTTGCGATTCGTATGCCGCCGCAATCTCCTTGCCGCTTGTTTCCGCCAGATATTCGGCCAGCTCGCCTTCCTGGCGGGCCCACATCGCCAGATCGTAGAGCGACTTCTCCGCGCGGATCGGCGCGCTGTCGAAACCCAGCAGGATAGTCAGTGCAGACGGGTCGCTCCTGCGCTTGATGAGGTGGCTGTACACGCCTGTAAAAATGGCTTCGCTCAAATTGACCACCGCCAGGACGAGCTGGATGCTCAGGTAGTAGTCTGCTGCCGCCTCCACGATCTGCTGCGCGCCGGCCAGCAAATCCAATGCGGGCGTCGCTGCCAGGTCGCGTCCGGTCCATTCCGCGGCCACCTTCGCATAGCGCGGGAGGGTTCCATCGGCCCACTGCGTTCGCGCTTCCCGCAGCATGCTGACTAACCGCTTTCCCCGCAGCGCGAAGGTGAGGAACATGCGCGCCATCTGGACTGTGCTCAACGCCAGTTCGTAGTATGCATAGCCGTGGATAGTCAGCAGCGCAACCGATTCGGGCTGAACCAACCTCGACTCCGCCATCATCTTTCGAGTCGCCTTGCTCCACACCGGCAAAGCCAGTGTCGCGAACAAGGGCGAGAGCGGCTCAGGCAGCAATTCGGCCACGCTTTGTCGGAAGTATCGAGCTCCTGTTCGTGGAAGCTTCCATTCGAGCGTTACGCGCGGTTCAGGAAGTGCGGTCACCGGCCGCGCCTGCACAATGAAGATCCGGCCGTCGCACATGGCCCATTCGATATCCATCGCCTGGCCATAGAACTGCTCAATCTTCACGCCTAGCCGCGCCAGTTCCGCGGCTTGTGCCGGCTCCAGCGCGGCTCGGCTGCGTTTCCCGGCAGGGACAGGTTCTTCGCACGTACCCAGGTCCAGGCACACCGTCATGATCTCTTTGCTGGCGATCTCCTGGGATGCAATCGCGCCCGTTTGCTTGTTGATGACAATCGTGTCCGGTGTAACACGGCCACTCACGATTGCCTCGCCCAAACCCCATGCCGCGTTGATCATCAGCTCATCGCGCGCGCCGGTCACCGGATTCGCTGTGAACAGCACCCCCGCTGCCTGGGCCGCAACCAGTTGCTGTACGACAACGGCGATGCTGACGTCTTCCGGTCGGATCCCCTGCCGTTGCCGGTAACCGATCGCGCGTCCTGTCCACAGCGATGCCCAGCAACGCTTCACTGCCTTCATCACTTCATCGCTGCCGCGGATGTTGAGGTACGTTTCCAGCTGGCCGGCAAACGACATATCGGGCAGATCTTCCGCCGTTGCCGACGAGCGTACCGCTACGGGGACATCGGCGCCCAGTTCTGCATACTGCTGCTGTATCGCCTCGGCGATATCGCCGGGGATGGTGCCCTGGGCGATGAGCGATTGGATTTGCTCAGAGGCGCGATCGAGTGTGGCAGGGTCGCTGGCCCGCGCCTGCGCCACGGCGGCCAGAATCCCGTCGCCAAGATGGTTCTCATCCACAAAGCGTTCATAGACGGCGGTAGTGATGTGGAAGCCGGGCGGAACGGGCAGGCCGCCAGCGACCAGGCGCGCCAGCGATGCGCCCTTGCCCCCCACCCGTTCGAGTGTCGCCAAAGGACTATTCAGATCAAGGAGGAATGGACTGAATTGCTGTGCGGTTGTCATTGGTCTCGCTCCTTTCCAATGCCCGCCTCCCGAGCGCGGCTGATCGCACCCGCCTGCTTTGTAGCAGGTTACACCGTCCCAAACGCCGGCGCCGTGATGTCGCCACTGGTCAACGTCTGATTCCATATTCAAAGGTGCAAAGATTGAGGCCCGAAGCAGCTGAAGGTGGGTCTTGTGCAGACGGCGGACAATTTGAAGTCAATCCTTTCGCCTTTCGGGTTTGTGGCGAAGAACGCCAATGTCACCGGAAGACCTCGGTAAGCGCATTGGCTATGCTGAACTCAGCGAAGGAGTTCCGGCGCCACCAGCACCAGGTTACCAACCACCTGCCCGCCTTCCAGCAGTGCATTCGCCTGCGCCGCTTCGAGCAGTGGAAACCGGCCGCTGATCACAGGCTGAATCTTACCCTCCTCAAGCAACCGGAACAGGATGGCCCAGTCTTCCAGAAATGGCTTGCGATGAAAGATCGCGGTGCCAGCCCCGTAGCCCTTCAGTTTCCCGCGGCCAGGGAGCAGATTGACCATCAAAGTTCTGGCAAGAAGGTGAAGCACGCCGCGCAATCTCAGCGGATTGGCGAACTCCACAAGCACGCCCCCGGACCGCAACAGCGGGAGGGTCCTGTTGATATAGTCTCCGCCCATTCCGTCGAAGATGAAATCCAACCCATCCGGCTCGGCGCGACGCATTACCTCCACGAAATCGTCCTTCCGATAGTCGACCGGGATCGCGCCAAAATGCGTGAGAATGGAGCTCTTGCTCCCAGAGGCAACGCCATACATCTTCAGGCCGGCGAGCCTGCCCAGGTCGAGAAACGCCGTGCCGCATCCGCCGCTCGCGCCGATGATCAGCACTTTGTCGCCGGTCTTGACCTTCGCGGTCCGGTGCAGCACCTGGTAGGCGGTCACATAGTTCAGCACCACCGGGGCTGCTTCGGCTGGATCGACCGACGAAGGAACAGGAACAAGCCGGCTTTCCGGAAGATAGAGGTACTCGGCGTATCCCACGAACGACGGCCATGCCGCAATTCTTGTCCCCAGGATGGCCCGCCGGACTCCTGATCCAACCGCATCTACAGCACCCACGATGGCGCTTCCCGGTTTATACGGCACTTTGGGTGGGAACGGGCTCAATCCATAGCGATTTTGCACGTCAGGCTGGCAAACACTGCAAGCCAGCACTTTGATCCTGACCTCTTTCGCTGCGGGTTCGCGCAGATCGCACTCCTCGACGCGCAGGTTCTCCGGGGAACCCCGTTTCACAACGACGATATGTTTGTATTTCACGGTGTGCCTTGCGCTACGGAACGAAGCTAACCGCCCGCAATTTAATTAAACTCCGATGGGCAGTCTGTGGCTCCGATCACAGAACAGTCTCAACTGACAACAACAACGCGCGTTTCAAAGACCACCGCAGCTGGGAATGCGCTTCAGCCATTTGGCAAGAATGGACAACAGAAGCGTCAGCAGGTTTCCTGATGGACGCGCTGCTGCCATTCCGCAGGAACTGTTCGAAAACGGACACTCGGTGCACGGACGGACAGGAAATCGATTAAGGCGAAGGACGAGCCTTACGGCTATGCTGATGGTGGCCGGAGACTTACATCCAAAAGTGTTTTGGAACACAGCGTGCGGGCGGAGAGGATAATACTCTTATTCCCCGAGAGCAAAGATCTTATGGGAGGCGGTCATGGCAGGACTGCTCCAGGATGTTCGCTTTGCCTTGCGGCAACTCCGCAAGAATCCCAGATTCACGTTGACCGCGACGGCGATGCTGGCGGTCGCAATGTGCGCGAACAGCACCGTCCTCAGTTGGATTGACGGCACCATGCTGCACCCGATTCCGGGAGCACATGATACCGGGGATCTGGTGACTGTGATTCGCGGGGAGTGGAATATATCGCCGGTTCCGCCGCTGTCTTATCCCGATTATCGCGACCTTCGGGATCAGAATCACAGCCTGAGCGGATTCCTCGCGTACAACCACGACTGGATCACGCTGACGGGCGGCGCACAGCCTGAGCGGATTTACATCGCAAATGTCTCGTCCAACTATTTCGGCGTGCTGGGCATTCTGCCTTTTCTCGGGAGATTCTTTTTGCCGGAAGAGGAGACACGCCCGGACGCCGTTCCCTATGTGATCCTCAGCTACTCGTTATGGAAGACACGCTATGCCGCAGACCCGGCGATCGTTGGCAAATCGATTGAGATTGCCCGGCACCCTGTGACGGTCATCGGTGTCGCCCCGGAGGGGTTCATCGGAGCCATGCCGGGGATTCGCGAAGATGCGTGGCTGACGCTCAATCCCATCGGATCAAATAATTGGCGGATGACGCATCGCAGCGCGGCCTTCCTGAACGTGCTGGGAAGATTGCGCCCCGGAGTGAACCGCGCGATGGCCACGCAGGACCTGGAGACGATCATGCGACACATCGTGTCGGCGTATCCCGACGACCACCTCGGGGTGAACACGATCACGCTTGACCCGATGTGGCGCTCGCCGTTCGGCGCAAACGGCTACATGGCGTCGACGCTGCCCATTTTGCTGGCGATTGCCGGCGTGGTTCTGTTGCTGACCTGCGCCAACGTCGCCACGCTGACGCTGGTGCGGTTTGTGTCGCGGCGGCGCGAGATGGCCATCCGGCAGGCCCTGGGTGCGAGCCGTCTGCAACTGGTGCGGCAGATGCTGCTCGAAGGCGTTATTCTTTCACTCTGCGCGGGAGCAGTAGCGTTGCTGCTCACCTCGTGGACAGCGAAGACATTCGCATGGTTCATTCCGCCCAGCTCGAACCCCATCGTGCTGAACGGGACCGTGGACTACAACGTGGTGATCGGGATCGTGGCGCTGGCGATCTTGGCCGGCATGCTATGCGGCGTGTTTCCAGCCTGGCGGTCGTCCCACGTTCCTGCCGTTGAGGTGCTCAAGGAAGAGTCGGCCAGCATCTCCGGCGGCTCACGCAATCGGCATCTGCTCAGTGCACTGGTGGTGGCGCAGATCGCGCTTTCGCTCGCGCTGCTGGTCAGTTCCGGGCTGTTTCTGCGAACCCTCCGGAACCTCGCCAATGGCAATCCCGGGTTCGACGAGGATCACATTCTGACTGCGTCCGTGGGTCTGAATATCGCCGGCTACAGCGATGACGAGACGAGGGTGATCCGTCACAGGATTCTCGATCGCGCGGCTGCATTGCAAGGAGTAATGGTTGCATCGCTCGCGGACTGGGTTCCGATGAGCTTCACGCGGAAAACGGCCGATGCTTACCCGGAGGGGTATGTGCCCCGCCCCCACGAATCGCTGGAGGTGCGCCGGGCCGATGTGACGCCGCGGTACTTCGAAACCCTTGGCATTCCCATGATCGAGGGACGCGATTTCACGCAGGATGACAACGAAAAAGCGCCGCGCGTACTGATTGTGGACGAGACGACCGCGCACCGCTACTGGCCGGGGCAGGATCCGCTGGGCAAGAAGCTCACGCTCTGGGGTCACCCGGCGACCGTTGTCGGTGTGGTGAAGAATTCAAAGCACCAGTTCATGAGCGAGCGGCCGGAGCCCATGGTCTACATGAGTTATTTTCGGGATGCCGATAACGAAACCATCGTGCAGGTGAAAACGAAAGGCAACCCGGTGGATCTGGCACCGGCGGTGGAACGGGCGATCCACGAAATCGACGGACGACTGCCGGTCTTCGATGTGCGCTCCATGCGCGAGACAACACAGATGGCGAGGATCTTCGCCGTAATGCAGAGTACATTCGCGGGGATATTTGCGGTGATTGCGCTGCTCCTGGCGGCTACCGGCATCTATGGGGTAGTGGCGTATCGCACAAAGCTAAGGACGCATGAGATCGGTGTGCGCATGGCTCTGGGTGCTTCACGCACCAATGTGCTGCGCCTGGTGCTGCTGCAGGGACTGTGGCTTACCCTCATCGGGCTGGTGCTCGGGCTGGCTCTTTCGTTCGGGTTGACGCGCTTCATCGCGGGACTGTTGTATGGAATCAGCGCCGACGATCCGATGACGGTGGTTGGAGTGGTGGTGTTGCTGGGAGCGATATCGCTGCTGGCATGCTACCTTCCGGCGCATCGAGCCATGCACGCGGATCCGGTGGCCTCCATACGCGAACTGTAGACAACAGTTTTCAAGGTCTGTGCTAAATCTGCGCTCAACAGGCGAATCCGACGATTGGGGCGCGGATGTCCATGTTCGGGCATGTGCCGTGCATTTCCATGCTCTGCGTGGTGGACGCGGAGGGCAACGGAGCTTCGGCTGTCACGCCAAATCTCAGCTACCGAGGTGATCCTGGACTGACGACTACAGTACGATAACCGGCCAATCGCCGTTTAAGCCGACAATTGCGAATCGCCTGATCTGGTGCGGGTGGGAGACGTGTTGTATTATTCTTCAGCCGGTT
>Ga0209517_10008888_pt1 | contig 11643 bp, 9 predicted proteins | sample PeaSoiMetSII2010_FD_187695 | JGI IMG/M metagenome (GOLD analysis project Ga0209517, IMG submission 187695) | Peat soil microbial communities from Weissenstadt, Germany - SII-2010 (SPAdes) (version 2) | ecosystem: Environmental > Terrestrial > Soil > Wetlands > Peat | place: Germany: Weissenstadt...
GTTTCGGTTGCCGGTGGGCCCAAAGGACGTGATGCTTCCGCCGACACCGACGCTTGGATGCGCGCGGAGATCCTCAGCTACTCGCGTTCCCGCGGTTTGTTTGCAGGCGTTTCCCTCGAAGGCTCCACGATTCGCCCCGACGATGACGCGAGTGAACAGGTCTATGGCCACGCCATCAAGGCTAAGGACATCGTGAGAGGAGAACATACCGGCGTGCCTGCAACAGGCCGCCATCTCGTAAACGTTTTGCAAAAGAGTGCACCCCGCAACGAATCGGAGCGCGCCTCGAATTAGTAATTTGAAGTTGCCAGCTTGCCGGGGTTTTCTCGCCCCGGCAAGCTGCCTTCTTAAGATTGTTTGTCAGCCCGATCGGAGTGCTGCCATTTCTCAGGCGGTGCGCGGTAAGCGGTAAAGGGATCTGCTTTTTTCGCTCTACTCTGTGAATTCTTCGTTAGCGATCCTTTTGTCCTTCTCTTCAATAGCGCAAGCTCATTTCAATTTATCGTGACACGTGAGTGGGTGAACCACGGGCGATGAGCGCAAGAGCTTCGTTACGCGAAAGGAGCTGCGGAAGGACGGCAATTCAAGACACTTTGCAACAACCACTGTTTCGCCCTCCTCACGCGAAGCGTCCGTTGCGGGACGGCTTTGTCCAAGTCTCGTTTGGAAGAAATGTGGCACTGGGGAATGCAGTTCATACTGGGGTCTTCTTGAACGCCGTTTTGTGGACTGCAAGAAGCAGATGCTCAGTGTTCCTACCGATCGGGCCTTACCGCTTTCCAGAGCGTAATGACCGCTATGCTGCCGGGCGGCCGGTGTGCCATACGGAACAGACAACTTAATTCTCAAGGTGGTATCAACTACTTCAAGGATATCGGTTCTTTTCAGTCTCGTTTCTCCAGACATCCTCGATCGCAAAATGGAAGTTCCAGACAAGGAGAAGGATTCATATGAAGGTGCACCGGCTTATTCCGTTGCTGTTCGCGGTCACGGGACTGGGATTTCTAGCGCCCGTTCAAAGAGCCCAATCAACCGTCGATTCAAGTTCCTCCTCCTTCTTCATGGGTGACTCACCTTTACCCGCGATCAAATACTCGCGGGCGGACCTGTTGTACAAGCGTCCCACGGAGAAAATGAAGCTGCGGACCTACTTATTCGACGCGCTCGGTCCGTACCCAATCGCAGGGGCTGCAATTATCGCGGCCGCGAATCAATCAGAAAATACTCCACCCGAGTGGGGACAAGGCTCTAGAGGCTACGGCCAGCGATTTGGTTCCAATCTCGCCATTGCCGCAGTAACGACGACGACGCGCTATGGTTTGGCGGAAGCGTTTCGGGAAGACACTGTGTATTACCGTTGCGAGTGCCAAGGACTCTTTCCCAGGTTGCGGCATGCCATGATTTCGACGGTGACGGCACGCCATGGCGAGGATGGTCATCGCCGCATATCTTTTCCCGCACTCGTTGCGCCCTATGCGGGCACGATGACGGCCGTGTACGGATGGTATCCGGACCGCTATGGTGCCAAAGACGCCTTGCGCATGGGGAATTACAACCTCCTCGCGTTCATGGGAGAAAATCTTGCCCTTGAATTCATCTATGGAGGGCCGCACACGCTCTTCAGCCATATTCATCGCCCGGCAATTTCAGGGACAGACTCTACCAGTGCATCGACTCGCTAGGCTGGAATTATGAACCCTAACGTCAGGACCCCGCACCAATGGAACAGCCTGGATGCAGGCCAGGTTGCGGAATCCAGTCCATCGATTCTAATTTTCGTTTGGAGCGTCCTCAACCAGTTCCTCGAATGGTTTGGGAATCTGGGCCTCTTTGCGTGGCAGGTGATGCGCGCGGCAGTACGACGAACCTTTGAAGGCCGGGAACTGATTCGACAACTCGACGAAATTGGTTCCAAATCGTTGCCCCTGGTCGCATTGGCGGGTGCCGCTATCGGCGCTGTCCTCTCTCTGGAAAGCCGGAGCAGTCTGGTTCGATTCGGCGCCAAGTCCATGCTGCCCGCCGCCCTCGTATACTCGATCATCCACGAAACGGGCCCGATCGTGACCGGCCTGGTGGTGAGCGGCAGGGTAGGTGCGGGCATCGGCGCTGAATTGGGGTCCATGAAAGTAACCGAGCAGATCGATGCCATCGAGGCTTCCGGCGTAAATCCCTACAAGTTTTTGGCCTTCACACGCATTGTGGCTTGCATCCTTATGCTCCCGCTGCTGACCCTCGCTGCCGATTTCTGCGGCGTCCTATTCGGCTGGGTCGCGGAGACTCTAGTCGAACCGGTTTCTTTCCTTCGATTCATCAATCAGGGTTTTGTCGGCACGACCTTTAGCGACTTTCTGGCGCCAACCCTCAGGACAGCTGTCTTCGGCCTGATCATCGGGATGATTGGGTGTTTCCAGGGAATGCGCACGCGGGGCGGCACCGCAGGTGTGGGCTTCTCGGCAACGAGTTCGGTCGTCCTATCTTCACTTTTTGTCATTCTGGCCGATGTCATCCTGGTGAAATTCATCCTGGTGTTCTTCTCATGATGCGCTCTGAACAGGAAGTTCTGCCTGCTGTGGAGGAGAGCGTCAACACGCACGCAATAGAGATCTCCGGCGGAAAGCGTGATGGACCCGCCGTAATTCTACGCGACTTACATAAGTCGTTCGGTAGTCAGATTGTCTTGGACGGGATTGATCTGACCGTGGAAAACGGCGAAACCTTGGCTGTGCTCGGGCGCAGCGGTACCGGCAAGAGTGTGCTGCTCAAGCTGATCATCGGCCTGCAAAAGCCCAACTCCGGCTCTATTAGCATCCATGGGCAGGAGATCAGCACTCTCCAACTCGATGCCCTGAACGAGATCAGGAAAAAGATGGGCTTCTTATTCCAGCAAGCGGCGCTGTACGACTCGCTGACCGTCGAGCAGAATGTGGCCTTCCCGTTGACGCGCCACACAAACATGACGGAGCCAGAGCAGCGAGATCGCGTCAAAGAACTGCTAGCCGAGGTGGGCATGGAAGGCAATCTGAAAAAAATGCCCAGCGATCTTTCTGGCGGCATGCAGAAGCGGGTAGGGCTGGCGCGGGCGCTAGCTCTCGATCCCGGCATCCTTCTGCTCGATGAACCGACTGCGGGGCTCGATCCCATCACGTCCGGTGAGATCGATGAGTTGATTCTCAAGTTGCAAGCGGAACATGCGATGGCCTCCATTGTGGTCACCCATGATTTGCAGAGCGCAAAAACTATCGCGGATCGCCTGGCACTGTTGCACAAAGGTAAGGTGCAGATTGAAGGCAGCTTCAAGCAGCTGGAGGAGAGCGATAACGCATTTGTCGCTGAATTTTTGAAGCGAGATTACTAGGGAGCGCGTATGTCAAGAGCGGCGAGACTCGGAGCATTTATCATTGCGACGCTAGCGATTCTGGCGGCAGGAGTCTTCATCATCGGGAGCAACCAGTATCTTTTCACTCCCACCTATCGATTGAAGGCGCAGTTCGCTACGGTGGTCGGCCTCGATCCTGGCGCCGAAGTGCGTGTGGGTGGTGTGCACAGCGGCAACGTGCGCAGCATCGAGTTGCCGACCAAGCCGGACGGTAGGATCACCGTGCTGATGGATCTTCAGCGATCTACACACAACATCATTAAACAAGACTCTGTAGCGGCGATCGAGACCGAGGGCCTCCTGGGCAACGAATATGTCTCTATCTCCTTTGGTTCCGCGCAGGCTTCAAACGTGAAGGAGGACGACACAATCGTCAGCGAACCTCCCCTTGTCATTGCCGACATTTTGAAGAAGGCAGACGGCATCCTGGACACCAGCCAGCAGGCCCTGAACAACGTCACCGTGGTCACCGCGAACCTGAGTTCCATCAGCGGGAAGATCAACCAGGGTCAGGGATCCATTGGGGCTCTGGTGAACGATAAGAAGATTTACACACAACTGGACCAAACGACCGCCGGTTTGCGTGACACGGTCAACCATGCCCAGGTAGGAGTTGTTGCCTTCCAGGAGAACATGGAAGCAATGAAGCAGAATTTCCTGTTGCGCGGGTATTTCAAGAATCGAGGCTACGAAGACTCTTCCGAGCTGGCGAAAAACGAAATTCCACAACTTCCCCAGACAGCGCCTCTGAAAACTTTTACTTTCGACTCGAAGCAGCTCTTCGATAAGGTGGATACCGCAAAACCGAAGAACCAGAAATCATTGCGTGGTGCCGGCCAGTTTCTGGCTGACACGGAATTTGGGATCGCCGTTGTCGTGGTTTCAACGGGCACGACGGGCGATGCCCAAAAGGACTTAGTGCTTACAGAGGCGCGAGCGATGGTGGTGCGAGACTACCTCGTCGGCAATTTCTCCTTTGATGATACGCAACTCAAGACCATGGGACTCGGGAAGGGTCAGAGCGTGAATTCTGATTTCGGGTGGGGCACCGTCCAAATCATTGTCTATCCGGCTGATACCGAGGCTCCAACCCAAACTAGCGCAATTAGTCCGAAATAGATTTCAAAGTATTAAAACGCTTGCCTATCGCGCGCGTGAAAGCCGATCGTTGATCGCAGCCACCGGTCATCGGACGCTGCGCGCTGTCCCGTAGCGCTGACCATTAGGGTGGCTTTAGGTATTTCTGCTTCCCTCCCCAATATTGAGTTCGGTCAGAAAAGCAACGGAAAAAAGTAAAAAGGATTAGTAAAAAACGCTAATACCTCTTGCGCTCCCCTTTGTTCAGGGCGTTTCTTGAAGGGTTGGTAGCGATACCGGGATTCAACAACGGGAAATTCAAAAAGGCAGCAAAACTGAGTAAATTCTTGCTTTTTCTTCCACTTGAGCGACGGAGACTTTCGCAGGCTATCGTCGACTTTCGTCTCCAATCGCACAGAAGTATGCCAAAAATGCTAACAGAATCTTGGCGAAGAGTGGGGACAACGGCGCCGAATGCTCTGCCACCATCAAACCGCGTCAGTCCTTAATTCTTACAAGTAGCAAGGAATAAGGGAAAAACGGCTACGCAGCACTATATGAGACCGGTATCATGAACCCGTCAGAACACCCAATGCAAATACAAACTGAAAAACAACCGCTCCTCGCTGACGTACTCCCTGCGTTCGCAACCGAGCTTCAGCAACCCCTGAACGAGCAGGGCGAACCCGGATTGGCTGCTAAAGTCCGCACCTTGGTTGTTTTCGACCCCGTTGCCGCTGTGGGGATGACGTCTGTTGTGGCACGTTCCATACGCTGCCCAAGCCCAATGGTCGCCGAGCCTGCATTAGGACTCTTCGTCGAAAGAGCTGACAGCCAGGTCCACTTCGTACTCCTTCATCGCCTCCTCGTGCAGTTCGGAATTCACGAGAATACCATCCCCGTCCAGGATCAATTTTCCGGTATCTTTCTTATGAATAGTTTGTAAGTATTATAGACTGAACCAGAGTGAACTAACGATGGTACCAAGCTGTTTTCACTCTGGGCTTCCGAGATCGGCTTTGCCAGCAGCTGCTTTGCTGCCAAAGCCCTGGAGGGTTCCGAGTGCTCTTCCCTAAGCAGAGTTTCACAAGCAGGATCATGGCACTCCTTTTGACGGTTTCGCTGGCATTGTTGTGGCTGAATCAGGCGACCGCGGCTCAAGACAAGGCTCCGCGCTTTCGGGTTGTTGCGCTGGCTGAGCACGGCGGAATCCATAAACCATTTGTGGATGCCGCAAAGGTGTGGCTGGGAAAACTGGCCAGCGAGAACAATTTCACGGTGGACTATATCGAAGACACGAACAAGATCGACGAAGCGTTTCTGGCGAAATACAATTTGTTCATTCAATTGAATTACCCGCCCTACGGCTGGACAGAGAAGGCGAAGACAGCGTTCATCAAGTACATCGAAGAGGGCAAAGGAGGGTGGATCGGGTTTCATCACGCTACGCTCCTCGGAGAGTTCGACGGATTCCAAATGTGGCCGTGGTTCCACAAGTTCATGGGGGGAGTACGGTTCAAGAACTACGTCGCGACGTTTGTCACCGGGACAGTCACGGTAGAGGATGAGAATCACCCCGCATTCAAAGACGTAAAGTCGCCTTTCGTGATCGAAAATGAAGAATGGTACACCTACGACAACTCGCCGCGGCCGAATGTACATGTCCTGGCGAGCGTGGACGAGAAAACCTACACGCCTTCCACGGACATCAAGATGGGCGACCATCCGGTGATTTGGACGAACGAGCACTACAAGGCGAGAAACATCTACGTATTCATGGGGCACCATCCCGAACTTTTCGAAAACCCTGCATTCACGAAGATATTCGAAAACGCGATATTTTGGGCCGCTGGCAAGTAGGCTAGCCTACAAGTGCGGCCTCCCCGTAATGGAGGGCCCCACCGGAGCCAAGCTGAAACGGACCGCGACAGGAGACGGACGAAACAGCCCGCGAGCCGGAGCAAAGGACAATTGCAAATGAAGATGCTACGCATGGCACTTTTTGTATGCTGTTTCGCGATGGGCAGCCATTTGGCTGCGCAGACCGATTCCCATCCAAAGAAACAGTTGCTGGTGGTTGGCGAAGAGAAGGGATACCGGCACGAGGCGGTGTCTCACGCAATGGCTACCATCGAACGCCTGGGCCGGGAAACCGGCTTTTGGGACACGACGATCCGCACGGATACCGAGGCGCTGACCAAGAAGAAGTTGGAATACAACGCCAAGAATCTGAGCGATTTTGACGCCGTGCTTTTCTACACGGGCGGCGAACTGGAAATGAACGCGGAGCAGAAGGCCGCGCTTCTCTCGTTCGTGCACGAAGATGGGAAGGGTTTTATCGGCGTGCATAGCGCGACGATCACGTTCACGGACTGGCCGGAATACGGAGAGATGATCGGCGGATATTTCGACGAACATCCGTGGCTTACGTTTGACGCCCCCATCGTCGTGGAAGATTCCGATTTCCCGGGAATGCAGCAGTGGCCAAAGTCATTTGTGCTTCGGGACGAGATTTACCAGATGAAAGATTTTTCGCGGGACAAGGTGCGCGTATTGATGAGACTGGATGCCACGCGCCTAGATCTCAATAATCCACGCGTGCATCGTAAAGACCATGACTTCGCGGTGACTTGGGCCAAGATGTACGGAAAAGGCCGCGTTTATTACTCGACGTTGGGCCATGTGGATCAAAATTGGGACGATCCCCGAATTCAAAAGATGTACACCGAAGCCATCAAATGGGCTCTACGGCTGACCGATGCAGACGCAACTCCGAGACCTATGGCGCAAGCCAGCACGGCGACACAGGGAACGAAGTAGTTACAAGCATGGCGAAGCCAGCAACCCAATGTGAGCGAAAACGAACTACGCGAGAGCGTTGGCCAAGAGTCTGGTCTCTGGCAAACGAGAGAATGGAGGAACAAGGCAAATGTGGCGAATCTCATTGCTATTGCTGCTAGCTTCCGCTGTGTGGGGACAGGAGGCACATCCAATTCTGGCGCTAGGGTCGCCCGCTCCCGATTTTGCGTTGCCCGGCGCGGACGGAAAGACACACCGCCTGGCGGATTACGGGGCCAGCCCGATTCTAGTGGTAGTTTTTACTTGCAATCACTGCCCAATCGCGCAGATGTATGAGCGGCGAATCCAACAACTAGAAGACGATTACCGCGGCCGCGGCGTGGCGGTTGTTGCGATTCAGCCCAACGCTCCGAGGGCCATTCGAATTGACGAGCTGGACTGTTCCGATATCAGCGACAGTTTAGAAGAGATGAAGATTCGCGCGGACTATAAACATCTGCGCTATACCTACTTATACGACGGTGAAACGCAATCGGTGACCCGTGCTTACGGCCCGCAAGCCACTCCGCACGTCTTCATTTTCGACAAGGAGCGCAAGTTGCGGTACGAGGGCGGGATAGACAACAGCTACCGCATGGAACTGGTGAAGAGCCAGGATGCGCGGAATGCAATTGAAGCGCTGCTGGCGAACCAGGAAGTGGCGGTGAAACACACGGGTGTCCTAGGCTGCTCGACGAAGTGGCTAGAAAAGGAAGCTTCGCGAATTGAGGCGCTGCGAAAGATCGCAGAGCAGCCGGTGAACCTGGAAATGGCAACGGCAGCGGACCTGAAGAAGCTTCGCAGCACTCCCCCAGGACACATGATGTTGGTGAGCTTCTGGGCAACCTGGTGCGGTTCGTGCATCGACGAGTTCTCCGATTTGCAGGACACCTACCAGATGTACAAGGATCGCGAACTGGAGTTGATCACTGTTTCCGTCAATATGCCGGATGAGAAACCCAGCGTACTGAAAATGCTCGAGAGAAAACGGGCTGTCAGTCGAAACCTGCTTTTTGCGTCCGAGGATACAGCTTCGTTGCAGAAGGCGTTCGATCCTGTGTGGGGGTCGGAAGTTCCATACACAGTACTGCTCGACGCCAATGGAAAAGTCCTCTACGCGAAGACGGGCAGCGTGGACATCCTGGATTTGCGGCGAACGATTCTGGAGTACGTGCCTTCGGACTATATCGGCTTCAACCAATACTGGCAGGCAGGGCAAACCAGATAAAAAAGGCGAAGGGCGATGTTTCGAGCAATCCGCCAGATACAATCACAAGTCATAAGAAGATTCTGCGCGCGACCTATGAAACAAAGATACGCGATCTTTTCGCTGGTTTGTATCTGGGCGCTCGCTGTATCTTCGCCGTTGAGAACACCAGGTGACTGGATCGTATTGGTAGTTGCAAAGACATCTTCGTGGCTCCAAGCTTTCACCGTTAGTTACTACCGCAAGTTCTTCCCTGCGCCACCGCAGGGCGGTGTGGTTGGGTCATTCGGTTGGTAGTCGAGAGGTCACCTTGGGAGGGCCGATGAAGAAGTATTCACTATTGTTACTGGCCGTGATTGCGTTTTTCTGTTCGCTGGCGACTACCTCACGCGCAGACGACGAGATACCGAAAGCCGCCTGGAAAAGGCCCATCGGCCAACCGCTCAAGAATCCCGGCATCAGGAGAAACGCTAGCGATATTGACGACGGTTACTGGCAAGGCGCGCCCGTGGGAGGGTTTGGCTCCGGGACCTTTTCCAGGACCTATCGGGGTGATTTTGCTCGCTGGCATATCAAAAGCGGTGTGCACAAATACGCTCCGGTGTATGCGAATCAATTTGCCATGTTCCAGCAAGTGGCGGGTGCGTCAGCGGGAACCGCAAGCGTGCTGATGACTGATCATCCCAAGAACGGCGAACTTTCGAGTTGGCAGTGGGACTATCCGGTAGGCGCCGGCGAATATGCGGCGCTCTACCCGAAGTCCTGGTATGACTACCAGTGGGACAAATTCCCTGCCCACGTGGTGCTGGAACAATTCTCCCCTGTTTTGCCGGATAATTACCGGGAGTCGAGCTACCCAGTAGCGGTTTACAGATGGCATGCGGAAAACCCAACGAAGCAGGCGGTCACCGTTTCCGTCCTTCTCTCGTGGGCCAACATGGTGGGATGGTTTCGGACATACACGCACGATTTCCAAGGGGCTCCCAATCAGGGAAATCAGAATCACTTCCAGAGTGAACCGACGAGTGCGCTCGGCTCGATGAAAGGCGTAGTGTTTGGCCGCAACCGAGCCAACAACACACAAAACGAATGGGACGGGGAGTTCGCCATCGCCGCATTGGAAACACCCGGTGTCGAGGTCACCTACGAAACGGAATTCCTGGCGGACGGCGACGGCAAAGCCGTTTGGGCGCCGTTCTCCAAGGATGGAAGGCTGGCGAACAACGCTATCTCCTGGGTGAGTGCCAGCGAGAAACTCGGCGGGGCAATTGCGGTTCGCTTCACGCTGCAGCCCGGCGAAAAGAAAATCATTCCCATGGTCATCGCGTGGGATTTTCCAGTTGTAGAGTTTGGCCAAGGCCGGAAATGGAATCGCCGTTACACGGATTTCTACGGCGTCGACGGAAAGAATTCTTGGGCTATCGCGCGCGACGGTTTGGCTCACGCCGACGAATGGAGCCATGCAATCGATGCCTGGCAAGCGCCTTTTATCCATGACGAGAGCAAACCAGCATGGTACACGGGAATGCTTTTTAACGAACTCTACACTCTGACGGATGGTGGATCGTTCTGGGCGCGGCCGGCAGGATCGGATCGCAAAGCACCGGCGACTTTCGCCTTGTTAGAATGCTACGACTACGCCTACTACGGAACATTGGACGTGCGATTCTACGCCTCCCTGCCGCTTCTAAAGTTCTGGCCGGCGATTGATAAGCAGGTGCTGCGGGAGTTTGCCGAGACGGTTCCGCGCGAGTATCCCGAGATGGGGCTTTGGGTGGCAAAAACACAGGAAACCGGAAGCCCCGTCATACACAAGCGGAAGAAGATAGGAGCTGTGCCGCACGATTTGGGAGTTCCGGAAGGCGATCCCTTCGTATCCGTGAATGAGCCGGGCTGGCAGGATACCAACGATTGGAAAGACTTGAATTCGAAGTTCGTTCTTATGGCTTATCGTGATTACGTGCTGACAGGAGAACGGGACAAGGCGTTTCTGCGCGAAATGTGGCCCGCGATGCAGTCTGCGATGACATACCTGAAGCAATTCGACCACGGTGGCGGCATACCCGAAAACAGCGGTTACCCCGATCAGACTTATGATTCGTGGGTGGTGCGGGGCGTGAGCGCCTATTGCGGCGGGCTGTGGCTGGCAGCTTTGCGCGCTTCGGAAGAGACGGCGCGTGAACTCGGCGAAAACAATTCGGCCGAGGAATACCATAGCCTATTCCAGAAAGCGCAGAAGACTTACATCGAGAAACTGTGGAACGGCGAATACTTCCGCTACGACATGGAGAGCCCCTACCGGGACAGCATTCAGGCCGACCAACTGGCTGGACAATGGTATGCAAATATGACTGGATTGGGCGATTTGGTGCCCCACGAAATGCAACGGTCCGCGTTGAAAAAAATATTCGCCAACAACGTGATGAAATTCGGCGGTGGAGAAATGGGTGCGGCAAACGGCATGGCCGCGGACGGAAGTATTATTCGAGACAACGAACAGGCGCAGGAGGTGTGGGTGGGAACGAGCTTTTCCTTGGCTGCGCTCTTGCTCAGTGAAGGATTAAAGAACGAAGCTTATCAGACAGTTAGGGGCCTTTATAACGTGATTTATGTGAACAAAGGCTACTGGTTCCGCACACCGGAAGCCTGGGACGACACCGGCAACTTCCGAGCTTCGATGTACATGCGGCCGGCCGCCGCCTGGGCGATGGAAATGACAAGTCCGGTCCCGCACTAGTCATGAGAACAAGCCAAGAGTAGGCATTCACAGTTTGAAGGGGCCCGGAGACGGGCCCGTCCCAAGTTGTGAGAACTTGGAGAAACTGTTCGGTGTGTTGCAGAAGCAATCCTCGCTGCGTGAGGATGACTCCTCGTGCGCAACGGAAACCCTGCGATGCAGAAAGTATCCCAGCCCTGTACGGCGGGCAACCCAGGCCGATTCGCTCACACCGATTCCCTGGCGAGAAAATAAGTGCAGAGGTTCGATGGCGTGGATGACTCCAGATTTGGTCCGCTACTGCTTCTCCGGCAAGCCCGCGGGAGTGGCAACCAGAGTTTTGCCATCAATGATCGTTAAGGAGTTCTCATCCATGCTTTTTATGTAGGCCTTATTCGCCACGGTGTCCACCCCGATCGCAAAGGGGCC
>Ga0209517_10008889_pt1 | contig 11641 bp, 5 predicted proteins | sample PeaSoiMetSII2010_FD_187695 | JGI IMG/M metagenome (GOLD analysis project Ga0209517, IMG submission 187695) | Peat soil microbial communities from Weissenstadt, Germany - SII-2010 (SPAdes) (version 2) | ecosystem: Environmental > Terrestrial > Soil > Wetlands > Peat | place: Germany: Weissenstadt...
CGCGCTCGCGCAATCAGCAGAAAAGGGATACACGATCAGTAGCACCTGTACGGTGTTCGCCGAATCGGAAGTGGTGGGACTCATTGCGCGCGGTATCGACCGCAGCCAGGTCGCCCGAGGTGTAGTGGATTCCATTGCGGTTCGGACCACCTCGCTGGTACAACGAGTCGGCGTAGTGGCCGATGTCCTCTTTGTTGGAGGGGTGGCGTGGAATGCGGCAATGCGCGATGTACTGGCGGAGCGGCTCGGGGTAAGCGTCCATGTTCCTGACGATCCGCAGATGGTAGCAGCTATCGGATGTGCGCTACTCGCCGGCGAGGCGGAGCATTAGGGGCTAAACAATCCGATGGCCCCGCGTACAGGGGACGGCGCTGATTGCCGCTGAAATGTCTCTTCCAGCGCCGTCCCGTTCGAGACCCGTCGAATCGTGTTCGCGAGGGTTCAACCGTCTGGGCGCACAGCTTCCCATGTGCCCACGAGCCTCTTCAGGCGGTCGAATGCCCGCGTGGGTTTTGCTTGCGACCCTGCGCGGGCGGCACACAGTCCGACGGGCATGGCCCCAAAGCAAACTCTTCCACGACGAACACGTTATCCGGCCCTTTGGCACTGCGCTAGCCAGACAGTGGCAAGGTTCTTCCGAGTACGCCCCCGTTCATCCAGAACTTCGGATCGCCCCTGCTGACTCGTCGGCAGACACGAGGGCGACTTACAGGGAGAGGTTCGGCGCCTCAGCATTAGAAAGTCAATCGCGCGCTGAACTGGGCTTCGCGGCCTGGGTGCATGGCCATGGTGATGGTCCCAAACTGCGGCTCGTTCACGAAACGATTGGGCGTGCCGTAGTTGGTCTCGTTAAACGCGTTGAACCCTTCCGCGCGGATCTGCATGTGCAGCGACTCCAGCAGGCGGAACTCGCGTGAAAAGGCAATATCCGCAATGTGCATTGCCGGCCCGGTCACGGTATTGCGACCGAGATTGCCGAAGGTGTAGGCGGGCGGGGCAACAAAGGCGTTGGTGTTGAACCACTCGTTGGAGTTGCGGGTGCCGGAAGTGAACACCGGCTGGCCCGTGTAATTGGCGCGGATGGGGTTCTCGCCCAGGGTGGTGCCGGCATTGGGCCGCCCGCCGCCAACGCTCAAAGCCGAGTTCTGGTTGGGCCGCCAGTAGAGCGGATTGGCGTTCCCCATTTGCGCCCCAAATCCCGCGTGAGCGGCCGGGGCCAGCAGCGCCAGGTCGAGCACATGCCCGCCATTCAACGGCAGTTCCTTGGTCAAGGTGCGTTCGATAACTTCACCCAGGCTGGCATCCGCAGTGCGCAACACCTCCGGAGCCCCAACCACCCGGAACTCCTGCCTCAGCGGGCCTACCTGCATCACGAGGTCGAGGCGAAGGTACTGGTTCACTTCCAGAGTCAGAGTCCGTACTGGCGAGTCGAATCCCGTCAAGACGGCGGAGAGCTGGTATTGCCCCGGATTGAGGCTAACAAACTGGTAGGCGCCCTCCGACGTAGTTTCCACGGTGCGCGCCAGCCCCGTTTGTGTCTCCGTGAGAGCAACTGTTACGTTGGGAAGCGGCAGCCCTTGAGCGTCGTGCACGATGCCGTCTATGTGCGCGCCGCTGGCCTGCGCGCGGGCATCGGGTGTTTCAAACCCCACGATCAGAAGAGCAGCTAAAAACCATATCCATTTATGCATAGATCACGCCACCTGCAGAGAGGAGCGGATGGAGACGGCTCCTCTGCACGAGATTGTTATTTCCGGCCCCTGTTAAGCCCTTTGAGAAGCCAAGAAAAACCGACGTAGCGGGGAGACTATCAGGGGATGGAGAGGTCGACAATACCTTCAACCCATTAGCGCTTCAGATTTGAGGGATTACTAACTTGAATAACAAATGTGTATACTATGACCGGATTAGAGCTGGGATTGCAGCGCCATCGTCCTACAGATTCAGTTGTCAAGTGCAACGGGGGAACGATAAGTTGGCCTCGTGGAAAATGGCTCTTTGCCAAAGCAGATCGCGCCGCAGCGCAGAGCGAAGCCACTCAACTACTGGATCGTTGCGCTCGGAAAGTAAGCCTTGCGTTGTCCACTGGGTGGATCGTTGTCCCGATACGGGGTTCGGGTCCCCGAAGCAGTCTTCTGGGGAGTCAGGGGTTGTGCTTCTACGAGTAGGCGGTTATACGTCCGAGTGCCGGGCGTGTCGGCATCCTCGGCGGTTCGTAACCGGCAGCCGACCCAGTTGTTACAAATCTTGTTGAGTGGCGCCTCCATCGTGTGCCTGCATCCCTTATCCATGTATGGTCACGTCGGAAGTAAAATCACCTGGCCGCAGTTTCTTCCTAGCGACGGATCGGTTGTGGAGAAGAGTGGACACGCGAAGTCGCAAGCGAGACCTGCAACAAAGCGATAAGAACCGGTGCGTGCATCACCCGGGAATGCAGCAGCCGCCAGGTGTCACCTGTCATTGCCTTGGTAGGCAGGCATTGGTATACTACTGAGCGATCAGGCAATCAAAATTGAAAACTCGAAGTGAACACCTCGGGCATAAATCCTCGAGAGGCTGATGAACATTCAAGACGATCTCTTATTCGGCGTGATGGCGGTCCAGAGCGGAGCTCTCGGGGCCGACCGGCTGGCGGAAGCCTGCGCGCTATCGCCGGCGAATGGAACCGCAACCCTCGCCGAGCGGCTCGTGGAGAACGGAGACTTGACCATCGAGCAGAAAACCCGGATTCAGAGGGTCGTCGCCGAAGAAGTGAAGAATCACGGAGGCGATGCGGAGGCCGCTTTGGCGGCCACGATGGATGGCCGATTTCTCGAAGCGATCACCGAGGTGAAATCGCCGGGGAACAGCGAGATGGCTCGAGTTGCAAGGAACGTCGCGTCGGCTGTGAACCACGAAATTCTACGTTCCTTGCGCACCCCGGGAGACGAGGCTTCGAGTCGCTATACGCGCACTCACCTCCACGCCAAGGGCGGCATGGGACAAGTCTGGGTGGCCCGCGACAAGTCGCTTGGCCGGGAGATTGCCCTCAAGGAGTTGAGGGCCGACCAGAAAGACAATGCGGTGATCTTATCGCGGTTTCTCTATGAGGCGAGGATTACGGCTCAGCTCGAACATCCCGGCATCGTTCCTGTCTATGAGCTCGGAGGCGGCCCGGTCCCGTTTTACACCATGCGATTCGTGAAGGGTCGCACGCTGAGCGCGGCAGCGCGGTCATACCACCAGGAACGCTTGGCGGGAACGGCCGATTCCCTCACCCTGGCGAATCTGCTCAACGCTTTCGTAGGAGTCTGCCATGCCGTTGCCTACGCGCATTCGCGAGGAGTCATTCACCGTGACCTGAAAGGGCAGAACGTGGTTCTGGGTGACTTTGGCGAAGTCATCGTGCTCGATTGGGGCATTGCGAAGGAGATCGGACCGGCTGCGCCTGCCGCGTCTGCACAGAAGGGTGAGAAGCGAGCCGGATCGGCGGTGCCTGCCCCGCCTGGGCAGGAGGGCGTAATGGCAGCCCCGGTCAGGACCAGAGGTCGCCAGGACCCCCGCCAGCCCAGCATTGAGGAGATGGTCACGCTTGACGAGAGCGAAACTTTGCCCCAGGGGAGGGACTCGGGCGCCTCGGTCAAGCGTTCTTGGCAGGAATCCGGGGCTGGTTCCGAAGGTACGATGCAGGGCCAGCTTCTGGGAACTCCGGCTTTCATGGCGCCCGAGCAGGCCAGTGGGTTGCTCGATCAAATCGATCAGCGAACCGACGTCTACGGCTTGGGGGCCATCCTTTACGAGATCTTAACGGGAACGCCTCCGTTCGACGGCAAAATGACCACGGAGATCCTGCGCCAGGTGCGGGAAGAACCCCCGAGGTCTCCGCGCGAGCTCAACCCCAAAATCGATCCGGCGTTGCAAGCGATCTGTCTGAAGGCGCTGTCGAAGGAGAGAGAGCAACGGTACGCCTCCGCAACTGAACTGGCCCAGGACCTTCAACGCTATCTGGCCGACCAGCCGGTTCACGCTTGTCCCGACCCCTGGACGCGGCGGGCGCTTCGCTGGGCGCGCAGGCATCGGACTGTGATGGCAACTTCCGCCGGGCTGCTGCTCACGGCGATCATCGCCTTGAGCGTGGGCACGGTGCTGGTCTCGCGCGAGCGCAATGTGGCCACCTTCGAAGCCAACGAAGCACAGCAAGCCGTTGACGACATGTATACCAAGGTTGCTGAGAACTGGCTCGAGGACCGGCTCGATCCCTTGCAGAAGGAATTCCTCCAGAAAACCCTGGCCCACTATCAGACCTTGACCGGCCAGGCGGCGAGCAATCCTGGCGTCCAACTCGAGCACGGCCGCGCCTTTGAGCGGATGGGCGACATCCAGCGCAAGCTGGGAAATGTCCAGGACGCGAACGCCGAGTATCGCCGCGCCCTGGCGATACTCGAGCCCTTGCACACCCGCCGGCCGGACGACGCCGAGACTCGTCGCGCCCTGGCGCTGACTCAAACCCGGCTTGGAGACCTGATGCTTCGCCGCGGGCAGAACGACGAGGCCGCTCCGCTCTACCGCCAGGCGTTCGAGCTCCAGCAGGCCCAGGCTAATGCCCCCAATGCAACCACGCAGGATCGCTGGTTGCTGGGGCGTACCCTTAAGAGCCAGGCGGACCTCGAGCGGCTGAAAGGCGATTTCACAGGCGCGCGGTCCACCTACCAGCAGGCGATTTCCACGCTCCAGAAGGCTGCGACGTCCGGGCAGAGCGACATCCGCAACGAACTGGCGCTGGCGGAAAACGCCCAGGGACAGTTGTTGCTGGATTTGAACGAGAAGAAACTCGCCGAGGACCAATTCCGCGGCGCGCTGGCGTTGCTCGGCCCGCTGGTGGCGGAGTATCCCACCATTCCCCGATTTCGCGAATCGCTGGCCACTGCGAGAAACAGCCTCGGGCTGATCGAGCAGAATGATGGCCGGTTGGCTGATTGCGAAGTGCAGTATCGGCGAGAGCTCGAGGACGAGGAACGGCTGGCCCAGGATTTTCCCGACCGGCCCGAGTTCCGCCGGGAAGTGGCGCGCGCCTCAATGAACCTGGGGAACCTGGTTTCTGACGAGGGACGCCACGCGGAGGCTCAGGCCCTGCTGCGCCGCGCGGTCTCGATGAACTCCGATCTGACCTCGAAACAACCCGGGGATGTGCAGGTGCGATTGGATCTGGCGAAGTCGCGAACAAATTTGGGCGAGTTGTTACAAGAGAGCGGGCGAGTCGAGCAGGCGATCCCCGAACTGGAACGCTCGCGCAATGTGGGATTGGCGCTGGTCAAGCAGTTTCCCGATTCGCCTCGGTACCGCGAGCAGTTGGCCGGTTCTCTGGAGGACTTGGCCCTGGCTTACGAAGCTGCAGGCAAACCCGCGGAGTCCACCTACCTGGAGGCTCTCAAGATCGACGAAAAGCTGGTGAGCGAGTTTCCAGACAATCCCAACTACAGAATCAATCTGGCGCGTTGCGTGAGGAACCTCGGGCCGCTCTTGGCAAGCAACAACCGGCCCGATCAGGCCGAAGCCTATTACGACCGCGGGCTCGAAGCGGTGAAGGGCGTTCAAACACCTGAGGGCCTGCGGGAGCAGTTCGCGATTTTGAACAATCTTGGTGAACTGCGGCAAAACGCAGGTAGGCCCGGCGCGGAGGAGGCGCACCGGCAGGCTCTGGCCATCATCCAGGAACTCGCTGCGAGGAAACCGGTGGTGAAAACTGACCTCGTCTACTTGGCCATAATCCAGAACAACCTTGGGGATGATGCTGCCGCTGCGGGCCGCACCGAGGATGCTGAGCGGCTATACGCCACTTCCATCGAAGGATTCACTCGACTCAGTAACGAGAATCCGAAGGCTATCGACCTGCAAACCTATCTGGGCAGTGTGTACGAAGGCCAAGCCCAGATGTGGGATAAAATCGGCCAGCTCGATAAGGCCCGGCAGTCCATCGAAGCCTCCGTGGCGCATGAGCAACAAGCCGTCAAGCTCACGGACGGCAAGGTGGCGAGTTATCGCATCGCGTTGCGTGGGCACTTCGCGATATGGGCGAAAATCTGCCTCGAACAGCATGCTTACGACGATGCCATGCGTGCGGCCGTCGAGATGTCCAAGGTTCCATCAGCTTCCGGACAGGCTTACGTGGACGCAGCCAAGCTCCTGTCGCAGGGCATGAGCGCCGCAAGCAAAGATGCTCAACTCGAGCCTCCGCGGCGCGAGCAGATAGGCCGCCAATGTTCGGGCCGCATCGCCGTCATGCTTCGCCAAGCGCTCGACACCAATCCCAAGCTTGCCGAAAAGATCAAGTCCGACGCCGACTTTGCACCGCTCCTCACCCGGCCGGAGTTTCGTAACCTGCTAGGAAACCTGGGTGAAGCCCAGTGACGACGGTTGGCGCACACCTTGCTTCTTAGGTATGCGCCAACCGCGACAGTAAGGACAGTTCGCGAACCGGCCGTGCGTTCATTCCCCGGCTGAGCGCGGCCCCAAGGGCCGCCCTACGCAGAGGGCGTTCAGTGTATAATTGCAGGCATCGGGAGGCAACGCCTCCAATTTCAAGGAGAATTCAATCCGCGTCTGGATAGCCGCTCCCTTACGCGGAGCATGGACCGAGCGCGAACCGGGTAGGGTCACGCACCGGTCCCGATCCCCTGTAACAGCGCAGTAGACACCGACCACATTTCACTTTGACGGTTATGTCGGCAAACCATTGAAGGGCCACTCCCATGCAAACTCCCGAGATACGGATTTCGGGTCCTCGAAGCGGGGAGTCAGGGGTTACACTTCTCCGACGAGCGAGTTTTCCGGTCCATTGGCACGCAGCTGCCCAGAAGGTGGCAAGGTTTCTTCCGAGTACGCTCGGCCAGAACTTCGGATTGCCCATGCGGACTCGTCGGTAAACACCAGAAGATTTTCAGCGGGTAAACTGGGATTTGCCGCCGGGGTCGAGTTTCGGAGGGTTCGATTACTTGTCAGCTAAGCCGACGTCCGTTGAACCGCTGTTCCGGCCAGCCCAACGCTGTTACTCACTCTCGGTGTCGTTTAGGTCCTCCGAGGGTTTGCTATTTACAGCGACCGCGCATTTTTACTTTGAATCGGGTATAATGCAGCACATCGATGACCATGACCTCGGGCCTTAAATTAGGTCCATACGAGATTCTTTCGCCGCTTGGTGCGGGCGGAATGGGGGAAGTGTATCGCGCTCGTGATACGCGCCTCGGCCGCGACGTGGCGCTGAAAGTTCTACCGGAAAAGCTGGCGGGCGACTCCGAACGCATGGCGCGCTTCGAGCGCGAGGCAAAGGTGCTCGCGTCGCTCAATCACCCCAACGTCGCAACGATCCACGGGCTGGAAGAATCCGGCCGCGTGCGAGCGCTGGTGATGGAGTTGGTCGAAGGGCCGACGCTGGCCGAGCGCATCGCCCAGGGCCCCATTCCTCTGAATGAGGTCCTGCCCATTGCGCAGCAAATTGTCGAAGCGCTCGAGGCCGCCCACGAGAAAGGCATCATCCACCGCGACCTCAAGCCCGCGAACATCAAGGTTACGCCGGAGGGCGCCGTCAAGGTATTGGACTTCGGTCTCGCCACGGCGCTGGGTGCGGAAAACTCCACATCCGACATTTCCAACTCACCGACGAGGCTGACCGAGGCTACGCAAGCAGGGGTGATACTGGGCACGGCAGCCTACATGAGCCCCGAGCAAGCGCGTGGGAAGAAGGTGGATAAGCGTACCGACATCTGGGCTTTCGGTTGCGTGCTCTATGAAATGCTGACCGGGCAACAGGCCTTTGAAGGCGAGACCACTTCCGACACTCTGGCCGCCGTCATCATGAAAGAGCCGGACTGGCAGCAATTACCACCGAACACTTCACCAACCCTTCGGAAATTGTTGCGCCGCTGCCTCGACAAAGACCCCAAGCGCCGCCTGCGTGACATCGGCGAAGCTCGCATCGAAGTCGGGGAGGCAATATTGGCCCCGGGAGAATCTTCGGCCGCAACGGTGTCCACAGAATCCGCACCACGCGCAAAAGGGACACGGGCCTTCCCACGCCTCGCAGCCTTGGTCCTTGCCTCGATGGTAATCTTGCTGGCGCTCGTCGTCGCGTATTGGCTGGGAGGCCGGCGGGTGGCGCCGTCGCCCCGGTGGACAGGCGACTTGCTGGGAGGCTCGAGTGTCGCCTTTGGACCTCGTATTTCGCCCGACGGCCGCACCGTGGCATTCCAGGCCATGGTGGATAACTTGACCCAGGTGGCGGTACTGAATCCCGATTCGGGGAATTGGACTGTTCTCACTCACGAAAGGTCACGAGGGATTGTGCAGAAAATCTCCTGGTCGCGCGACGGTTCGAAGCTTTATTTCGACCGGCTCATTTCCCAGCCCAAGGGAATTTACACCGTTCCGTCATTGGGCGGGGAAGAACGACTTGTCCTGGAAGACGCGGGGACCCCGGAGGCTCTTCCCGACGGCAGCTTGCTGCTCTGGCGCGTCGACCCTGACCGAAGACAGCAGATCTATCACTACTGGCCGGACACTGGACGGCTTCAGCCCCTGGGTGCCTGGCTAATGCCCAACCTCTCCGTGGCCCCGTTGCCGGTATTCCCCGACGGCAGAGAGGCGGTCTTTTTTGGGTTGATCGAGGGAGCGAGCTCAGATGGCCTACCGCACGTGTACGCGCTGGACGTTGCCACGGGCAAGTCGCGCCGGCTGGCTCCCCAATTACCCATCACAGAGACGTCGGGAGGGTTGCCGTTGGCCGCGACCCCTGACAATCGGTCGGTCCTCGTAGACTTTCCCTCGGGCAATCTACACCAGATTGTGGCTATCCCTCGCTTCGGTTCAGGACCCGCACAGGTGTTGATGACCATGACCACACCTCCGTGGACGATAGACGCCGGACCCGACGGGAACATCTATGTCGACCAGGTTGAGCGGCCACTTCAACTGTTGCGGTTCTCTCCTGCCGGCGGCACGCCGGAGGTCGTCGCAGTTTCAGAAACCTACCCGCCGTCGTTTTCGCCACCGGTGGCGTTTCCTGACCGACGGTTTCTTTTGCCGGCAGTTTTCTCCGGCCATTCCCGGCTCTTGATTGGCAAGCAGGGAGCAAACTTCTTTCCCCTCGTGGATTCTCCCGAGGATATGCGTCTGCCGGCAGCGTTGCTTCCCAACGACCAGGTGGCGTTTATTGCTGGAACGGGTTCCGACCAGACTATCGCCATCGCCTCGGCAAACGACGGCAGGATTATTCGCCACTTTCAGGGGGTCAAGGGAGTATCCGTGACGAGTCTGGCCGCTTCACCCGACGGAGGGACTATCTACTACACGGCAGGAGGGAACCTTTGGGCCATCCCAGCCGCCGACGGAACTCCCCGCAAAATTGGCGCTGGAGATGTTATCGCCGTCGATCCAAACGGAAGGCAGCTCATTGCCGGACTGGAGGAGAAGGGCGGAACGCGTCTGGTTCGCGTACCGCTTTCAGGCGGGCCGGGGCAGGAAATCCACGTTCAAGGCGACCTCCCCATTGCCCCTTACGCTTTGGGCGGAAACAGCGTGGGCAAAGACGGCAAACTGCTGATCGGCGTAGCTCCGAAAGATTCATGGTTCTTCGGCGCGGGGGTGCTCGATCTGGCGAACGATAAGCTCACCAGCATCCCGCTAAATTACACGGGTGACATCGTTGTGGCCGGATGGACGACCGATGGTCAGATTCTGGCGTTTGGCCTACCAATGCGCGCGCACATCTGGCGCTTCCGGCCGATGTATTCATCGGACGATTAACCGAATGAACTGGAAAGCAGCTTCTGATGGTGCAAGCCTTGGGCACCGAAGCCAATAACGGAAGCCTGACTTTCCTGCAAATTTGGCACACTTTTCTGAATCAAGCACAGAACAATTGATCGGACGGACGATTCAGCACCTGCTCCTTCGAGTTGCGGAGGTAGAGGTCGGCGTTCAAATCGCCGAACGGCCCAGCAGAGATTGGTCCCGATGCGGTGGCAAATCGGACAAATGGCCATCAAGCTCGGGTCCCTCGAAACGGGGTTCGGGTCCTCGAAGCCGACCTGGGGGGAGTGAGGGGTTGCACTTCTAAGAGTAAGCCGTTTACGGCCAAGTGCCGCGCACCGGACGTGTTCAGGCAGGATCACGAGCTTAGTCGTAGCCGTCCTGCCAAGAGCGACTTACGACGAATCTGGCAGCATGACGACGTTCTGGCGGGATTGGGATTGCGCCGGCGGAGATCGAGCGACACCAGTCCGGGAGCCGTCCGACGTATACGGCAGCTACTTCCTGATGAAATCGTCCTCTGGCGTCATCATCGTTGACCTGCACGTACCCGGCGGAACGGGTATCGACATCATTGATGCGGCGAAGCGATTCCAGTCGGCGACAACGGTGGTCGTTGTGAAGCGCTCGCCTAGCCTCAGTATCGAGCCAAGCATTAAGCGGTCGGCGCGGACGTGTTCTTCGACAAGTCCATCGAGTTCGACCGTGTCCCCCGGGATTGGTTGGAAGTCCAATTTAGCACGTTGTTGTACCGGGAAGATTTTTGCCACTCAAGTAGGGCCGATCCGCCGGGCACACTTGAGAACACCGCGCGAACCACTCTTTCCGCCAATTCAAGCACCCAAGAATTCAAGGGGTGTGTTTCCAACGTCTTAGTTCCTTGTGTGATTGAGGATGGCGAGGCTTCGCGAAACGCTCTGTATCCGCCAGAAGTGGCTTGGGTTGTAAGTAGGACATAATGACCCTCTGTTTATTGCATAAGTTTGACACGCCCTAGGCAGTGTCATACTATCAGCGATCTCAGGGATGACCTGCGTCCTCACTTTCGCCGAGGCAGTTTCCACCTGACCGGGAATGGTAGTCCCCTCGTGGCGACCAGCAACGAAGGATTACGCAGAGGGTTTGGAAGTTGTGATCGCGCTTCACGCTGACCCATTTGACGCTATTGGACGTGTTTATGAACGCTCTGAAGCGGGCTCTAGCCGCAATTGGCTCTAGGTCTGCGAGTCCTGGAGCAACCACACCGGGAAAGGCGGCTGAGCGCCCCGGGTTTGCGGCCGCCGGCAGGCGGCCACCACTCTGGCTGGCGTACAGTTTGCCGTTCATTACGACAGCGGTGACTTTGTTGGTGGTTGAAGCCGCGGCGCGTGGCGAACCCGTCAATACGCCGGTGATTGTCTTCGTGCTTCCAATCCTGCTCAGCGCGTACGCCGGCGGTCTGGTCCCAGGGCTGCTGTCGACGGTACTCTCCACTCTTGCTAGCGTCTACTTCGTCCTGCCTCCCCTGCACTCCTGGAGTGTCGCGAGCCCTGTCGACAACATTAAGTGGATCACCTTGGCTGCTGCGGGGACGCTCATCAGCTTTCTGATGGGGCACCGGGAGCGGCCGGGGACCAAGCCGCTGGCGCAACACTCCCGTCCCGCGGGGAGTTTACTACTTTCCGCACAACGTAGGGTTCAAGCCGGATTCGCCGTCTTGCTGACCTGTCTCATCGCAATGGCCGCTGTGTCTTATCCCGCGCTGGAGCAGCTGCGCCGGGACACGGGCTGGGTGGAACACACTCACCAGGTGATCGCCACGTTGCGGCTGCTGATTTCCAGCGCCACCGACGCCGAGACCGGTGAGAGAGGCTACATT
>Ga0209517_10008890_pt1 | contig 11640 bp, 6 predicted proteins | sample PeaSoiMetSII2010_FD_187695 | JGI IMG/M metagenome (GOLD analysis project Ga0209517, IMG submission 187695) | Peat soil microbial communities from Weissenstadt, Germany - SII-2010 (SPAdes) (version 2) | ecosystem: Environmental > Terrestrial > Soil > Wetlands > Peat | place: Germany: Weissenstadt...
TATGCCGTGCGCGTGGGCGGTGGCCACAACCACCGCATCGGGCTGTTCGACATGATTCTCATCAAGGAAAACCACATCGTGGCCGCGGGCTCCATTGCCCGCGCAGTGGCCAGCGCGCGAGCCTCCGGCGCACGCGTTCCCGTCGAAGTCGAGGTCGAAAACCTGGACGAACTGCGCCAGGCCATCGCCGCCGGCGCGGACATCGCCATGCTGGATGAGTTCTCACTGGCAGCGATGCGCGAGGCCGTGGCCATCAATCGCGGGGCCGAACGGCCGGTGAAGCTGGAAGCCTCGGGCGGCATCACGCAACAAACCATTCGCGACATTGCGCTCACCGGCGTGGATTACGTGTCGGTGGGCAGCATCACCAAGCATGTGCAAGCCGTGGATCTGTCCATGCGCTTCGACTGGGGCTAGGCACGGCCGGCGAGGCACGGCCGGCGAGGCGCGGCCGGGGCTAGGCGATGTTCGCCGCTTTGAGCACGCGCTGCGGTTGCGAGACGCCGTAGCCCTGCGCATAGTCGACGCCGAGGCTGCGCAGCATGTTGATGATCTCCAGGTTCTCGGCAAACTCGGCGATGGTCTGTTTGCCCGTCAAATGACCGATCTCGTTAATGGATCGGACCATTTCGCGGTCAATGGGATCGTGCAGGATCTCTTTGACGAAGCTGCCGTCGATCTTCAAGAAGTCGACCGGGAAGTGCTTCAGATAACCGAAGGACGACAGGCCGGTGCCGAAGTCGTCGAGCGCGAACTTGCAGCCCAACTCTTTGAGCGCCTGAATGAAGCGGTTGGCCTGGGAGAAACTCGCAATGGCGGCGGTTTCGGTGATCTCGAAGCAGATCTTGGTGGCATCCAAGCCGCTGCGGTGAAATTGATCGATCACGTAGGGCAAGAATTTGTCGTCGCCCAAGCTCTGGCCCGATAGATTGATCGAACACATGGCGAGCTTCTCGCGCTCGTCGGCCTCGGACACCAGCCACCGGAAGGCGTTTTCGATGACCCAGCGATCGATCTGCGGGGTTATGCCGTAGCGCTCGGCGGCCGTGATGAAGTTATCCGGCGAGACGAGTTTGCCCGCCTCGTCGCGCATGCGCAGCAACAGTTCGTAATGCGCGCCGGTCTCCGGCACCTGCAGCGGCAGAATGGTTTGGCGGAACAGCTCGAAGCGCCCCTCCTCCAGCGCATTGTTGATGCGCGCCGCCCACTGCATCTCGCGCCGGCGGCGCATCAAGTCGATATCGTTCTCTTCGAAGCTGTGCACCCGGTTGCGGCCGGCCTCCTTCGCCGCCTGGCAGGCGCTGTCGGCGGCCGAGAGCACCGAGGCTACGTCGGCGTTCTCGGCCGAAATGGGCACGACACCGATGCTGGCGCCCAGCCGGAACGTGCGCTCTTCCCACGTGAATTTGAAGTTGCGCACCGATTCGCGCAGCGACTCGGCAGTGCGCATGGCTTCGTCCAACGAACAGCTCTCGAGCAATATCCCGAACTCGTCGCCGCCCAAGCGCGCCAGGGTATCGCGCCAGCGGACTTTGGATTTGAGCAACGCCCCGACCTGACCCAGCAAGGCATCGCCGGCGCTGTGCCCGCAGGTGTCGTTGACGATCTTGAACTGGTCCAGATCGAGACAGCACAGGGCATACGAGGTTTCGTGCGCCTTGGCACTCTTCAGGGCGCGTTCCATGCGGTTCTCGAATTCACGGCGATTCACCAATCCGGTGAGCACGTCATGACTCGCGTGATAGCTCAAACGCCGGTTCAGCTCACGCGCTTCGCTCACATCATGGAACACCAGCACGCCGCCCGACACCGCACCGCTGCCGTCGCGAATGGGGGATGCCGTGCTTTCGACGTAGATTTCGTTGCCATCGCGGCGAATCAGCAACATCGGCCGCACCGACTTGATGGAGCGCGTGCGGCGGATGGCCACCGCCAGCGGGTTTTCCAGCGGTTCGCACGTTTCCTCGTGGAATGCGCGGAAGATCTCCTCGATGGCCCGGCCTTGGGCGTCCTCGAGACGCCATCCGGTGAGCGCCTCGGCGACCGGGTTCAAATAGTCGATCACGCCCTTGGCGTCGGTGGTGATGACGCCGTCGCCGATGCTCTGCAGAGTGATCTGCGCGCTCTCCTTCTCACGGAACAGCGCTTCCTCGTAGAGCTTGCGCTCGGTGATATCGAGTTCGACGCCGACCAGCCGCAGTAATCGCCCCTTGTCATCGACGCGGGCCTTGGCGCGGCTGATGACCCAGCGCCACTCGCCGCTGGCGTGGCGCATCCGATGCAAACTCTCGAAGAGCGGCGTTTTGCCCGCCACATGATCGCGAATCGCCGCCTGTACGCGCGACATGTCGTCTGAGTGCACGAGCGTTCGCCAATCCGGCGCCTGCCCCACGTCGCTTTCGTCGTACCCCAGCATCGCCTTCCAGCGCGGCGATAGATACACCCGATTGTTGAGGGTATCGAAGTCCCAGAGGCCATCGTTCGCGCTGTAGAGGGCAAGTTCGTTGCGCTCTTCCAAATCGCGCAGATGCCGTTGAATCTCGATCCGTTCGAGTCCCGTCGCGAGACTGCTGCCGACGAGCTTCATCAGAAGATGCAGTTGCACGTCCCAGTTCTCGCAGGGCATGGCGCCTGCGATGCCTAAAATGCCGGCGGGACGTCCCTCGATGTAATAGCCGATCATCAGCACCGAGCCGATGCCCAGTTCGCACCAGCGGCCGGCATCGACGGTCTGATCGGGCCGGGGCTTGGCGGTATCGCGAAATTCCGAAATGCGCAACGGCGCCAGCCGCGAACGCAGCCAGGGCAACGCTTCCATGCTCTGGCCGCGCAATTGCTCGGGATTGCCGGTGGCCAGCATGCCGCGAGCGACTTGCACGTCGGCAAAGGTCTCGAGGTCGACATCCAAGCTGATATGAAAGGCCGTATCGGCGCGCGTCGCCTCGCGCAGCAGCTCCAGGTTCGCGAATATGCAGCCGGGGGCGGTGGCCTCGGTCATGTTTTGAAAATCGACCGCGATCTTGGTGCAGATGACGTCGAGACCCACCGCCGGGCGAACACCGTGCCTCGGCCACGTGGCGGGCGACAGAATGTCCGAGGCGGTCAAATCGCGATGTCGGGGATCGTTGGGTGCTATCGCCATGCGCCTTCAAGAGTCCCGAAAAAAAGATTGCGGTTGCGGATCAATAGTTTGCCATCGATATGCGTTGAAAACCGAATGCGTTACACAGTTCCGGGGATTCGGCAACTAGCACATACCGCCGGATTCTCGCACAACGTGTAAGGATTACAAGCTAACTGATTGTATTAGTAAGCTTAAAGGAGAAATATCATTCCAGAGCCTTTTTGGCATCGGCGTACAGGGATTTCAGCCGCGCCTCCATCTCCGCCTGGTACCTCTCGAGCCCGGCGGCATCCAGACCCTTGGCGACGTACACCGGCTCGCCGACAGCGATGGCGATCCGCGCCAGCGGCTTCGGGATCACGAACTTGTCCCACTTGATCTTCCAGGCGCGCGATGCCGCGTAGGCCATGGGAATGATGGGCCGCTGCGATAGCTGGGCGAGCAGGATGGCGCCGGGTTTGAATTTCCAGGGGGGGCCACGCGGCCCATCCGGCGTAATGACGGGCGACACGTTGTCGCGCGACAGTGCCTGATAGTAATCGCGCAGCGCCCGCGCCCCGGTGTGCGAGGAGGAGCCTCGGATCACTTCCCCACCCATGCGGCGCACGAGCATGGCGGCGAGTTCGCCGTCCACCGAGGGGCTGATCAAGAAACCGAGCTTGACGCCGGCCGGACGCAGCGTGAGCAGCTGTTTGATGCAGAAGAGCTGGTGCTGATGCCAGTACACCGGGATGAACGACGGCGCCCGTGCGAGAGACTGCGTGATGTGCTCGCTGCCGACGACGCTCACCACCTTGGCCCAGCGCCACACGAGGTGCAACAACCCCACGCCGACCGGCACCAGCAATTGGTACCAGAACCGCCGGCCGGCGGTCAGCCGGCGGCCCGAGCGCGTCTGTTGTTCGTAAATCGTATTGCGAAGGCCGCCACCATCAGGTTTTTTTTGCACGACCGGTATTGTCGGGAACGCCAAGGTCGCACGCAAGCTGCGGGGTTGCCGGTGGTCGAGAAGGCCGCCCGCGCCGGGCCGCGCAAGGCCGGGCCGCGCGGGCCCGGGCTACGTTACAATAACGCATGCAAACCATGGCCCTACCTCCAGGCCCCGCCGAAGGCTTCGACCTCGGCGGGAGCGAAGCCACATTGGCGTTCATGCGCGACTGTTTTGCGCGTTTCGGCAACGTGTACCGAGTCTTTGCGCCAAGCCGCGGCGTTTATAACTACGTCATCAATCACCCGAGCGACGTCAAGCGGGTGTTGTTGACGAACCATCGCAACTACACCAAGGGCGAGGGCATGGATCGGGTCAAGATCCTGCTCGGCAACGGCATCATGACCAGCGAGGGCGATTTTTGGCGGCGCCAGCGGCGCATGATGCAGCCGTGCTTCCATCGCCGCGTGCTCGATCAATTCAAGCAGCTGATCCATGACGTCAATGCCAAATTCGCGGAACGTTGGGCCGCGAAGGCCGCCGCGGGCGAACTCATCAATCTCACGGACGACGTCAGCGAGCTCATCCTGGAAATCGTACTCAATTCGATTTTCGGTACCGATCTTACGCGCTTGGAGCGGCAGGTCGGCGGCAATCCGTTCGAAGTGGTGGCCAAGGAACAGAACCGGGACCTGAAATTTGCGTTTCGTTTTCGCTCCCTGACCAAGTTGGTGAACGAACTGATCGAGCGCCGGCGTCGCCAACCCGAAGAGCACTTCGACTTCTTGAGCATGCTCATGGCCGCGCGCGATCGCGAGAACGACGCGCCGATGAGCCAAAAGGAAATGATCGACGAGGTGATGACGCTGATCGTCGCCGGCCATGAAACCACCGCGGCGGCGTTGACGTGGGCCTGGTACCTCATCAGCCAACATCCGGAAACCGCCGCACGGCTCGAAGCGGAAGCGGATCGCGTCACGGCCGAGACCTTGGGCCTGGACGCGGCCGAACGCTTGAGCTTCACGCACCAAGTGCTGCAGGAGGCGATGCGTCTGTACCCCCCTGGGTGGCTTTTCACCCGGCGCACCGTCGAGGCGGATGAACTCGGCGGCTTCTCCGTCGGACCGCGCACCGATGTGTTCATCAGTCCGTACCTGCTGCATCGGCACCCGGAATTCTGGAGCGAACCTGAGGAATTCAGACCCGAGCGGTTTGCCGGCGCCGACGCCGAAGAACGGCACAAGTTCGCCTACATTCCCTTCTCCGTCGGACCTCGCCATTGCATCGGCGAGAATTTGGCCATGTTCGAGATGCTGGTGCACGTGCAGACCATGTCGCGGCGCTTTCACTTGACCCGCGCCGGCAACGAGCCCATCGAACTCGAGGCTCAAATCAACTTACGTCCGCGCACCAACCTCCTGATGACGGTAACGACACGATGATGCCAACGACTTTTGTAGAGATCCTGGAAAGCAATCGCAACGTCGAGCGCGCGGTCACGTTCATCGACGGCGAGAACTCCGAACGTCGCGTGAGCTACGGCGACGCCCATGCGCGGGCGCTGGGCATTCTGTACCACCTGCAAGCCATGGGCGCGCAGCGCGGCGACAAGATGATCATCTACCTTAACAACAACGAGCAATTTCTCGATGGCTTCTGGGCCGCGCTGTGCGGCGGGATCATTCCGGTGCCGCTCGCCGTCGGCATCAGCGATGAGCACCGCCACAAGCTGCTGCGCGTGGCGCGCAAGCTCGGCAAGCCGCTGCTCTACACGGATGCCAAGAATTTGGAGCGCTTGGCGGCGCTCGCCGACGCGGTGGGCGAGACGGCTCTGTTCGGCGAACTCAACTCGCGCAGTTTCCTGGTCGAATCCATTACCGACATTTCGCGCCCGGGCAAGCTGTTCCGCCCTGCCCCGGACGATCTGGCGTTCATTCAATTTTCCTCAGGATCGACCAGCGAACCGAAGGGCGTCATGCTGACGCACGGCAATCTCATCGCGAATATGCAGGGCGCGACCGCCGTGGGCAAGTACACCGATCAGGACGTCGGCTTGAGCTGGATGCCGCTCACGCATGACATGGGCTTGATCGGCTTCTATCTCATTCAATTCGCGAACCAGGTGCACATCAACTTGATGCCCACGGACCTGTTCGTGCGGCGGCCGGTGTTGTGGCTGCAGTTGGCGTCCAAGAAGCGCGTCACCCTGACGTGTTCGCCCAATTTCGGATATCGGCACCTGCTCAAGGTGCTGGGCAACCGCAAACTGGAGAACGTCGACTTATCGAGCATTCGCTCCCTGTACAACGGCGCGGAGCCGATCTCCGTCGAGCTGTGCAACGAATTCATGCAGGCACTGGCCTACACCGGACTCAAGCGCAGCGCGATGTTTCCGGTGTACGGCTTGGCGGAGGCTTGCTTGGCGGTCACCTTTCCCCCGCTGGGCGCGGACTATCGATGGATACGCGTCAACCGGCACAAACTCGGGGTGGGCTCGGCAATCGAACTGAACCCGCCGAAGAATAGCGATGTACTGGAATTGATCTGCCTCGGGCAAGCCGTGCCCAACACGACGCTGCGCATCGCCGACGACACTCGGGCGCCATTGCCGGACGGACGGGTGGGCCACATTTTGATCAGTGGTCCCTCGGTGACCCACGGCTATTTCGGCGATCCCGAGGAGACCGCACGCATCATCGACGCCGAAGGGTGGGTGGACACCGGCGATCTCGGGGTCATCCACGAAGGCGCCCTGTACATCACCGGACGAGCCAAGGAAATCATCTTCATCAACGGCATGAACTACTACCCGTACGATCTGGAGAACATCGCAATCCGCGCACCCGGCCTCGATCTGAACAAGGTGGTGGCGGCGGGCGTCGCGAAACCGGGCACTCAGGGTGAAGAGTTGGTGGTTTTCGTACTGCATCGAGGCGCCCTCAGCGACTTCCTGCCGACCGCTGCGGCGGTCAGCCGTCTCATCAACGAACACACCGGCTTGGAAGTGGCGCACGTCATTCCGGTCAAACGCATTCCCAAGACCACCAGCGGCAAGATCCAGCGGCATTTTCTGGAACAAGCCCACATCGACGGCGAATTCGACGCCGAGCTGGCCGAACTTAAGGCTCTGCGCGAAGCCGCCGCCGGCGGCGCGCAGGTCAGCGGTTCAGATCTCGAGAACCGGCTGCAGTCGATCTGCGAAAACGCCCTGCCGGGCAAGCGCATCGAGCTGCACGACAACTTGTTCGAGATCGGCGCCAGCTCGCTCAAGCTCATCGAAATCCACGAAAATATCGACCGCGACTTTCCGGGGCTCATCGATCTGATGGAGCTGTTCGACTATCCGACGATCGCCGAGCTGGCCAAGCACCTGGAGGGAAAACTACTGGCGAAGGGCGGCTGAGCGCACGCCGCGCCACGGCTTCAGCCACGCCGGGCACTGGCGCTACAGAGAGGCGTCGTGGGGCTCACGCATATTCCGCCGTCAGTCGGCACCGTACAAGGGTTTCTGCAAGCGCCAGCGGCGGTACGACCACAACCAATCAGCGGGGCTCTTGAGCACATCGAATTCACAGGCGCGCGCGTAGCGTTCCGTCATCGCATTCGGTTCCAGAATCTCGCGGCCGTCCCACAACTGCTGCAGCTCGACTTCGTAATAGCCGCGCCTCACCCGCCGCATGACCACGTAGATGATCGGCAGGCGCGTCGCGCGCGCGATCTGCTCGGCGCCGATGTAAAAGGCGGTGTCTTGGCCCAGGAACTGGGTCCAATAGCGCTTGTCCGTGGACACCGGCGCCTGATCGGCGTTCATTGCAAGGGCGCGAATGACGCCGCGGCGGCGCAGGAAATCAGCGAGCAATTCTTTGGCCGGAATGAGGCGCGCACCGAAGCGCGTGCGCACGCCCAGCATCAGACGCTCCGCCCACTGATCGTGCAGCGGCTTGTACGCCGCGTCGAGCGGGTACCCCAATTGCAAAACCACGCCTTGCAGCAGCCATTCCCAATTGCAGAGGTGCGAAGTCACCAACATGACGGACTTGCCCGCATCCAGATAGCCCCGGGCCACGCTCATATTGAGAATACGGACGTGCGCCGTCATGTCCGACGCGCTCATCGCGAGGGATTTGAGCACCTCCACGAGGACGTCGCAGAAATTCCTGAGAAATCGCTTATGAATCGCGGCGCGCTCCGCCGCGCTCATCGCGGGAAACACCTTCGCGAGTTGGCCGCTGATGACTTGGTGCCGGTGCCGAACTACGTAATAAGCCAGAAAATAGAGAAATGTGGAGAATGCATACAGCGCCCACATGGGCAGGCGCGACAGGAATTTGATCATCTTGGGATTCTACTACACGGGACCCCCGGAGCCGGCCCGCCGGGGCGAGCGCTTTGCGTCGCACCATACGCACGCACGAACACGGCGCCGCGCGAGCCGCGAAGCTCCGCCAACCTCAATTGACGCGTTCAGAGCGCGCGCATACGATTCCTGGCGTATTCGGGATGTGCGACGCAGCTTCCATGACAGACGATCAATCCGGTCTTGTCTCGCAGCTTTTGCACCATTGGACTGAGGGCGACGAAAAGGCGCTGGCCGAGCTATTGCCTCTGGTCTACAACGAACTGCGCCGAGTCGCCCGCTTTCACTTGCAACGCGAACGTGCCGATCACACGCTGCAAAGCACGGCATTGGTTCACGAAGCGTATTTGCGACTGTTGGGCAGCCAGCCGCCGGAGCTGCGCAACCGTCCGCATTTCATTGCCGTCGCCTCGCGGCTCATCCGGCAGATCTTGGTGGACTACGCCCGCGAACGCGGCGCCGCCAAACGCGACGGGGGTTGCCGCATCCCGGTCGAGTATCTGGAGGCGCTGCCGATCGGCGGGGACGCGGAACTGTTGGCGTTGGACGATGCGCTGAACGACCTGTACCGCACGGATGAGCGGCAGGCGAAAATCGTCGACATGAAGTTTTTCGGGGGCCTGTCATCTCCGGAGATCTCCGAGGTGCTGGGGCTGTCGCGCGCCACCGTCGACCGCGATTGGGCGACGGCGCGCGCGTGGCTGCATCGGCAGATCAGCCGGACTGGATCCTCGTGAGCGATGGGCACTGGGAACGTGTCAAAGATGTGTTGCATCAAGCCATGCAACTCACCCCGGAGCAACGTGTCAGGTTCCTCGATGAGGCCTGTCCCAGCGATGATCCGTGTCGCGCCGAGATTGATTCGCTGCTGCTCGCCGACGCCGAGGCGCGCTCGAGTTTCATGCAATCGGCGCTCGCCGGCGAGAGCGGTGAATGGGACGACCTGGCTGCCGCAGGAGGCTTGTTAGCGGGCGATTTATTCGAGCAACGTTTTCAGCTCATCGACAAATTGGGCGAAGGCGGCATGGGCCAGGTGTGGTTGGCCAAGCAGATCGCGCCCGTGCGGCGCCAAGTCGCGCTCAAGCTCATCAAGGCGGGAATGTACGACGAGTCGGTGGTGCAGCGGTTTCGCTCCGAGCGCCAATCGCTCGCGATGATGGATCACCCGGCCATCGCCAAGGTGTTCGAAGCCGGCGCCACCGTGCAGGGCCAACCGTACTTCGTCATGGAGTACGTGCCGGGGGTGTCCATCACCAAGTACTGCGACCAGCAGCGGCTCGCGCTTCGGGCGCGCCTGGAGCTGTTCATCCAGGCATGCGACGGCGTCCAGCATGCCCATCAGAAGGCCATCGTCCACCGGGATCTGAAGCCGGCGAATATCCTGGTGCTGAGCGTGGACGGCAAGCCGGCGCCGCGCATCATCGATTTCGGGCTCGCCAAGGCCACCACCCCCCAGCTCATCGGTGAGAATGAGTTTACGCGGCTGGGACAATTTCTCGGGACGCCCGGCTACATGAGTCCGGAACAGGCGGATCCGGACGTCCAAGACATCGACACTCGCACCGACGTGTATTCCCTCGGGGTCGTTCTCTATGTGCTGTTGACCGGCTATCAGCCGTTCGATGTCACGCTCGGCAAGCGGCCGCCGCTCGACGTACTGCTGCGAAAATTGCGCGAGGAAGAACCGCCGCTGCCAAGCACCAAGCTGGCGCTGGATCGGGATTCATCGATCGCGATCGCCAACGCGCGCGGCACGGAGCCGAAGCCGTTGATGCAGCTGCTGCGCGGCGATCTTGACTGGATCACGATGAAGGCGCTGGAGCGGGATCGTGCGCAGCGCTATGGCACCCCCTTGGAACTCGCCGCCGATCTGAAGCGCCACTTGAACGACGAACCCGTCGCGGCCCGCCCGGCCGGCGCCGTCTATCGAGCGCGAAAATACGTCCGGCGGCACCGCATCGCCATCGGCATTGCCACGGGATTGATCGTACTGCTGACCACGTTCTCGGTGCTGCAGGGGTTCGAACTGCGGCGCACCACCCAAGAGCGGGACCGCGCCAACCAAGAGCGGGATCGCGCGAACCGCGAACGCGATCGCGCCACCCGCATCACTGATTTCATGACCAGCATGTTCAAGGTGTCGGACCCCAGCGAAGCGCGCGGCAACAGCGTCACTGCCCGCGAGATCCTCGACAAGGCATCGAGCGACATGGGAGGTCTTGCTCGAGATGCCGAAGTTCAGTCGCAAATGCTGGACGTAATGGCGAGCACTTATCTGAATCTCGGGCTGTACTCGCGCGCGCACGAACTGTCCAAGCGCGCGCTGGACGCTCGCAATACCCTGCACGGCGCCAAGGATCCCAGCTCCCTCGAGTCCATGACCCAACTGGGGTGGATTCTGGACCGCGAGGGGCACGACACCGAGGCGGAGAAGCTCGAACGCCAAGCCCTTACGGACGAACGACGTGTCTTGGGTCCCGAGGCGCCGCTCACCCTCGAAACCATGGATCATTTGGCGGTCATCGAGGAAGACGTAGGTCGCAATAGCGACGCCGAAAACCTGGCGCGGCAGGTGATGCAGAGCGCGGCGCGGGCTTTGGGCCCGGAGAACAGCCTCACGCTGCTGGCCACCAACCACTTCGCTCGCGCGCTCTGGCTCCAGGCGCGGTATGACGAGGCTGAAGCGCAATATCGCAAGCTGCTCGAGGTGGATCGGCGCGTCTTGGGGCCCGACCATCCGCAAACGCTCGCCGCCATGATGAGTCTCGCCGTGGCCGTCGATGCGCAGCATCGCGTGGCGGAAGCCGAGCGGCTCTACCGGGAGGTGTGGACGGCGCAGCAGCGCGTGCTCGGGCCCGAACATCAGTACACCGTATTGACCATGGAGAATCTCGCCGCGTTGCTGAGCGACGCAGGACGTCTCGCCGAATGCGAGAGGCTCGATCGGCAGGTGCTGGCGATCCGCTTGCGCACCTTGGGCGCCGAGCATCCCGAGACCTTGACTGCCAAGCAGAACCTGGCGGATGTGCTGTTGAAGGAAGGTCACGTCGAAGAAGCCGACACGCTGCAACGCGACACGCTGGCCGTGCAACAGCGGGTATTGGGTCCGCAAAATCCCAGCACGCTGCTTTCCCAATCGAACCTTGCCGCTATCTTGCTTCGCGAATACCGCTACGCCGAAGCGGAAAGGCTCGCGTCCGACACCTGGAACGTCCAGCAGCGCACGCTGGG
>Ga0209517_10008891_pt1 | contig 11640 bp, 7 predicted proteins | sample PeaSoiMetSII2010_FD_187695 | JGI IMG/M metagenome (GOLD analysis project Ga0209517, IMG submission 187695) | Peat soil microbial communities from Weissenstadt, Germany - SII-2010 (SPAdes) (version 2) | ecosystem: Environmental > Terrestrial > Soil > Wetlands > Peat | place: Germany: Weissenstadt...
GCGGCCTTGCCGGCCTACAGAGATCGCAGGTCCGGTGCGAGTTAATTTTGAGCTTCCCGGGGCGCGCGCAGGATTCAAAGTGCAGGGAGAAGTGGTGTGGAACAAACAGGGGAATACGGGCATCCGCTTCGCCGAAATGAGCCGGCGCACGAGCCGGGATTTGCAATTGTGGCTGGCAAGACAGTATTTGACGCACTAACATGCTGTCATCCTGACAGCCTAGCGAAAGCGGGTTTGATCTTCTTTTTTCGGCATTCGGCGGGCGGAGCCACGTCCCGCCAGTTCTGCCAGACGTTTTCCTGGCGTGGTCTTAAACCAGAGCGAAAACAAGAATCCGTAGAGCAGGGCGAAGATGCCGCTGACGCCGAACAGGAGTGCGGCGGCGATCGGCCACGATGGAAGGATGTCGATCAGCGACAAGGACAGAACACTGAAGAGCAGCACGGCGCACAGCAGCGCGAGGCCGTCCACCAGGCGGGCGAAGCCGTGGGCGGAAACCGGGAGCCATAACAGTCGCAGAGGGCGTGGCGGCGGCGCGGGCTGCGGATCGAGGCGGATGGCAGGCCGCGAGGTAGTGGAGAACTGCAATTCGCCAGCGGCGTTGCCGCCCAGGCGATGCGCGTCGGCGAGAAGCTGGGTGAACAACCACTCTCTCAGCAGACGGGCGGAGCGCGGAGACGGATCGAGGAACTCGATGCCGGCCAGGCCCGTGGAATTGATCCAGGCCACGCGGCCGTCGGCTTCGAGGTGAACCCGGGGATCGGCCAGATCGACGCGCAGATGCACCGGCTGATCAAGGTTAAGAGGAGCGAGAACACGAGTGGCCATTCCGGACTCGCCAATGTCGAGCAGGATGCCTCCGTTGGTGGAATCCACCTTCACGTAGGCCAGGTTGCGAAGCTTCTGGCGGTGATGGCGGCGGCGCTTGGGCATAGCCAGTTCAAGGGTTTCAGTCGAGGCTGCCCGGTGGGAGCGAGACCACATCCTGAAATTCTAGCGTCCGGTGGAGACGTGCCTCAGTACCCGTGATGGTTCACGGCAGAGGTCAGGAAAGAGATCAGAAGGAAGGTCAGAAAAAAAGCTCAGGAGGCGTTGCGGGTTGTTTCTGGTTCGGTCTCGGCTTTGGGTGGAGTTGCGCCGGTGCGGTTGCGGTCCCAAGCGATGAGGCGGGCTAAATCGTAGCTGTAGGGGCCGTAGGAGCGAAAATCTTTCTCGTTGAACAGGCGCTTGATGCCGCAGCCGAGGCAAACCTGGTAGGAATGGTCCTGGGCGCGAACCGGCCAACTCATCTTGCCGTGCCAGCAGCCACGCATGACCACTACGCCGATGCCGGCCAGACTGGTGGCCAACAGCCCCAGCGGCCACAACCAACCCGACTTCTTGCCAGTTTCACTCACCCGCCACAACCTTGTAAGTCATTCCAACTACACAGGATATCCCCATTTCGAAGACTGCGCAATGGGCTTGGAACTGGTTGAATCGGAACCACTTACTTACGAAAGAGCAGGTGCGCTCTCCCACCTTCGTGCGCGGCGGATATATTGCGGTTGTGGCTGGCGGTCTGTAAGTTACAAGTGAGGTGGTGTGTCGGCAGGGTTGGGGGATGCTTGCTTCGCAGTCCTAACTTTAACTTTTACCATCCTTCGCGGGTAAACCTTTGACCGCAAAGTACGCAAAGGGTTCGCAAAGATCGCAAAGGCGAGCGTGATGGAGTGGCAAATTATCTTTATTCTTTAATCCTGTCTGATTAGGATTGGTTTTTCCTGAACGGAGATTGTAACCAGTGAGCGCGGGTCCGAAAACGGCTTTGGGAGAACGAGCGAGCGTAGTCACGCTGGGCTCGACTTCGCTGCGCGTCGCGCCTCCCACTACTTCGAGCGGGGAAGCGCTACAGGCGTTGCTGGCTTTTTCTGCGCTGCACCAGCAGATTCGCCAACGCCGCGCGCACGCCGAGCACGATAGCGCGGCTTCGAGCGCGGCGGACGCGTGGCAGTTGGAGCATTTTGTTCTGGATGAAGTCTTGCAACTGGTGGCCGAGCGCGCCCTGGCAATCACGGGCGCGGATGGTGTGGCCATCGCGCTGGCAGAAGGAGACGCGATCGTCTGCCGCGCCGTGGCAGGAAAGGTTACTCCGGATGCGGGCGCGCGTCTGGATCCGAACTCGGGATTTTCCGGGGCGTGTCTGACGTCAGGACAGGTGGTCCGCTGCGACGATTCGGAAACCGATGCTCGGGTCAATGCGGAGACTTGTCGTGCTCTGGGTACGCGGTCGATGGTGGCGGTGCCGCTGTCGGCCAGGCAGGCGATTATTGGTTTAGTAGAGGCATTTTCCAGCGAGCCGTATGGATTCAACGACTGTGACGTTCGCAGTCTGAGCCTGCTGGCGGAATTGATTCTTGCTGCCTTGCGGCCGGAAGAAGAAGACCGGCTGGCGGAAATCTCGCAGCGGGTGGTGGCGCAGGCAGCGGCAGCGGAGAGCGCTGCGGTTGCGGAGAGCGCTCCGGAGCAGAACGAGCAAGAACAGGTCGAACAGGATCAACCTGAGCAAGGTCAAGAGCAAGATCACATTGAGCAGGCTCCGACCCAGTTACCGGAAGTGAAACTGAGTGCGGAGGTCGAAGAAGCGGCAGCCATTCTGCCGGCTCCCGTGGCACCGGAATTTGAAGCAGCGCCGGAATTTGAAGCGGCAAGGGACTCACGGCCCGGGCTGGCGGTGGTGGTTGCGCTGATCGTAGTGGCGGTCGCTTTGGGAATGGGGTTGTGGTGGAACATCCGCCGTCGTGTGGTGCCGGTTACTTCGGCCTCGCATAAAGCTGCGCCAGCGCGTACGAACTCTGCGCCACTGCCGCAGACACAAACGTCGACTGCGACGGCCGTGGCGCCGATTGCGGAGTCTACGGAGCCTGAGCAAGAAGAAATCGCGCAGGAAGCGCCAAGTACGGCGGCGTCGGGGCAGAGACCGGAAGTTACGGGCATCCGGCACTGGTCATCGGCGGATTCGAGTACGGTGGTGATTGATTTGCAAGACCAGGTGCAGTATGAAGCGCACCGGCTTTCGCATCCCGAGCGAATCTATCTGGATCTGCACGACACACGCTTGGTGGCTTCGCTGTTCAACAAAACGATTGACGTGGGCGATCCGCTGCTTCAGCGGGTCCGAGTGGCCCAGCCCACGCATGGTGTGACCCGAGTGGTGTTGGAAACCAAAGGGGCATCGAATTTCTCGGTGAGTCTGGAACCGAATCCCTACCGTCTGGTGATTGAAGTCAGAACGATTGGAGCGGAGCCGAAGCCACGGGCGAAGGTTGAGCTGTTTGGTCCGACGGAGCAGGCACAGCCCCCACTTCTGGCAAAGAACGCGGGAAATGGGGCACTCATCGCGAGAAGTGAGACACCCAGTGCGGTTCCTCCAGCGTTGGACGGCAAAAAGCTGCAAGCAGGAGAACCGAAGCTGCGCATCGTGCTCGATGCCGGCCATGGCGGGTGGGACCTGGGAACGGTGGGGCGCAAGGGATTGCTGGAAAAAGATCTGGTGCTCGACATTGTGGAACGGCTGGGCAAGCTGGTGGAGAAGCGATTGGCGGCGGCGGTGATCTATACGCGCACGGATGACAACTACATTGCGCTGGAGAAGCGTGCTGAAGTTGCCAATGTGGCCAAGGCGGATCTGTTCCTTTCGGTCCATGCGAACTACAGCGATTTCCCATCCGCGCGCGGGGTGGAAACCTACTACACCAACACCTACTCTTCCGTGCGCGCACGCGCCCACGCCAGCGGCGATGCCGACACATCGCCGGACATTGATTGGACGAATGTTGATATCCGAGAAAAGGTGCATGAATCGCGGCGGTTAGCAGCCAGCATTCAGCGGGCACTCTACGGAACCTTGTCGGCCAACAATCCCGGGCTGCCTAATCGTGGAGTCAAGCAGGCGCAGTACGTCGTGCTGACGGGAACATCGATGCCGGCCGTGCTTGCCGAAGTTTCGTTTGTCAGCAGCCCCACCGACGAGAATAACTTGCAGAGTTCGAGTTACCGTCAGCGAATTGCAGAAGCCCTGTATCAAGGGGTTGCCCGCTATACCGAGGAAAGCCGAGTAAAGATGGCCAGCGCGGTGGGGCCGGCGGGGCAGTAGGCAACACACCCGCCCAAGCGAAGCTTGGACGGGGCACCCTAGCTCTACTTAGCCGGAACGCCGCCGTACTTCTGTAACCACTTCAATTCTTCCCGCACTTTGATCTTGCCGTGCCAGGGATTTTTCTCCAGGCTGTGGCCCTCGCCCGGGAAGATAAGCAGCGAACTCGGCACTCCCCGGTTGTACAGAGCGTGGTCGAGCAGATAGGCTTCTGCCACGGCTACGCGGATATCGTCGGCACCAGCCACGATGAGCGTTGGGGTGCGGACTTTGTTGATCTGAAAGATTGCGGCTTCATCCTGATATCGCTGCGGGACTTCCCAGGGCAAACCACCGAGATCGAAGGCGTCGTCCAGAGTGGTGTCGTCGTTGCCCCAGTTGGCAACGTTCTCCACGGCGCCCGCGCCGGTGACGGCGGCTTTGAAGCGCGTCGTCTGGGTGATCAGCCAGTTGGTCATGTAACCGCCGTAGCTGTAGCCGCCGACGGCGAGATGGTCGGGGTCGGCAATGCCGTCTTTCACCAGCGCGTCGATGCCTTCGAGAATGTCTTTGCCGGGCCGCGAGACGATTTGCGGCACCATCTGTTCGAGGAACTTGTCGCCGTAACCGGAAGTGCCGCGATAATTAGGCTCGAAGACCAGCCAGCCTTGGGTCGCAGCCATGCGGTCCCAGCGATACCAATCGGCCTGGAAGTGGCTGCCGTCGGCGTCGTCCACGTCGTCGGGGCCGCCGTGGATAAGCACGAACACCGGCAGGTTGCGGGCTTCAAATTTCCCCGGGGGATACATCAACATGCCTTCGATGGTGGCGCCGTCATCGGCAGTCCAGCGATAGGGCTTGCCTTTAGGCAGATCACGCTCGGTGAATAGCCGGTTGAATGAAGTAACGGGCCGGGCGTCTTGCAGGGTAGCCATACTTTCGGCGATATACGCTTCGTTAGGTTGGTCGAGCGACGAATGAATAAAAGCGATGCGCGGTGAGTGCGAGGCGGTGGCGATTTTTTCGTAAGTGCCGGGCCATCCGGCTAGCCTGGAAAAAGGCGCAGATGCTCCGGCCTGGGCATAGAGCTGTACTTCTGTTCCGACGCGGGCGGCGGCGACGGCTCCGCCATCGGGAGTGACTGCGTAGGCGCCGACGGCGCCCTCGAAATCGGCTGCCCAGCGCTTGATTTCGCCGGTAGCGGCGTCAACCCAGTAGAGGCGAGTTTGAGTGTCGTGATACTTCCCTTCCGCTGCGCCGTATTCCACCTGAAAGAAAATGTGCTGGCTGTCCGTGGCCCAGAGCATGCTCTGTTCGACGGCCTGGTTTCGCGTGACTTGGTGCGGCGGACGATCGGGAGAGGCGTTGGCCAAGTCCACCGTATAAATCTCGAATTCCTCAACTTTTTCTTCGCGCTGAGAGATCGAAGTGGTCAGGAGGGCCAGGCGGCGGCCATCGGGCGAAGCTTCCAGAGTTTGAATTCGCAATGGCGAAGTGGCAATGGCGTGGGTGCCGGGGGTCGCGCCCGTGGCCTCATCCGGCTTATCGTTCGAGGTGCCACGGGCGGCGTGACGGGCGAGAGCTTGGGCAAGGCCAAGGCTGAAAATCGTGTCGCCGCGTTCGGCGGCGCGGTACTGGATAACATCTTTCCATTCTTTCTTGTAATCATCTTTCTGTTCGCGGGTCCAAGGGGTGCGGGTGGCGAAGTAGAGGGTGCGGGCATCGGCCGACCAGGCAAAGGCATGGACAGTTTCATCGCCGCTGGTCACGGGGAAGGCTTCGCCGCCGGTGGGCGGGATCAGATAAAGCTGGGTGGCTACGTCGGCGGAGTCGTCGGCGGCGTCATTTCCGGTTTTTCGTTCGGAGAGGAATGCGATCCAGCGGCCGTCGGGGGACCACTGTGGCGCGCTGTCGTGGCCGGACTGGGTAAGTTGCGTGGGAACGCCGGTGCCGCCGTCGTGGTAAAGCCAGAGGTCGTCGCGATAGACGTTCTGGTTCCAGTCGGCGTGCTCGGTCTTAAACACCAGCGAGTGCCCGTCAGGAGAAAGCTGCAACTCGGAAATATCGACCGAGTCAAAAAACTCGTCGAGCGTGAGTTTGGGCTTGTCGGCGGCATGGGAAACGGTTGCGACGATGAGGAGCAATGGGAGGAGAAGAATTTTATTGGGCATGGCCTGAGACAGAGGTATAACGCGGCAGGGCAGGACTTGTAAACAGCGGTTCGGAACCACTCCCCGTGAAGAAGAGCCCAGTTGTCAGATGTTAGTTGTCAGATGTCAGTTGTCAGTTGTCAGTTGAGGATGTTAATCAGGCGACGGCCTGGAATAAAAGGGCGGCCGGAGATTTGGCCCTCGAAGCGGGGCGCCCAGCGGCCGGGAAGGGCGGTCGCGCAGGAAGGACAACGGCCGTCCGGCGTGAGGCGATAGTCTTCCACAAAATAGCTGTGGCGGCGGATAAGCGTGTCGCCGCAATTCTGACAGCGGGTGTTCTCGTGCTCACCGACCATGCCGGGCAAGTTTCCGGCGTAGACGTAGCGTAGGCCGGCTTTCTTCCCGATTGCTGCCGCGCGTAGAAGGTCTGCCGGGCGGGTGTTGTCCGGATCCTCCATTTTGTAATCTTTGTGGAATGCAGTCACATGCCAGGGAATGTCTGGAGAAACGCCGGTAATGAATTCTGTTAACCCACGCAGTTCGTCGTCGGAATCGTTGAAGCCGGGAATCAGCAAAGTGACGATCTCGAGCCAAATGCCCATCTGGTGGAGGCTGCGGATGGTTTCGAGGATCGGCCCAATGCGTCCGCCGAGCTCGTGATAGTGGCGGTCGTCGAAACTCTTGAGGTCCACTTTGTAGAGATCAATCCAGGGACGCAGGTACTCGAGCACTTGCGGAGTGCCGTTGCCGTTCGAGACGAAACCTGTTACCAAGCCCGCAGCTTTGGCCTCTTTAAAGACAGCCACGGCCCATTCGCTGGTGATGAGCGGTTCATTGTAAGTGCTGACCAGGACTTTCGCGCCTTGGCGGAGCGCGTCCTGCACCAGGGCTTCGGGCGAGGCTTCTAGAGGCGGAGAGATGGCATCGGGATCGCGCAGGGCTTGCGATGTGACCCAGTTCTGACAGTAGCCGCAGTGCAGATCGCATCCCAGCATTCCGAAGCTGTAAGCAAGCGCGCCGGGGTAGGCGTGAAAGAAGGGCTTCTTTTCGATGGGATCGCACTGTACGCCGCCCACGTAGCCCCAGGGTACATAGAGAGTTCCACCCTGGTTGTAGCGGACTTTACAGACGCCGGGCTGACCGTCGGGAATGGGACAGCAATGGCCGCAGGCGTAGCAGCGGACGCGATTGCGGTCGAGCTTCTCGTACAGTTCACCTTCGCGGACGTGCTGGTAAACGATGTCGCGCAAGGTCGGCACGGGAAGGTCCTCTGCTTTTATTCTAAACCCGATTCGATGCGGAAGCTGCTAAGGCGCGGTGGACAGGGCTTTGCCGGGACGATGCGTCATCCAGTCGTTGGCTTTTTTCTGAGCAACGGCGATCTGACCGGGACTGAGCCGGGTGGCAAGCAGCGCGACGCGAGACTTGCTGGCCTCATCTCCGGCGGCCTGCGCCAGAAAGGACCAGAAATAGGCTTGCAGGAGATCGGGGGGCACGCCGCGGCCTGCCCAGTAGCAGTTGCCCAGCATGGCTTGAGCGGCAACGTTGCCCTGCTCGGCAGCCCGGGAAAACCAGCGCACGGCCTGGCTGTAATCCTGAGGAACCTGGTCGCCCGTCCAGTAGCGCACTCCGAAATCGAACTGCGCAGCGGGGTCGCCGGCGTCCGCCAGTCTTTGCAGTGCCTCCAGCTTGTTGGCGGAAGGCGCGGGTGGCGTAACTCCCTGCGGCGGAGGGGGAGCAAAGCCGGCATTGCCGCGACCGTTCGCTCTCCAAGGCTGGGTCAGCCACAGTAAGGCGAAGAGAACCGTCATGAGGATACTAAGCAGGAGAAGATTGCGGGAGCGTGAGAGCTGAGGGATGGGAAGATCGGCCGCAGTCTCCACGGGAAATTCGTCGTCCAGGCTGGCTGCGGAAGCTGGCGGAGAAGACGATTCCGGGAGGCCGGCACGAAGTACCGCGGCGGAAACGACTTCCGTCAAGTGCTGCAAGGCCAGCTCATGATCAGTCTGAAAAATATTGGGATGGGGAGAAAAAACTTCGATGAGCCCGATGACCGCGCCCCGCGAGCGAATGGGGGCGGCGATCAGGGAACGGATGCCGAGAGCGCGGCAGCTCTCGCGGTCAACCCGGCGATCGGTTTCGGAGTCGTCACAGCGCAGCAGGATGCCGGAGCGCACACATTCTCCGGAAAAGCCGGAGCCAACACGCAGGCGCACGCCCAGGGCAGGAGCATTGGGGCCGGCCGTGGCGCGACAGATCATGTCGTCACCTTCGGCGAGGCCGACGGCTGCGGCCGTCGAGCGTGTGAAGGCCTGCGCCCGGCGCGCGATCAGGTGCAGGGCGGCGTCCAGGTCAGAGCCGAGCGATTCCACTTCCCTTCTTACCGCGGCCAAGGCGGTGAGGACGGAAGTGTGGTCGGGTTCGATCTCATTCCACGGGTCTGGCTGCTCCACGTCGCGATCTTCAGCGACCAGTTGGACACAACCCGCCAGCGCATCAACGAAGAGCCATTTCTTCAGCGCGGACAGTGACTCGGGCGGGAGATCGAGAAAATGGACGCCAGCCCGCCCGGACGAAGTATCCGACCAGATCACGGTTCCGGTGGTTTGGATTGAGGCATTGGTCTCTGGGAGATCAAGAAACAAATTCTCGTCGCGTCCGACTTCGAGCAGCGATGCGGTTTGAATCGCCATGCCATCTTGGCTGAGATCGATGATCTCGCAAAGCTCGGACGTTGGGTGCAGGGCCGGGTTCAGGCCGACATAGGCGGGAAGGTGGAGTTGGTGGCGCAGGCGCCGCCGGCGCTCTGGATGGGAGGGCATCGTTGGCTGGCCAATCTCCGCCGGATTAGGCCCGAGGGTCGGCATACTGCTATTAGGTACATCTTACTCCAGGGGGCGGAGCGGGCTGAGGGGGCGCAGATAAGGCAGTGCCTTAACCGATAGGCGAGGTCAGGATGCTGTGCTTGCCCTCCCAAGGTCGCTTCGCGCAGCTCGCGGCGTGGAGTTCCTGACCGCAAAGGACGCAAAGGGTTCGCAAAGATCGCGAAGAAAAAACTAGCACGGCCAAGGCCGTGCCCTCCCAAGACCGGTGGTGGGGCGGGGTTCTACGTCGAATTGAACCAGTTGTCAGCCCTCAGTTCCCATTTCTCAGATTGGACAGGCGGGAGATCGCCGCGACCATCATGCTGGAGAGCAGTTGCATGGTAGCGACATCACGGTGATCGAAGGCGTTAGGAGCGGCGGAGAGGACCTCGAATACGCCGAGCGTGCGGCGGAAGTGGCGCAGTGGGGCGGCCAGGATGGAACGGACACCCAAACGGCGGCAACTGGCGAGGTCAACGCAAGGGTTTCTTTCGGCATCGTGACAAAGAACGACTTCGCCGGTGCGGACGCAGTCGGCGGAAATTCCGGAATCGGTTTGCAGGCGCGCGCCGAGGTCGGGTGCGGTGCGGCCAGTGCGGGCGCGGCAAACAATTTCGTCGCCGTGGCGTAAGGCGATGGCAGCGCCGGTGGCTCCGGTCAAAGATTGGGCGCGCTCGGCAATTACACTGATCGCGGGTTCCAGGTCAATTTCTCCAGGATGGATTTCGCGATCGTGGGCACGCACCATGCCCGGGAGAGAGTGTGGGCCCGGGATACGGGCGTGACTGCGCGAGGGAGCGAGAACGGCAAAGGAAGCGGGCAGACGAGTGTCAGAACTGGAGGACGGAACGGTGCGGAGCAATTCGCGCACCAAGCGGTCGAGCTCGACGTCGGCGATCAGGTGGGCCGTTTGCTGCCCGCGCAATGATCCCCCGAGGACTCGGGACAAACTCAGCACGGCGCGGCTGCCGCAGGCCAGGCAATAGGGCGTGTTGTTCTTGCTGATCAACTCACATTCGACACAGAACCCCGCGGTTTGCAACTCGATGAAGCTGATGTCCTGCCCAGTGAGTGTTTCGGCCATCGTCCGCTGTGCCCCTCCAGTTGCAGCGAAGCAAGAAAGTAAATGGCGCTCGGGCGCGCAGAAAGTGGCAGGGCTGGTTCAGCCTGTGGATAACACGGTGTGCCATGCGGCCGATTGACAATACCACCCGTCAGGGTCTTCCGCGTCACCAGGAAGATGTCCACTACATGCTAAAATTCAGTTGCGTGCCAAGTATTTGAAAATGACAGCCACTTCTACAACTTCCGCCAACTTGTTTTCCGCTCTGAAGAGCAAGATTGAAGAGAAACGCGCCGGGGTCGCGATTATCGGGCTGGGCTATGTGGGCCTGCCTTTGGCGCTGCTCTATAGCGAACAGAAATTTCCGGTGACGGGGTTTGACATCGATCAGCGCAAGGTGGCGACCCTCGACCAGGGAGGAACGTACATCTTCCGCATTCCGGCCACTGAGATTAAAGCCGCGAAAGCCCAGGGCTTCAGCGCCACCGCGGATTATTCCCGGCTGCAACAGATGGACGCGATCATCATTTGTGTGCCCACGCCACTGAATGAGTATCACGAACCGGACTTGAGCTACATCACCGAAACGGCTAAGGCCATCGCGCCGCACCTACGGGCGGGGCATCTGGTGATTCTGGAGAGTACGACGTATCCCGGAACCACGGAAGAAATCCTGATTCCGATTCTGGAGAAGGGCAACCGGCAGGGATTGAAAGCCTCGCGCGGCGGGAGTTCGGATGCGGCAGAGTTCTACGTGGCCTTTTCTCCCGAACGGGAGGACCCCGGCAACACGACGGTGGCGCGGCGCGATATCCCCAAGGTGGTGGGAGGACTGGATGCGAAAGCATCCGATCTGGCGGCCGCGCTGTATGGCGCGATTTTCAATCGTGTGGTGAGAGTTTCCTCGCCCGCGGCGGCGGAAATGACCAAGCTGCTGGAGAACATTTACCGCTGCGTCAATATTGCGCTGGTGAATGAACTCAAGATGTTGTCGCTGCGGATGGGAATCGATATCTGGGAAGTGATTGACGCGGCCGCCACCAAACCTTTTGGGTTCCAGCCGTTCTATCCCGGCCCCGGCCTGGGTGGCCACTGCATTCCGGTGGACCCTTTTTATCTTTCCTGGAAAGCCAAGCAGTGGGACTTCCGCACCCGCTTCATTGAACTGGCGGGCGAGATCAACACCAACATGCCGTACCACGTGCTTGAATTTGTGGCCCGAGCGTTGAATCAGCAGAAAAAGGCAGTGAATGGCTCGCGGGTATTGGTGTTGGGAGTGGCCTACAAGAGGGACATCGACGATCTGCGCGAGTCGCCTGCGCTGGCGATCATTGAATTACTACAAAAGGAAGGCGCGCAAGTCAGCTACAACGATCCGTATTTCCCCACCGTCGGCAAGGGACGCAAGTACGACTTGCAAATGAAGTGCGCGCCGTTGGACAATCTTGG
>Ga0209517_10008897_pt1 | contig 11636 bp, 12 predicted proteins | sample PeaSoiMetSII2010_FD_187695 | JGI IMG/M metagenome (GOLD analysis project Ga0209517, IMG submission 187695) | Peat soil microbial communities from Weissenstadt, Germany - SII-2010 (SPAdes) (version 2) | ecosystem: Environmental > Terrestrial > Soil > Wetlands > Peat | place: Germany...
TCGTGGCGCTTTCACTGATCGCGCGCGCCGAGACGGACCGAATCCGCAAAGGCGGACCACCCGAGCTGAAAGCGCTTGCACTCATCGAGAGCGTGGCGCTAAGAGCGGTCAAGAACTGCCGCGGTGTCGCGCGCGGACTCTCCGCGCTCGCCGAGTCGGGAGGGGATCTGTACGGCGCGCTTCGGCGCCTACCCGACCGGTTTCCGCACGAAGGGCCGCCAAGCATCACAGTGACGATCGAGGACGACGCGTCGCTCGCGCTACCCGAAGGAGCGCAGGATCACATCTTTCGTATCGCCCAGGAAGCCCTCACCAACGCGGTGAAGCATGCGGGCGCGCGACGCATCGACGTTGTTCTAAGGGCTACGCAAGCAGCCATCAGGCTCACGGTGCGCGACGATGGAATAGGCCTGCTGCCGAGTGCGGCACAGAGCGGAGGGCTCGGTCGAGCCTCCATGCGGCATCGGGCATCGGCGATCGGCGCACTCCTCTACGTGTCGAACGCAATTGGCGGTGGTACAGAAGTGCGCCTCGACTGCCCGCAACACGCGAAGGCGAGGGAGGAACGCGGTTGGGGATAGGGCAAGATGCAAGGACCGCGGGGCGACGCCACACAGCGGTTCCAATACTGTAGGTCAAAGCCTCATTCTGCTGGCTGTTGACATTTCAGGTGTAACTAGGCTCGCCTTGGAGTGTCGAATACGACAGCAATAGAGGAAACGCGTATGCATGACCGACAAGAAGTTGACAATTCCCGAACTGATTAATTTTCATCGCAGCATGGCGATTCGCGAACTCGCGCTGGCTACATCCTACCCGCGAACACATACTGGCATCGCCGCCCATCCCAAGCTGACCGAAGATGAACCCCCGGTGACACCGGAGAGGGTGGTGAAAACCGCAGTGACTTCACCGGTGGAACCGCTCCGCGGGCGACCCTGTGACAATCCCGACCCTCCCGAGCGGGTAGCCAAGCCCTGGAAGAAGCCTTGGGATGATTGACCGAGCGGCGTTCGGACTAGGCGTGTGATCGTCAAAACTGCGACGCCGTGCTCACCATGTGAACGGCGTCGGATGCTTACCTGCGAAAGTTAACGAAATCTGGCCCCGTCGCGGCCTTAAGTACTCCATCTCGCGGCCGTTACATCTCCTTGCTTCATGAGATTTTCGTTTGTTCTGCGCAAGAATTGGGAGGGAGTCCATGAGTTTCCGCTTCACCCTAGCAACGCGACTCTTATTCGCCTTTGCTGCTGTAATCGTGGTCTTTGGTGGCGCCGTCGGGCTTAGCATCGTGCGGCTCGCCGACTTCAAGGCAACCGTGCACTCGATCACCACAGGGGACCTACCGAAGGTCGAGACCGCCAACGCTTGGATTGTCCGTCTGCTGCAAACCGCGCGGCATACGAGCAACATGCTGATTCTCGACGACGCTGCGAAGATCAAAGAAGAGCTCGACGCCGTCGAGGAGGACACGGCAAAGGGCAAAGAGTACATGGACGCATTGACCGCCAGCGCGAATCTACCCGAGGAACGCGCGGCCTTGCAGGCAGTCATCGACGCGCGCGCCACCTACATGACACTCGAGGACGGGTATCTGCGTTTGGTCGCGGCCGGTCTAATCCCATCGGCGAAGCGGGTCTTGCTTGTGGAGGCCGGGCCCGCACAGTTAGCGTATTTGGACAAGCTCGGCAAGTTTGTTGACTTAGAGCGAGCACAGATCAAGACCCGGGCAGAACAGATCGATCCGGCTTATGAGCGCACCAAGACGCTGTTATTTTTGCTATCGCTCGTGGCCGCCGTGGTGGCCGGTATTGTTGCACTCGTGTCGGTCTGGCAGCTCAAGCGTCAACTGGGCGGCGAACCTGCGGATGTGGCGGCCGTGGCGAATAAGGTAGCGCTGGGAGATTTCTCAAGCCACATTGCACTACGTCCAGGCGATATGACCAGTTTGTTTGCGAGCGTCGCTAAGATGCAGCGAAGTCTGCAAGAACGTAGCGAACAAGACCGTGAACGCGCCGAGAGCGAACGTCGGCGCGCCGCAGGCGACCGCGCCTTGGCCGCTGAAAACGCCCGCATTCGCAATGCGTTGGATCGGGTGTCGGTGGGCGCGATGCTGGCCGATACCGACGGCAAGATCATCTATATGAACGATGCCATGCAAGCCCTGATACGGCTCCAGGGCGGCGAGATGCGCAAGCAACTGCCACAGCTCGATCCGGAGCGGCTCCTCGGCAGCGCGCTCGAAGTCTTCCACCAGGTACCCATTTTTCAACGCAAGCTTCTGGCGGAGTTGACCACCGCTCACACCACGGAATTCAAACTGGGTAAGGCGAGCCTGCGAATCGTCGCCAATCCGGTGGTCGACGGCGATGGCACGCGCGTCGGCACGATCGTGCAATGGTTCGACCGCACGCAGGAAGTAGCGATCGAGGAGGAAGTGCAGACGACGGTCGCCGGCGCGATCGACGGCAACTTGACGGTCCGTATTTTGGAAGAGGGCAAGGAAGGATTTTTCAAGAACCTAGCCGTCGGCATGAATCGATTGGTCGGCAATATGGCGGATGTGCTGCGGGGAATCGCGAGCGCTGCCGCCGCAGTGGGCACGGGAGCCGAAGAGATTTCGCACGGCAACGCGGACTTGAGCCAGCGCACCGAGGAACAGGCCTCCAGTCTCGAAGAGACTGCCTCTTCGATGGAGGAGATGACTGCCGCAGTTAAGAACAATGCGGACAATGCGGCGCAGGCCAATCAGCTGGCGCGCGCGGCGCGGGATCTAGCGGAGCAAGGTGGCTCCGTGGTCCAGTCGGCGGTCACCGCCATGAGCGAGATCAATGCATCGTCGAGAAAGATTGCCGACATCATTGGCGTCATCGACGACATTGCCTTCCAGACCAACCTCTTGGCGCTGAATGCGGCGGTCGAAGCCGCGCGCGCCGGTGAGCAAGGCCGCGGCTTTGCGGTGGTTGCCTCTGAAGTCCGAAATCTCGCCTCGCGCAGCGCCGCGGCGGCAAAGGAAATCAAGGGTCTCATCCAGGAGTCGGTGGCCAAAGTCGACGATGGCACGAAACTCGTGGACGCGTCAGGCACGGTTCTACACGAGATCGTTGCCGGGGTGAAAAAGGTCACCGATGTGGTCGCCGAGATTGCTGCCTCGAGCCAGGAACAAGCATCGGGTATTGAGCAGGTCAACCAGGCGGTCACGGCGATGGACGAGGTGACGCAACAAAATGCCGCGCTCGTGGAAGAGGCCGCGACGGCGGCTGACTCCCTCACCGAGCAGGCGGCGAACCTCTCGCAGCTGATGGCGCGCTTTCAGGTGGGGGGAGAGTCGGCGAAGAAGGCTCCGGCGCGTGCTCCATCACCCGAGCGCCGCGCCCCGACACGAGCGTGGGCGCAGTCGGGTGAAAAGCCCGAGCTGAAGAGCGCAACTAAACCTCCGCGCAGCAAAGTGGCAGTGGGTGGCACGGACGCTGACTGGAAGCAATTTTAAGGGCCGATCTCGGTACGGCCACGTTGTGCACGTGTCAGGGCACGCGTGGCTAGGATGCGGCCAACACCAGATAGCCGGCGAGCAGGATTCCGATCGCGGCAACAATCACGTTGACGGTCGTGCCGAGACTGGCCCACGAACCGGGCGGCACGTCCTGCTGAGGCAACTCGCGAACGAAACGGCGGAACGTCATGCGCGAAGCAAGCGCGACGGCCGCGCCGAGCAAAATCAGCACGACGCCGACGACGAGCGAAAAGAGATGGTGCGCCGAGTTCTCAGTCTGTAGACGCAGCAGAGTAAGAAACAGGCTGAAACGTTCGATTACGAAGCCAAACGCCATCAGCGCCAAGCTGCAACGCTGCCAGGCCAGCAGGGTTCGTACGGCAGCGAAAAACACGCGTGGGTCAGATGAGTCCGGCATTTCCTTGTCGCTAGGATACTACGCGTGCGGCTGCGGCGGAATGAGAAAACAGGCGTAAACTTTGCGGGCGCTCGCGTGGGTCGGGACAGCGGCCAATATACATAGACGCCTACAGTACGGTTCGTATCAACATAAGGAAACGGATATGCAGGGTAAGGTCGTCGTCATCACGGGCGCGACTTCGGGTATTGGTGAAGTGGCCGCACGACAGCTTGCAGGCATGGGCGCCCGGATCATGCTAATCGCCCGCGACAAGACACGCGGTGAAGCCGCCCTGACCCGATTGCGCGATGTCGACAGGAGCATCGGCCATTCCATTTATTACGGTGATCTGTCGCGCATCTCGGAGATGAAGCGACTGGCGCTAGAGATTGCCGCGGCAGAGCCGCGCATCGATGTCCTCATTAACAATGTGCTGCGCTTATCGCATCAGCTCAGCGAGCTGCAGGAAGTGTCTTTGCCCTAAGCAATGCCTGTCGATGTATGCCCTTCGATACGTCCTCATACCGCCAATCAATCGAGGCTGAAGTGACTACTTCATCTTCTTGAATTATCGCCTCACTCGCGCCGATCTGTGCCTCCGTCCCGTTTATATACAACATCCAGAAACAGTGGCGTTCGGGATCATCAGCAACGTCATCTATGCAGTCGATAAAAGCGCCATATATTGAGCGGTAGACCACGCGGAAGCTAAAGCTCTTCTCGTACATTGCCTCGCCTAATACCATCGCTTGCAACGCCGTGATTCCAGCGAACCACGGCACATGCGGTAATTGGTGCGTTGGCCGCGAGGCTCCCGGCGCGGAATAAATGTTGATCATTACAATGTTCGGCATGTTCCCTCCTACTGAGCGCAATATCCTTTGGTGTTCGCGGGCTGCAGTCAAGTATCATCGGTTGCGCGCCTCTGCCGAGTCGGCGGCACCACGAACCATGTTACAAGAACGAACGCGGCAAATGCCACATACGCCACGGTGAACATCCAGGGGGGAGCGTCGTAAAAGATGAGCTGGTCAATCCAGCGTTCAATGAAACCGGTGGCAGGCCGCTGCCCGCGCAAAGTGTCCTCCCAAACTGTCAGAGGACACGAAATCCCCAACAGAGACTCGGCCGCTACGAACAGAGTGGCAGCAACGTGCAGCGCGCGCCAGCGCCGGCGTCTGACCCACGCCCAGCGCAGCGCGACACCCAAGTAGACGAGAGGCACCCCCGCCACAATGAACAGCACGATCAGAAAATGCACGACTACGACGGCGTCAGCGAGCATTTGACGCTTGGCGATTCGTCAAACTGGCCATTTTTTCTTGAATGGTATGCCTCGATGCAATTTCAGCCTCGATGATTGAGAGGGGGCCATCCGCTGATCGCTGCCGACATGTTCGACGAATTCAGCAGTGGCGGGGGGCACCGCCCGTGGCAAACATTTCTTGACTGCCGAGCATGCCCTTGTGTGTAGTGCTGGTATCCATCATGTCGAATATTTTGAGTTGGTAGGCAATGAATTCATCGTGGGACACCACATAGCCGATCCTTTGTCGGCGACCTCGATCATGCCGACCGTGACTTGGGTCGGCAGGAGCTTCGCGATGGACGACTCTTTGATTTTCGGCATCCTATGCCATTCTCGGGTATATCAATACCGAGCAGAACGATATTTTCAAAGTTCTCACCATAGTATCGGTGGTGGGAATTCCGCCAACGCTGATCGCGAGCATGTACGGCATGAATTTCCACAACATGCCAGAATTGGGTTGGCGTTGGGACTACCCCTACGGGCTGGCGCTCATTGCGGTAAGCACGCTGTTGCCGATCCTATGGTTTAAGCGCCGCGGATGGTGGTAATTGAACCACCTCGTGCGCACAGTTCTCGGGAATTTTGGATCATATCCGTCAACCTGCCACGTAGTATCATGCGGCGCTGCCCAACTCGCGGCTGTGAAGATGAGATCCTGAAGCATGAGTGCACCGCGACCACCCGGATTCGACACGCTCAGTCTGCACGCTGGGCATCACCCAGATCCGGTGACCGGCGCTCGCGCCGTGCCGATTTACCAGACGACCTCTTACGTCTTTGACGACACGGATCAAGCGGCGTCGCTCTTCAATCTGGAGCGCCCGGGATACGTCTACAGCCGCATCTCGAATCCGACGATCGCCGTTCTCGAGGAGCGGATGGCCGCGCTCGAGGGCGGCGTAGGCGCAGTTTGCACGGCGAGCGGCATGGCGGCCATGCACATTGGCATTGCGACGCTGCTCGGGGCCGGCGATCACATCGTCGCGTCCGCGTCACTTTACGGCGGAACGGTGAATTTACTGGCGCACACGCTGCCGCGCTTTGGCATCACGACTACGTTCGTCAAGGCCCGCGACATTGATGGTTTCCGCGGAGCTCTGCAGGCCAATACGCGCCTCGTGATCGGCGAAACCATCGGCAACCCGGGCCTCGAGGTTTTCGATATTCCGTCGGTCGCTGGTATCGCGCATGAGGCCGGCATCCCATTGCTAATCGACAGCACGTTTGCCACGCCATACCTGTGTCGCCCGCTGGAACTCGGCGCCGATCTCGTCATGCACTCGCTTACCAAGTGGATTGGCGGCCACGGTATCGCGATTGGCGGCGCGTTGATCGATGGTGGCCGCTTCGACTGGGAAGCGTCCGGCAAGTATCCGACGCTCACGGAGCCGGTCGCCGGCTATCAGGGCATTGTCTTTACGGAGCAGTTTGGGCCCACGGCGTTCGTGATGCGCGCCCGGACGGAAGGGCTGCGCCAATTCGGCGTGTGCCTGTCGCCCATGAATGCATTCCATCTCTTGCAAGGCGTCGAGACCTTGAGTCTTAGGGTCCAGCGGCATATGGAAAATACCGCGGACATTCTCGAATTCCTGCAGGGTAGCGCTGGTGTGGCCTGGGTTTTACACCCGAGTCTGCCGAGCCATCCAGACTTTGCGCTAGCGCGCCGTCTGCTGCCGCGCGGAGCAGGATCGATAATCAGTTTTGGAATCAAGGGTGGGCGGGCGGCGGGGGCGAAGTTCATTGAAGCGCTACGGCTCGTGAGCCATCTGGCGAATGTCGGAGATGCCAAGACGCTGGTCATTCATCCCGCCAGCACGACTCATCAGCAGATGAGTCCAGCGCAGCTCAGCGCCGCCGGGATCGGCGAAGACATGGTGCGCTTGTCGGTGGGGATCGAGTCCGTCGACGATATCGTCAGCGACCTCGGTCAGGCCTTGCGCGCGGCGATGAAAGTCTAAGGAAAATACCAGGTGCAGTTCACCATCGACGGGCATTCTGTTTTTGGCGCGACGGGTGGACGAGCGCATCAGTGCGGCCGGCCGCTGGCTCTGTTCGTGCATGGCGCCGGACTCGATCACACGGTATGGGCCTCGCAGAGCCGTTGGCTCGCCTTCCACGGCTGGAACGTTCTGGCGCTCGATTTGCCTGACCACGGTCGCTCCGAGGGCCCGCCACTATCGAGCATCAGTGCCATGGCGACGTGGCTCGCGTCGGTGATCGTCGCGGCGGAGTCGAAGACCGCCGCCCTGATCGGCCACTCGATGGGTTCATTGGTCGCTCTCGAGACAGCGTCGTGTTTTCCAGAGCGCGTAGCGAGCATGGCCCTGATCGGCACGGCAGCTGCGATGCCCGTTAAACCGGAGTTGCTCGCGGCTGCTGCCGCCAATGACCATGCCGCGATCGACATGGTGAACCTATGGGGTTACGGCTACGCCGCTGGGCTCGGTGGCAGCAATGCCCCCGGTGTGTGGATGGTCGGCGCCGGGGAGCGTGTACTGGAGAAAGCGAAACCTGGCGTGCTGCACAATGACCTCGCCGCGTGCAGCGCTTATCGTGATGGCATTGCGGCCGCAGCGCGAGTGGCCGCGCCGACGCTGTTGATCTGCGGCGAGAGGGATCAGATGACGCCGCTCAAGAGCGGTCGCCTGTTGGCGGCGAGTATCTCGGAGGCAATGCTCGTTGTCCTGGCGGGAGCGGGGCACATGCTTTTGGCGGAGCGGCCCTATGATGTGCAGGGCGCCCTCGCCAAGCACTTGGCGGTAGATCGGTCGCGGGTCGCCGCCGCCATGCTATTAAATAGTTAATATATTTATATAGTTAGAGATTATACTTAAATTTTTTCTAGCGTATATGCGTCCTCATCGGGGTCTTGTCGGGGGGGTGAACTGAATGGCAGGGGTTGTCGTTGCGAAGTCCAGGGATAAGAATCTAAATAAAATCCAGAGCAGCGCTACCGCAATAGCGACAGCGATCCAAACCGAAAGCCTAAAGCGTTTATCCCGTGGCGCTTGCACATGGCTCGTCGAACCAGCGTGGGGCGGTAGCGTGCTGCCGGGTTCGGGTTGACGCGGCATTTCAAGGGTCTTCGCAGCGGATATGGGCGATGGCGCGTCCGCTTCGACGGATTGGCTGGCAACAGTGATGCTGACCGTCGCCGGGGCTTGTTCGATTACTGCCGGCGGAGAATTGATTATTACCGCTTTGGGCCTGAGCTTCGGCCGTAGCGCATCCGCCGTAGCCTGTGCCTCTTCCATTATCCGGCTCTCGATCAGTACGAACACGACGACCAGGATTGGCACCACTATTGTCAACGCCGGTGATTGCTGGTTGACCCAACCTGCAATCATCGGATCGGAAATGGCAATATCGCCGGCGATCCAGCCTAGCATTGCACCGCCACCGCGTTTCAGCATTGGATATCGTCTTAGCAAGGCGGTAACGAACAGGCTGCCGAACATCAGCAGGGGCACGCTCATCAACAAACCCATAGTCAGGAAGAAGATGTTGCCTTGGGTGACCGCAGCCAGCGCGACCACGTTATCTACACTCATGACTAAGTCGGCGAGGATTATCGTGCCCACTGCCGACCACAGGTCAGGGGGATTCTTACGTGGGCTCTTGTCGGATTCCGTATCTCTCTCTTCCTCGATGGTCAGCTTGATTGCGATAACAGTCAGTGCTACGCCGCCTACCAGCTTCAGCAGCGGGATGTGCAGCAGAAGGCTGGCAACGGTAGTCAGCAGGATGCGCAGCGCAATGGCACCATCGATGCCGATCAACATAGCGCGCTTCGTCAGTGCTGGCGGCAGCGAGCGGCAGGCAAGCGCGATCACCAAAGCATTATCGCCACTCAGCAGCAGATCGAGGAAGAACACCTCCAACGTCAGGTTCAGATAGTGGAAGAGGTTGTCAAAGCCCATCACGGCAGCCTTTCATCCAGTTCATCCGACGATGCCAGCCAAGGCGGCATAGACCCCCGTGGCGGCGGCGCAGAAAAAGATCGTTCCGACCGTTGCGGCATAAGCACCCTTAAGTCGCATCGGTTCCGCCAGTTTCGTGCGCGCCAACTGGAACAGGAAGCCGAGCGCTATCGGCAGTAGCAGGGCGTTGACCACTCCCATGGCAATCGACAGGCGGATGAGGTTGACGCCAGAGGCGACCAACCCGCCACCGACCAGCAGGATCAGCGCAAAGGCGGCATAGAACCAAGGAGCTTTCAGCGGATGGTGTTCCAGCGAGTGATGAAAGCCGGCCACTTCGCCCAATGCCCAGGCCGCCGTCAGGCAGACCGTGATGGTGGCGACCAGCGCCCCGCCGCCCAAGCCGACGACAAACACCAAACGACCGATGATTGGACCAAGTGTAGTGCTGAAGGCTGTGGCGATTTGCGGCACGTTTTCCAGCTGCACGGGCTGCTGATATTGACCAAACGTGGCTGCAGCGGCGACCAATATCGCGGCGGTTACGGTCTGGCAGAGAACCGCACCAATCAGTATGTCGAGCCGGGCGATCTTCAGATGCCCGATCCCCAGCCCTTTATCGATCAAGGCAGACTGTTGGTAGAAGATTGCCCAAGGCATCACGCTGGTGCCGAGGTTGGCCGCCAGAAGATAGAGGTAGTCGTGGTTTCCGAGTGGCATCTCATGCAGTTCGGCGGCGAGTTTACCGATGTCGGGATGGGCCTTCCAAGCCATGATCAGGAAACCCAACTCGAACAGGCCAAGTACAATTACCATGCGCTCCACAGATCGGTGAGCCCCTAGGCCTACCATCAACAGGATGGCTGCAATTAGAAAGACGATCGATACCCACACAGGGACGCCATACAACTGGCCGACACCCGCCAATCCAACCATTTGAGTGACCAACGTGCCACAACAACTCAACACCAGCGCCGTGATCGAGACGAAGGTCATGCCGCGACCGAAGTTCTGACGGATCAGTTCGCCGTAGCCTATGCCCGTTCCAAGGGCTAGGCGTGCCGCCAACTCTTGTACCGTGTAGAGAAGCGGAATGATCAGGAACTGCAGCAGCAATAACCGGTAGCCCCATTTTGCACCGCTTTGAGTCGCTGTAATCACGCTGCCGACTTCAGTATCGGCCAGCATGACCACCAAACCTGGGCCGAACGTGACCAGCATCTGCCGCCAGTTGAACTGCTTTTGCGCTATTTCAACCACTAGGAGCCTAGTGCTGGGACAACGTGCCTGGGCCGGTCTTGAAGTAGCGCAGGAACTCAGTGTCCGGTGACAGCACAATCGTCGGGCCGGCATTCGCTAAGGCTTGTCGGTATGTCTGTAGGGAACGGTACAGCTTGTAGAACTGAGGATCCTTGCCGAAGGCGCTGGACAGAATTTGGTTGGCCTCGGCATCGGCCGTGCCGCGAGTGATCTTTGCTTGGCGTTGCGCTTCAGACAGGATTACGGTGCGTTCGCGATCGGCTTTTGCTTGGATCAACTGAGCCCACTCGAAGCCCTGTGCCCTCAATTCCTTGGCTTCGCGTTGCCGTTCCGACGTCATCCGATCATAGATGGCCTGACTTGTTTCCAACGGCAGATCGGCGCGGTGGAAGCGGACTTCCACGACTTCGATTCCCACATCTTTGGCCTTGTCGGCCACCTCTTTCTGAATTAGCTCGACGATGTGCGACCGATTTTCCGACAGCAGCGAAGGTAGCATCACCTGACCCAGCTCGCGGCGCAGCGACGAACTCACCAGCTGAGCGAGTTGTGGCTGAGCCAGTTCCACCGTGCGCACCGCGTTATAGAAGCGCAAGGGATCGGCGATGCGGAAACGTGTGTAGGTCTGCACCTCGATGCGCTTCTGGTCCCCCAGAATGACCTGTTCAACCGACGGCTCCAAAGTCAGCAAACGGCGATCATAATAGATGACCGAATCGACCAATGGCACTTTGAATTTCAACCCCGGTTCGTTCACAACACCGATCGGCGCTCCGAGTCGAACAATCAAGGCCTCCTGTACTTCACTGACCGTATAGAGCGTGGTCGATAGCAGCCACAGCAGAAAAACCGCACCCGCACCAATGACAAGGCGTGGCTTAGCCGTCATTTCGGTGACTCCTTGGCTGCTTCTGGTTTGTCCTTTTCTGCCAGCGACATATAAGGAACGATGCCAGTGATGCCTTTGCCCGAAGTATCGATCATGACTTTGGTAGCCTTTTTCAGCATCTCGTCTACACTCTCGAGGTAAAGCCGCCAGGCCGTGACATCCTTGTCCCTGGCATAGCTCGCATAGATCAACTGGAAACTCGTGGCGTCACCTTGGGCCAGATTTATCACCTGCGACTTGTAGGCCTCTGACTCCTGTGCAATGTGCGATGCCTCCCCGCGAGCCCGTGGAATGATGTCGTTGGCATAAGCTTCCGCTTCGTTGCGGGTGCGCTCCTGGTCGGCGCGGGCGCGTTGCACGTC
>Ga0209517_10008899_pt1 | contig 11635 bp, 9 predicted proteins | sample PeaSoiMetSII2010_FD_187695 | JGI IMG/M metagenome (GOLD analysis project Ga0209517, IMG submission 187695) | Peat soil microbial communities from Weissenstadt, Germany - SII-2010 (SPAdes) (version 2) | ecosystem: Environmental > Terrestrial > Soil > Wetlands > Peat | place: Germany: Weissenstadt...
CATTGACAGCCGCGCGGCTGCCCTTGCTGAGCAGAAAGTCGGCGCGACCGGGAGTCTGAGCCGCCGTTGATTCCAAAAGGCTTACGCGCCGACTTTCTGCAGAGCGAAGCGAAGGATCTCTGCAGTTCATTGTCGATCGTTAAGATCGCGAAACTGCAGAGATCCTTCGCTCCGCTCAGGATGACACCTCCAGCGTTTTCTCACCTCCCGAAACCCCTGTGGTGAGCTTCCTTTCCGGTGCCGTTACGTTACTCGCAGTCGTTCCACCTCTTGCTCGTCCAAGTCGATTCCCAATCCGGGAGCGTCCGGGATCTGGAGATAGCCGTCTTGGGCGTGCAACCTCTGGCGCGTAATCTTGTCGCGCAGAGTGGTTTCCTCCTCCGCAACAAACTCCACAATCAAAGCGTTAGGAATCGAATTCAAGAAATGCAGCGCCGCCGTGACGTTGATATAGGTCGTGAAGCCATGATTGGCCACAACCAGCCCCCGATCATGCGCCAAGCTGGCGATCTTGAGCGCCTCCGTAAACCCTCCGCAGCGCGTCAGGTCCACTTGCACCACGTCGATCTTTCCCTTGTCCATCAACTCCAGGAACGACAGGCGGTTACTCTCTTCCTCGCCGGCGGCGATTCGTATCGAAGTGGAGTGGGAGAGCTTCGCGTAACCCTCGTAGTCATCAGGGCGAAGCGGCTCCTCCAGCCAGAAAATGTTGAACTCCTCGAAGGCGCGGGCTCTCTGCAACGCCGTCTTGGAATCCCAGACAAGACCGGCGTCGATCAACAAATCGGGGCCGTCTCCCAACCCCTTGCGCCCTTGCCTCACCAGGTCCACATCGGTCTTGGCGTCTTGGCCCATGGGATCCCATCCGAACTTCACGGCCTGGAAGCCCCGATCGCGATAACGCCTGGCCAGGTCGTGCGTGGCTTGGGGCGTGGCGCCGAAGAGGGAACTGGCGTAACAGCGCAGCTTCTTGTGGAAGCCGCCGCCCAACAATTTCCACACCGGCAACCCTAAGGCCTTGCCCTTGATATCCCAAAGCGCCATGTCGATGCCGCTCATAGCATGAATGCCCACGCCTCTTCTGCCCCCATAGATGTTGGCGCGGTACATCTTGTGCCACAGGTACTCCGTCTCAAATGGGTCTTCGCCTATGACGACTTCCCTTAGCCCGGTCGCAGTGGTGTGGCTGAAAGGGCCTTCAATCGCTCCCTTGACCGCCAGCGGGGATGAATCTACCTCTCCGATACCGGTGATCCCCGCGTCCGTCATCACCTTGACGATGAGCGCGTCCTGGCCGCTGTCACATTGCGTCTTCACCTCCGGTTGGCGAAGGTAGATAGCCTCTACACCGGTTATTTTCATAATGGCAACCTTCTCAGGCCGAATTGGACTGCATGTTTACAAGATAACCCAGATTGACGTACAGTGTCGCGTTGGTTTTCCGACGACGACAGCTCCCGAAAGGATCTTTTATGAATCCCCTATCGAGACGTGAAATGCTGGCTTCCTTGCTGGTGGTACCTGCTGCACTCCGTGCTGACGACGAGTGGACGCCGCTCTTTGACGGCCGCACCCTGCACGGATGGAAGGCCGGTGAGAACAAACACTCCTTCCGTGTTGCGGACGGGCGGATCGCCGCCGACGGAGCGCGCTCACACCTCTTTTACGACGGACGGATTCGTAATGCGAGCTTTAAGAACTTCGAGCTCAAGGCGGAGTTCATGCCTTCCGCGGGAGCGGAGTCCGGCATCTACTTCCACACCGCGTTCCAGGCCAACGGATGGCCGGAGAAGGGGCTCAAGGTCCAGATTAACAATACCTACACGGGCGACGGTGACCACCGCGAGCGCAACAAGACCGGCTCTCTTTATGGCATGCGCAACATTTATAAGGCTTCGGCGAAAGACAATGAATGGTCTGAGTTGCACATCCTGGTCCATGGCAAGCGGGTACAAGTTCAGTTGAACGGAACGCCGCTGGTGGATTACCTCGAGCCGGACCCACCCGTCGTAGACTCCGATCATCCAGGGCGGGTCCTGGGGAGCGGCACCTTCGCCCTCGAATGCCACGGTCCGGACTCGAAGGTTCTGTTTCGCAAGATCCGTGTTAAGCCGCTGCCGGACAACCTTGTCGCAGACATGCCTGATCCGCCTGAAATGGACGCCATCTATCGCGACCTGCTGTGGCTGCAAAGCCGGAACATCCCTGCACTGGATTGCCACATTCATCTGAAGGGAGGGCTGACGCTGGAAGAGGCGCTCGCGGACTCGCGCCGAGTCGGCATCCAATATGGAATCGCCATCAACGGCGGACTCGGTTTTCCCACCACCAATGACGCGGCCGCTGAGGAATATCTCAAGAGCATGCAGGGCCAACCCTGCTTCGTAGCGCTGCAGGGGGAGGGACGCGAATGGGTAACGCTATTCTCGAGGGAAACATTGGCTAAATTCGATTACATCTTTACCGACGCCATGACCTGGAGCGACGACAGCGGCAAGCGAATGCGCCTTTGGATCAAGGAGGAACTTGGAGAGATCGGAGACAAGCAACGGTTCATGGATATGCTGGTCAAGCGCGCGGTTGGAATCCTCGATCACGAGCCGATTGACATTCACGCCAATCCCACCTTTCTGCCGGACGTTATCGCGGCCGAGTACGATCAACTGTGGACTCCCGAGCGTATGCAGAGGGTGATCGAGGCCGCGAAAAGGAACGACATCGCCATCGAAATCAGCAACCGCTACCGGCTACCCAGCCCGGCGTTTATCAAATTGGCCAAGCAGGCAGGCGTTAAGTTTTCGTTTGGCACCAATAACGGCGACAAGAACCTGGGCCGGGACGAGTACGGCATAGAAATGGTGAAGGAGTGCGGGCTGACCTGGCAGGACATGTTCCTTCCCAAGCCTGACGGCGAAAAGGCGGCGCAACGGAAAGGAATGTCCTAACTACAGTGGCGAGTGACAAGTGACGAGTGACGAGCAAGAAACTCGCGCGGAGTAACCGCAGGGACCGCGCTTGCCGCTCACTTCTTGCGTCTTGATTCTTATTTCTTACCTCTGCTCGTCACTCGTCACTTGTCACTCGTCACTTCTTGGGTGGTTCCCATAGTTCAATGCGGTTGCCTTCCGGATCCATGATCCAGGCGAAGCGGCCATAGTCATAGTCCTCGCGGTGAGGGTCGACCTCGACGCCTTCGTCTCGAAGCGCGGCCAGCAACCCATCCAAATCCTCCACAATGAAGTTCATCATGAAGTTGGATCGGCTGGGATTGAAATACTTCGTGTCTTTCTGGAAGATCGCCCAGACGGTCATGCCGGGTTTTTGGGGGTCGTCGGCATAACGCCAGTTGAAACTGACGGCCTCCTGCCCTTCGCGTCGAACGCCAAGATGCTTCTCGTACCAACCGTAGAGTTTCTCGGGATCGTCCGACTTGAAGAACATCCCTCCCAGCCCGGTGACGCGCTTCATGATCGCGCTCCTTTAACAGAAGTGGGGGTGAGCAGGCCGCGGCTTTCCCGTCCAGAAGCCATACGCTCGAAGCATCGCCAAGTTGGCGGGTTTGGTCAAGCAAGAAGTGTCGCCGTGGCTCACCCTGCGGCGTACAAGGAAGAGACGACGCCGTTGAGGCGGGATTCGGCGGCTTTGAGCGCGGACGACGTGCGGGCGGTCATGCAGGCGTCAACTGCGCCCAGCAGCGCGTGCAATTCACGGCCAGTCTTGCAGACTGGGATGCTCAACTCGTCAAGCCACCGGTCAGAAACCTGGAACACATCTCCCGGCCTTGGGCGGTGGCCGGTAGCGAGCAACTCCTGCGCGTTCATGGAGTTCAAAAACGCCAGCAGATACCGCAGGACTAAAGGCGTCTGCGCCTCGCGTCCCAGCAGACTGCTCAAGCGGCCTCGAAACTCTTCACAGGCCTGGCGCGTGCCGTCACTGACGGCCAGGCACAGGCAGGAATCTTGAATCCCAATCCCTTCTTCATCGAGGGAGAAGCGAACATGAGGCGTCAACCGTGGAGAAATGATCTTGGGCCTGCCGAAGATTACCGCCGGGTCACGCGGCCAGATGAACTCGTACCAGGCGCGGCCAAACTCGCGCAGATTGCGTTTCTTGAACGTTCGGTTCGAAAGCTGGGCGTAGAACTTCAGCAGGTACTGTGCGGCTTGAGGGGACTTGACCAGACCCAAAGTGTCCCGGCGGCGCTCAAAAAGCCACTCGATACTGCGCGGGTTCAGTCCGAATTGCCGTAGCAACTCTCGTTCAAACTCATCAACGGGATGCTCAAAGTCGAGGGCATCGAGCGCGAACGGCTTCGTACGCGCAAAGGCGGGATGCCAGCCGCCATACTGGTCTTGGGCGTAGGGATACAGAATGACATTGGCTCCCCACTGCGGCCGCCATGATTGGGTCTCACGCCCTTTGATAATCGGATGGACCAGCGCCCTTTCCAGGCCGAGTTCGGTGGCACGGGATTCTGTCATGAGAAAGACCGAGAGGCAGCCTTTGCCGCCCACCGTCACGCCCTGGCTTGGCTCGAGCAACTGCACCACGCGCGGCCACTCGGGCCGGGTTCGAATCTTGAATTCCTGGGCTGCAAGGAGCCATCGGCCCCCCCCGAACCCACGCAGCCTCGCAAGTGGAAACCGAAAAGCCGTGAAGAAGTCTTGCTCGAGAGGCTCTCCCGCGTTCTCGACCAACGCAATGCCTCGCCGGACGAGTGAAACAACCTGGCCGCGCCGGTTGTGCTTGCTCGTCGCTCTGGACCACGCCTTCTGGGCGGACAGCAAAACGATCGCCTGCTCACCCTCGCAGGCTGGACGCTTTTCGAACACGCCAATGCAAGGAATGTTCATGGCGCCGAAGAAAAGCTTTCCGAACGGGTTGAGATCGATGAGATAACGAAGGCTGGCCTGCTCGGCCAACTTGCGGCGGAGGCCGATGACGTGAATGGCCCGGCCGCGCACGTACTCGATGTGAGGCGCAGCCCAATCCTTGTCGATGAAACTGCCCTGGGTTACGAGCGCGACCGTACCGCCGGGCTTCAGCCATCGGAGTGCCCGGTCATAGAACAGACCGTAAGCATCAAGTTTGCCAGTGTAGGTATCGCGGTACTCCGCGGCAAGCCGCTCTTTGTAGTGCTTATCGAAGATGGGGGCCAGGCGTCCTTTGAGTAACCCGCCCCAGGGCGGATTCCCCACCACCAAATCGAATTTCCGTTCGGCATCGTAGTTTGCGCGCGAGCCCCTCAAGGGAGTCATCCTGAGGAGTCCCGGGCTGGTCGGGGCGAGGACGGATTCCGCCCGCGGTCCGGTTGTAGAACTAGTGAAGTTCTCCGCCGAGCGTACGCCGAACGAACTGCGGGGATCCTTCGCTTCGCCCTGGACCGTCCGGTCCGGGGCTTCGCTCAGGATGACCGCAGGTGAGTTCAGAATCACAGTAGGTGAGTTCAGGATGACAGCACGCGAGTTCAGGATAACAGCAGGCGGGTTCAGAGTTACGTTTGGAGCGCTCTCCGCCGGCGGCAACAGTGAGTCCCCCAGGAAGATCGCAGGGTCAACGCGGAAGCTCCGGCTGTGCGTGCGCGCTCGCGCGCAAAGGGGCAGGACCCCGGAGAGAACGTTGATGAATGTTAGGAAGGTTGCAAAAGGATGAATATCGATGGCGCAGAGGTTCTTTACGACGATCTGCAACATCCCGCGCGCCCGTTCCCCTTCCGGAAGGTCGTGGGCGTAAAGGTGGCGATGGCATGCTTGGGTACTATCCTCGAGGTGTTCTAGAAGCCGCCCCAGGGCGCTAATCACAAACGCACCAGAACCCGCGGCCGGGTCGAGCAGGGACTTCTCGCAGAGGCGTTCGACTTCTCCCCGGTAACCGGCGAGGTCGAGAGTCAGGTCCACAAGTTCCTGGGGAGTGTAGAATCCGCCTAATTGCTGACGCTCTTCGTCAGAGAGGCAGTGCTGATCGATATCCCTCCAGAGGTCCAGGTCCATGCCGCTCATCTCGTAAGCACGGAGTAATTCGAGCATTCTCTCGTCTGCGGCATGGAGCTGCTCTTTGAAGCGTTGCGCGCGTTCGCGCTCCGATTCGGGAAGCCCGTCGCGCAGGCTCTCCCGCCACCAATCAAACTCACCCAACTCATACACCGGGGGAGCGAGTTCCCGCATCTCCGGCTCGTTAAAACCTTGATCTTCGCCGATGCGGCAAAGCAGCAGGCGGGCTGCGTAAACGTAGGCCGTCTGCGTCGCGCATTCGCGCGCCGCACCCGCCGCCAGGCCCGCGTCAACGGCGCGGAAACAATTGAGCATGTCGGAAAAGATCTGCTGAAGATCGGCGACTCGGTCTTGGAGGGCGCGGCTGAAAGCCTCAACGAGATGCGGCTCTTGGCGTGTCAGCTTATGGCGATGAGAGGTGCCCGGCATAGTATTCATAGCCGCTCATGGTCTCACTCCGAGGGGAGTTCGGCCGGGCCTCGCAGGAACGGATTGACCACAATCACTGCGTCCAGTTCCTGGTCGGCCTGCAAATCCTCAATCAGCAGGTATCGACACGAAGCAGACTTGGCCGCGGCCACAATGAGTGCGTCCCAGAAGGAAATCTGATACCGGTCCTGAATTCTCCAACCGTCCTCCAGAAGCAGCGAGTCCGCAGCCACCGGACGCCACGCCAGCAGATCCCGAACCTCGGGGCGCGCGAGGGCCCGGCGCATCGCACGCTGGTAGCCTTCTTTCTCGATCATTCTCTCCTTGAGGAATTCCCCCAGCAGACGTGAGACACTTATATCCTGGCGTGCAGCCTCAAGGCGCGCCCAGCGAGCGACAGGTTCCTCGAGCGTAATGGTGACGTTTCTCAAACGAGATCTCATAACACGAACCTAGTGTTACACTGGCTCCGTGTCAAGCGGTTGACGGGGGCATTTCTCTCTCGGCCGTGCGGATAGGGCACGCCTACTCTTCGCATCTGCGGTTCATCCGCCAAGTCCCAACTTCAAAGCAGTCCCTCATGTTCGGCAGCTGACGAACACCCAGAGACCATGAAAATGGGCCGACGGTGGACGGATGTGGTGCGGGCGTCCCGCCCGCTGTGGCACGGGCATCCTGCCCGTGCGCGGGAGCGGGACGCTCCCGCGACCGCGGGCGGGACGCCCGCGCCACGATTTTCAGAGCAGACCTTGCGAACTGGGTCTGCGCTGCCCGGTTTATGGGGTGCCTGATGCTATACTGGGGAGGTTGTTGCCTAGGTGACGAATCGCGTCGGCGGAATCGAGGCACAGAGATGAGCGAGCGTGTTGCGGGAAAGGTAGCTGTTGTCACGGGAGCGGCGTCGGGCATGGGGCGCGCCGGCGCCACGCTTCTCGCTGCGGAGGGTGCCAAAGTGGTAGTTGCAGATATCAACGAGGCGGGGGGAAACCGCGTCACGCAAGCGATTCGAGACGCAGGCGGGGAAGCGACATTCGCGCCTTTGGATGTGCGGAGTCTGGACAGCGTGAAATCGATGGTGCAAACAACGCTTTCACACTATGGCCGGATCGACGTGCTCTATCACAACGCTGTGGATGTGCGTTTTGTGAACGAGGAGGATCGACGCTTGACCGAACTTTCCGAAGAGACCTGGGAGCGCATGATCGATCTTATCTTGTCCGGCACGTTTCGATGTTGCAAGTATGTTGGCCGCCAGATGATTGCGCAACGTTCCGGCTCGATCATCCTTTCTGCTACGGATGACGCTCTCATCGGATGCGCCGGCCTCGACGCGTATACGGCCGCTAAAGGCGGCGTAGTCTCACTGACTCGTTCCTTCGCCGCAGGCGTGGGCAAGGAAGGCGTGCGGGTCAATGCCATTTGTCCCAGCTTCGTCTCCACCGAATCGCAACTCGCCTGGATGAAGACCGATCAGGCTAAAACCGTCATGGCGGCGCTGCATCTTTTGCCAATTGCTACTCCCGAGCAGATTGCGCCCTTCGTGGTCTACTTGGCCAGCGACGAGTCGTGCGTTGTCACCGGCGGGGTCTTTCCGATCGACAGCGGATATATGGCCTTTAAAGCCAACCTGGACGTTATGGGTACAATGAACCCGCAAACGTAGACAATAGCCCCACCGGCTGAGCCTTCCCACGCCTTGAAAATCGGCCGTAAAAAGCCCTCACAACCCAGCTTCGCTGCGGTCAGGCCGCTCTGCTTATTCCTCCTCCAATCCTGAAGACCCCCCTTGGCATTGCACGTCGAAGCTGGTGGAGGTATATTGGGGATATCTCACGGGGTCAAAGCGGAAAATCCGGCGAAGTCCCACTTTTGTGGGCATGGAGGCGTGGTGATGTGGAACCTTAAACGAATCCCTGCGTTCGGCTTGCTTTGGTGTGTCGTGATAGCTGGGACATATCTATACTCGCCAGCGCTCTGGGCACAGACAGCGGATGAAGTAGATAAGCATACGGCAAGTCTTCCGCCCGATCAGCGCGCCTACGAACGCTTCCGCTTTTGGGTGACCCAACTCCCACCGGAACAGCAGCGCGATCCCAATTTGATGACGCGCTATCGCGCCTACCTCAAGTCACGAGGCCGCTCCGATGCCGAAGCCGATGCTGAAGTCAAACTGGTGAATGAGCGGGGCTCGCGGTCTGAAATCGAGCGCTGGAACCGTATCCTCACCGCGGAGAAACCACACTTTAACACCAAGCCCAATGCATTCCTGGTGGAAATCGCCAATACCCGCAAGCCAGGAACGGTGCTCGATGTCGGCATGGGACAGGGTCGCAACAGCGTCTGGCTTGCGCAGCAGGGGTGGGACGTAACGGGGTTCGATCCTGCTGAAAAGGCGGTCGCACTGGCGCTGGAAAACGCCCGGAAGGCGGGAGTGCATCTCAAGACTGAGGTCAAGGGGATGGAAGATTTCGACTTTGGCGAGAGCCGCTGGGATATGATCGTCCTCAGTTATGTGGGAGCGCGTGAGATGCCCGACGTAATTCAGCGCGCTCTCAAGCCGGGCGGAGTTGTGGTCGTCGAGGCCTTCCACCGCGATGCCACCAAGGGCAGTTCGATTGGCGGGGCAGTGGTTTTCGACACCGGGGAGTTGCCGGCCCTCTTCCCTCGCTTGCGTGTCGTACGCTATGAAGAACCCCTAGCCACCGCGGACTTCGGACTGGACCAAGTGCGCCTGGTGAGATATTGCGGCGAACGTCCGGAATGAGCACATTCTCTGGCCTAGCGTGCCTGTTGTTGAACCTGGGCTTCCCAACTTGAAGGCACAGGCGTCCATTGGCGGGTGAACTCGTCGCTGAGGGTCAAAGCGACGAGGATGGCGAACCACACGAAGGCGGCGAGAAGGGCCATCCGCATAAGGCCGGAACTCCACCGCAGGTGCATGAAGAAGAGAACCACCAGCGAGGCTTTGCAGACTGCGATGGCCAGGGCTGCGAGGGTATTCCATTTGCCGAGGTCGATGAACGCCACGCCTGTGGTGAGCGCCGTCAACCCGATGAGCCCGGCGAAAACCAGGAAATAGAGCTTTTTGTGTACGACGTGGCCAACCATCAGTAGCGTCCCCCGATCAAGTACAGTAGCGGATAGAGAAAGATCCAGACAATATCCACGAAATGCCAGTACAGGCCTGAAACTTCGACCGGGTTGTAGCGCTGCGGCGAAAATCTCCCCCGTCCCGCCATAATAATAAGCACCGTGAGGATTCCCGCGCCGATCACCATGTGCAGGGCGTGGATTCCAGTCAAGAAGAAATAGAAGCAGAAGAACAGCTCGAGGTGCCGCGAATCCGGCCCGTGGAAGGTCCAATTCACCCCAGGGGCAAACCCTTCCAAGTAATCGTGTCTCCACTCCAGTCCGAGTTTGATGCCGATGAAGGCCAGGCCCAAGAGCAAGGTAAGCACCAGGAAAGTAATCAGGAGTTTCTTCTTTCCCAATTGGGCGGCGCGCACGCCCAGGGCCATCGTCAGACTGCTGCACAACAAGACGGCTGTATTGGCGGCCCCAACTTTGACGTCAAGCAGCCGGCTCCCGGCCTCGAAGGCTGACAGATAGAAATTCCGGTAAATGATATAGGCGGTGAACAAGCCGCCGAAGAACATGACTTCCGTAGCCAGGAACACCCACATGCCAAAGCTCGAAGATTCGTGCTGCTGCTCGAGGTCGTCGAATTGTTCCGCCAGTGCGGCGCTGCTATGCAACTTGAGTCTCCTCCGTTCCGTACGCGTACGCTTCTTCCGTCACCTTGGGGGTTTCCTCGAAGTTCTCAGTGGGAGGCGGGGACGGCGTTTGCCATTCCAGGCCCTTAGCACCCCAGGGATTCGGCCCCGCCACCGGGCCATAACGCATTGACCAAACCATGTAAACCAAGGGGATCAGGTAGCCCACCCCCAGGATCGACGCGCCGGCGGACGACATTACATTCAACACTTGGAACTCCGGCGCGTACACTGCGTAGCGGCGCGGCATTCCCAGGTAGCCAAGCATGTACTGAGGGAAGAAGGTCAGATTGAAGCCGATGAAAATGATCGCCGCCGACAATCGCGCCCAACCATCCGGGTACATCCGTCCGGAGATCTTGGGCCACCAATAATGAATGCCGCCCAGGTAACCCATCACCGCCCCGCCCACCATGATGTAGTGGAAGTGGCCCACCACGAAATAAGTGCCGTGCACATGCGCGTCAACGGCCAGTGTGGCCAGGAAAAGGCCGGTCAAGCCGCCCATCGTGAAGAGGCCGATGAAGCCCAGCGCGTAAAGCATGGGCGCCTGGTAAGAGACCGACCCTTTGTAAAGCGTGGCGGTCCAATTGAAAACCTTGACAGCGGAGGGGATGGCCACCAGGAAGCTCAGCACCGAGAAGACAATCCCGGCATAGATGGATTGTCCGGCGACGAACATGTGGTGTCCCCAAACCAGGAATGAAATCACTGCGATGGCCACGCTGGAGAAGGCAATGAAGCTGTACCCGAAGATCCGCTTCTTTGAGAAGGCGGTCACGAGTTCACTGATCACTCCCATCGAGGGCAAAATCATGATGTAAACCGCAGGGTGGGAATAGAACCAGAAGAGGTGCTGGAAGAGGATGGGGTCGCCACCCACCGCGGGATCGAAGACTCCCACGTGGAAGACTCTCTCGAGCGCCACAAGCGTGAGGGTGATGGCGAGGACGGGGGTGCCGAGAATCTGGATAATGCTGGTGGCGTAGATGGCCCAGAGAAAGAGCGGCAGGCGGAACCACGTCAGGCCGGGGGCGCGCATCTTGTGAATGGTGACCACGAAGTTCAGCCCGGTCAAAATCGAGGAGAAGCCGGCAATGAACACTCCCAGGGCCGCAGAAATCACCTGCGTATTGGCGTACGTGGTACTCAACGGTGTGTAGAAAGTCCAGCCGGTGTCCACTCCCCCGGCAATCACCGCATAAAGAGTGAACAACCCTCCCACCATGAAAACATACCAGCTCAACAGGTTGAGTCGAGGGAACGCCAGGTCGCGCGCCCCAATCATCAACGGGACAAGGAAATTCCCGAGCACGGCCGGAATGGAGGGGATCAAAAAGAAGAAGACCATGATGATCCCGTGCATGCTGAAGAGTTTGTTGTAGGTTGCCGGCTCGAGCAACGCGCCTTGAGGTGATATCAGATTCAAGCGCATCAGCACCG
>Ga0209517_10008900_pt1 | contig 11635 bp, 10 predicted proteins | sample PeaSoiMetSII2010_FD_187695 | JGI IMG/M metagenome (GOLD analysis project Ga0209517, IMG submission 187695) | Peat soil microbial communities from Weissenstadt, Germany - SII-2010 (SPAdes) (version 2) | ecosystem: Environmental > Terrestrial > Soil > Wetlands > Peat | place: Germany...
TGGGAATTGCAACTACTCTCGCGCAATATCTCGCCGAACGAGGCGTCAAATACGACGTGGTCGAACATCCGCATGCAGTGACAGCTTCTCAAAGTGCCAAGACGAGCCATATATCGCTCAATCGCCTGGCCAAGGCGGTGGTGCTCAAGGGAGACGAAGGTTTCATGCTGGCGGTGTTGCCGGCTTCCAGTCACATCCAGTTCGGCCAACTTCGCAAGCAGCTCGGAGCCGATGTGGATATGGCCAATGAGGAGCAGATTGAAACGCTCTTTGTCGATTGCGAACCAGGTGCTGTGCCTGCGCTCGGTGCCGCATATGGGCTCAAGGTCATTGTCGACGAGAGCTTGGCGAACGAGCCGGAGATTTATCTTGAAGGTGGCGATCACGCCAGCCTGGTGCATATCAGCGGCAGTACGTTTCAGCAGCTGCTGGCCGATGCCCGGCATGCGCGGTTCACTGAAACTGGTTAGCCGGCGCTCACGGCAAGACGACCCTGAGGAACGCTACTGCGCTGCAATATGTTCCTTGGAAGGAGACCAGACAGATGGCGAAGCGTAAGCAAGTGAGGTCCTCCAAGAGTACGCGGTCCCCAAACCGAACAAGGCAGATGAGGACTCCGATCGCCAATGGATCGGCAGCCCCGGCGCGAACGATCAGCAAACCGCCCCTGACCGAACCATTTCACGTCGCGGTCGACCGGCAATTGAAGTCCGGACACCAGACATACGAAGCGGCTGAGAAGGCGGCACTGGCGATCAAAAGGCGGTATCCAAAGCTTCATGTGACTGTATTCGATGCCAAGGAACAGCGACATACACTCATTGAACAGCCGAGGCTCGCGAGCGCCTCCAACAAGAATCCAACTACCGAGCAATTAACTCGGGACGTCGTTCAGCGGCGCGCAGCCGCTGTTGCTGGAGGCAAGCGTTAACGGCTGCGTTCGTCTTCGTCATGCCGAAGCCGTTCGTCTGGACGTCAGCTTTGATTGTTGCCGTCGAAAAGAGAAGCGAGCGAGGGCGTCGATTTTGACGCAGATCAATACGTCCGGCGAAGAATAATATTGATAATAATCGCGGCCGTAGCTCGGTTTCGCACTTCGGTTACGCCAAATTCGACCGGGAGGAGCAGTGCCATGAACAGCTTCTGGATCGTCGTTCTAAGCGTGGTGACCACTTATCTGGCCTACAACCTGTACGCCAAGCGCATCGACCGGAACGTCATCCAGCCTGATGCCAAACGGGCAACACCAGCCCGGATGTACATGGACGGTGTCGACTTCATGCCGACCAACCGGAACGTGCTCTTCGGCTATCATTTCAAGGCGATCGCCGCCGCCGGTCCCATCGTTGGACCGATCACCGCCGCTAATCTTTGGGGGTGGGCGCCCTCGCTGGCCTGGCTGATCCTGGGCGTCAGTTTCATTGGCTGGGCGAGCGACTACTCAGCCATCATGGTTGCGGTGCGGAACGACGGTAACAGCCTGTCGGCGATTGCGCACCGGCTGATCGCTCCGCGCACCCGCACGATCCTGTTCGTATTCATTTTCTTCTACCTGATGCTATTGGCCGGTGCGTTCGTTGGGATTCTGGCAGCCACCCTATCGGCGCGACCGGACGTTCCGTTTGGCATCGTGATGCTCGGCCTGATGGGGCTCCTCGCCGGTCAGATGATGTACCGGTGGAGGATGGGGATTACCGCCGTCACGGTCCTGGTCGTCGCGGTGACGCTGGGCGCCATGGCGGTCGGCCCGATGGGACAGCATCGGGACGCGAGCGGTGCGCTCGTAAATGGTCCGGTGGCAGCGGCGGTGACATGGGTGAACGACAAGGTGGACAGCGTCACCGGCCAGCAGCCATTGTTCACGGTCGTGGACCCGACGCTGGCGGATCCGCGAATTCCGGCGCCGGGCGCGGACGGCACACGCCCGACCACGCCCGCGTATGACGCGGTCACCGGCGCGCTCAGGACGCTGCCGAATTACCTCTTCTGGATGATATTCCTGTTCGCCTTCAGCTACCTGGGAGCGAACCTCCCGATCTGGCGGTACGCGCAGCCCGTGGCCTATATTGGCTTCTGGATCATGCTCATCACCATCCTTCTGAGCGCGGTAGGCATGGTGGTCGCGCCGCTGCTCGGGACGAAGGACGCCGCCGGCAACCTCATCGGTGCATTCACACTGCCTGCCTTCAAGGACTTCGGCTTTGCGATCGAGGAGGGCAAGGCATGGCAACCACTATGGCCCATGCTTTTCGTGACCATCGCCTGTGGTGCCATCTCCGGCTGGCATTCGCTCGTCGGCTCGATCGGGACGGCCCGACAGCTCGAATATGAGACCGATGGCCTGCCGGTCGGTGCCGGCTCGATGTTCGGTGAAAATGCGCTAGCGCTGTTGTCGCTCACCGCCGTTTCCATCGCCGGTGTCGGCGGCGGCGGTGGCCGATTCGCGCTGGGCGTCGGCAAGCTCGTGTACGCCGGAAGCTTCGGGCTTATCCCTGAAATCTTCGGTACCGCGCTCGGATTCGGCACCTTTGTGATTATCGTGCTCACGGTAACCGTCCTGGTTTTCCGGGTGATGCGCGTGACGCTCACCGAGTGGATCGGCGACGCCATCCCGCTCGTGCGGAACATGCACGTGTCGAGCATCATCTCGATGGTCCTCACCGCCGCTCTCGTGCTTACCGGCACATGGGTCTATCTCTGGCAGATGTTCGGTGCATCCAACCAGCTGATGGCGGCTCTAAGCCTCCTCGTGGTGTCAGTGTGGCTCAAGTCGGAGAATCGAAATCCCAGCTTCGCCCTGCTGCCGATGATCTTCATGTATGTGACCACGCTGGCGGCCACCGTCGTCACGGCGAGAAATCTCTACGTGACGATCGCGGCGAACCCGAAAATGACGGCGCTGCCGGTGGCAGGTGCCTGGGCCATGATCGTCGTGTCCGCGCTCTTGTTCGCTGCGGCCATCGTCATCGGATGGGACGGGTACAAGGCCTACCTCCGCTACCGCGCGCATCATGCGGCGCGGGCTCTGCCGGCCGAATAGGTGGATCGGATGGTGTCAGACGAGCGCGCGATCGGCGAGGGTATGCACGGCTTCGAAGAAGTCGCGCGCAGGTTGCCGGCAATCGGGCAAGGAGATATGAAGCTGGAAGTTCGGCTCGGTCTTGCGCACCGACAGCCGTCGCACCGCCAGTCCGGCCTGTTGGGCCAGGGCCATCAGTCTGTCGGCCTGCGTGACTCCTGCAGGGCTCTCATAATGGATGACGATGCCATCGGGGGGTACGGGCCGGCGCACCAGCCAGTTCGGCGGTACACGAGGCAGCGCGTCGCGACAAGACCAGCTTGTGGGATCGAGCGCTTCGAGTTCGACCGCGGGGGCCTTGCGCAGGTTGCCGCGGATGATGAGTGTGTCGCGGCGGCCGCGGCTGCGGCCGATTGCCCACATCCAGGGCGTGTCGCGTGCCTCGAGAAAGATGATCACCGTCGCACCGGCGAACGGGGCGTTGGTGTCGCGGATCACCATCTCGACCGCGGTCGAGCCCAGCCAGCGCACAGTGGTGCGCTCGCCGAGCGCGGGCAGGCCGCCCTGCATCCAGCGCATGAGCGCGCGTCCCTTGCTGATATTCCAGATCGTCCCGGCGGCGAACCAGGCGACGACCGCGATCGCGGTGATACCGATGAGCTCAGTCATGCAGCGAGATGATAGCACGCCCTCCGCTCCCGGGTGGAGCCAAACGCTGCGCGAATTCCTTTACGGCATGACCTCCTACGAGTTCGTGCAGCAGGCACTGGAAATGCGTGCCTCGATAGAAAAGCTGTTCATGGCCGGCGTGTTCGGCGACATGCTCGGGGTACCCATCCTGCCGTCGTATTATGGGCTGCGCCTATTGCCTTGGGTGATACCGGAGATTGAGGCATGGAAACGCGAAGTTCTTCGCGAGCGCGAGTTGGGAAGCGACCACGAGCATCACCTGCACGGACTATGAGAGGGAAATGGCTATGACCGAGCAAGAAAAGGCAGAGGCGGAGAAGAGCTGGCTGGAGACCATCCGGGAGACCCTTTACGGAATGGCCGCCCACGACATGAGCCGCGCGGCGCTCCGCACGCGGGCGTCAATGGAGCACCTCTTCATCCTCATTACCATGGGAGATTTACTCGGGGTCCCGATCCTGCCGCCGTATTACAGCCTCCGGCTCCTACCCTACGTCGTGCCGCAGATCGCTACCTGGAAGCGGCGCATGTTGCGCGAGAAGGACGTCGCGGACGCGATGTTCTAGGGGGCGATGATGAATTTCAAGGACGTGTTTCTGCAGCATCCCGAACGCCGGTACATCATGTTCGGCGGCGGCGGCGGAGTTGGCAAGACCACCTTTTCCGCGGCAGCGGCATATTGGCTTGCGAGCCAAGGCAAGAAGGTGCTCGTGTTTTCCGTGGACCCGCAGGCGTCGCTCACCGACATCTTCAAGCGCGACATCTTCGGCAAGGGGCCCGTGCAAATCATGGACAACCTCTGGGCCCAGGAGATCGACGCGGACAGCCACATCCGGAAATACCAGCAGGAAATCCGGCAGAAAATCCTGGACATGTACGGGATGCCAGCAGTGCCCGAGGAGATCGAGCACTACATCCAGGCGGCGAGCGCGGAGCCTGCGATGGAGGAGAGCGCAATGTTCGACGCCGTCGTGGACGTCGTCATGAAGGGCGACTACGACTATTACATTTACGATCTCGTTCCCCTCGGTCACGCGCTCTATTACTTGTCGATGGCCAAGGTCTACGACGAGTGGATTAACAAGGTCACCAAACTGCGGGAGGAGATGCGCGAATACGAGGAGATGGTGAGCCGGCTCCGGCGCGAGAAGGAGAGCGAGCAGGACCAGATCCTCCAAGAGCTGCTCTACATCAAGAACCGCATCAATACGTCAGCCGGGATACTCACGGACAAGACGAAGACGGCCTTTTTCTTTGTGGTGATTCCGGAGGCCGGGATCATCAGCGACACGCAGAAAGCGGCCGGGATGTTTGCTCAGTTCAACGTGCCAGTGGCAGGCTACGTTGTGAACCGAGTGATCCCGCACGAACTGCTGAACCAGAACATCCCGGAGTATCTGCGGCGGCGGATCGAGATGCAGGACCGCCACCTGAAGGACATCCGGACAGCGTTCGACGACCAGGTGCTGGCGCTGGTGCCGGAGATGGAGCGTGACGTCACGGGGCTGGCGATGATCGAGAAGCTCGCCACCATCATGTTCGCCTAGCGGAGGTTTGCCATGGCAGAGATCACAATGCCGATGGGCCGGTACCTCCGGGAACACCCCACGCTGAAGTACTTCTTCTTCGGCGGCAAGGGCGGTGTAGGCAAGACAGTGTTCGCCGCCGCCGCCGCCATCGGGCTCGCTCGGCAGGGACGCCGTACGCTGCTGGTGTCAACCAATCCAGTGCACAGTCTGACCAGCCTGTTTGGTCAGGATATGCTGGGTAAGCATGTTGCCGTCGAGGGCGTGCCCAACCTCTGGTCCTACGAGATCGACACCCGGCAGAGCATCGAGCGCAGCAAGCAGGAGATCCGCGAGAAGATCCGCTGGTTCCTCAAGTTCGCGGACATCACCACCAAGGCTGACGACTTCGTCGAGTCGGCGACGATGAACCCCGCGTTCGAAGAGTCCGCGATGTTCGAGAACATGATCGACCTCATGTTCAAGAATGAGTACGACGTTTACGTCTTCGACACCGCTCCCACTGCCAACGCGCGGCGCCTGCTCGGCATGTCCAAGGTCTATGCGCTGTGGGTCAACAAGATGCTCAAAAGCCGCGAGGAGGCGCGGAGCCTGCGGGAGCTGCTCTCCTTCACGAAGAAGAAGGAAGAGGATCCGCTGATGACCTATCTCGTCTCCTTCCGCGATCGCATGGAGCACGCGCGCGTGCTCCTCACAGACCCGGCGCTCACGACGTTCTTCTTCATTACGTTGCCGGAGGCGCTGCCGATCGCAGTGGTTACGCGCTTCATCCAGTGGTTCAAGGACTTCGGGATTCCCGTGGGCGGCGTTCTCGTCAACATGGTCATCAACCCTGCGTCGGTCGGCACGGACACCGCCGAGTTCGTAAAGACCCGAATGGCCATGCAGCAGGAGCACATGAAGACAATTTGGAAAGAGTTCGGCGACGGTGTCCGCGCCATCGTGCCGCTGTTTGAGACCGAAGTCCGCGGCGTGCCGATGCTCCAGCGCCTGTGCGATGCCATCTTCGAGGCCGACGGCGCGAAGCCCACCGGTGACAGCGCCGGCCGGCCGCACCAGGTCGGAACATGAGTGTGATCAATGCGCGGCACAGTCCCGGACGCAACGCGCCGACCACTAGGCCGGTGCCACGCATCCTGGAAGCCTCAGGCCCGGCACTGGCCGGCCCTTGAGCTTGACCCACGTCAAAGTTGCCCCGCATCGACGATGTATCTTATTCACGCAAAGTTGCCTCGAGGTCGGTAATGGAATGGCAGCGTATTCGGAAGCGTCCCGAGGATTACACCGGCGCCAACCTTCAAGATTATGACGCGTACGCCAAGCAATTTGCTTGGCCGCAGGCGCGGGCGCTTCTCGACGGCTTGCCGGGCGGCGGGCTCAATATCGCGTATGAGGCGATCGACCGGCATGTCCTGGCGGGTCGCGGGCAGAAGTTGGCGCTGCGCTGGATTGGTCGCAACGATCAAATACATGACTACAGCTACGCGGCGCTCGGCGCGGCGACGAACCGTTTTGCGAACGTCCTGGCACAGCGTGGGGTAGCGAAAGGAGATCGCGTTTTCTCCTTGCTCGGCCGGGTGCCCGAACTTTACATCGGCGCTTTCGGCACACTCAAGAACGGCAGCGTCTTTTCGCCGCTGTTTTCGGCGTTCGGGCCGGAGCCGATCAAAGCCCGCATGACGATCGGCAGTGCCAAGGCGCTTATTACGTCTGAGGCATTTTACCGGCGGAAGATCGAGCCCTGGCGAAAGGAACTCGCAAGTTTAGAGCATGTCTTTCTGACTGAGTGTTCAGGCACCCTTCCAGATGGCACGATCGAGCTGGCCGCAGCATTGGCGCAAGCGCCGGATTCGTTCGAGATCGTAGGGACGAGTTCCGAAGACATGGCCTTGCTGCACTTTACAAGCGGAACGACCGGACGGCCCAAGGGTGTTGTGCACGTGCATGAGGCGGTCGTCGCTCATCATATCACCGGACGGCTCGCGCTCGATCTGCATTCGGATGACACCTTTTGGTGCACGGCCGACCCGGGCTGGGTCACGGGGACATCCTACGGCATCGTCTCTCCGCTTACCAACGGGGCGACCATGATCGTCGACCAGGCCGAATTCGACGCGGAACGCTGGTACCGCATCCTGCAGGAGCAGAAGGTCTCTGTTTGGTACACGGCGCCGACGGCCATCCGCATGTTGATGAAGGTGGGGGCCGAGGTCACCAAGCGGTTTGACTTGTCCAAGCTGCGTCTGATGGCGAGCGTCGGCGAGCCGCTCAACCCGGAGGCCGTGGTTTGGGGCGTCGAGGCCTTCGGCAAACCGTTCCACGACAACTGGTGGCAGACCGAGACCGGCGGAATTATGATCTCCAACTATCCGTCGATGGACGTCAAGCCGGGCTCGATGGGCCGCCCATTGCCTGGTATCGCGGCCGGCGTCGTTGAGCGCATCGAAGATGGCACGGTTCGCGAAATCACGAAGCCGATGGCGATGGGCGAACTCGCGCTGCGCCCGGGCTGGCCGTCGATGATGCGCGCTTATCTCAACGAGGACGAACGCTACCGGAAGTGTTTCGCCGGCGGCTGGTATCTTACCGGCGACCTCGCGATGCGCGACGACGAGGGTTATTACTGGTTTGTTGGTCGGGCTGATGACGTGATCAAGAGTGCCGGCCATCTCATCGGTCCGTTCGAAGTCGAAAGCGCGCTGATGGAGCATCCCGCCGTTGCCGAGGCAGGCGTGATCGGTATTCCCGAACCGACCATCGGCGAAATGGTCAAGGCCTATGTCGCGCTCAAGGACGGTTTCAAGCCCAGCGAGGCGCTGCGCAAGGAATTGCTTGGCCATGCGCGCCAACGTCTCGGCCCGGCAGTTGCGCCGAAGGACATCGCTTTCCGCCAGAATTTGCCGAAGACGCGCAGCGGCAAGATCATGCGCCGCTTGCTCAAGGCCCGTGAGCTGGGCCTTCCGGAGGGCGACATCTCGACGCTCGAAAGCGAGGAGCGATGACGGTGCCAACTGACAAGCCGCGCTTGTCGCGCGATCATATGCTGGACTTGCTGAAGCAGATGATCCGTATCCGTCGTTTCGAGGACAAGTGCGCAGAGCTCTACACGCAGGAAAAGATCAGGGGCTTTCTGCACCTTTACGACGGTGAGGAAGCGATTGCCGTCGGCGTTATACCGGTGCTCGAGAAGCGTGATCGAATCGTAGCTACCTACCGCGAGCATGGGCAGGCGTTGGTGCGCGGCGTGCCGATGACCACGGCGCTTGCGGAGATGTACGGAAAACAGGAAGGCTGCAGCCACGGACGCGGCGGCTCCATGCACCTGTTTGATCGAGCAACAAACTTCTATGGCGGCAATGCCATTGTGGGTGGCGGGCTGCCGTTGTCAATTGGGCTCGCGCTCGCCGATCGTATGCGGGGCAGCGACATCGTGACGACCTGTTTCTTCGGCGACGGCGCTGTTGCCGAAGGTGAATTTCACGAAACCATGAATCTGGCCGCACTGTGGGGCCTGCCGGTCCTGTTCGTGTGCGAAAACAATCTTTACGCCATGGGAACGGCCTTGGCTCTTTCGGAATCGGAGACCGACATCCAGCGCAAAGCGGCCTGCTACCGGATCGCTTCGGAGACAGTCGACGGCATGGATGTCATCGCCGTCGAGGCTGCCGCCCGTCGGGCGGTGCATGCCGTGCGCGAGAGCCGTAAGCCCTATTTCCTGGAATGCCGGACTTACCGGCTACGCGCACATTCGATGTTCGATGCTCAGCTCTATCGCGACAAGGCCGAGATCGACGCCTGGCGGCACAAGGATCCGATTGTGCGTTTTCAGGTATGGCTGGAGGCCAATCACATGGTTCATGCGGACGACTTGACGCGTATCGAGGCCGACGTGGCGGCGGAGATCACCGAGGCCGTCGCTTTCGCCGAGGCCGGAACGTGGGAGCCGGTCGAGCAGCTCACCAGATTTGCCTACGCAGATAAAGCGAGCGAGCCCGTCAGCGAGGTCCTATGGAACAAGTGACGATACAGCCCGCAGTGACCGAGATCACCTATCGCGACGCGATGCGCGAGGCTATTCGCGATGCATGTCGGCGCGACGAACGTGTCTTCTTGATGGGTGAGGATGTTGGCCGCTATGGCGGCTGCTACGCGGTAAGCAAGGGCCTCCTGGCCGAATTCGGTCCCGAGCGGATCCGCGATACGCCGCTGTCGGAATCCGGCTTCACTGGCGCCGGGATCGGTGCGGCGATGGCCGGCATGCGCCCAATCGTCGAGTTGATGACGGTGAATTTCAGCCTCCTCGCGCTCGACCAAATTCTCAATAACGCCGCCACGGTGCGCCACATGTCGGGAAATCAGTTCGGCGTGCCGCTCGTCATCCGCATGGCGACCGGGGCCGGTCGCCAAGTGGCAGCCCAGCACTCGCACAGCCTCGAGGGTTGGTACGCGCATATCCCCGGGATCAAGGTGCTCGCACCGGCGACCGTGGAAGATGCGCGTGGCATGTTGTGGACGGCGCTTCAGGAGCCTGATCCGGTGCTGATCTTTGAAAACGTCATGCTTTACAACATGACGGGCAAGTTGGCTCAGGACGCCGGCCCGGTTGATATCGACAAGGCCTCAGTTCGGCGTCCCGGGCGCGATATTTCGCTCATCACCTATGGCGGATCCTTGTGGAAGACGCTGGAAGCGGCTGCCGCGCTCGCCGGCGAGAACATCGATGCCGAGGTGATCGATTTACGCAGCCTGAGGCCGCTTGACGACGCGACCATCATGACTTCGGTCGCCAAGACCCGCCGGGCGGTTATCGTCGACGAAGGCTGGCGCAGCGGCAGCCTGTCGGCAGAAATCGGCATGCGTATCGTTGAACAGGCGTTCTGGGAACTCGACGCTCCAATCGGCCGCGTGTGCAGCGCGGAGGTGCCGATTCCGTATGCCCGCCACCTCGAGAGCGCGGCGATCCCGCAGGTGCCTGGGATTGTCGCGGCCGCCAAGGCTGCACTTCGAAAATCGTAGAGGAAACGCCGTGGATTTCCGCATGCCTTCCCTCGGTGCCGATATGGAAGCAGGTACGCTGGTGGAATGGCTGGTCAAGCCCGGCGATCAGGTCAAACGTGGCGACGTCGTCGCCGTGGTCGAGACCCAGAAAGGTGCGATCGAGATCGAAGTCTTCGAGGCCGGCAAGATCGAGCAGATTCTCGTCGATCTGAACACCAAGGTGGCGGTCGGGACCCCGCTGGCGCGAATTCGAACCGAACTCGAAGGACCACTCGGCGCTGTCACAGCCGCTCCGTCGCCGGCAGCGCCGGTCATCCCGCTCGCGCCGCCGCCTTTGGTGCGGGCACCCGTTGCGCCGCCTCCGCCCGTCGCGCGAGGTGCCGCACGCGCGCGCGTATCGCCGGCCGCGCGGCGGCTCGCCGAGACGCATGCGATCGATCTCTCGACGGTGACCGGAAGCGGCCCGGTGGGGGAGATCATTTATTCAGATGTCGAGCGCCGTCTCGGCCAGGCCGTCGCTCCGCCGGAAAAGAAGCGAGCCCCGTGGCTTGATCTCGACGCGATGCGAGCGGCCATTGCCGCCGCGATGGCGCGATCGAAGCGAGAGATTCCGCACTACTATCTCGAGCACCAGGTCGACGTCACGGTCTGCGAGCAATGGCTGACGCAAAGGAACGCGACGCTTTCGCCGGATAGCCGACTGCTGATCGGAGCGCTTACCATCAGGGCGGTCGCCCTGGCCGCGCGGCGTTTCCCGGCTTTCAACGGCTTTTACCGCGATGGCAAATTTGAACAGGCCGGCGCGGTGCATGCCGGCGTTGCAATCGCCATTCGCGGTGGAGGGTTGGCGGCGCCAGCGTTGCATGAAGCCGATCAAATCTCGGTCGACGAGCTGATGGCGGGCATGCGGGACCTCGTTCAACGTACCCGGGCCGGTCGCATTCGCAGTTCGGAGATTTCCGATCCGACAATCACCATTACGAGTCTCGGAGAACGCGGTGTCGAAGCGACATACGGTATCATCTATCCGCCGCAGGTGGCGATTGTCGGTTTCGGCAAGATCGTGACGCGGCCATGGGTCGTCGATGGCGCCATCGGACCGCGCTCCGTGGTCACCATTACACTGTCTGCTGACCATCGCGTTAGTGACGGGCACGCGGGCGCGCTGTTCCTGGCCGAGATCGGCAGGCTGTTGCAGGAGCCAGACAAGTTATGAATGACCTCGATATTCGCAAGGTAGTGCAGGAAGAGCTCAACAATATCGCACCGGAGGTCCATCTGGCGACCGTCGATCCTGCCGGGGACTTGCGCGAAACGCTCGACATTGACTCCATGGATTTCCTGAATTTCATCACGGCGATCCACCATCGCCTTGGCGTGGAAATCCCCGAACTCGACTATC
>Ga0209517_10008901_pt1 | contig 11635 bp, 9 predicted proteins | sample PeaSoiMetSII2010_FD_187695 | JGI IMG/M metagenome (GOLD analysis project Ga0209517, IMG submission 187695) | Peat soil microbial communities from Weissenstadt, Germany - SII-2010 (SPAdes) (version 2) | ecosystem: Environmental > Terrestrial > Soil > Wetlands > Peat | place: Germany: Weissenstadt...
CGGCGCTTTGCATGGCTTGCTGGAGTCGCTGGATGCCAATTCCAGTTATCTGAGTGCGGGCGAGTACAAGGAGTACAAAGCCCACTTGGCTGGGGCCAAGGGCGACATCGGCGCAGCCGTCTCCAAGCGGCTGGGCTACGCCGCCGTCATCTCCGTGATGCCAGGCGGTCCCGGGGACAAGGTCGGCCTGCAAGATGGAGATATTCTCGAAGCCATTGAAGGCAAGAGCACGCGCGAGATGTCGCTGGCTGAGATTCATAACATGTTGTCGGGGCAGCCAGGTTCGAACGTGACGGTTTCCGTGGTACGGGCCCGCCGCGCCGAGCCTGAGAAGCTCGTGATCACGCGCGACACCATCATCATTCCTCCGGTGATGGACAAGATGGTGGGCGAGGGCATTGGCGAAATCCAAGTGGACGCATTCCCCAAAGGCAAATCGCAGGAGATTGCGAACAAGATCAAGGCGCTGCAAAAGGACGGGGCCAAGAAGCTGATCCTCGACCTGCGCAACTGCGCCGAGGGAGAGGAATCCGAGGGCATCGCGACTGCGAATCTCTTTTTGAATCACGGGACCATCACGTATCTCCAGGGACAGAAATACGCGCGCGAAGCATTTAATGCCGACCCTGCCAAGACCATCACCAGCCTGCCGCTGGTGGTGCTGGTGAACAAGGGCACAGCCGGGCCAGCTGAGATCGTGGCGGCGGCAGTTCTGGAAAACGCCCGCGGAGATGTGGTCGGGGATAAGACGTTTGGCGAGGGGTCCGTGCAGAAGGTAATCGAAATGGGTGACGGCTCGGCGCTGATTCTGTCGGTGGCCAAGTATTACGCCCCCAGCGGCAAAGCCATTCAGGATGCCGCAGTGACACCCAATGTCGTGGTCGCGGACGAGGATGATGATGCGCCGCTGCCCGATGAGGACGAGAACGCTACGCCCTCAGACCAGACCACCAAGCCACAGCCTCCGCAACAAGACGAGCAAATGAAGAAGGCGATTGAAGTGTTGAAGAGCCGGACGAGCTAAACAGGGCTCGTCGGTTGCAGGATCGCATTGCTCAAACGCCGCACCCAACGCCCGCTCCAGCCCCTGAGAGCGGAAACACCTAGCTTTGGCTGCCGCTTGCCCGCTGGCCGGAACGACCAGGTCATTCCCCACGAATAGAACGCAATGATGAGCAACACTTCAACCGGCATGCCAAAGACTATGTAAAGCACCGGCATGAACAGCACAGTTTTTTGCAGCACCAGGGCCTGCGCCAGGACTTGAAAGGGCAGAAAAATGGCCAGGTGCAGCATGGTCATGGCGGTAATAGCAGCCTTTCTTAACAGGCCGAAGTCGAAAATGTAGTAGGTGAAGCCGAACAACAGGGGCACGATGGAGATCAATCCGATTCCAGCAGTGATCAGCGCCTCCATGTAGTTCTCCGGGGTGTGCGGGAAGCTGGTGGGCCAGAGCGCGAAGTAGATCAGCGACGTCGTCTGGATCAGCAGGACACCGCGCGCAAGATAGATCACGGGAACCAGTTTCTTAGAGAGAAAGAAAGTGCCGGCGAAGAGCAGCAGCGTGACCGCACAGGTGAGAGACCAGGTCTGAAGATCGGGCAAGATCGGCTCCATGCGTAGGTAGGGGATCCGCAGCCGCAGGAACCCGAAATGGCGATCGGCGACTTCCATCCTCGCGTTCAAAGGTAAGACAGCGAGGCCCACAGCCAGGGCGCGATTCCAAATTTCGCACAACCACGGCAGTGCAACCACCCAGATGTAGGAAAATAACAAGAACAAAGAAATCGAAGTGATCACGTTCATCGGGCCGAGGCGGAAGTGGGTCAGCGCTCGGTGCATGGCAATCACGCCGCCGCGATGTCCGCGGAACTGCACCGGATCCGGCCGTATCGGCTGCCTCGGGTTGTGCGCGACGGGAGCGCGCATTTCAGAACTCCTTGAAGAAACCAAAGGTGCTTCCGCCCCGCAAATAGAACGGGCTGTGGTAGTAGTCGCCCACGAAATTGAAGCCCCAATTCGGGCCCATCCATTTTCGCCAGGTGATGGTTAAGGTTTCGCTGTTGAATTGCGAAAGACTGGCGGTTGGGCCAATCAGTTGATACGCCTCTTCTCCAAAGCCGGCGCGAACTGTGATGTATTGCTGCTTGTTGTGGCCTTGTGTCACCGCCACAAAGCCTGCCGGAGCAAACACCGCCCCGGGATGACTGATATTGAAGTAAAGCCCCTCTTCCACGATCCAGGGCTTCTGGAAATAGTAGGTGGTCCCCAGGTAGAAGGTGTGGTCGCGATGAACATCTTTGGCCATGTCATAGCTGACCCCCAGCGTGGTGATCAACTGCTTGCGCCCTAGCCACTTCTTGTTGAGGAATCCGTCGGTACGGAAACGAGGCCAAAAAAAGCCACCGGCGCTGGAACCCACGGTGAGCGCCCCGTACCAGTCGGGATTGAAGTTATAAGTGTCGCCCGCGTCGAAATAAACGCCCGCGTCTCCAAATTCCTGCTGCCCGGTTATCTCCGCGTTCCAAATGTTCTTGCCTTGCTGGTAGACACCGCGGCTGTAGCCGCCGCTCCAGGAACCGAAGCCGTTGGTCAGGGTCATGTAGTCTGCCCCAGTTTCCACATAGTTGGTCAGCTGTTTGATTTGGGCTTCCGGTTGTGCGTTAACCACCGCTGGGTCCGGCGCTGGGTCCGGCTCCGGAGAGGTCGGGGAAGACTGGCCTTGGGTTCGGAGGGTAAAGACAATGCTTGCCAATAGCAGCAGAGCCTTGAGTCGGTAGTGTCCCAGGTTTGCAATGATCATTTGCTCACCCTCATCATTTGTTCACCTTCGTGGTTTCGAATTGAAGTTCTTTGCCTTCCCGAGCGATCACCATCCAGGCGTCGTCATTTCTCACGACTTGCGCCGAGCCTTGCACCACCACCGGCTCGGAGAAGCTGGCCACTGGAAGACGCCAGGTGTCGTGTTCGAGGCTCCGAGGATGAGTAGCCTTGATCGTGACCTGCTCCCCATCCTGGGAGGTGCTCCAGACCACTTGTTTGCGGGAGTTCAGGAAGTTGGCGAGTTGAGTCATCGTGTACCAGCGGAAGCGTCCCTCGCTTCGCAGCTGGCCAGTCCGTTCCATCCACTGATCCACGACATCGCGGTATTCCATAATGCCGGGGGGATGGAAATACACCAGCCTCACAGAGTGGTGATCGACGGCAAACGTAGTGACTGCTTGCAGCCAATGCTCGATCTCCAGGCTGGAGTATCCTTCTCGCGCCATCTCCTCAAAGGCAGCAGCCTGGTTCAGGTGCACGATGGGGAATGCCCAGATGTCGGGTCCTTCGCGCACGCCATCGCGATATCCCTGCGTCGGCGCCATGCCGCTGTTTCCGGTGAAGTAGTACGCCAGGAATCCGTGGGATGCCAGCCAGGCTGTGACCCACTTGGGCTGATTTCCGTCCGGGGCGGAGTATTCCACGTCCGGCTTGCCGGTGACTCTTTCCAGAGCGTCCTTGTTCCACGTCAGAAACTTTTCCAAGTCATCGGGATCATCTTTGTCCACATGCGCGGCAAAATAGTCGTGAATCCAGCCCCCATGGCTTCCGATCGAGTCGCCAAGAGCGGAGAGGCGGCGAACCAAACGCTGACTGACCGCATTGTGTTCGACGTTAAAACCTTCTCCGTCCCCGATCCTCATTGCATCGGGGCCGGCGGTGATGTGAATCGAGTAGGGCCCCTGGTGCATCAGCGACCATGAGCTCATCGCTTGCAGGGGCTTGATGGCGGCATTGGAATCGACGTGCCAGTTCAGGACTAGGCCCCCCACACCATCAGGAACAGCCATCAGAAGAGGCAGAGCCAGCGAGTGCTCGGCGAAGTATCTGAGAAAAGCGTGCAGCAGCAACCCGTCCGTGTTGGCCTTGAGATATCCCAGAGGCAGATTTACAAACAGTACCGAACCGTTGCCGTAGGTGTGTTCGTTGGCGACGACTCCGCTGCTGGAGTGTAAGAGTTCGTGACCGGCGTTCTTGCCGGAGGTCACGAAGCTGGGATATTGCAAGTCGCCGAATTTGTAGCGCCGGAGTTGAACATCGAAATCTGACTCGGGGGCAACCCCCGCGCTACCACCCGAGTTGGAGTCATCGGCTTCCGACTGAAAGGGATAGTACTTTCCCGGAGGGATTTCCATATGGCGCAGCAGAGAGAATTTTCCGGTCACGTTCCCCCAGCGGATGGTGTCATCGTGCAACTGGTCGTAGAGCGCATAGTCCACGCCCGCGAGATCGGACAGGCGAGACCAGCCCCGGGCATACTTGCCCTCGGGCGACAGTGCGCCGGCGTCATAGACCAGCAGCAGCTTACCCCCCGCGCTGACGAAGCGGCGAACGGAAGCGATGAACAAATCACTGGCGTGCTGATGCACGGTATCCGGCAGAATTACGCCAGCGCACTTGGGGTGTCCGAAGAATGGGCGGACAAATTCGGAGTCACGCATGGGGACGACGTGAAGCCCTTCCTCACTGGCCGCATCCAGCCAAACCGTTACTTTGTAGTCGGAAAGACTGACGTCTTCGGGAAGCAGCAGCAGCAAACGATCGGCATCGGCATCGGAGTGTCCGCTTGCTGACCAGGCTCCCACCATCACAGCCAGCACCAAACTGCTGATTCCGAGGATGATCCAGGGGTATTTCATAGACTCGCCACCGCCTGCCCCTGTTCGCGTGCCCAAAGCGTCCCAAAGACCACCACGCCTTCCTCGACCTGAATGTTCGGGGCACTGACCGTGGTTGGGTTTTGCAGCGTGCCGCACCGAGTACCCTTTTGGAGCAGTGCGGTGTGCTCGGCGATGACCGGTCCGCGAATCATGCAATCAGGGCCGATGCGCATGATGCTGGCAGTGATCAAGCTGCCCTCGACCGAAACGCCGGGCTCAAGAAGCAGTTCCTTTTCACTCTTGACGCTGCCGCAAACCCGCGCTCCGGCACCGATGCGCAGCCGGCCTCGAACCACAAGATTGCCCTGAAAGACTTCACTGGGGCGAATTTCAAAATCGCCGTCGTGGAACAAACGCTGTGGGGTCGTCGCGCCTGCGGGAATCTGCGAGGGAGCCAGCGCAGGGTCCGCCTCCGGACCAATCGCAATGTAGGGAGCATTCAACCGCAAGAAACTGCATTCCGCCGACAAACGGATGCCGGTGTCTGAGGAGACGCGGCCATACAAGCGGCAGCCGGGATCGGCGCTGAACTCTCCCACCGCATGCACCCAACGCATGACGCTGCTCTCACGGCCCAGCCGGATGTCTTCTTCCGCCAGAATCGCGCGATAGCAATTCTTCGTACTGCCAATCACACTGCCGGCCGAGTAGATATCCTTTGAAAAATTGGTTTCCGAGGGCAGAAGCAGGTCGGTGGCGGAGGCAATCATAACCGGCCGGAATTCGTTTTGCTCTCGAAAAGGCAGTGCCAAAGCTTCCGACCCGCGGCCCAAGACAAGATACTCAGACCCATCGGGCATAGTGCCGGTGGCATGCGTGCCGGAACTGACACATTCCCGCAGAGTCGGTCCCAGCCCTTTCAGGTACGTGCGAAATCCATCCGCGAAGAAACGGATCTCACCCGTGTGTTGCTGGATCACGCTCAGAGGAACTGCGTCCGACTTACTATGCAATTCTGCGAAAGCCGGCACCAGCGGCAGCAGCAACAGCGCGCTGGTCAGCAAGATCAGGCTGACGACGGCGAAAAAGGGACTCACGACGCCGCCTTTCGAAAGCGCTCAGTTTTGTCCCAATGGAATTCGGCTCCAGTGAGCGCGTCTTTCACCTGAGACACCGCGGCCCAGGAAACAGCGAAGATGCTGACGGCAAAACCCAAAATCAGGAAGGGTACGAGGCAAACTCGTTTGCGGGAACCATCCAGCCGCACGGCGGCGGCGATCTCGAAGAATGCCGCCAGATTGCCGATGGCCGCATATGCGGTTACTGAGAGGATGGCCACAATTCCATGCAGGGGAACAACGCCCTGATAGAACACGCCCAGGGCCAGCGCCCAACCGGCCAAAGTAAATGGAGCCATGATGTAAACGCCCAACAGCAGGGTTCCATCAATGCGCTCCCGCAAGCTGGCACGATGCTTTCCCAAGAGCAGATGCAGACCGTAGGTGACCATGGCCTGGTTGTGCCCCTTGGCCCAGCGTTTGATCTGTTTGATCCGGACCGGCCAGGTCTCGGGCACCTCTTCGTAACATTCCGACCGGTTCTGATACACCGTCTTCCAACCATGCAACAGCAGGCGATAGGTCAAGTCGGTGTCCTCGGTCAGGGAGGTGTCGTTCCATCCGCCGATCTCATGCAGAGCACTCGACCGGACTCCAGCTACGGTTCCGCCATGCTGCGGAACCAGGCGAAGATTCATGCGGGCTTGCTGATCCACCTGGTAGCCGCCGGACCGTTCCAGGTCCAGCAGACGAGTGAGCAGATTGGTGCCACAGTTCATCGGCACTACACGCCCCATCACGCCGCCAACTTCCGGATCAAAGAAAGGAGCGGTGAGCTGGCGGATGAGACCCGCGCCGGGAATGTAGTCAGCGTCAAAAATCAGGATGACCTCGGTCTCCACCAGCGCCATCGCATCTTTGAGGGCAGCCGCCTTGCCTCCTTTTCCTTCTTTGCGATGAAAAGGGCGAATGCGGCCGGGAAAGCGCTCCACAAATTCGTCGATGATTTCGCGCGTCCGGTCGGTGGAACGATCGTTGACCGGGATCACCAGCATTTTGTCCTCGGGATACTTAACCGTCATCAGCGCGCTAAGAATGTTGGCGACGACCTTCTCTTCGTTATGGGCTGCGACCAGCACCGTAACCGGCGGCCAGTCTGCAGTGTCGATATCAATGTAGGGGTGCCGCTGGAACCCGAAGAGACGGTTCAGCGTGAACCAGTAATGGCGCGCGGTGTAGACGCAGATGACGGAAACAATACCGTAAAGTACATAGATCATGGCGCGCCATTACAACCGCGGCTCGGGGCTGTCACTCCTTGCCTGCAGTTGCAGCCCTAGCCACAGCTCCCGCGACATCGCTCTTCCGCCGCCGGGGTTGCGGTCTGGGCGGCAGCTTGAATTGCTTGTCGGCATCCAACAAAGGAATTTTTTTCTGATACCAACGGGACACTGCTTCCACGATTCGCTCCGAACTATGCCCGTCGCCATAGGGGTTTTCACCCTCCGACATGTCTTGATACGCCTCGCTATCGTTGAGCAAGCGGTCGGCCTCCTCAACGATCGCTTCCCGTGACATCCCAATGATCTTCGCCATGCCAAACTGTGAGGCTTCCGGCCGCTCAGTAACTTTGCGCAGTACCAACACCGGCTTACGAAATGTCGGGGCCTCTTCTTGAATGCCGCCGGAATCGGTCAGTACCAGGAAGCAGCTGCGCAGCAGGCTGACGAAATCGATGTAGCCGAGCGGTTCAGTCAGATGAATTCGCTCTGTATCCTGCAGCAACGCGTTTACAGTGGCGCGCACATTGGGGTTCATGTGCACGGGATAGATCACACGAATGTCGGGATGTTTCTTGACCAGGTCTTTCAGAGCCAGGCACATGTTTTCCTGGTCGGATCCCCAGGATTCGCGGCGATGAGAAGTCACCAGCACCAGGCGGCCATCGTTTCGAGGGATGCCGGCCAGCGGTGTGCCTTCCCAGGAATGAGGCAAGTCGCTCAGAGCGCGCAGCGTGTCCACAACGGTGTTGCCGGTCACGACGATCTTTTCCGCTGGAACCCCTTCCGCCAGCAAGTTGTCACGCGACAAGGCGGTAGGGGCGAAGTGGATATCCGTCATCACCGAGGCCAGACGACGGTTGCCTTCTTCCGGGAAAGGGTTGTAGAGGTCGCCGCTGCGTAAACCAGCTTCAATGTGGCCGACCGCAACCTTGCAATAGTAGGCGGCCAGGGCCGAGGCGAATGCCGTGGTGGTGTCGCCTTGAACCAGGACAATATTGGGCTCGAATTGCTGGCAGGCGTTTTCAACCGTATCCAAAACGCGTCCTGTCAACGAACTCAGCGTCTGGTTGGGGCGCATCACGTCCAGGAGGAAGTCGGGTTTGATTTTGAAAAGCTTGAGCGCGTTGTCGAGCATGGTCCGATGCTGCCCGGTATGCACGACTGCGGTCTCAAATTCTTCGCAGCGCCGCCGCAATTCGGCGATCACCAACGCCAGCTTGATTGCCTCCGGGCGCGTGCCCAGAACCGCGATGACTCGACACTTCATCGGCTTTCCACCCACACCTTCAGATAGGTTTGAAGACGGGCCTGTTTTGCCCTGATTCTGCAAACACTTAGTCGGCTCCTCAGCGTCCCTGAGTGAAGGCTACTGTTGCCAGCTTTGGCGGTAAGAGCTAACTACTCTTGATTCTAGTGAGTGGGTAATTTCCGTAAAGATTACCAACGTTACCTTCGGGTATTGGAGATTCGGGCTGCTGGAGGCGCTGATTTCCTGGAAAGCGCCCGAAATTGACGAAAAGGACGACGGCGTATACTCCGTTCTGGACGACCTGGCTTCGCGGTTGAGACACCTGTCCTGGCATGGCTGATTCTGGTCAGGCTAGCCCGGCGTTTCTGTGAAACGAGAGTCAAAGAGGGCGATATGAAAGTGCTATTGGCCATCGATTCTTCTCCTGCCTCAGAGTACGTAGTAAATACAGCGGCAACCCGTCCGTGGCCATCCGGCACGGCATTTTGTGTGATGAGTGTCGTGGATTTGGGTCGCTGGGAGGGACGGCCGGCCGTGGTTGAAGATGCGAAGCGCGAGGCGCAATCCCTGGTGAAATCGGCTACCGAGAAACTCGCCCAATCCGGACACGAAGTCTGTTCAGAAATCCAATTGGGTTCACCCAAGAAAGCGATCCCGGAGCACGCGAAGCGGTGGGGCGCCGATTTGGTAATGATCGGTTCACACGGAAAGACCGCCTTGACCCGATTTCTCCTGGGCAGCGTCGCCCAAGCGGTTCTTCGCACGTCGCCCTGCTCGGTTGAGATCGTCCGGCACAGTCCTGCCTCTGCGCCTCCTTCGCAGGCGATGAAAATCCTGCTTGCTTCGGACGGCTCCCGGTGTTCTGCCAAAGCTGCTTTGTCGGTCGCGAATCGCCCGTGGCCGGCGGGAAGCCAGATCAGCATTGTGAGCGTGGTCCAGCTTCTAACCCCGGAGATACCAAACACCGCTGCGCCGCTAGCTTCCGAGTATCCCACCAGCCTGCTGGAGCACGTATGGGAGGAGGCGCGCACGCATGCTGAAGAAGCTGTGGCCGAAGCTCGAAAGACGCTCAGCGCAACCGGGTTGAAAGTATGTGAACGCAGAGCTACACCGGTGGGCGAACCTCGAGCGCTCATTCTGGATGACGCGGAAGAGTGGGAAGCGGACTTAATTGTTCTGGGCTCCCATGGCAGGCATGGGTGGGATCGGATGCTACTGGGGAGTGTTTCTGAATCGGTTGCGCTTTATGCCCACTGCTCGGTCGAGGTCGTGCGGTGATAGCGGGTAAAGGGGATTCGGGTGCGGCGAGCCGTCACAACATTCCGCCGGTTTTGATGGTCAGAATACTCAGCGCGACTTCCAGCTTGGTAATTGCTTCTTCCAACTCAGGGTGACTTTCGGCGCCAATCTTGTGTCGCAACGAGGTCAATAGATGCCGGGCGCCTGCCACGTGCTTGGCTGCCGCAATCGGGCGAAGCTCGTCTTCTTGGGATTCTCCTGGCGCTTCCAAGTCCGGCTTGGTTTTCATTTTTCCCCTCCCACTCCAATCCCAAGTATAAGCTAACTCGCGAACGGCGTTCCCCATGGGTGAGGCAACTCAGTTTGCGGTGATCGGATTTCACGTCACTCGTTAAAGTGATTTGCATCACTGTCAGATTTCGCCGCAAAGCCTACAAAGGAATGTTAGGCGGAGGCGACTTATGCAAGCCGTTCAGGCCAATGCCCGTATCTCACTCAGCAATATCCTGTTAACCACCGATTTTTCGCACGCCTCGAAGCTGGCCCTGCCCTATGCGATTGCGCTGGCCCGGCAATACGGCGCCAAAATTGTCATGGGGCACGCGATCAGTCCTGAGCCGCATCTCACTGTGCCCCTGGATCCGCTGCCGGACGACGTAGATACAGTCCGGCAGGAGGCGCAGCGGAATCTTGCCGATTTTGCTCGTCCAGAATTGCTAGGCGACACTCCCTATGAAAAAGTGCTGGAGCGCGGCGACTTTTGGAACGCGATTTCCAGCATGATCCGCAAGCATGAGATTGACCTCATAGTCGCGGGCACACGTGGGCGGCAAGGAGTCCGAAAGTTAGTGATGGGGTCCCACGCCGAAAAAATCTACCGGCGGACAGATTGTCCCGTCCTGACCATCGGTCCCAAAGTTCGTCCCCTCGAGGAGCAGGGCTGGAAACTCAGGCAGATCCTTTTTCCCACTGATGGCTCGGACGTTTCTCTAAGCGCCCTGCCATATGCCCTGTCGCTGGCCGAAGAGAATCAGGCCACTCTGATTTTTCTCCAACTCATGCTTTTCATCGCCCCTGAATATCGCGGGACCGACGATGCCAGCGCTCTCCAGGCACTTCGCGCTCTAGTGCCGGCAGAAGCAGAAGACTGGTGCAAGCCCGAGTTCGTGGTGCGTTTTGACCTTCCGGCGGAGGGAATTCTGCAGCTTGCCAGGGAACGTGACGTGGATCTGATTGTCATGGGCGTAAGGAAGTCATCGGAAGGCGCGATCACAGAGCACTTGCCGTGGCCAGTTGCTTCTCAGGTAGTTGCCGAAGCCCGCTGCCCGGTGCTGACCGTTCGCGGCTAGCAAAGGACCAAGCCAATCGACGAGAGCATTTATGATTAGGTCACGGCCTTGTCTAGCGAATGACGGATCAAACCAAAACGAATGTCGCTGAGCCGATGACGGAGAAATCCATTGATACTCCTTCCCGGCACGGTTTGGATGCCTTTTTCCTCCCCAAGTCTGTAGCGGTAGTTGGCGCAACTGAACGGCTGGGTACGGTTGGCCAGGCCGTTCTCCGCAATCTGATCGAGAGCCCTCTTCGCTCGAAGACATACCCCGTCAACCCCAGCCATGCGGAAATTCTGGGTCTCAAAGCCTACAAGACCATTGGCGACGTTCCCGAGAAAGTAGATTTGGCGATCGTGGCCACCCCCGCCTCTACGGTCCCGGGGGTCATTGGCGAATGCGTGGATGCAGGAGCGAAATCAGCCATAGTGATTTCCGCTGGTTTCCGCGAACGAGGGCAAGAGGGCGCCGCGCTGGAAAAGAGAATTCAGGAGCAACTGCGCCGCGGCGCCATGCGCCTGATCGGGCCCAACTGCATGGGCATCATGAATCCAACCATCGGATTGAATGCGACCTTTGCCAACGATCCTCCGCTGGCCGGGAATGTCGCTTTCCTGAGCCAAAGTGGAGCGCTGCTGACCGCAATCCTGGATTGGAGTAAGCGCGAACAAGTTGGCTTCAGCGCCATCGTCTCGACCGGTTCGATGCTGGATGTGGGCTGGGGCGACCTGATCGACTATTTTGGCAATGACCCGCACACGCACAGCATTTTGCTTTACATGGAATCGATCGGGAACGCGCGTTCATTTCTGTCGGCGGCGCGCGAGGT
>Ga0209517_10008902_pt1 | contig 11634 bp, 23 predicted proteins | sample PeaSoiMetSII2010_FD_187695 | JGI IMG/M metagenome (GOLD analysis project Ga0209517, IMG submission 187695) | Peat soil microbial communities from Weissenstadt, Germany - SII-2010 (SPAdes) (version 2) | ecosystem: Environmental > Terrestrial > Soil > Wetlands > Peat | place: Germany...
GGCCGCTTGGGACGTCACTCCTCTATTTAAAGGCTTTTGACGAAGGCACTTGCGAGGCGCTTGTCGTTTTCGAGTGAGCGCCTCTCCGAATTCCGTCGGCTCGTTTCGTGGCTTGTTTCACAGGGTGCGGGCCACTGTCAACCCTATGTCAATCCTCGCATCACGCTTGGTTTAGATCTAGAAATAGCTCTAGAAGTCGCGAGGTCTAGCAGGAGAGTCGACATCGTGGAATAGACTTCTTCTAGAAATAGCTCTAGAAGTCGCGTGTTCTAGCAGCCCCAGCTCGGCGCGCGGAAACGCCCCGCACCAGACCAGGGCGGCGGCGGTCCGATGCGGGGCGGGGTGTGCTGCAGCAGCTCGGCGGTCTCAGGCGCTGGCCAGCGCGCCCGACGGAGGGAATTGACCCGGCGGAAAAAAAGAGCCCGCCAACGAGGCGGGCGGAATTCGTCCAGCGAGCGGTATCCTATACTTACGCGGTCTTGTCGCGCTGCGCCGAGGCCTTCTCGGTCTTCTGCCGGCGCCTGGCTTGCTCACAAAGCGTTTGCTCGCCAGGTTGAGAATGCTCATCGGATGGGCGTGCGTAGCATTGACACCAGCGCAGCCCGGTCATGATCACGGCAGGACGGAAGACTGAAGACTGAGGACGGAGGAAAAGAAAATGCCTGACGAAATTGATCTTACCCCCGAGGATGAGGCCGCTTTGGATAAAGCGTGGGACGAAATTCACCGCGAGAAGAAAGAAGCGGCGGCCAAACAAAAAGCCCCCGCCAATGAAGACAAGGCTCAGAAGACCGCCCGCGTGATTGCCCAGGCCAGGGCCAGCGCCCGCAAGCCGCGCTGATGTTCGCTCGCTTTCGATGTCAAAACGATCCGCCCACATCCTGAAGGTTATGCAACAGCCCGCCCCGTCGAAGCAGCGAGGCGGGCAGACGCCGTCGGGCCGCACGTGCTGCGCGCCAGAGACGTTGGCCTCAGGCGATGGCGACGATGGCGGCCGGCGGATTGGACATGCCCGTGCCCGAACGCTTCACGGCGGGGGGCGTGGGACGCGGACGGGGAATCCTCAGGGCCAGCGCACCAGCTCGGCCGCTACGTAGCCAGTCGATGAGCGACTCGGCGCACTCGGGGCAGAGTGCGACGGGTCGGGGCAGGTGCGACCGCAGCGGACCCTCGACGTCGAGGATCGAGCCGCGCGCAGTGATCGCGTTGCCACAACGCGCGCAGCAGGTCATGGCTGGGCTTTCTTCCGGCGCGTCGCTTGCGCTTGCACTCGCAGCCGCCAGGCTTGGTCCCGCCGCTCGGCGTCGCGGCGGACCTTGGCCAGGTGCGCGCTCTTGTCGCTCGGCCTGGTGGTGTTCATCGCGGGCCTCGTACTTCGGAGTTCGCTTTAACCGACGCGTAGCGCGTTCGCCAGGTATGTCGTTGGAATCCAGGCGCCAATCGCACCATTCGTGGTCAGCGCCGTGTCGAATGTAACCCAGCCGTTCGAGTCGGTGGTGTTCGGGAACGCGCTCGTCGTGTCCCACGGGACCGGAGCGTTGTTGTCTCCGGGTTGGAGCACCGGCAAATCAGGCTGGTGATTGACCCCAGTTATCGTGTACACCGCACCGACCGTGAAGAATCCCGGGTTCGTTTGGTATGGCCATTGCGGACCAGCCACGAACTTCTGACCCACATTGACGTCGCCCCAGGCCAGTGCAGGCGGAGGTCCGCCTTGCCAGTACATTGAACGCATAAAGACTCATTGCTACATTGATCTGTTGAGGGGGAATGGTGTTGGCCGCTCGGCCTGCTGCGCCCTGGCTATGGCTTCGGCGACGTCGCGGGATTCGATGACCTGGTTGTGCTGCGCGATCGTGCGCATCGCGAGCGGTTGAGCGGCAGGGGCCGGGGGCTGGGGCTGTGGCTGTGGCGCCGGCTGTGGTCGCCCCGCCCCTGCTGGGGGCCCAGCCCCAGGCGGGGCGGCGCGGGCATGCCGTTCGTTCAGTGCCGCGATCTGCCGAGCTATCGGATGGGCGGCAAAGCTGGCGGCGGCGTGCTCCCGGGCCGCATCGTTGATCTCGGCGAGGTGGCGGGCATGCTGCTGCGATTCGAGGTCGCGGGTCACGATCACGCGGACCACTTCGGGCAGCGCGGCCAGCGTGTTCGCGTCTTCGGCACTGAGCTGGAGGGGCATGGTTCAACCTCGAGGGCAGACACAAGACAGTCGGGGCAACGCGCACCGGGGGCAGCACGCGATTCGTGGCCGCGGTGGCGTGGCCTGGGCCGCGGCCTGACGGTATCGCGTGGGCACGAGTCGGAACTCCTGGTGAACTCGCGACTGGAGTGCAGCCTGTCGCTTGACCTGGTCGGGAACAAACGAGGGGGGCTGCGCCTTGGGCGGCGCGCCGAGGATGGCGCTGATTATGGTCGCGGGGTCGAAGGTCATCGAACGCTCATGCTCGGTGAGCCGAGCGCCGCACCAGCTGCACCGGACCCGCGAACGACCTTGATCGGCTGGGTCTGATCGAGGTCATGCACGCTGGGTCCGTAGTTTGACGGGTTCACCAGCCGGCCTCGTTCCCGCGCACGAGCAATCCAGGTCTGGCGAATCGGGTCGGCGCCCGAAACGGCGGCGGGGTCCCAAAACAACATGCCATCGCTGGCCGCTTCCGCCGCGTACCGCAGGGGCGTCAACTGCGCGTCGATGGCCGCGAGGTCGTTGACCTTCAGCTCGGGATGGTTCGGCCCGGACTCAACGCGGGCCCGGCGCTCCTCGAGGTCCCGGACCTGCGCGGCAAGCGCCGTCGCCTTGTCAGCGATGTTTTGGTCGAACGTGAATTTGTCATCGTAGGCGAGAGACACGGTTAGTCCTCAATTCGGGAACTAAGTCCCTGGTACAAGAGTCTGGTTCTCACGGCTTGGTGCGCGGTCACATCCGGCGCAGACGCCACACGACGGCTCACGGGCCAGTGACCTTCGCGCAATGTCGCTGCGGCACGGCTCCAGAGCGCGGTGTCGTCCGGGTCGTTGGCCTTGGACGCAGCGACGCTTTTGCGCTCGGCCCAGGTGACGGCGGCGGCCAGCTCGGCTTGGTGTTGCTCAGCCTCGCGCTGGGCGGCCAGCGCGGCGCGGTCGCGGGCGATCAGCTCGGCCTCGCGCTGGGACCAGTCGCCGGCGCGGTTCGCTTCCGCGACCCGGACGCGCTCGGCACGCAGTTGCTCTTGGTCGATGGGCACGGCTACCTCGGGGGTTCGGGGATCAGGATGTTGAGTCCGGACGGGTCGCCGCCGCCGAAGCTAAGCCAAGTGCCCGGCGTCACGACCGAAGCCGGATCCGGCTCGACCTCGGGCTCGACCTCGGGCTCGACCACCTCGACCCGCGGCGGCCAACGGTACGGGAGCGACGGTCGGGAGCCGGGCAGCGGGCGTGGTTCGCCTGGGAGACGGAGACGGCGCACGGGAAGCCTCTTTCAGGCGGGTGTGAGCGGCACGGCCAGCCGCACCAGCTCGGAGATCGCGGCACCAGCGCGGAGCTTGGCCGGGACGTACGCATCCACCTCGTCGAGCGAAACCCTGGAATGCGTGCCCGGAATCGAGATCGCCGAGAGCTGGCCCCGGGCAATGAGTCGCTTGACGGATCGCGGTGACCGACCGAGCCGGCGTCCGGCCTCGGGGATGCTGACGTACTTCTGCGTGGACATGGGCATGGGATGAGCCCTCCTAACCCTAGAATACGGCACGTTTTGCCGCGGTTAGCGCAGACGTCGTGATTGTCCAGAAATAACGGGAACAGATCTGGACAAACCCGGCAAATGCTCGCTGTTTCGTCGCTGTTCAATGCCTGTTAAATGCCTGTTCTGAGGCATCGTTAGCCGGTCGGGGAGACGGGGGGAACGTCTCACTGCTCGTCTCACTGCCCGCAGTGAGGATTTCGCAGCCCGGGGGCATGCGGTCGGGGGGAGGGCCTCGGTGCTCAGCTCGGTGCTTGCACCGAGAGCTCTGGCTGTTCCGAGGTCGGGGGGACGGGGGGTGGGCTTCCTCCACAACCCCCCCCGACCGGACCTCCGCGGGGGGTGGGCGCAGGTCGATGCTCGTTACACTAGCTTGAACGGACATCGAACCTCGCGTAAACTTGTGTTTAACGGTTCCGAACCTTCTTCGTTGGCAGCGGGCGGGGGAACGGATTTATCATTACTTATAAAACTGTTGTATGGCAAATCCTTTATAAGAGTACCCTCGAGGGAGTCCCGCCATGCGAAGCAAGCTCACCGGCCTCGTCAAGCTGATCGGCCTCATCCGGGTCTCGACACCCAGGCAAGGCGAGTCGGGCCTGGGCCTGGAAGCCCAGAAGTTCGCCATCGAAACGTACCGCAGGCATGTTAATGGTGTGTTGATCAAAACATATGTAGAGATTGAGAGTAGTACACATGATAACATAGAAGACCGTCCCCAGTTCCGGGCGGCGGTCGCTCATGCCCGCCGGTCGGGAGCGGTTCTCGTCATCGCCAAGATGGACAGGCTTGTCCGCTCTGTTGTGATCGGCTCATATCTAAAAACGAGTGGCATCAAGTTCGTCGCATGTGATAATCCATATGCGAACGAATTAACAATTGATATCCTGGTAGCGGTTGCGGCCAATGAAGCTAGACAGATAAGCACTCGTACCAAAGAAGCACTGGCGACGTACAAACGCGAGAATCGAATCTCGAAAAGGACGACGGAGTTCTACCGTCTACAAGGACGTGATGTCCCGGCATCAGTCGTCAAGGCGACGGCGGGCAAGCTCGGCGGAAGTCTCCCCCAGTGCCGCAACCTGACCCCAGAGGGAAGGGTCCGAGGGGTTGCCCGATCGGCCAAGGTCCGGACCGCAAGGGCGGTCGAAGCATACGCTGACTTGAGCGAGTATATGCAGGAACTCAGGAGTCAGGGCCTGACTCTGCTGGCGATCGCCGAGAAGCTTGATGAAGACGGGCATACGACCCGGACTGGCAGGGCATGGAACGCGGTCCAGGTCATGAGGATCCTGAACCGAGCCAGGGTCGATACATCCCGCCGGGTCTGATCGGCTACCTCCGGCGCTTGACCGGGAACCGCTTCCCCGGCAACGGCCGCTCTGCCAAGTTCTGCAAGTAGTTGAACACTTCGCGCGCCTCCGCGTACCGCCCCGCATGCTCCAGGCACCGCCAGGCGAGCACCAGGTCGAGGGCACTGGCCGAGCTGCTGATGTTCAGGTGCGGAGGTGCCCAGCCGTCCGGGATGCGGATCCGCTCGGGCCTGGGTCGGCCCACGCCACGCTTCGCCATGCTCATGAGGCGGTCTCCTCTCTGTCGGTCCAGCATTCGAAGCAGACGATCGAGACTTTCTTCCCGGCGCCCACCAGGTCGAAGTAGGTCGCCTTGGGGATCTGCACTGGCAGGTTGCAGCAGCTGCACTCGCCGCAGAACCAGGTGACGTCGAGCGGTGGCTGGTCGATGTGCGGACAGCGGAGTAACGCGACGCCGGCATCGCGGGCCGTGGGCTGTTCCGACCGGAGGGCGCGAATCACATCGGCGATCGGCGAGGCTGGGCATGGATGCAAATCCGTTTCGGGGATTACTGTACAGGTGAATCGGTCTGTTCCCACCTGTTCCCACCTTTCCCACCTGTTTCCCAAGATTCCCCTGGCGCCTCTTTCCCAGATATCTTTTTAGGAAATAGGTGGGAACAGGTGGGAACAGTAGGGGGAAAGCCAGTAAAACAGAGGAGTTCGACCCTGTTCCCACCTTGGCCAAGGTGGGAACAAGGTGGGAACAGGCGGGAACAGGCAAGTCCCAAATTTCCAGGGTTTCAGCGTTCCCAGACATAGATGAGAGCGCCCAAAACACGCTTGCGTTTGCGTGTAAAACCCGCGTTTTTCAGCGAAATTCCGATGCGTGTTTGCGCTGCCTTGTCGAGCTTGTCTATGCCCAGGTGGAGGATCTTGCAGACCTCCTCCAGGGTGACCTGGCTGTCGGCAATCAAGGCTTCCGCGAGAATCGATTCCCACGCGTCGGAGAACCTGGCTGCCTCCTGCTTCTCGCGGCATTCCTCGAGAAGCTTTGGATCGGTGACCCACCACTTGTCGCCGGCTTGATAGCGATGAACCGCCTCGGCCCAGAGCTGGTCCCGGTTGGCGGCGATCCAGTCGAGGTCACCTTTCGTGCAGGTGATCGGCATGTAACGCCGATTCTCCTGGTCCTGGAGGGGCTGAGCGTTGTTCGTCGTGCCGATGAACACGCAAGTCCGGGGAAAGTCCTTGTTGGTCCTGCCATAAGCCGGGCGATACCAGTCGGAGCGCCTAGTCAAGAATCCCTTGGCCGTTTCGACCGTTGCTCGATTGATCCGGCTGAACTCCGAGAACTCGACCAGCCATTTTCCTCGGAGACCTTCCGACGATCGCTTGTCGGCCAGGTCGCCGATGTCGTCCGTGAACCAATCCGGGTTTGGACAGAGACAGGCGAGTCCCATCGACTTCCCAAGCCCCTGGGCGCCAATCAGGACGGGCATGACATCAGCCTGGCACCCGGGCACGTAAGCCCGTGCCACCGCTGAGATGAAGAGAACCTTGCCGCACTCGGCGGAATAGGCATCGGGGACGCACCCGAACGCGTCGACAAAGAAAGTGTTGATTCTCGGCGTGCCGTCCCATGCGAGGCTGTCGAGCCAGTTCGTGAGTGACGAATACTGGTTCTTGTGCCCGATGTAAATCAAGGCTGATCGGACGTGCTCTTGACGCCAGGGAACGCTCAGAGTCGCTTCGATCTCCGCAGTCAGAGCGATGACCAGCTCGTCGCTGATCGCCTCTTCGTCCAGGTAAATGCTCTGGCGGAACCGATCGTAGCGGATCTTCACGTCGAGCTTGTGCTTCGCGAGCCAGAGCTTGGAATTGTGCAGGCAAGGCGCCCACGTCCTGTTCTTGCCGCGGATGATCTTGTTGGCGCGAGACCTCTTTTGCTCTTGCCTGGGCTCGATTCGAGCGTCCTCGGCCCATTGCTCCAGTTCCGATATCGTGGCGGCCCCGGACGCGAGGATGTCCCCAACCATCTTGCCTCTGGCCGCGTGATGAACGACGACTCGAACCGTGAGCGCACCGGTGCGGTACATGAGCTGCACATCTAGCGGTGCTTTCTTGAGGGCGTACTGGTCACCCGCCCCGTGCAGCACGGCCACATGACGGCCGCTGACGTGCAGGTTCTCCCTGTCTGTCACATCCAGACCGCCCGCCCGAAGCGGTTCAAGCTCTTCCGCGTGGTAGACGAACCAGAGCAGAAGCTGCTGGCCATTGCCATCAGGTTCGTCGACATGGCCGTTGCCGTTGCTTTGGGGCAGCGCACGTTGTGCGCAGTTCGGGGAGATGCTATCTTTCATGGTGTCGAGTCCTGGTAGATTCGGGAATCGGCCAACGAGCCTGTGCTGATAACACGAGGCTCACTAGGAGCAGCATGGAAACAGCGCGCCGTAGCGGGCGCGCTGTTTCCCTGCGCCTCCAGATCGTAGCAAAGTCCGCTGATGTTTTGGAGTAGGCACTGCGAGAAAACCCTGATTTTTACTGGGTTTTCTCGACCGGTGTGGCGAATTGCGAGCGCGCACAGCGAAATTCGGGCAAGCGCGTGTTGCCCTGATCCAGCATCGGGATGTACCATGATCTGAACGTCACTCCGGGAGTCGCTGCGGGCCTAAAAACGCAGACTCCCCGGGGGCGCGAGTGAGTTCTCCTTTCAGTAAGCTTCCATCTCTAAACGGGGACAGGACTGGCTCACAAGGCCAACCTCTTTACCGCCGGCCGGCGACCCCACTCGCCGGCAACTCGCCCGCCCTGCCCCGTGCCGAACGCATCAGCCCGAGGGAATGGGTTGGGCCTGGTGGGCAGCCCCCTGCCCTCCACGTCGGCCAGGAGCGCGCAGCGGTTACGGTTCGCCCGATCGTCGCGGACGGCCGACTCGACCGTGCGGCCGTGCTGCTGGCGGTGAATCCCGATGGTGAGAACGGCCGATGGAATGGAAAGGAAAGACCCTTCCGGGTGAGATCCGGAAGGGCCTTGAAACGGCCTAGAACTTACTGGGAGTCCAGACCGATGAATCAATCGATGATCAACTCTGCCTCAGTCCCGACGGCCACACAGAACACCAAGCGGACGTCCGGCAAGCCACGCAAGGTCATCAAGACGCATGGCCCGAAGAAGGAACGCGCTGACGGTACGGTCAAGACAACCATACTGCTCAGTTCAGGGACGGATGAGCTGCTGACCAGCCTGGCATACACCCGGAACACAGACCGATCCGAGGTTGTCCGGTACTTCCTCGAGAAGGGTCTCCGCGACGTCGATCTCAAGGCCGAGGCCGAGAAAGCGCAAAAGCGGTTCCTCGCATCGGTGAAGCGGGCTGCCGGGTCTACTGGTGCTAATGGTCGGCAAACCGGAACCGAAGGCGCAAGCTCTGAGGGCAATAAATCCGAGTCCCCAGATCCGACCGCTCCGGTCGCATCAAACGCGACGGCCGCGGACGTCGATGGAGACGCCGCTCCCGTCGTTTCAGAAGCGGATCCGCCGGAACAGGGGGGGTAGCAGGGGGGTCAAGCCTCCATGGCCTCGGCCTCGCGCCAGAGCGCGTCCCAGTCGTGCGACCGCAATGCCTGCTCGAGCCCGATGCCCAGCTCATCGCGGTCTTCCAGCAACAATCCGTATGCGAACTGGAAGAACAGCGCCGCGCGCCGTACCTGGGGGACGTTCGACCGTCCCAGCGCGCACTGGTTCCTGAGCGCGTCGCCGAGCAGCGGGTCGTCGTCCCAGAGCGCTTCGGCAATCGCCCGGGCGCGCTTGGCGGGTGTCGGCGTGTCGTCGGAGATGGGCTCGAGCCCAAGGGCGACTCGCTCGCCGTCGTCGGTGATTCTTGGCGGATCGGTCATCGTGGGTGTCTCCTTCGTCCTGGTGAAGCGATCGGGGGAAGGCCCGATGGTTCTAACACACCATCGGGCCGTGCGTCCTGGTGCGTCCTGGGGTCAGTCGCGGCAGTTGCCCTGAGAGCCGACAACTGACAACTGGCAACCAGAATTCAGAACGGGATTTCGTCGACCTGGTCGTCCGGCAGCGGGTCGAAGGGGTCGATGCTCTCCTGCGGGTGGATCGCGGGGCCAAGGCAGACGCGGATACTGTCGTACTCGTCGGGCCAGGTCTCGGGCGGTCCCTCGAGGGGGTCGTCGCCGTGCTCGGCCAGGAAGTCGGCCAGCAAATCAGCTTGCGGTACGGCGAACCCGTCTGCGTCAAGCTGGAATCCATCTGGGTTTTGTGCGATCATCGAAGTTGCTCCAAAATTGAATCACGCGAGTCATGACGTTGGGCGTTTCGGGAGGCGTGCTCGTTGTACGGACGGGCACGCCTTCTTGCGTTTACTGCTTGGGGACGTCGGGGTCGCGCCTCGACCGCTTCTCGGCCTCGATGGCACGTCCCCACTTGTTGCGGGCGTGACTGGGTCTGGCCTTGGGCATGATCTCGCCCAGTGGTCTGAAACTGCCGCGCTCGCTCAGCTCGCAGTAAGCCTGGATGTCGGCTTGCGTCGGCTCGAACCGGCCGGGCCGGTGGGGTGCGATGGGTGCGGGTTGCGGTTGCGGTTCGTCCTCCTCACCGAGGTCCGAGAGCAGGTCCAGGCAGGACTCGCAAACTTCGATCGGGGCGGCGACACGCGAGCCGCAATGAATGCAACGTCCGGTCATGGTCAGTCCTCCTCAAGCAGAGTCTTGAGCTGATCGAGGGCGGCTGCGATCGATTCCGCCGACACGCCGGCATTCAGGGCGGTCGTGATGGCGCTGGTCAAGCTGGCCAGCAAAACGGCGTAGGCTTCCATCGTCTTCGCCTTGCTCATTGGGTGTTACTCACTTATTGGTTGATGGTGTATACACGGTAAGATCGAGTCTCACGTCTCCGTCTCCGTCGGTGTGTCCGTGCCTCCTTTCCGGGGACGCCTCCCACGGCGTCTGTGGGCCTCGAGGCAGTCGACGGCCGGCGGCATGGGCCCGGTTGGTTTCCGCCGACAGCCGCTCAAGCTGTTCCGCCAGCTCGACGGGGATCCGCACCATTCGCCACTCGGTTGCCATCGCTCAGACTCCGGGCGGACTCCGTCTCCCTCGGTTGCGGGAAACCGTGCCGGGCCGAAACGCGCGACCCGACACTGGTATCATACGCAACCTGGTTAACCAATGAAACCTGGTTGCCATTGATTTTCTGGCAACCTGCCCTTATGCTGTACTTCAGGTCAGTCGGGTGTTCGGGCTGGCTGTTGCTACAATGACGGCCTTGTTAACTGGAGGTGAACCTTGAACGCGGGAGCGACTGTGGTACGCAAGACAACCGACAAGAAGCCCGTGAAGGCCGCGGGGAAAGTGCCACGGCGGTTCGGGACCTTGGTCCGCATCGCCGATGACGTTGCAGCCGATGCCAAGAGCGTGGCCGCACTCCGGGGAACTAGCATGGCCGAATACTTGAGCGACACGCTTCGGCCGATCCTCAAGCAAACGATCATCGACGAGTTGAACAAGCGGAAAGGCGGTGGGAAGTGAACCATCGCAGACATGAGACCGGCCAGCCCAAGCTCTACAAGGGGCCCGATGGGGCTATTGTGTATCCGCACGAGGTGACCGCGTGTCACGACGTGGCCATGACTCACGACGGTCTCGTTCTGGTCCGCCTCGAGAGCGAACACCTTCCGGACCTCGCTCTCACGATGACACCTCAGCTTGCCGGCGGCATCATCGTTGCCATGGCGAAAGCGGCCGGGCTGAAGACGATCCGGGTGCAGGAACTGCGGCGCCGGAAAGGCGGTGCGAAGTGAGCACGATCACGCAGCGCGAAACCGAAACCCAGCGGCGTCCACCCTACCGGCTCAGCGTCGCCAAGTACGAGGCGATGGTCGCGTCGGGCGCGTTCACGAAGGCCGATCGCTGCGAGCTGATCGAAGGGAAGCTGGTGGAGAAGATGACCAAGAACCCGCCGCACTCGGTCGCCCTGGTCCTTTGCCAGAAGGCCCTGGACCGGGCGCTTCCCCCCTTTTGGCACACCCGCCCCGAACAGCCGGTATCGATCCCGGACCGCGACAGCGAGCCCGAGCCCGACGTCGCCGTGGTGCGCGGCGGGATCCGCGACTATCTCGATCACCATCCCGGCCCGGCCGACGTCGCCCTGATTGTCGAGGTCGCCGACTCCAGCCTGGCCGACGATCGTGACCTGGCCGCGACCTACGGCGGCGGCGGCATCCCCGCCTACTGGATTGTCAACCTGATCGACCGCCAGCTCGAAGTCTACGCTCACCCGACCGAGGGAGCGTATCCAGCTCCCACGATCCTGGGGGAGACGGAGTCGGTCGAACTCGTCATCGAGGGCCAGGTCCTCGGCACGATCGCCGTGGCGGACTTGCTCCCGTAGCACCAGCTCGGCGAGGGAGAGACTTCTTCTAGACCTAAACCAAGCGTGATGCGAGGCCGCTTGGGACGTCACTCCTCTATTTAAAGGCTTTTGACAAAGGCACTTGCGAGGCGCTTGTCGTTTTCGAGTGAGCGCCTCTCCGAATTCCGTCGGCTCGTTTCGTGGCTTGTTTCACAGGGTGCGGGCCACTGTCAACCCTATGTCAATCCTCGCATCACGCTT
>Ga0209517_10008903_pt1 | contig 11633 bp, 7 predicted proteins | sample PeaSoiMetSII2010_FD_187695 | JGI IMG/M metagenome (GOLD analysis project Ga0209517, IMG submission 187695) | Peat soil microbial communities from Weissenstadt, Germany - SII-2010 (SPAdes) (version 2) | ecosystem: Environmental > Terrestrial > Soil > Wetlands > Peat | place: Germany: Weissenstadt...
TGCGGCCCAGCCCCAGGAGCACGCCGATGAGCACAGCCATGGGGATGGTGAAGACGAGGATGTTGGGAACGATGCAGAGGAACAGCAGTGCGATCTGAGAGCCGGAACCGGAATGGCGAACAAACAACTCCATCAGGCGCACGAGCTTCGGGACGAACAGAACAAAGGTGAAGATCAGTAGCCCGAGAAGCGCGTGACGTATGACTTCGCGAACAATGTAGCGGTCAAGGATGCGCATGACGCGAAGGCTGAGTGTAACATGGAGGCGAGGCAGGCGCGGGATTAGGGAGAGAAACCAGGGATGAATCGAGTGAACTTGGCGGTGCTATGGCACATGCACCAGCCGCAGTATCGCGATCCGGAGACGGGGCTGTATGTGCTGCCGTGGACGCGCTTGCACGCGACGAAGGATTACTACGGAATGGTCAAGCTGTTTGAAGAGTTTCCGGCGTTCCATGCGACGTTCAACATGGTGCCGTCGCTGTGCATGCAACTCGAGGAGTATGCCAGCGGAACGTTTAATGAACCGTGGTTCGCGCTGGCGTTCAAGAAGACGGAAAACCTGACGCGGGACGACAAAAGCGAAATCTTGGGGCGTGCGTTTCAGGTGAATCACGAGCGCTTGATGTCTCGCTGGCCGCGGTTTGTGGAGCTGTTTGAATGGTCGCGCCCGGCGGGAGGCGCGCAGGCGCTGATCACGTTCACCTCGCGCGACTGGCGGGATTTGCAGGTGCTCTCGCAACTGGCGTGGATGGAAGAAGAGTGGTTCAAGAAGGACGCAGTGGTGAGCCGGCTGGCGGATCGCGGCAAGGACTTCACCGAAAATGACAAAGAGGCGCTGAAAGCCAAACAGTTGGAATTGATGGCGCTGGTGCTGCCTGCTTACCGGGAGGTGGCGGCTCGCGGGCAGATTGAGATCAGCACTACTCCTTACTATCATCCGATCCTGCCGCTGCTGTGCGATTCGGACATCGCGCGAGTGGCCAATCCCAGCACGCCCATACCGCGGCGCGCGTTTCGCCGGCCGGAAGACGCCCGTGAACAGTTGCGGCGCGCCAAGGAGTATCACGAACGCGTGTTTGGGAGGAAGCCGGTGGGGCTATGGCCTTCGGAGGGCTCGGTATCCGACCAGGCGCTGGCGATTGCGGCGGAGGAAGGGTTCCAGTGGTTTGGGACGGATGAAGGCGTACTTGGGCGCACGCTGAATGTTGGATTCTTCCGCGATTCGTCGGGAATACCAGCGAATGCGGAAAAACTCTACCAACCCTGGCGTCTGCAGATGGCCGGAGCACGCGTCACCGGGCTTTTTCGCGACCACCATTTGTCGGACCTGGTGGGCTTTGTCTATAGCCGCATGGACAGCAAAGCCGCGGCTGCGGATCTGCATGGAAGGCTGCGACACATCGGGGAGATGGTGAAGAATCCCAATCCGCTGACGGTGTGCTTATTTTTAGATGGGGAAAATGCCTGGGAGTATTACCCGGGGAATGGCAGGGAATTTCTGAGGGAATTTTACCGCCTTATTAGCAACGACCAGGATTTCCGGGCTCTGACGGCAACCGAGACCATTGCCGCTGCCGGCGACATTCCTACGACAACGGGGATTTTTCCCGCTTCCTGGATCAATGCCAACTTTGACGTGTGGATTGGGCACCAGGAAGACGTGACGGCCTGGGATTTGCTTTGGGACGCTCGCGAAGCTTATGCGGGCGCTGTGGACGGACATGCCAAGGACCGCTCCGGCAGCGTGAACGACACCGCGCTGGCGGAGGCCCAGGAGTCTCTTTTGGCCGCCGAGGGCAGCGACTGGTGCTGGTGGTATGGGCCGGAACATAGCACGGCGAATGACGCCGAGTTTGACGCGCTGTTTCGCAAGCATCTGACGGGCGTTTATCTGGCGCTGGGTCAGGTGGCCCCGGAAGAACTGGCGAAGCCGATCAAGCGCCAGCCGGAGCGGGCTTACCAGCTTGCGCCATCGACGTTCCTGAATGTCAAAGTGGATGGCCGTGATACGAGCTACTTTGAGTGGCTGGGCGCGGGCGTGTTTTCCCCGGAACGCCGCGGCGGGGCTATGCATGGGCGGACCTTTTACCTGAGGGAATTGCGATACGGGTTCGAGGAAGACCGCTTTGTAGTGCGCGTGGACTGTTTCCCCGACACGCTAGCGGAATTGGAGGATCCGGAATTCCGGATCACGATCGGAGCAGCGCAGGAAGTGGTGATTGTGGTGAACCTGGAGCGCGGTCGAATGAAGGAATTTGCGGTGGAAAAGCAGCGGTTATGCCTGCTGAGTCCGGCCCAAATTGCCACCGTGGCGTTTGGGCGCACGCTGGAAGTTGCGGTGTTGAGGGAACAACTGGAATTGAAGGGCAAGACCAAGTTTCCACTCGGCGTGGCGCTATGGCATGGGGGATTGCCAATTGATGTATTGCCCGCGGAAGGGTTTCTGGAAGTGAATTTGGGAGAAGAGAATTCGGCGTGGCCGGTGGAGAGCGCGGACTAGCGCGCGGCCGGTCGGGGCAGACGGGCGAATTTGAGCTGTCCTGGTGGCCAGTATCCACTAAAAATCAGACCGCTACTGATTGAGCAACTTTCGCGGCGAAGTACGTGAGGTACTATGGCGCGGGGGCTGCTGTCCCTGAAAAAATGGAAGAGCGTGGGCCAACGGCGGATGGGTGTCGCCACGTCCTGTTAGGGTACGGACGTGCGCCCGATGGCAATCCTGGCACAAGGAACAATTCGAGTGGACTCCGAAGTCAACACGATCCCCGCGTCGGAAGAGACTGTCGCGAAACTGCAACCGCTGGCCAGCAGGGCAACCCCCATGGCGCTGGAAGTGGCGGTGAATGTGACGGGGGCGAGGCCTGCGCAGTCTTCGGGGCAGCGCGATCTGTTTTCCGAGGATACTTCGACGGTCCTGGTGTTTGAAAATGGCGCAGTCATCCGGCTGGCAGCCGCGGTGGTGACAGGCCAGTTGCTCTTCATCACAGAAAAGAAAGCCAACAGCGAAGTGGTGTGCCAGGTGGTGCGGAAGCGCAGTTTCCGGCCGACGGAGTGCTACGTCGAGCTGGAGTTCACGGAGCCAGTGGCAAAATTCTGGGGTGTGGACTTGCCCGCCAAGTCCGACGCGCCCCAGCACAAAGAAGCCACGGAGATGGTGGAGTCCTCTGAGACGGCGGAAGAGGATGTTGCGTCGGCGGAGCCTGAAGTCCCTGGCAAGGAAGTCGAAAATCTGAAACACGAAGTGGACGCGCTACGGGAACAGATCCAGGCGCTGCTGCAAGCCAAGGCCGAAGCGGCAAAAGTGGAAGCAGCCCGGGAAGAAGCCGCGAAAAGAGCCGAGGCAGCGGCTGTGGAAGTATCGCGCATTTCGGTGCCTGGTGCTGGGCCGGCGGCGACGGCGCCAGCGGCAAATGTTGCGGCGGTGCCCTCAACGCCAGCGGGCGGTAAAGCCTCGGAAGCTGGGCCTGGCGTGACCGCTCAGTCTGCTGCGAGCGCGCCTGCTCCGCCGATGATTCGCATGACGTTGCCGAACGCGAAGTTTGCGAACCAGGGCGGCCCCAAAGATGGGGCGGAGATTGATCCACTGGACGGCCTGTTGCCAAAACCGGCTTTGGACTTCTCCGCCATTCCTCATATAGGAACCGCGAGAGTGTCGCAGTCGCTTTACGATATTTACAAGCCCGTGCGCGTTGGAATCGGGAAGTTTCCATTGGCGGCAATCAGTACGCTGGTGCTGTTGATTTTCCTGGGTGGGGCGTGGCGCATGAATTGGGTGCGCCTGCCGTGGCTGGGCAGCTATTCGTCGCATCAAGGGATTTCGCAGGATGCGCATTCTGCAAACTCCGCCAAGCCGCAGAGCGGAATTGCGCACGCTGCAGCGCCGCCAACAAGTCCTTCGGTGGCCTCCACCGCGGTTCCCGCAACGAATAATTCGAGTGTGGCTGCAAAGACGAGCGCAAGCGAAACTTCTACGCGTTCCCCTGCTGGTGAAGCGGATGTTGCCAACGCACCGGAAAAGGCTGCGGCCCCTGCTGCGCCCAGGGTGGCAAAATCAACTGCCTCGACGGCGACTGCGACGCGTGCCAATGGGAAAGGAAGCGGGACAGCTGCAGCTTCGCGACGCAAATCTGTACCGAGTGCCACGCCCGATGCGACTGCGCAGCCCGCGCCGCCTGAGCCCGCGGCAATCGACACAACACTTGTTCCGCCTAAATTGCGGAAGTCCGTTGCGCCGGTTTATCCGCCGGAGGCCATGGAAAATTACATTACCGGGGATGTGCGGGTGGATGCGGTTGTGGAGCCGGACGGAAAGATTGGGGCGATGAAGATTCTGGCAGGACCCGCGCCGCTGCGTCAGGCCGCCATGGACGCTTTGAAACAGTATGAGTACGCGCCCGCCACCCAAGGTGGAAAAGCCGTGGCCGCACACGTTACCGCCACGGTGAAGTTCTGGTTTAATCCGTGATGGGGTGAGTCCTAGGTGGGGCGCGGAGTGGAGTATCCAGTTATAAGTTCTAAGTTATAAGTTTTCAGTAAGACGGAAGAAAGCTTTGGGCCCGAGAACTTAAGCGTACAACTCCCGACTTATAACTCAAAACTCAAGACTAAACAGGTTGCTGAAAAATGCGTTTCCCCGTCATTCCGAGCGAAGCGAGGAATCCCTCTTCAATCAAAATGCCAAGAAAAGAGAGATTCATCGCACAAAAGACGTGCGATGCAAAACCGTCCCTCACTTCGCAGACTCCGTTCGGAATGACGAATTCCGGGTTTTTCAGAAGGCTGCTAAAACTTACAACTGCCCCCCCCTCGCCTTGCGGATCAATCCAAGCGCTCGACCCTCTGCTCTCAGAAAAGCTTCACTGCGATGCGCTGCGGGTGCGAGCCGACGGGAATCATCGTGAGCAGAGAATCGGTGCGCGTATGGAGCACGGCGAGATCGCCGGAACCTTCATTCACGACCAGGAGCATCGCGGGCGTGTCGCCAGGCTCGACGGGATCGAAGCGCATGGCGCCGGGAAGAGCGCCGACATTGATGGGGCGGCTGACGCGACGATTGACAATGTCGAGGGGTATGACGTGGCCGGCGGCGCGGTCAGCCACGTACATTTCGCCAGCGTCCTCGGTGATGATGCCGGAAGCCGGGGCGGAACCCAGCATCATGTAATCGCCCATTTCATGCGTCCAGGTGTTCAAGGCTTGCAAGCCGTGCGTTTCCGGAGAAATTACGTACAATTCGCCACCGTCAGGCTTCAAAATCATTTGCGTGGGATTTCCCGCGAGCACGAGGTTGGTCAAGAGCACACCTCGGCGCACATCCACCACGGATAGGCGATTCTGCGAGCGGCTCATCACGAAAGCCAGCGAACTATCCGGAAGGATGCTGACCTCCTCCGGATCGGCAACGACGGGGACTTCGGCGCGTTGCTGGAGTGTGGCGGCGTCATGGATGGTCAGTGTTGCCTCGCGAAAGTTCACCACCACCAGGGTTTTGTTGTCGGGCGTGATGCGTACGCGCACTGGCTGCGCGCCGGTTTTCGCCCGGCCGATGATGGCCCGGCTTGCGCAATCGATGGCGATGAGTTGATTGGCGGCGGAGGAGGTGGTGTACGCGCGATCGCCCTTCACGGAAAATTCCAATGAGTAAGGCAGGCCGCCAACGGGTATGCGCGAGGAGATTTGATTGCTGCGCGCGTCCAAAACCCAGACGTAGCCTCCCGCGCTGCTCACGCCCCAGATTTCGGCGCGCCTGGGGTGTTCGAGGATTTCGACAAGCGCGGGGCCCGCATAGACTTTGCCAATGGCACGCAGGCTAATCAGGTCAACAACCGTGATGTTCCCATCGTCTGAGCTGACATAGGCATTGAGATGCAGGCCGGGGCGCAGAAAGGAGGCGCGATGCTCGCGGAGCAAAAGGATGACAGCAAACAGAAGAATAATGGCCAGAAGGAAGTAGACGCGGAAATTTCGGGGGCGGCTCATCGAGTGCTCTGGATTTTACCTCATATTCCGTTCTCGAAGTTTGTGGATGTCGTTATTGAAGCGGGCCAATTCCGAAAGAGGATTGTCGCTTGTGCCCTGCGCCGCGGTCAGATTCGTTTGGCAGGGTCGCGCGGCGTCGAAATGAGTATACAATTGCGTTCGTCTGCGAGATCACGGGGGAATTTCCAATCTATTCCACGCACGGAGAGGCAAAAAGCTTATGAAAACGGATGAAGTTTCCAGGCGATCGTTTCTGAAACACCTTGGCGCGGCGGGAGCGCTGGCATACACGGGCCATAATGCGAATGCCATGAACGTCAGTGGAGAGGGAGCGCGCGGACAAGCCTCCTCAGCGGGAAGCAAGGAAGCGGCCACGCGGGCGCAAAGAATGGCGTGGTGGCATGAAGCGAAGTTCGGCATGTTCATCCACTGGGGACTGTACAGCGTAGTGGGACAGCATGAATGGGCGCTGGAAGTGGAAGGAATTCCGATTCCGCAATACGAATTGCTGGCAAAACATTTTCAGCCGAAGCCCAACGCGGCTCGCGAGTGGGCCAAACTGGCGCGGCGCGCAGGCCAGAAGTACATGGTGATGACCACCAAGCACCACGAAGGCTTCTGCCATTTCGATTCGAAGCTTACCGATTATTGCGCTCCTAAGCAGGGGCCGGGACGCGACCTGGTGCGGGAGTACGTGGAAGCGGCACGGGCCGAAGGGCTTCGCGTGGGCTTCTACTACTCATTGATGGACTGGCATCATCCGGATGGGGTGCGCTGCAAAACGGACGAAGCGGCGCGCAAACGATTTGTCGAATACACCCACGGATTGATTCGCGAGCTGATGACGAACTACGGAAAGATCGATGTGCTCTGGTATGACGTGGATTGGCCGTTGACTCCGGAACAGTGGGAATCGGAGCGCATGAACCAGATGGTCTTCGAGCTTCAGCCGGAGATCATCGTGAATAACCGTAACGGCCTGGAAGGAGATTTTTCCACGCCGGAGCAGGAAGTCACGGCGGCAGCAGCCGGGCGTGCCTGGGAATCCTGCATGACCATGAACGATAGCTGGGGCTTTAACCGCGGCGATGATGGTTGGAAGACGGCCAAGACGATCGTAAATAATCTGGCGAATTGCGCGCAAGGCGGCGGAAATTATCTGCTGAACATTGGGCCCAGGCCCGACGGATCAGTGCCAACGGAATCCGTGGCGATTCTGGAAAGCGTTGGCAAGTGGCTGGAGGCGAACGGCAAGTCCATCTACGGTACGGAGCGCGGTTCGTACAGTTGGAACTCGAATGCCAACTATTCCCGTCGCGGAAACACGTTGTACATCCATCAGCATTACTGGCCGGGAGATTCTCCCGCCGCGCAGTGGCTGCCGTTTTTTCAACCCGCGACCGTGGTGGCTATCGGCGGACTAAAGACGAAGGCGAAATCGGCACGGCTATTGAAAACCGGACAAAACGTCGCGTTTGCGCAGGACGAATTTTCACTGAGGCTGACGGGGCTGCCGGTGCAAGCGCCGGACACGCCGTCTACGGTAATCGAGGTGGAGTGCGAAGGCGAGCCGGTGATTGATCACGACGCCATCCGTTCGCAATGGCCGCGGTACAAGGTCGGGATCAGTTAACTTGGCGTTTGACCACCGCGGCGATTTGGCGGACTTCGGCGAGCAATGCGGCGAATTCCTCGGGCAGGATGGATTGCATGCCGTCGGATAGGGCTTTTTCGGGCTGGTGGTGGACTTCGACCATGAGACCATCCGCGCCCACAGCGACGGCAGCGCGCGAGAGGGGAAGCACCTTGTGGCGCTTACCGGTGCCGTGGCTGGGGTCCACAAGAATCGGCAGGTGGCTGCGTTTTTTCACCGCGGGCACGACCGCCAGGTCCAGCGTGTTGCGTGAAAAATCAGAGAAGGTGCGCACGCCGCGTTCGCACAGCATCACCTGATAGTTGCCCTCGCTCAGGATGTATTCTGCCGCCATCAAGAATTCGTCGAGCGTGGCGCTCATGCCGCGTTTCAGCAGAACGGGTTTCTTGGCGCGGCCGGCGCGCTTCAGCAAAGAAAAATTCTGCATGTTGCGGGCGCCGATCTGAATAACGTCGGCCCACTCCTCGACGAGGTCGAGGGATTCGTTGTCAATCGCTTCGGTGACGATTCCGAAGCCATATTGTTCGCGAACCTTGGCCAGAATCTTCAGACCCGGCAGGCCGAGTCCTTGAAAACTGTAAGGCGAAGTGCGCGGCTTGTAGGCGCCGCCGCGGAACAAGCGCACACCGGTGGGCTTCAGACGCTCTGCGATCGCCAGGCACTGCTCTTCCGTTTCCACCGCGCAAGGGCCTGCTACCATCGCCAGATGCGCGCCGCCAACGAAGACATCTCCCGATGGCGTGGGAATGCGTACGATGGTGGCGTCCTGCTTCACGTCCAGCGAAACCAGCTTGTACGGCTTAGTTACGGGGATGCACTCGATCACGCCAGGCATGGATTCGAGGACGCCGAGGTCAACCGCGCCGCTGTTGCCGGTGATGCCGATGGCGGTGCGTCCCGAACCGGGGATCGGATGAGCTTTCAGGCCCAGAGTTTCGATGCGATCGCAGACGGCGCGAACCTGTTCTTCGGTGGCATGAGACTGCATGACAACCAGCATGGTCGGGTTTCCTTAAGGAGATATATGGCGAAAATCCAGTGTACTGTACAGGCTGGGAGCGAGCAAACGAGGAACGAACGGGCACCTCTCGAAGGGGTTTTCGCTTTCACTGGATTGGCGACGAATCCGGCTTATCCTCGCTCGGCGGCTTCAATTTGCGTGATTTTTTCGACGCGGCGCGCATGGCGGCCGCCCGCGAACGCGGTGTTCAGGAAGGTCTGCACCATTTCGATCGCCTGCGCTCCGCTGACCACACGGCCGCCCATCGCCAGCACATTGGCGTTGTTGTGTTCTCGCGCCAGGCGAGCCGTATCCACATTGTGGGCAACGGCGGCGCGAATTCCGGGGACTTTATTTGCCGCGATGGAAATGCCCATGCCCGTGCCGCAGACGGCGATGCCAAAGACATCGTGATGCGTTGCGACGTGGTCCCCGATCGCCTTGCCGTAATCGGGGTAGTCCACCGATTCTTCCGACCAGGTTCCCAGGTCATCCACGGGGTAGCCGGCGGCTTCCAGAAATTGTCTAACGGTCTCTTTGACGTGATACCCGGCGTGATCCGCGGCGAGTGCAATTCGCGGCTTTTCAGAGAGTTGCGGCATGTGCGCCTCCCGTGGCGGATTCTATCGGAGTAAGCGGGGCAGAGCAATGCGGTGCGCCATTCCAGAATGACGGGAGATTGCCTCATGCGAGATTAGCCGTTGGGTTCGTAAAAATGACTGGCCGCGGCACTGCGTTCGCGTAGAATCCAGCTATGGTGCAACGCCGTTTGGCTTTGCGAATTGACTGCAAACTGATGACGATTCTCGCAGCGCTGTTGGCAGCGGTGTTGTTGAGCGCTCAGGAAATTCACAAACCAGCAAAACCCGTGGCAAGAATCAAACCCAGCGTTAGCGGAGTGGTTCGCACGAAGAACGGGACGCCATTGGCCGGCGCTCACGTGCAGCTTATTCCAATCATGTCCAGCGGACCGAGTGATCCGCGCGGCTCTGCGATGACGGGGCCGGACGGGACATTTCATGCGGAGGTGCCTTGGACGGGAGAATATTACTTTGGCGTTTCGCTGGGGATTTTGACGTGCCACGGGCAGGTGCAGCCGCCTTTGTGGAGGCGCGGCAATATCCTCGGTTTCACTAAGGGAGAACAAAAGACGGGGCTGATTTTTGAACTCGCGCAAGGCGGCGTTCTTCAAGGTTTGGTGAAAGACGACAGCGGGAAACCGGTGGCGAAGGCGGATGTTGCCTTGACCGTGCGGGTGCGCACGGGAGAAAAGACTTATCGTTGGGTCGAAGTTGGCTCTGTGCAAACGGATGAACAAGGAAACTACGGCTTTTGTAATCTTCCCGGCAGGTCGTACTACCTGAACGTGCAAGGGTCACGGCGCATCTTTGATAGCAAGGGCGAGTCTCCTTTAATTTCCCGAGACTTCGTGCTCACGAACTATTCCGCGGCAAAGGCAGTGGATTCTCCCCAGCCCGTGCAGGTCGAGGATGGCGGAGTCACGCAAATCGGACTCACCTTGCACGACGCGCCCACACGCCATGTGCGAGGACATGTAGTCTTGCCCCCCAATCAAGAATTTGCTCAAGCCATCGCCGTCTTGCAGCACTTGCCCCCCTCAAACTCAACCAACATCGGTTACCACACGCCAATTGATAAAGACGGGAACTATGATCTGGCGGGGATCGCTCAGGACAAGTACAAAGTCGTAGCCATGGTGGACACCGGAGAACGCGAAGACCGGCCCGTGCCGGGCGCGGCGCAAATCAAGAAAGAGTGGACAGCTTCCGCGGAAATCGAGGTGGGACAGAAAGATGTCGTGGTGCCGACGCTAACACCAGCGCCACGCGCCGAAATCCGCGGACAATTCTGGGATGAGCACGGCGGACATCTTAAGGATTCGCGCCTCATTTTAAGCCTCATGACAGAGGACGGCCAGTACGCTTTCCGAACTTGGGAGGACGGCAGGAGGTTTCCCCCCGAGGCGATGGAAGTGAATGCCGAGGGAGAGTTCGTTTTCCATGAATTGGAGCCGGGACACTATCGCTTTGGCCGAATCTGGCGCTTGATCATCAAGAGACCTCTCCAGGGCGACAAAGCGATTTATCTGGCTGCTGCCACCCGCGCCGGGCATGACTTGCTGAAAGTTGGATTCGATTTGCAAGCCGGCGATTCCCTGGACGAAGTGGCCATCGTCATTGCTGAAGATTCAGGAAGCGTGAAAGGCACGGTGATCGATCAGGCTGGACACTCCATAGAAAACGCGCTCATTTTCATTGTGCCCGCCGGCATGGAAGGGAAGCAGTTGCATCGTTACCATTCCGATTGCAGCCGAATGCACGGCACTTTCGAATTTAGTGGAATTGCACCAGGCGATTATCATGTCTACGCGTTTCAATCGCCGCCGGTCTCCCACTACGTTCCGCCCTGGAGTTGCGGCGCCTTGGAGCAGCCCAGGCCCGATGAGCTGAAGTATTACGAGAAACAGGCCAACAAGATTCACATCACGCCCTCGAGCACGTTGGAATTGAACCTGAAACTGATCCCGGCAGAGTAGGGAATCATCCGGCAAACTTGCATCGATAAAATCGTTTACATGTATCGAAGTTTTGGATGTTTGGGAGCTGCCGTGGAGAGTTCTATAATTGTTGGGCCGTCCCGATACGGCAAATTCACTTCACTGGAGTGCACTATGTCAAATATATACGCGGATAATTCGTTAAGCATTGGCCGAACCCCTCTGATCAAACTGAATCGAGTGACTGATGGCGCGAAAGCCACGGTGCTCGCCAAGATCGAGGGGAGAAATCCAGCGTACTCGGTGAAGTGTCGTATCGGGGCAGCAATGATTTGGGACGCGGAGAAGCGCGACGTTCTGAAACCGGGAATTGAAATTGTGGAGCCGACCAGTGGAAATACCGGCATTGCGTTGGCTTTCGTGGCCGCAGCGCGCGGCTATGCCATTACGTTAACCATGCCGGAAACGATGTCGCTGGA
>Ga0209517_10008904_pt1 | contig 11633 bp, 11 predicted proteins | sample PeaSoiMetSII2010_FD_187695 | JGI IMG/M metagenome (GOLD analysis project Ga0209517, IMG submission 187695) | Peat soil microbial communities from Weissenstadt, Germany - SII-2010 (SPAdes) (version 2) | ecosystem: Environmental > Terrestrial > Soil > Wetlands > Peat | place: Germany...
CCTTCTGCCGCCTGAAAGACTTCAGACGTATCGCCACGCGATACGATCGGATTGCACGAAACTTCCTCGCATCGATCTGTCTGGTCGCCGCCATCGTGTGGTGGATTTTATGAGTCTGGACCCTAGTCTGGGACGCGGGCAAGCGGAGCTGGATCGATACCCAGACCGGACAGGCGCTGGGTTTCCAGGGCGCGGTCGCGAAGGACGGCACGGTCATTCCGGCGCCCGCGCCCTCGATCGCCAAGAGCGGCGCCAAGTCCCAGGCAGCGCAGGACCCCAACGATCCCGAGCGCGCCTACAACACGATGACCGGGCAGACCCTCGTCTGGAATCGCGCGCAGAGCGCCTGGATCGACACCAGGAGCCAGAAGAACGTCGGTTTCCAGGGCGCCTTCGCTCCCGGCGTCGGCGGCGGGCCCGGCGCGTCTCCGGCCCTCGGCATGATGTACGGCGCCGCGGCGACGGCCGGGAACAGCGACCGAGCGCAGGGGAGCAAGGACGACCAGAAGAAAGTAGGGAGCAAGGACGACGGCGGCGGCGGAGTCACGATTCCCCTCATCATTCCGGTCTCGCCGTCTCAGCCCGGCACGGCGGACTCCAACCCGCCGCCGCCGATCCAGTCCTCGGGCGGCCATACGGTCGAGCGGCCGCCCGGGCCACCGGCAAACCCACCCACGCAGACCGCGGTCACGCCGCCGCCGCAACAGCCGCCCACGGCCATGACGCCGCCGCCAGCGCCTGGCGAGGCCATCTGCGGTCCGATCGTCACCGACAAGGTATTCGCGACGCTGGCCAAGATGACGCGGGACTTCAACGCCAAGCCCGGCGCCAAGGTTGGCGCCTGCCACAATCTCTACGGCCTTACGACGTACGAGGATTCGTGGGATATCCTCGGCCTTGATCCCGGCACGTCTCCGGGCGCCAGCGAGGAGCCGGGCCTCCGGGGTGACCCCGACCGAACGCGACGCAACGGGCCCCCACAGGCCACCTGGAATAAGGACAAAGGCGAGTGGCGGCGCACCGATGGCGGCACGTTCAATCCGTGGCTCACCGGCGCCAGCAAGTACTGCGCGATCCCTCGGCCCGACGATGCCTGCGCGGCGACGGTGCAATTCATGGGCACCTGCCAGCACGCGCAGGTCGTGAATTACGTGATGTGGGGCCGCGTCAACAAGCTCTGCAGCTTTCCCTTGAGCAAGGCGCGCGCCGCCGTGGGCGCCCGCAGCTTCTTCGGCGACTCCGAGATGAGCCAGCGCCAGCTCGACATGACGAACATCGGCTACGCCGCGAATGCCGCCGACGAGGTCCGGCAGGGCTTCCTGACCACGCCCCCGCAATTCCAGAAATGCCAGCTCAAGTGCCCGATCAAGCTCTCCGCGACGCCCTGGAGCTACCGCTGGATCGGCTTCAACGCCACGGAGTGATCCGCGCGACCGAGGGCCGCCCCGCGCGCCGTTCACTCTAACGCCGGTCGAGCGCGTCCTTGCCCAGGTCGATCACGACGTCGGTACGCTCGGGGTCATGGGGCTTGAGGCTGGTGTGATCGGGATTCCAGCTCGCGAGCTTCACGACTTGCCCGGCCTCGTCGCGGCCGTCGGCGGGCTCCACGATGACGAGCCCGGTGTCGTCCAGGAAGAACGTGTGCTCGCCGAACACCTCGTTGAGCTGCGGCAGCGCGGGATGGGTGTCGGGCAGCGGCTCCGCGTCTTATTGATCCAAGGTCCGGTCGACGCCTCGATCGCTCAGCTTCATCGCAGTCTCCTCTGTCCCGGTGCCGGGGGCGTTAAGCGCACCGTCACCCGTCAGCTAGGCGCCTCAACGCGCCTTGGCCATGAGGGACCGCGTGTCATCGATAGGGCGGCGGCGGTCCGACCGACAGTTGGGGTGGAACAGCCGCAGCGGCAGGTCTACCGGCGGGCGGAGCCGGTCAGCGCGGTCGCCGCTCGGGCGCCGAGAAATCGCCGCCCTGGCCCTTGACCATCCCCGCGCCGGTCTGGCGCTGGTAAACCAGCAGATCGAAGGACGGCGCCTCGCCGGCGATCTCGGTGAGGAGGCAATGCGCCTGGCCGCGGTGATGGGTCTGGTGATTGAAGAAGTGCAGCAGCAGCGGCGCCAGGTGCTGCTCGATCTCCGCGGGGCTCCGCGTGCTGCGATAGCGGATCGTGCCCGCGAGGTCCGTTTGCGAGAGCTCGGCGATGTAATCGACGACGCGCGCATCCTCGGCGCGCCGTTCCGCGCGTAGCGCCGCGAAATCCTCGTAGAGGATCGCATCGAGCTCCTTGGGCTCCTCGCCCGCGCCGGTGAAGCGATGCATCCAGATGCGGTCGCCCAGCAGCAGATGGTTCAGCGTGCCGTGCAGCGATCCGAAGAATGCGCCGCGGTCCCGGCGATACTCGCCGTCGGGAATGCGTGCCGCCGCCTCAAAGAGCCGCTCGTTGACCCAGGCGTTGTACGCCGCAAGCATTTGGAACAGAGGCTTCATCGGATGAGCTCCCCCTAGGGCGGATCGCGCGTCGGTCGACTATAACTGCCGCGGAACACCCTCGGTATTGGCGATTCTTGAGGGTTGCCGCGCCAAATTTGCTTGACATTCATACGCAACTAGCGTACACTCCGTCATTCGGCAACCTGGAGAGCGCGACATGGCCACGAAAGCACAGATCGCCGCGAACCGGCGCAACGGCGCCAAGAGCACGGGTCCTCGGACCGAGGAGGGGCGGGCGGTCGCCAGCCGGAACTCGCTCAAGCACGGCCTCACGGCCGAACAGGTCGTGCTGATCTTCGGCGAGACCGCGGACGACTTCACACAGTTCCACGACGAGATGCACGCGTCATTCGCGCCCGCGGACGCCGTCGAGGAGCGGCTGGTCGAGCACGCCGTGCTCTGTGCCTGGCGGCTCCGCCGCGCCTATCGCGCGGAGGCCGCCAGGATGAATTCGAAGCTTGCCGAGATCCACGAAACTCGAAAAGAGCGCGGCACGCACAGGAGCTGGATGCCGTCTCCGCCTCTTGCCGCGATGGGGACCACTTGGGAGATCGAGAGGATCTCGCGCTACGAGGTCACCAACGAGCGAGCGCTGCATCGCGCGCTGCTGATGCTCGAGCGCCGCCAAGCACGCCGGCGCAACGAGCCCGTGCCCGCGCCGATCGCGATCCAGGTGGAGGGCCTCGGTGCCGAGACGCCGATCGCGATCATCGACTCGACCGCGGCGCCGCATGCATCGATGCCTGCCGAGGCAAGTCCCAGCGCCACGCTCCCTGTGGAGATCGGCTGAGCGCGAAACCTAAATTTTGCGAAACGAACCCAATTCGATCCTTTAGGAGTACATCCCGAACCAACGTCAGCGATCTAAGCACGCTGAAGCGAAAAAGATTCACCACAGAGACACAGAGGACACGGAGGTCGAGTTCGTGCTTCGCGGCGGAGCCGCAACCACGTCCACCTTGCCGCTAGCGTCTAAGGGCTACGGCTTCGCTACAACTCGGTCCCTCCGTGTCCTCTGTGTCTCTGTGGTGAATCTAACTTCTTGGTTGACCGCGCGAACGTCTGAACAGAAATCCAGCTAGGAGGAAGCCAAACGGGGCCAAACCTCCTTCACCGCCGCGACCACCCGGTCGATGTCGGCGTCGGTGATGTGGCGGTGGGTCACCATCCGGATCTGCCAGGGAGCCCAGACGCCCGCGAGCACGCCCTTTCCCTTGAGCGCGTCGACCCAGGCGTCCGCGCGCCGGCCGCTCTTGGCGACGTCGAGGCGCACGATGTTGGTCTCGACGGCCGCGGGATCGACCAGGCTCGGGTGCACCGATGCCAAGCCCTCCGCGAGCCGCTTCGCCCGCGCGTGATCCTCGGCGAGGCGGTCGATCATCTCCTCGAGCGCCACGATCCCTGCGGCGGCGATCACGCCGCCCTGACGCAGGTTGCCGCCGGCCATCCGGCGGAAGGCCCGGGCGCGGGTGATGAACTCTCCGCTGCCGCAGAGGACGGAGCCCACGGGCGCGCTCAGCCCCTTGGAGATGCAGAAGCCGAGGCTCTCGCCATGGGCCGCGATCTCGGACGCCGGCACGCCCAGCTTGACCGCCGCGTTGAAGACGCGCGCGCCGTCGATGTGCACGGGGACGCCCGTGTCTTGCGCCATGCCGTGCACCGCCGCCATGTAGGAAAGCGGCAGCACCGCGCCGCCGGCGTCGTTGTGCGTGGTCTCCATCACGATGAGGGCGGTGCCGAGGCTCCGCGGCGTGAGCGCGGGCTTGATCGCCTCGCGCAGCGCGTCGAGATCCATCTGGCCGCGCCGGCTCGGGATGGTGCGGTGGAACAGGCTCGCGAGTCCGGCGATGCCGCCCATCTCCGAGCGGTAGATGTGCGTGCCGGGATCGCTCAGCACCTCGCCGCCGCGGCCGGTATGCGCGAGCAGCGACACTAGGTTCGCCATCGTGCCGCTGGGCACGAACATGCCGGCTTCCTTGCCAAGGAGTGAAGCCGCGAGCGCCTCCAGCCTGCGCACGGTCGGATCGCCCTCGCGGCCGTCGTCGCCGAGCTCCGCATGGCGCATGCGCTCCAGCATTTTGTCCGTGGGGCGGGTCACGGTATCGCTGCCGAGATCGATCGCGTTCGCGCTCATGTCACTCCTCGAAAAATCGTCTCACGTCATCGCCAGCTCATAGCGCCGCAGCAGCCGGTAGACCAGCAGCAGCGGCAGGGCGGTTGCCAAGATGAGCACGGCGGCGGCGGCGGCGGCAATCCCCGCGCCGGTGCCCTCGAGCGCCTCGAACATCACCACGGTCATGGTGGCCCAGGGGCCGCTGTAGAGGATCACCGTCGAGCTCAGCTCCGAGGCGACGGTGACCCAGGTCAGCACCATGCCGCCGACGATGCCGCCGAGCATCAGCGGCACCGTCAGCTGCACGAAGGTCCGCACCGGCGAGACGCCCAGGTTGATCGAGGCTTCCTCCAGGCTGGGATCGAGCTGGTGCAGGATCGCGCTGGAGGCGCGCACGTTGAAGGGCAGCTTCCGCACCATATAGGCGATCACCATGATGACCGGCGTGCCCGTGAGCACGAGCGGGCCGCTGTTGAACGCGACGACGAGTCCGATGCCGAGCACCGTGCCGGCGATCGCGAAGGGCATCATGGCGACGACATCGAGAATGCTACTGAGCCCCGAGCGGAACCGCGTCAGCACATAGCCGACGGGGACACCGAGCAGCGCGGCGCCGAGCGCGGCGGAGGTCGCGAGCGTCACGGTGTTGACCAGCGGCCGCGAAGAGCGATGCCAGAGATCGGCAAAATTCCCGAGGCTCAAGTTGGGATGCAGCACCGGTCCGCGGTATTCCAGGAACGCGATCGCCAGCACCGTCAGGAACGGTAGCAAGGCCGCGAGCGCCACGCCCCAGGAAAACGCGGTCGCGAGCCAGCGCAGCCCATGGCCGACGCGGAGTTCCGGTGGCGCCGTGCGGGCGCCGGTCGCGAAGCGGCGCCGTCCCAGGTAATAGCGCTGCAGCAGCAGCGCCGCCGTGGTGCAGGCGACGAGCAGGGTCGCGAGCACGCCCGCCGAGGCGGAATTCGCGGCGACCTCGCCCACGAAGAGCTTGTAGGCCTCGACGGCGAGGATCGGCTTGTCCTCTGCCAGCACGAAGGGCACGCCGAAATTCTCCAGCGTCTCCATGAAGACCAGCAGCGCGCCCGAGAGCACCGACGGGATCACCACCGGCAGGATCACGGTCCAGAACACGCGCCAGCGCGAGGCGCCGAGATTCTGTCCGGCCTCCTCGATGGAGACGTCGACCGCCTTGAAGGCCGCCAGCGTCGGCAAGAGGACGTAGGGGTAAAGCGTGAGGGTGTAGACCCAGACCAAGCCCGGCGTGCCGTATATCGAGCCCGTGGGGAGGCCGAGACTCTGCAAGGCATGCGTGACGATGCCGGCTCGGCCGAACAGCAGCACCAGCGCGTAGGCGCCGACGAAGGACGGCAGCACCAGCGGCAGTGCCGCGAGCACCAGGATCGCGGATTTTCCCGGCACGGGCAGGCGCGCCAGGCAGAAGGCGAGGGGCACGCCGACCGCGGTGGCCGCCAGCGTCGCGAGCGCGCCGATCCCGAGGCTGTTCCAGAGGCTCTGCTGATAGAAGCTGCGGCCGAGGATGCGGACGTAATTGTCGAGCGTGAAGGCGCCGGTCTTGTCGAGGAAGCTCACATGAAAAACCGCGATCACGGGATAGAGCAGGAACAAGCCCAGGAACAGCAGCGCCACCGCGGCGACGGTCAGCGGAAACACCGAGCGTGAGCGGAGGGCGATCATGCGGCGGGAAAGACCGCGACCCGGTCGGGATCGTAGGTGAGCGCGACGCTCGCGCCCGGAACGACGGCGCCCGGCACGAGATCGAGGAAAACCAGACGCAGGGTCACGTCACCCGCGGCCACGCACTCCACGCGCGTGGTGGCGCCCAGGAGCTCGATGCGTCCGACCACCGCCTCGATCCGGGACCATCGCGCCGGTTCTGCCTCACCTGGCCGCAGAAGCCGCAGCGTTTCCGGCCGGAGCGAGAGGCTGACGCGGCTGTCCTTGGCGACCCCCCTGCCGTGCGCCACCAGCTCGATGCCGCCGACGCCGATCCGGAGCCGTCCGCCCGCGTTGCCGAGCACCGTCCCGGTCAGCAGGTTGGTCACGCCCATGAACTCCGCCACGAAGGCGGTGGCGGGCCGGCTGTAGATCTCCGCGGGCGGGCCGATTTGCTCGAGCGAGCCCGCGCGCATCACCGCGATCCGATCGGAGATCGCCAGCGCCTCCTCCTGGTCGTGGGTCACGTAGAGCGCGGTGATGCCGAGCGCCTGCTGGAGCTGGCGGATCTCGCCGCGCATCTCCACCCGGAGCTTGGCGTCGAGGTTGGAGAGCGGCTCGTCCAGCAGCAGCACCTCGGGCTCGATCACCAGCGCGCGGGCGATCGCGACCCGCTGCAGCTGGCCGCCCGAGAGTTGATGCGGCCAGCGCTCGCCGAAGCCGTCGAGCCGCACCAGCGCCAGCGCGCGGGCGACCCGCTCGACGATCGCGGCGGGCGCGACCCCGCGCGCCCTCAGTCCATAGGCGACGTTCCCCGCGACCGTGAGGTTCGGAAACACCGCGTAATTCTGGAACACCATGCCGGTGTTGCGGCGGTGCGGCGGCAGCCGGTCGATGCGCCGCTCGCCGAAGCGGATGGCGCCGGCATCCAGATCCGCGAAGCCCGCCACCATCCGCAGCAGCGTGGTCTTGCCGCAGCCCGACGGCCCCAGCAGCGTGAAGAATTCGCCGTCGTTGACCGCGAGCGAGATCGCGGCAACGGCCGTCACGGTCCCGAACCGCTTCTCTACGCCCTCAATGCTGATGGCGGTCATGGCTTTGGACGCCCCCTCACCCGCCCGGCCCTAGCGGGCCGGGTCCCTCCCTCTCCCGCCCAAACGCGGGAGAGGGGCTGTCTCGGTGTTGGTTTGCCCCTCGCCCGCGAAGCGGGAGAGGGAGGGACCCGCCGAAGGCGGGAGGGTTAGGGTCACCGCGTCTTCTGCACGATGTCCTGGATCTTCTGCATGGCGTCCGGCCGTGCGTCGGTCCATTTCTGCTCGTCGTACTTGATCACGGTCACCTTGCCGAGCGACGGCAGGCCGCCCGGGAGATGCTCGAGATCGAGATCGCCGCGCGCGGGCCGGCGGAAGGTGTGGGCCAGGATCATCTCGCGGGTGTCCTTGCGCGAGACGAAGTCGACGAATTTCTTGGCGGGCTCGAGGTTCGGGCCGCCCTTGATGACGGCCACGCCCTCCATCTGCGTGACCGTGCCGTCGCTCGGGTAGATCACCTTCACGGGCGCGCCGTTGCTGGCCCAGATGTAGCCCGCGTACTCAAGCGAGATGCCGAGCGCATATTCGCCCTCGCCAACGCCGGAGAACACGAGCGAGGATTTGTTCAGCACCTTCATGTTGGCGTAGAGCTTGGTGACCTCCGCCCAGCCCTTGTCGCCGCTGCCCCAGAGGCCCACCAGCATGGTGGTATTCGTGTAGGCGGAACCGGAGTTGGCGGGATCGGTGAAGGCGATCTTGCCCTTCCATTTGGGATCGAGCAGGTCGCCCCAGGACTTCGGCATGTCGGCGGCGGCGACCTGCTTGGTGTTGGCGAGGATCACCAGCAAGTGCACGTTGGTGCCGAGCCAGCGGTCTTGGGGATCGCGGAACTCCGGCGGCACCGCGTCGACGTTCTTGGAGCGATAGGGCGCGAAATAATCCGCGTTGGTCTGCATGAGCGAGCGGCTCACGCCCCAGAGGATGTCGCCCTGCGGCCGGTCCTTCTCGGCGGCGATGCGCTTCACGAGCACGCCGGAGCCGGCTTCCACGGGCTGCACCTGGATGCCCGTCTCCTTCTTGAAGGCCTCGAAGACCAGATTGTCGAGCGTGCTCTCGTTGGCGGAGTAGACCACGAGCTGATCCTCGGCGGCGTGCGCGGCGCCAGAGACGGCCACGATCGTCGCGGCGAGTGCGAGGCCGCGCAGGACTCCAATGGATCGACAACGCGTCATGGCTCCCCCCGATTTTGTCTGCGTGTTTGGCCGGACCGTAGTGATGCCGCTCCGGAGCGTCAAGGCGCGGAACGACGCGTCTTGCACGCACGGGCGATGCCGGAGTAAGCCATCTGCAGTTATCCAAAACGGAGGCGGCGATGTTTCGCGTGGCGGTGCTCGACGATTACCAGCAGGTCGCCCTCACGATGGCGGATTGGAAGACCCTCGAGCCCGAGGGCGAGGTGCAGGCCTTTGCGGACAATCTCGTCGACGTGCCGCGGCTTGCCGAGCGGCTGCACACCGTCGATGCCGTGGTGCTCATGCGCGAGCGCACGCCGTTTCCGCGCCCGCTCCTCGACCGCTTGCCGAACCTCCGCCTGATCGTTACCGCGGGGGCGCGCAACGCCTCGATCGACGTGGCGGCCGCGACCGAGAAGGGCGTGCTGGTCACCGGCACCGACATGCTGGCCTACCCCACCGCCGAGCTCACCTGGGGGCTGATCATCGGACTGTTCCGTCACATCCCCTTCGAGGACAGCCAGATGCGCAAAGGCGCGTGGCAGACCACGCTCGGGCGCGGACTGCAGGGCAAGACCCTCGGCATCGCCGGCCTCGGCCGGCTCGGCGTGCAAGTAGCGGCCGTCGGCAAAGCCTTCGGCATGAGCGTGATCGCCTGGAGCCAGAACCTCACCGCCGAGCGCGCGGCAGCCGCGGGCGCCAAGCTGGTCTCCAAAGAAGCGCTATTCGCCGAAGCGGACGTGATCACGATTCACCTCGTGCTCTCCGACCGCACGCGCGGCCTGGTCGGTGCCGCCGAGCTCGGCCGGATGAAGCCCACGGCCTATCTCGTCAACACCTCGCGCGGGCCCATCGTCGATGGCAAGGCGCTCCTCGATACCTTGCGCGCCCGCCGCATCGCCGGGGCGGGGCTCGACGTCTTCGACCAGGAGCCGCTCCCCGCCGCCGACCCGCTCCGCAAGCTCGACAACGTCGTGCTGACCCCGCACCTCGGCTACGTGCTGGAGGAAAACTACCGCCTGCTCTACCCGCAAGCCGTCGAAAACATCCGCGCCTTCATGACGGGCAAGCCGGTGCCGCGCACGATCAACAAGCTGGGGTAGTTTGCGAGAGCGTCGTGCGTCCTTCGACGCGCTCGCAAAGCGCTCGCTTGCTCAGGATGAGGGGAATTGTACCGGCCACAAAGAAAGCCCCTCATCCTGAGCAAGCGAAGCGCGTCGAAGGACGCACCGAGGTTAGTGCCACTCACACATTGAATCGGAAATGCAGGATGTCGCCGTCCTGCACGACGTACTCGGCGCCTTCCAGGCGCATCTTGCCGGCGTCCTTGGCGCCCTGCTCGCCGCCGAATGCCACGAAGTCCGCGTAGGAGATGGTCTCCGCGCGGATGAAGCCTTTCTGGAAATCCGTATGGATGACGCCGGCGGCCTCGGGCGCCGTGGCGCCGCGGCGGACGGTCCAGGCATGCGCTTCCTTCGGGCCGACGGTGAAGAAGGTCACGAGGTCGAGCAGGTGATAGCCCGCGTGGATCACACGCGCTAGGCCGGCTTCCTCGAGGCCGAGCGTCGCCAGGAACTCGCGCTTCTCGGTCTCGTCGGCGAGCAGCGCGACTTCCGCCTCGATGGCGGCGGAGATCACGACGATCTCGGCGCCCTGCGCCTTTGCATACTCTGCGACGCGTGCGGTCTGCGCGTTGCCGGCGGCCGCCGCGGCCTCCTCGACGTTGCAGACGTAGAGCACGGGCTTGGCGCTCAGGAGCTGCAACCGCTTCAGGATCGCGCGCCGGTCGGCATCGAGCGGCACCGCACGTGCCGGCTTGCCCTCGCGCAGCGCCGTCAGCACGGGCTGCATGACCTCGAGCTCGGCCTTGGCCTCCTTGTCGTTGCCGCGCGCCTTCTTCTCGGCGGCGAGCACGCGCTTCTCCAGGCTCTCGAGGTCGGCGAGGAGCAGCTCGGTCTCCACGGTCTCGGCGTCGCGGATCGGGTCAATCGAGCCCTCGACATGGGTGATGTCGCCGCTCTCGAAGCAGCGGAGCACATGGGCGATGGCGTCGACCTCGCGGATGTGGCCGAGGAACTGGTTGCCGAGTCCTTCGCCCTTGGAGGCGCCGCGCACCAGGCCCGCGATGTCCACGAACTCGAGCTGGGTCGCGACGATCTTGGCGGACTTGCCGAGCTTCGCCAGTATGTCGAGCCGCGGGTCGGGCACGGCGACGCGGCCGACATTGGGCTCGATGGTGCAGAACGGATAGTTCGCGGCCTCCGCCGCCGCGGTGGCGGTGAGCGCGTTGAAGAGCGTCGACTTCCCCACGTTGGGCAAGCCGACGATGCCGCAGTTAAATCCCATTGCTTTGATCGTCCGGTTTGGCGCCAGGCCGCGGCGGCTTGGGCGGCGGCGGTTTCAGGATCAACGCCACCTTGGTCATGAAGCCGGGCATGTCGTCCTTGACCAAGAGCGGCAGCGCCTCCGCGACGGCGTCCACCAGCGGCGTCACCCACGCCATCTCCTCGGCGTCGAAGTTCTGCAGCACATAAGGCAGCACCAGCTCCTTGACGCCGGGATGGCCGATGCCGAGGCGGACGCGCCAGTAGTCGGGCCCGATCGCGTCGTCTATCGAGCGCAGCCCGTTATGGCCCGCCGAGCCGCCGCCGCGCTTGACGCGCAGCTTGCCCGGCGCGAGGTCGAGCTCGTCGTGGATCACCGCGATCTCCTCCGGCTCGATCTTGAGGAAGCGCGCGCAGGCGCCGACGCTGTCGCCGGAGAGGTTCATGAAGGTCATGGGCTTGAGCGCGATCACCCGCTCGCCCGCCACGGTTCCCTCGGCGTAGGCGCCGGAGAACTTCGCGCGGAACGGCCCGAACTCATGGCGGCGGACAAGCCTCTCCACTGCCATGAATCCGATGTTGTGGCGGTTCCTCGCGTGGCGGGTCTCGGGATTGCCGAGCCCGACGAGAAGCCGCATGGGTGAGGGCGCGCTGCGCTCGGGCGGATCAGCCCTTCGCCGGCGCGGGCCCCTTGCCGGGAGCCGGGCCCTTCGCCGGGGCCGCGGCTCCCTTCGGCGCCGCGGCACCGGCCGCCGCCGGTTGCGCGCCCGCCGC